>ENA-OYXT01000039-OYXT01000039.1-human-gut-metagenome-genome-assembly--contig:-NODE-39-length-63256-cov-13.246515_pt1 | contig 63256 bp, 58 predicted proteins | sample MGYA00244218_ERZ653423 | MGnify/ENA primary metagenome ERZ653423 (study PRJEB26926, sample SAMN06165035) | human gut metagenome | biome: ENVO:00009003; feature: ENVO:2100002; material: ENVO:00002003... | reverse complement strand
GTATAAGCGTGGGTTCATCATATTTGGTGTGGTATCTTTAACTATGGGAAACTCCCTGCTCCCATTTGGACACGGTCTGCCGCACGACATTCAGCTTGACCGCGAGCTCCTCCTGCGAGAGTCCTTTTGATTTTCTGATAGTTTTGATGTTTTCATTGAGCATCGGTATAACCGCCTTTCTGTCAGTCGTTACCGACATTGTATCCCCTACCGCCCGTTGCCGCAAGCAACGCAGATTAACATATAGCTTTTTGTGCTGATAATTCAAAACACCCGAGGATATCCCCGGGTGCTTATCTTATTCCATATTGTCTATATAGCTACAAGCTGCGAGTGCGGCTACGGAGCCGTCCGCCGCTGCGGTGGTTAGCTGGCGCACTTCCTTTGTGCGGCAGTCGCCTGCGGTGAAGACGCCGGGTGTCTTTGTTCTGCAGCTCTCGTCCGCGATGATATAACCATAGTCATCGAGGTCTGCAACATCCTTGAAGCTCTCGTTGTTCGGCATCTGACCGACCGCAATAAAAACACCGTCCATCGGAATGGAATGGGGCTCCTCGCCGCCTGTTGCTATCTTTATGCCGTCGAGCTCGTCGCTGCCGATGAGCTTGACTACCTTCGTGTTCATGAGAACTTTTATGTTATCTTTCTCGCCGAGCTTCTTGACAAGCGCCTTTTCGCCCCTGAACTCATCGCGTCTGTGTATAAGCGTTACGCTCTTGCAGTAAGACGCAAGGAAGAGCGCGGACTGGAGAGCGCTGTCTCCGCCGCCGACAACGGCAACATTCTTGCCCTTATAAAAAGCTCCGTCGCACACCGCGCAGTAGGATACTCCCCTGCCCGCGAGGTCATTTTCGCCGTCCGCTCCGAGCGGTCTGTGGCGCGCTCCGGTGGCGATTATAACGCACTTACACTGGTAGCTGTTTGAATCGGTTATGACGGTTTTTATCTTTCCGTCGACTATTTTTATTACCCGCTCAAGCTCAACATCCGCGCCGAGCTCCATCGCCTGCGAGACGAGGTTATCCGCAAATTCGCTGCCACTTATCTGCGATATTCCCGGATAATTTTCGACTCTCGGCGAAGAGGTTATCTGACCGCCGAAAGACTCGCCCTCGGTCACGAGCACAGTTTTTCCCGCTCTGAGCGCATAGATTGCCGCCGTGAGTCCGGCCGTGCCGGCGCCGACGATAACGATATCAAATTGCTGCATTTCTTTTCCCTCTGAATATGGCAAAATTTTCTTTAATGCGCCGAAAACCGGGTGAAGCCGCGCTCCACCCGATCTTCCAGCGTTTTATCAGTGCATCAGCACTGCTCAATGAACTTTTTGATGTTTGAAAGATTGACGAAGCTCTCGTATCCGTCGCCGTCGGTGACGATAAGAGTCGGAGCCTGTCTGATGCCGTATTTCATCGTCAGATCCTCCTGAGCCTCTGCGTCGATCTTCTCGTAGCCGATATTCGCCTTGTCAAGCAGAGTATAGGCTATCTTGCAGTTGGGGCAGGTCTTTGTTGTGAAGAGCATGACCCTTGCGCCGTTTGATGCCTTGGGAGCATCCTCGTGTTTGCCGTCCTCCACGGTGTGGCTGACGGTGCGCTCATTCTTGAGATGAGACGCGCCGAGGTTATAGACGGTTCTGTCCTTGAACTCCTGTGCCTTGCCGTCGTTCCAGTTCTGGACGGGGCGATAGTAGCCGGTGATACGGCTGTAGACCTCGGTCTGACCGCCGCACTCGGGGCAGGTAAAGTGCTCGCCCGCGATGTAACCGTGATCCTTGCACACGGAATAGGTCGGGGAGATCGTGTAATAGGGCAGCTTGTAGTTCTCGGCTATCTTGCGCACGAGAGAAGCAGTCGAGGTCCAGTCGGGCAGCTTCTCGCCGAGGAAGGCGTGGAAGACTGTGCCGGAGGTGTATCTCGTCTGAAGATCATCCTGAATGTCGAGCGCCTCAAAGATATCCTCCGAGAACGAAACAGGAAGATGCGAGCTGTTGGTGTAATAGGGAGTGCCGCCGTCCTTCGCCGCGGTGATGATATCCGGGAACTGAGCGACATCGTGCTTTGCGAAACGATAAGTGGTGGACTCGGCGGGAGTTGCCTCAAGGTTGTAGAGATCGCCGTACTCCTCCTGATAGTCGGAGAGACGCTCGCGCATATGGTCGAGGACTTCCTTGGTGAACTGCTGAGTCTTCTCGTGGGTCATATCCGCTCTGAGCCACTTGGCGTTGAGACCGACCTCGTTCATGCCGATAAGGCCGATAGTCGAGAAGTGATTCTCGAAAGTGCCGAGGTAGCGTCTGGTGTAGGGATAGAGACCCTCGTTGAGAAGCTTCGTGATAACTGTACGCTTGACGCTGAGCGAACGGGCGGAGATATCCATAAGCTTGTCGAGTCTGCGGTAGAAGTCCGCCTCATCCTCTGCAAGATATGCAATTCTCGGCATATTTATCGTAACAACGCCTATAGAACCGGTGCTCTCGCCGCTGCCGAAGAAGCCGCCGGACTTCTTGCGAAGCTCGCGCAGGTCGAGGCGCAGTCTGCAGCACATGGAGCGGACATCGCTTGGCTCCATATCGCTGTTGATGTAGTTAGAGAAATAAGGTGTGCCGTACTTTGCGGTCATCTCGAAGAGAAGTCTGTTGTTCTCAGTATCCGACCAGTCAAAGTCGCGGGTTATGGAATAAGTCGGGATGGGATACTGGAAGCCGCGTCCGTTGGCGTCGCCCTCGATCATGGTCTCGATGAATGCCTTGTTGACCATGTCCATCTCTTTCTTGCAGTCCTTGTACTTGAAGGGCATCTCCTTGCCGCCGACAATGGCGTTGAGCTCGGCAAGGTCGTTGGGAACGGTCCAGTCAAGGGTTATATTCGAGAACGGAGCCTGAGTGCCCCAGCGGCTGGGGGTGTTGACGCCAAAGATGAACGACTCGATGCACTTCTTGACCTCGCGGTAAGAGAGGTTGTCCACCTTAACAAACGGGGCGAGATAGGTATCGAACGAGGAGAACGCCTGAGCGCCCGCCCACTCGTTCTGCATGATACCGAGGAAGTTGACCATCTGGTTGCAGAGAGTCGCAAGGTGGCTTGCGGGAGAAGAGGTTATCTTTCCGGGAACACCGCCGAGACCTTCCTGAATGAGCTGCTTTAAAGACCAGCCCGCGCAGTAACCGGTGAGCATGGAGAGGTCATGGAGGTGGATGTCACCGTTTCTGTGGGCGTTTGCTATCTCTTCGTCATAGACCTCGGAGAGCCAGTAGTTCGCGGTGATCGCGCCGGAGTTGCTGAGAATCAGTCCGCCGACAGAATATGTGACAGTCGAGTTCTCCTTAACGCGCCAGTCGGAGACTTTAACATAGCTGTCAACCAGCTCCTTGTAGTCGAGGATGGTCGACTTCATGTTTCTGACTTTTTCGCGCTGCTTTCTGTAGAGAATATAGGCCTTTGCGACATCGGCGTAGCCTGCCTGGCTGAGCACCGACTCGACGCTGTCCTGAATGTCCTCAACGGCGATAAGTCCGTCCTTGATTTTGCCCTCGAAGTCCGAAGTGACCTTGAGTGCGAGCAGGTCGATGACCGTCGGATGAGTTTCCTTGTTGAGCGCGTCGAAAGCCTTTGATATAGCCGAAGATATCTTCGCTATATCAAAATCGGCGACTGCGCCGTCTCTTTTGATAACCTTGTACATCATCATGCCTCCATTTTCTTTTCCAAATATATGTCAAAATTATATTACGCTTCATTTGCTCTGTCTGCCTTCAATTATAGATGCAACCATGGCAAATGTCAACAGCAAAATACAAGATATTGTGTAGAATTTATTTTTCTGCCCCAAGATGTTCCGAGTTCCAGTGTCCGTTATATTCCCCTTATCTCGACATTCGGGACATTTTTGCGGACTATATCCGCGAAAGAGCGCAGTGTTTCGCGGCTGTGCGAGCCGAGACCCTTCTGCAAAACGAACTCGGAATCGGTGAAGTTCTGGAGAAAATATTTCTCGTCGCCCTTGAGCCACTCGCCTATTTTCTCGAAGTCCTCCGCGCTGTGCAGCTCGCGCACAACGGTCGTGCGGAACTCAAAATCGGTCTCTCCGCCCATAAGCAGGCGCACGCTCTCATATATCGGCTCCATGTCGAACTTTTCGAGTCCGACCGTCTCAGCATATTTTTCGGGAGAATTTTTGATATCCATCGCCACATAGTCAACGAGCCCCGCGTCTATAAGCGACTGCATCTTGTCCGGGAAAGTGCCGTTGGTGTCGAGCTTTACGAGATAGCCCATGTCTTTTATGCGCCTTGCGAAGTCATCGACGTTTTTATTGACAAGCGGCTCGCCGCCTGTTATGCACACGCCGTCGAGCATACCCTGACGCTTTTTGAGAAACGCAAAAAATTCTTCCTCCGGAATCTCATATTCGTCCCCGCCGGGAAGAATCAGCTCCGAATTCTGGCAGAACGGGCAGCGGAAGTTGCATCCGCCGAGGAACACAGTGCATCCCATCTTGCCGGGAAAATCGAGCAATGTAAGTTTTTGCAGACCTCTGACGCGCATACCGATACCCCTTTTCAAGCCGTAAAAATCGAGACGGAGAAAATCGGTCTTTCCGTCCCGGCAAAATCTATTATATACCACGAAATCGCTCTTGTCACCAAAAACATCTTGAAAAATTGCACAAAGATTACCACAAAATAATGTGCATATTATCGCCGCGATACATATATGTTGCATTTTCCGCGAAAATTTGATACACTCATAGTATAATATAACTCCAATATATATGTATAACTGCGGAGGTGTCTTAAATGGCAGGAAAAAGACCTGTTGCGGCGATACTCTATGACTTCGACCGCACACTTTGCACAAAGGATATGCAGGAATATCAGTTCATTCCGAGCGTGGGCATGGAGCCCGCGGATTTCTGGGGGCTCGCCAACAGCTACGCCGAGGAAGAGCATATGGACAAAATCCTGTCCTATATGTACATCATGATAAAAAAATCGCATGAGTGCGGGATTCCGCTGACGCGCAAGAGCGTCATGGAGTGCGGGCGCGCGATAGAACTGTATAAAGGTCTGCCCGACTGGTTCGACCGCCTCAACCGCTTCGGCAGCGAGAACGGCGTGACCGTCGAGCACTATGTCCTCTCTTCGGGGCTCAAAGAGATAATCGAGGGATCCGAAATAGGCAAATGCTTCAAAGAAATTTTCGCCTGCGAGTTCCTTTACGGCGAGAACGGCGAGGCAGTCTGGCCGAAGACCGCCGTCAATTATACTTCAAAGACCCAGTTTGTCTACCGCATAAACAAAGGCGTGCTCGATGTATCTAACGATAAAGATCTCAACCGTTCTACACCCGATAACAAGCGCCGCGTGCCGTTTTCAAATATGCTCTATATCGGCGACGGGCTCTCCGATGTCCCGTGCATGAAGATGGTCAAGGCATACGGCGGATATTCTATAGCCGTCCACAACAACGAATCACGCCAGCTCGAGGGTGTGAGCGACCTGCTCTATCACAACCGCGTTGACTTCGCCTTTGCGGCGGACTACTCAGAAAACAGCGAGCTTGACATAACCGTCAAGGATATCATCCGCAGAATAGCCATAGACAGCACCCTGCGCGACGAGCACAGCAGGCAGAAGCGCCGTTCGAAATGCTGCTGCGCGGACATCTGACGGAGGATAATATGTCTGTATTTTTTACCGCCGCAGTGTGTGTATACAACACGGAAAAATATCTTCGCGAATGTCTGGATTCCGTTCTCAATCAGAGCTACAAAAATTTTGAACTGCTCATAGTTGACGACGGCTCGACGGACTCAAGCGGCTGCATCTGCGACGAATACGCAGAAAAAGACAGCCGTGTGCGCGTCATTCACACGGAGAATCAGGGTGTATTACTCGCGCGAAAGACTGCATTTGAAAACGCGCGCGGGGACTATTTCATCGTCTTTGATTCGGACGACACGGTGGACCCGAAAATCTTCACGCTAATAAACGAAGAAATTCAGAAAAGTCATTGCGACATGGTATTTTTCGACCTGAGCAAATGCTATCCCGACGGCACCTCTGCGCACGAAAAGCTTTTCGACGAAAGAAAGACCTTTTACAAGAGCAACAAGCGCGAGCTTTGGGAGCTGCTGCTCTCGTCGAGATTCAACTCTCTGTGCCTGAAATGCATAAGACGAAGCGCGTTCGCCTATACTTTCGATACGGAGTTTTACCGGGGCTACAGCCGGGGCGAGGATAAGCTTCTCTCGGCGCACATGATAAGCCGGGTAAACACCTTCAGCTATCTGCCGATATCGCTTTACAACTATAATATTTTTGCTTCCCAAATGACTAAGACATATTCGTATAACGATCTTCGCCTGACGTCCTGCGCAAATGCGGAGATACGCTCGCTCATTCGGTCGGACGGCTGCTACGATGAAAAAACGGAAGATCTGCTTTGTTGCCTGAGCAGATATATATATCGCAGCTTTCTCTATCCCACCGCGACCGCACTGCCGAAAAAAGAGGCCTTAAAGCTCATTCGGCAGAGCGAGGAGCTTGAGCTTTTCAAGCTGTGTACAGACCGCAGGGCGGACAAATATTCCTCACGAGCATCAAATATAAAGTTTCTGCTTCTCAGGCATAAAATGTATTCGCTACTCATATTTTTGACAAAACTCAAGAATAAGGCCTGAGCGCAGTATTGCCTTGACAAAAATTCTGCCGGGCGTTATAATATTCTCCCGAAAACTGCCCGTGTGGAAAGGAAGTGAAAGCCATGGGCACAGAACAGAAAAAGATCGCCGCCCAGAACAAGAAGGCTTTTCACGACTATTTCGTACTCGACAGATATGAAGCGGGAATCGAGCTTTGCGGCACGGAGGTCAAATCCATACGCCAGGGCAAACTCAATCTCAAGGACTCATGGTGTTCGATAGTTGACGGCGAATTGTTCGTCAACGGAATGCATATCAGCCCCTATGAGCACGGCAATATCTTCAACCGCGACCCGTTGAGGGTGCGCCGTCTGCTGATGCACAAGCGCGAGATAATGCGTCTGCTCGGTCAGACGAAGCAGGAGGGTCTGACCCTCGTGCCGCTGAGCGTATATTTCGTAAAAGGGCGCGCAAAGGTTGAGGTCGGGCTGTGCAAGGGCAAAAAGCTCTATGACAAGCGTGAAACGGCCACAAGAAAAGACGCCGCGCGCAATATCGAGCGCAGCATGAAAAACTTCTGATTCAATCGGCGAGAGCCGTTTGACATATGGGGATGAAAGGATTTCGACGGGGAGGTTGAACTTCGGTAAGCGGGCAGCGGTGTGGGACCGCTATAAAACCCATACGTTTAAATAATAAACGACAACAAAACAGTTTTACAAGCTGCTTAAATAGCAGCCGTCTTTGCCGGGAGTACTGCGGCCCGGCACAAGGCGTCGATTAGCAGTGAACGTGCACGGGTGAGCGCTCCGTAACCCGTCATGAACAACGGAACTACCGAACCGGTGAGCCTGCCTGACGGCGCTCCGGCGAGGGAATCTTAAAAGACAGGCTACGCCCGTAGAAAGCTGTGGGGAGCCCTTTTCGGACGCGGTTTCGATTACCGCCATCTCCACCAGAAAAAGGCACTCGTTCTTTGAACGAGTGCCTTTCAGTTATATTCGCCTGCGGCGAGTTTTATTGCTTCGCAGTGATATTAGGCATACGCCGAGTCATATTTGCTTCGCAAGCTTCGCGTCTTTTTATGCTATTGATTTATTTTCGGCGAGACGCTATAATTTTAACCGAAAGAAACAGGAGGTGCAGCGAGCATGAAGATTTTGCAGATATGCGACTATGCCGCAAAATACAGGGGCAATTTTATCGAGTCTCTCGAATACTTCAGAAAAAACAGCCTCGGTGACGGCGATTTTATGCTCTATGCGTTTCCCGAAAGAATGGCAGAGCGCCGCAATCAGTGGTTCTTCGACTTGAAAAAAGAAGTTCCCGCAGCGATATACAAAAGCTCCGTCAAAGAAAAAATCAGAGCTTTCAGAAAAATCATAAAAGAAAACGGCGTCGACACCGTTCACACACACTTCACCGACATGAAAACCGATATGTGCGTCAATATCGCCTGTCTCGGGCTTCGCGTGAAAAAATTCAAGCACTACAGAAGCAGCTTCGGCAGCTTCGGCACAATAAAGAAATTTTTCGCGCGGCTCTGCTACCGCAGCTGGAACGCCGTCATTTGCGTGAGCCCGCACATCATGCGGGAGGCCGAGAGCAATATAGTCTCCTGCAAGCCCGTGCTTTTAAACGACGCGGTATATTTTCCGCGAATGGACAACTACGAAAAGCTTTGTAAACCCGATTTGGGTGTTCCCGAGGGCGCCGTTCTCTGCTTTGCAATAGGCTATGACTACCGCCTCAAGGGCATCGACTTGGCGTGCGAGGCGGTCAAAAAGCTCCGAGACGAGGGGCTCAACATTTATCTTGCCATCTGCACCGCCTCAAATACACAGACTATTGCAGAGCAAATCAGAGCGCAGTTCGGCGAATTTCCCGAATGGCTGAAGCTTTTGCCGCCGAGACAGGACATCGCAAGCTACTACCGCGCCGCCGACATATATATTCAGGCCTCCAGAAGCGAGGGCTTCTGCTATGCCATAGTCGAGGCCGCCTACTGCGGAAAAACGGTTGTGGCGTCCGACTGTCCAGGAATGAAGAGCCACGCGGAAAAGAATTTTGATTTTCTCTGGTTTAAAAACGGCGATTCCGACAGCCTTTCGGAGAAGCTCGGGCAGGCTGTCAAAATGAGCGAGAGCTCGGAGCTGTCGGCAAAAAACAGGCGTTCGGCCATAGACAACTACTCAATAGAAAATATGTCCAAAAAGCTGCACCGCATATATGCGGATATGTAAAAATAAAGAGTCGAGAGAGTATTTTTCTCTCGACTCATTTTTATTTCAGCGTCAGTCCGGCGTATAAGTAAAGGTGAAGCAATGCGAGCGGAGCGTCGCCGCGCCCATTATGTTGAGCCTGAATGCGTTGCCGCGCATTGTCTGATTGCCTATTCTCATGCTTGAAATATAGCCGCAGCTGCTGCCGCGCGCGCTGTCATGCTCGAGTATTTTTATCCACTGCGCAGGGTTGCTCTGAAGCGTTATGCGCTTTGATGAATCAACCTTTGCGTTATACGCTTCGACCTTCTTGCGAAGTTGCTCGCTCGAAATGGTCAGTGTGCGTTTGACATTGCCCTCGGGGCTTGTCCTGCCGCCCGCGAGATAAGGATAGCTATTCTGACTGCCGCCCCAGACATTCGCGCTCGAAGCCGTCTTCCCCGCCGCCGTTGAAAAATACGGAGTGAACGCAGGCGAGCCGTAATATGCAAGATATTCGCCGAGCGTCGCTTTTATCGCGTTTTCGATAGATGAGCTTGTACCGGCGTAGCTCTCGCGGAACGCGTGGTTCGAGGTAGTCATCTTAAAATTCTGGCGCTTTGCGTAGGTGTAAATCGCGACCATCTGCGACTTTATCGACTCAAGCGGCGCAGACGGACCGACCTCGGCGTAGGCTGTTTTTCCGAGATATTCGGCAAGGGAATAGCTCTTGCCGTTATATGTAACCTTGCTCGGCAAATTTGAATCTTTAACGAGGCTGATGCCGGGGTTGTTATAATAATGGAGCAAAATCCGCTTATAGTCCCAGCCGCGGCGCGCATATTCGGACGCACCGTTTTGGCTCATGCCGACCCCGTGGCCGTAACCGTAGACGGTGAAAACAAAAGTACCCGTCTTTGAAGAGCTGTGCCTTGTCGTGGTCTCGGTCGGTTTCTGGGTGGGCTTAGTGGTCGGTTTTCCAGTCGTGTTCGGGCGAGTCGTGGGCTTTGTGGTAATAACCGTCGTCAGGACGGTTGAGCCCTCGGCTATCGAGCCGGGCACAGTGCCATTTGTCTGCTCCCCGGTTGTTTTTCCGGAGTCAGTGCTCTGCGCTGCGGTGCTGTCCGAGCTCTGCTCATTGCTTGCATCACTGTTTGGATCTTCGACATCGGCAATGATAATATCATCTATAACGCCGATTATGTCGCCCGTCCCGCTCTCGGTGGTGTCGGGAGTTCGCGCGCCAATGAGCGACGCGCCCGACTGCGAGCCGTAGCCTTTGATAAGAAATGTAACGGCAGTGCCGATAAGCACGGCGATCAGGATAACCGACGCGACTATAAGCGCTGTCTTTTTGCCCGAGCGCACCGGTGCCGATTTATGATGGGACGGATGTTCACAATCCGTGATTATTATTGACGCATCGTCGCTGACATCGTGCATGACAAAGCCGTTGCGCGCATAGTCGGCTAGCGCGGAATAGAGCCTGTGAACGCAGGCGTAGATAAACTCCTGCGTAGTCTCACCCTTGCGACTGAAAACCTTGAACACACGCGCCTTGTTCTCGTCCGCTATGCAGATTAGCATGAAATGCTTGCTGTCCTCATCGTCGTTGCGGAACACATTCGATATCGCCGCGCCGACCGACGCGCCGCTCTTTGCTCTGGCGCGCCCTGCCATGGCGGCTATGTATTCGCCGTGACTCTCGTCCTCCTGGCGCTCGACATCTACCGACTGAGCGAATATGACATCGCCGAAATCTGATCCGTCGTCATAGGGCAGGACGGAGAACACGAACGGGCTGTTTTTGCTTGATGCAACCGCAGCGGAAAGTCCGCGCTCTTTCAAGAGTTCAACAACCTCTTCGGGATCGCACTTTTCCTCAGCACTCAGCTCGCCGGCACTGTTCGCGTCCGGCTCGGGAGTATTTGCGCTTTCTTCTTTTTTTTCAACGGGCAGGAACACAGACTTGAGTTCTTCGGCAACCCTGGCGCATCTGCCGTCGGAAAGGGGCAGAAAAACCAGCATCTGTTTTCCGCTTTTTTCAATAAAGCCGCTGTATTTTCCGTCATCGGTCACAAGTATCTGTGCGTCGGCAGGCATCAGGCACTGATCCTCATCCGCCTTTTCGAGCGCTTCGGCTATTTTATCGGAGAATGCGGTTTTTGTTCTGAGCGCGTCGAAAAGCAGCTTCTTTATCTCGATATAATGCCGATCGGCAGCCGCGAGAACCACAGTCTCCGAATCTCCGAACGCTCCGGCAAGGGCAGAAAACAGCTCGCGGCTGTCCGTGAACTGCTCAAAGCGGCACTCCCCGTAGGCTGCGGCAAAAACGGACTCATATTCCGCTATCGCCCTGCGCGGGAGAGGCTGATTGACAAAAGCCAGGAGCGAAATCTTATTTTTCAAAATATCACCTCATTAGTTGGGATACCATCTGTTTGCGTTTTTGTAGGGGTTCTGTTTCTTGTCTTTATCATACCAAGCCTGAGGATATCTCGGGTTGGGGTTGGTCTTGACGAGCGAAGTATCAACTTCTTCACTCTCGCCGTCGCGCACCATTCGCGCCACAACGACAAGACGGGCATTGTCGAACTCATACAGGCAGGTCGAAAGAGTGAGAATCTTGTCGGTCGGCTTGATGTCGACGCCCGTTGTGTAGAGCTTTCTCGAATCAAGCTCGGCTATATACTGCTCGAAGCTCGCCTCGCTTATATTCGTCCAGACATAGTTGAAAAAATATCCGTTGTCCTCGGCGGTGGTCGCGTTTGTGATAAACACCGCGTAGACCTTCCACTTGTAGTCGTGATAGATGGTGTTGAACTCGATTATCGGATTGTTTATGAATCCGCGCGTGGTGCGGTAATCAAAGAGTTTGCTAAATATCTTGTCCGAGCTGCGGGTGCTGTGGCCGTAGATTATGCTGTTGCGGTCAAGCGGCTCGATTGAGTTCGCATGAGCCAGGAACGGGTTTCCAAGATCCGTGTATCTGTGGGTGAAGCTGCGTTTGAGATAATACGAATCGTTGTCGGTCTGGAGAATCGGGAAGTCCATCTTGAGCTTGTCTATCTTCAGCCAGCCGATGAGGTCGGTGTTCTGCGCATACGCCTCGGCGTATTTTAACTGCATACCCTCGGGAAACTTGACATTCGGGTACTTCGCCTTTATCTCGTCCCAGGTCAACTCTTCGCTGGGCTTGATATCTTTTATGTCGTTGTCAACGATATTGGGCTGAATGAGATATGTGTTTATCAGCATTCCCGCGCTGACGAACACAGTAATTATCGCCGCCATAAAGACTATCTTGCGGACTATCTCGGATACGGCGTCGCCCTTCATCGGGATGATGCCCTTTATAAATTTTTTGAAGCCCTTTTCGCTGCCGCTGTTCTTCTCGTTCTCGCTGACCTCGCGTTCATATTCGCGCAGTGAGCCGCGGTCACGCTCGCTGAGGTTGACGGCAAATGTTGAATCTGTCGGCATATCGAAATCGTCGAGCGCCTGCTCGGTCGGGTATTCCGGCTCGGTCACTTTCGGAATATCCTCTCCGCTCAGATCGTCGGGCGGGATAAACTTATACAAATTGTCCTTTTTCGGCTCTGCGGGTTTCTCCGAATCGGGCTCAATTATTGGCTCCGGCTCGGGTTCAATTACGGACTCGGATACCAGCTCCGGCTCTTTTTCTTCGGTCACGGCGCCGCTTTCCTGCCGTGATTCCGCCCCGGTTTCATCGTCGCCGCTGTCAAGGTACCTGCGCGCGATATCTTCCATTTCGCTGCGCTGTGCCGTAGGTTCATCGTCCTCAACCGATGTGTAGTGCTCAAACATCTCCCTCATATCGGGTAGCGAAAACTCGCCGTCTTTTCTGTTTTTGTCAGACATACTCTTTCCTCCGATACAGGTTTACTTTATTTTCTCTTCCAGCATCAGGCGTACAAGGTTAAGCGCACTCGACGCCGTGACATATCTGTTATATTCACGGTCATTTTCATGGCCGGTGACTATCTTTTCAACAACCGTACACTCGCCGTCCGTGACCGCCGCAAAGCTCAGTCCGCCGGGCAGAACACCGTCGCCTCCCGGTCCTGCAAGACCGGTTGTGGATATCGCTATATCCGCGCCGCTCACGCGCTTTGCGCCGAGCGCCATCTCGCGCGCTGTCTGTTCGCTGACAGCGCCGTAGGCGTCAAGCGTCTTTAGCGAAACGCCGAGGAGCTTTGTTTTTATATCATTCGAATAGCTGACTATTCCGCACTCGAAAACCTCGGACGCGCCGGGAATATCAGTCAGCCTTTTGGGGATATATCCCGCCGTGCAGGATTCGGCAGTCGCTATCTTTTTGCCCTTTTCTTTGAGCAGCGCGACAACGCGCTCTTCGATGCTGTTCATATCGATGCCGTATACGACATCGCCGAGCCTGCTGCATATCTCATCAACTACAGGCGCGCACATCCTGTCCGCCTCGTCGGCTGTTTCCGCCTTCGCGGTTATCCTCAGCCGCACCTCGCCGCTTTTTGCATACGGTGCGACGGTCGGGTTCTTTGCGTCGAACATATCCTCTATCTCTTCGGCGACCGAGCTCTCGCCCATGCCGATTATATTGACCGTGTGCGAGACTATCGCGCCGTCGGAATATTTTTTCAAGAATCCGCGCACGCTCTCGTTGAACATCGGAGCAAGCTCGCCGGGAGGGCCGGGCAGGATAATAACGCACTTGCCGTTCTTTTCGAGCGCCGCGCCTGGCGCCGTGCCGTGATTATTCTCAAACACGGTGCCGCCGACGGGCAGCATCGCCTGCTTGAGGTTGTTTTTGGGCATATTGCCGCCCTTTGATTTGAAATATGAGCGTATGCGCTCCGCCGTGTCTTCGTCCTCCCTGAGTTCGAAACCCATGACCTCACAGCAGACCTCTTTTGTCAGATCGTCGTCCGTGGGACCGAGTCCACCGGAAGTGATAACAATATCACTGCGCCCGAGAGCCGTTTTCAGCTCCTGCGCGAGGCGCTCGGGATTGTCCCCAACTGAGCTGCGGTGCATGACGGATATGCCCATCGCCGCAAGCTCTTTTGAGAGAAACTGCTCGTTGGTATTGAGGATATCGCCGAGCAGAAGCTCGGTTCCGACACAGAGAATTTCACACACTGCCATTGTTACTCACCTTTTGAAAAAGCTTTTATAACCGTAACTTTTGTGCCCTCGACCGCGCGCTTTATGGGCTCGTCCCATTCGGTGCCGCGCTCCGCCTTTTCAACTCCGGCTATTGTCGGATGGGTGCGCGGGTGCTTCGGGGTGAACACCGTGCAGCAGTCCTCATAGGGCTGGATGGATATATCAAATGTCTCAATCTTTCTAGATATCGCAATAACTTCGTCTTTGTCCATACCGATAAGCGGACGGAACACTGGCATCGAGGTCACAGCATCTGTGCAGGCTATTGCGGGCATGGTCTGGCTCGCAACCTGACCGACGCTCTCACCTGTTATCAGCGCTTGGCAGCCCTCTTTTATTGCGATCTCCTGCGAGATGCGCATCATCATGCGCCGCATGATAAGCGTGAACACCTCTTCGGGGCAGTTATCTTTTATAAGCTCCTGAATCTCAGTAAACGGGACAACGAAGAGCATGATGCGTCCGCTGTATTTTGCGACCTGGCGCAGAAGCGAGTGGACTTTCTGCTCGGCGCGCTGGCTCGTATAGGGCGGAGAAGCGAAGTGAATAGCTATCAGCTCCACGCCGCGCTTTGCCATCATCCAACCTGCAACGGGGCTGTCTATTCCGCCGGAGACGAGCAGAGCCGCCTTTCCTGCGGAGCCCGAGGGCATACCGCCCGCGCCCTTGAGCTGGTTGCCGTGGATAAACGCGCACTTGTCGCGCACCTCGACGTTTATTATAACATCGGGGTTATGAACATCTACTTTCAGATGGTGGAATTTTGAGAGTATTTTCCCGCCGACCTCTCTGCATATCGCGGGAGAATTGAGCGGAAACTTCTTGTCCGCGCGCTTTGCCTCGACCTTGAAAGTCGATGCGGCGTTGAGCAGGGGAGCCGTATATTCAACGCAGGTGTTGAGAATAACGTCCATATCCTTTTCGACTGCGGCGGCGCGAGAGAGTCCGGCTATGCCGAAGACCTTGAGAAGTCTTTCGGTCGCTTCGTCGAGATCGGCATCCTCGGGCCCTTCGACTATTATCGTCGACTGCGCGGGGGTGCAGGTGAATTTGCCGAGCGACGCGAGTCTGCGGCGGATATTCGCCATGAGCATATCTTCAAAAGTGCGCCTGTTGAGTCCTTTGAGCGCAAGCTCACCGTTTTTGATGAGAATAACTTCCTTCATATTGTGATTCCTTTTTTATTTATTTTACTTATTTTTCCTTATTGTTTTCTGCCCCTCGGCAATGCCGTCGATGAGCATATCTATCTCTTCTTTTGTGGTAAAGCGCGAGAAGCTGATTCTAAGCGGGCTCTTTCTAACTTCGTCGCTCAGCCCCATATTTTTGAGCACCGAGCTCTGATGTCCCTTTGAGCAAGCCGAGCCGCTTGAGACATAGACACCGCGCGAAGAGAGGAAGTTGAGCATCGGCTCGGAGTTTATGCCGAGCACCGAAATATTGGTCACATACGGCAGCGCATCATCGGGCGAGTTTATAACGACTCCGCCGAGAGCCAGAAGTCTGTCCCGCATATAGTCACGAAGTTCAGTAACTTCTTTGAGCTCAGCCGCAAGATTCGGCAGAGCCGCAGCCGCCGCGCCGAAGCCCGCTATCGCCGGCGTGGGCTGAGTGCCGGGGCGCAGTTTTTCTTCCTGCGAGCCGCCGAAAACTATCGGCGACAGGCGCACGCCCTTTTTGACATAGAGCGCGCCGACGCCCTTGGGTCCGTGTATCTTGTGGGAGCTGACCGTCATCAGGTCAACGCCCATAGCAGCGGGCTTGAGCGGCAGTTTGCCGAAAGCCTGCACCGCATCGCAATGAACAAGTGCGGGCGACTTTGCGCGCGTTACCGCAGTTCTCGCCGCTTCGACAGGCTGAATAGTGCCCGTCTCGTTGTTGACCGCCATAATGCTCACGAGTATCGTATCGGGAGTCACGGCTTCAAAAAGCTCGCGCTCGCTGATGCGCCCGTTTTTGTCAACACCGAGGCGTATAACTTCAAAGCCCTCGTTTTCGAGATGCTTGACCGTCTCATCAATGCTCGGATGCTCGACGCTCGTCGTCACTATCCGTCTGCCGCGCCGGCGCATGGCATGAGCCGCGCCCTGAACGGCAAGATTGTTGCTCTCCGTTCCGCCGGAGGTGAAATAAACCTCGTCATCCCGGCAGAAGAGCCTGCGCGCCACATTCGAGCGCGCGTTTTCGAGCATTTCGTCCGCCTCTATCCCCTTTTGATGCAGGGACGATGGGTTGCCCCAAAGCTCTGTTACAGCGGTTTTCATCGCTTCAACAGCTTCACTGCACACGGGGGTCGTGGCGCTGTTGTCAAGATACGCCGTCATAAGAAAAATCACTCCAAACCGCACGATTCCCAATTATACTTATATATTCTATATTATACAACATAATCACCGGACTTGCAATATATTTGAGCGGATTGCGGCGATACTGCGCGCGGCAAGTTTTTTCCTGTTTGCGCATAAAACGCCCGCCCGCTACATTATATGATATAAAGTGCAACAAGGACAGCAAATAAAGATTGACAAAAATATGCAATTTGCTATAATTAAACTGCAAATGAAACCCATTACATAAAGGAGAGTTGACATTGACAAAACGAACAAAATCGTGGGTCGCCCTGCTGCTTTTCATCGCAGTATTCGGCGCTCTGCTCGTGACCGCAACGTTCACTGACCTCCAGGTCAGCAACATCCTCACGGCAAAGGCGCTCGCCGCCCACACCTACTACACAAACGAGACCGTATACGGCGTTGTGCTCGAGGCCGTCGGCTCGTCGCCCGTCTATCTCATGCTTGCATTCAGCTTCCAGATTCTCTTCTGGCAGGTCATGCGCAAGATGAAAAAGCATCCGTGGAAAGAAATTCTTGCGATACTTCTTCTCGTCGCGGGAACGGCGGCATACTTCGTCATGTTCGACGACGCCGTAAAATATGCGCTCCAGCATATAGGTCCCGAGGCCGAGCTGTTCCGCAAGGCGGCATTCCTCAAGGGCATATCGATGTTCTTCGCGGGTCTTATGACTTTCTTTGCGACCTTCGCCATAAGGAACTACTCCGAGGAATCGGTCGGTAAGCTTGTTATGTTCGCGGTTGCGGTGCTCTGCGTTGCAGCTGTTTCCAACGGCATTATCGCCGCAGTCAAAGAGCCCGTCGGCCGCATGCGTTACCGCGCAATGAACTGCGAGGGCGGCCAGTCGATCGGCGGATTTGATAACTTCACCCGCTGGTATGTCGCCAACGGTCAGCACCTCACCAAGGACGAGATGAGAGCACTCTTCGGCACGACCGACGCTCTTAAATCATTCCCGAGCGGACACACCTGCTCCGCCGGCACGGTCTACTGCCTGCTTATGCTCCTCGATGTTTTCAACGTCAAGAACAAGGGCAAGAGAGCTGTCAGCTGGATCGCCGCCATCACCTACACCGGCATGGTCGCGGTCAGCCGCATAATCGTCGGCGCACACTTCTTCAGCGACGTCCTCATGGGCGGCACGATAGCTTTCGTGAGCATGATAATCTTCAGAGAGATATTCATCTGCAAAGGCTCGAATGTCAAAGCGATGTTCGGCAAGGAATAAAATCAAGATAGGTAAGCACCCTGCAGGCTCAAGTCTGCGGGGTGTTTTTATGGGCAACAAAAAGCACGGTGCATCTTTTGACACACCGTGCTTTTGTTTTTTATCAGTCTTCGCTGTTCTGCTTAGCGATAGGCTCGATCCTGCCGTATCTCGAAGCGGAAGCCGCATCGGATCTGGGCGGACGGGAGGGAGCTGCGGGACGGTCGCTGCGCGGGCGGTCATTTCTGCCTCTGCCGCCTCTGTCGCGGTTCTGATATCCGCCACGTCCGTTTCCGCGGGGCGGTCTGGAACCGCCGTTGAGGGGCTTCACGCCCTCTTCGAGAGTTATAACGACCTTGCGGTCATTCTCGGAGCCAACAGAGTGGGAGGTCACGCCCTCAACATCCTGGAGAGCCGTGTGAATGATGCGTCTCTCATAGGGATTCATGGGATCAAGCACAACATTTCTGCCGTACTTTCTGACCTTTGCGGCGCTCTTCTGAGCGAGTGCGCGCAGGGTTGCCTCGCGCTTCTCGCGGTAGTTGCCGATGTTGAGCGAGACTCTTCTCGACTTGTCCGCGCCCCTGTTGACGACAAGGCGGACGAGATACTGGATAGCGTCGAGTGTCTCTCCCCTGCGGCCGATAGCTGCGCCGTAGTCGCCGTCATATTCGACCGCGATACTGACTTCTTCGTCAGTCTCTTCGATCTTTATCTCTGCGCCCTCGATGCCGAGGCTTGCAAGAATTTTTTCAAGATATTCCTTCGCGCCGGCCTCGGACGGAGCATCATAGCTCACCTTGACCTTTGCGGGAGTTGTTCCGAGCAGACCGAACATCTTCTTCGTCGGCATCTCGAGAACTTCAATTTCAAAATCCGAATCGGCGGATATGCCGAGCTGCGCGATAGCGTCAGCTTTTGCAAGATCGACTGTTGCGCCGGTTCCGATAGCTTCTTTTAACATCTCTGTTTCCACCACCTGGAAAATTTATTTTTCTTCTTTTTTCTGCGCAAGTGCGCGCTTGAGATTCTCTTCCCTTGAACGGCGCTCGACAGTCTCATCGACCATAGCCTTTGCAATCATCTTCTTCGGGCTGTGGGTGAACGAAAGTATAACTGTCTGAATGAGCGCGAAAACGTTCGACGCAATCCAGTAGATACCGATACCGGCGGGGAACTGGAAGGTGAAATAGAGCGAGAACAGGGGCATACCGAAAGTCATGCAGCCCATGGTCGGGTTCTTCGCCATTTCGGGGTTGTTCTTGCGCTGCTGGAGCATTGAGAAGAGGCTCGTTGCGAGAGAAGTAAGGCCCGAGAGAATGGGGATGACCCAGAGGATTCCGGGCTCTTTTATCGACGGAATCTCGCCCAGCGGTATGCCGAGGAAGGTGAAGTTGAAGTTCGCGATGCTGTCGATAACTCCCGAGCTGATGCCCTTTGAGAGCGCGATGGGTCTTATCTCATTGATATGGTTGATAACAAAAAGCTCGATAGTCTGCTTACCTGTCTTTGCGTTATATTCAGCGAGTCCTTTTGCTATTTCTGTCAGCGAATTGATTGTTGTATCATCGATCGCGAGCGCCCACTTGAGGGGGTGATAGATAACGCCGATAAGACCGAAGATGATGATGAACTGGATGGCGAGCGGCAGGCAGCCCATATTCATGGGATTGTGTCCTTCGCGCTGGTAGAGAGCCTGAGTCTCTTCCTGAATTTTTTTCTGATCGCCCTTGTATTTGGCGTTTATTCTGCGGATCTTGGGCTGAAGGCGCTGCGTCTTGACGGTACCCTTAGTCTGGTAGATAGAAGTGGGAATCATAAGAAGTCTTGCGAAGAGGGTGAAGAGGATGAGTGCAAGACCGTAATTGTTAACAGCTTCGAATATGAATCTGAGAACATATCCGAACGGGATACCCAATGTCGTGTAAATGGCGTCCATTATTTGTGAGTCCTCCGGTTGGATTTTTTGTCCCTCTTGGGAGGGACGGGATCATAACCGCCGGGGAATAGGATATTGCAGCGAAGAAGTCTGGCAACAGTCAGCAGAGAGCCTTTGAACGCTCCGTGTATTTCGAGAGCCTCTATCGCATACTGAGAGCAGGTCGGATAGTACCTGCACATATCGGGCAGCTGCGGTGAGATATGCTTTCTGTAAAACTGAATAAGTTTTATCAGTATGTCCTTCATTTTCACTTCACAACTTTCACTCCTGCAGATATACCAATAACACCCAAGGCTCCCAGCTGTTTGCGCATTGACCGCTCGATGTCGGTGCTCTTGCGGGAGACCGTCTTATGACGGGCGACAAATACAATGTCCCATCCCCCGCAGCACTCGCCTTCGAGCTGCCGGAAAGCCGCGCGAATTATCCGGCGGCACCGGTTGCGCTCCACCGCATTTCCGAGCTTTTTGCCGGTGGTTATCCCGATGCGCATGACACCGTAACGGTTCCTGAGCGCATATGTGACAAGCACCGGGTCAGCGGCTGATTTGCCGCGCCCGTAAGTCCTGCGAAAATCGCTGTTAAGCTTGAGCGTCTGATATTCTGCCAAAGCAATCAATCCATCCGTGGCAATAATCCGCTCGACCTGTTAAAAGACCGTTAAAAAGGCCGATCAATAGGTGAGCTGCTTTCTTCCCTTCGCTCTGCGGCGGGAAAGAACCTTGCGTCCGTTTCTGTCGGACATTCTCTTGCGGAAGCCGTGCTCCTTCTTACGGTGCAGCTTCTTGGGCTGGTAAGTTCTTTTCATTTGCGGTAACCTCCGTTTCACAGGATATTAGTCACCGGCGGGCGCTTTGGTGGCACTCGTACCGCCGTGATCTTATGTGCAGATATGGGTATAACGCTTTCGCCTACCCTTGCAAGCTACTATTATATATCATACTTCACATCAATGTCAATCATTTTTTTGCGTCCTTGTGCAAACTGCTTGTTGAAAAAAGGGGGGTTTTATGATATACTCTATCCTATTATAAAGTATTATGATGGGGGAAGTTCACTAATGGATTCATTCAACGAGCTGTGGCAGGTAGTCTCCGGCTATCTCAAGCAGACAAACTCCGAATCTATCTACAACGTCTGGTTCAGCGAGCTTGAGCCGATAAGCTTTGACGGCAGCCGCGCCGTGCTCATGACAACGGCGGAATTCAAGCGCCGCATCCTCGCGCAGAAGTTCGGCGGCACGCTTCACAGCGCATTTTTGAACGCGCTCGGTCTCGATGTCGATGTCGAGTTCATAGCGCCGGGCGAGGGATATTCGCAGTCTGACTCCTCGGGCTCTGCGGCGGACTCATCGGAGATAGACGGCAGCACGCGCGCCTCAAACTATTTTGAAAACACATTCGACACATTCGTTGTCGGCGCGTCAAACAAATTCGCCCATGCGGCGGCGCAGGCGGTCGCGGCGAACCCCGGCAAGGCGTATAACCCGCTGTTCATCTACGGCAACTCGGGACTCGGCAAGACGCACCTGCTCAACGCCATATGCCACGAGATAAAAAGAAACGACCCGTCGATGAAGATAGTCCTCACAGACGGCGAGGAATTCACCAACGAGTTTATCGAAGCGCTCAACCACCGCACAACAACGGAATTCCAGAACAAATACCGCAAGGTCGACGTTCTTCTGATGGACGACGTTCAGTTCATCGCGAGCAAGGAGCGCACGCAGGAGGAATTCTTCCATACTTTCAACGCCCTGACGCAGGACGGCAAGCAGATCGTTCTGTCATCCGACCGCCCGCCGAAGGACATGCCCCAGCTTGAGGACAGAATGCGCACCCGCTTTGAGTGGGGTCTGCTCGCGGACGTTCAGCCGCCGGATCTCGAGACCCGTATGCTCATAGTCAAGCGCAAGGCGGACGCACTCAACTTCGATATCAGTGACGATGTCGTTGAATACATAGCGCAGAAGCTCAAGAACAACATCCGCCAGCTTGAGAGCGCGGTCAAGAAGATGCAGGCTTATGTCCAGATACAGGGCGCGCATGTCAACACCGCCACCGCTCAGCAGGCGATAAGGGATATTCTCAGCGACAACAAGCCTATTCCCGTCGTTGTGGACAAGATAATAACCGAGGTCGCGCGCACCTACGGCGCAAATCCCGAGGATCTGCGCTCGAAGAAGAAGGACGCACAGACTTCGAAATACCGCCAGATATCGATGTACATCGTGCGCGAGGTCACAGGACTTTCCGCCAAGGCTATCGGCGCGGAGTTCGGCGGCAGGCACTATTCAACGGTGCTCTACGCCCTTGACGAGATAAAGAAAGAGAGCGACACCGACTCGGCGCTCAGAACGACTATCAACGATATCATAAAGAACGTGCAGGAGAGCTGATTTTTCTAACAGACTGACGCACCGCGAGGGAGGGATAAATGGTGCGCGATATTATTATAGCATCGTCATCCGACAAGGTGCGCGCGCAGCTGCGCGGCTTCGTTGCGGAAATGGGAATAATGGGCGTCATCGAGTGCCGCTCTGCTTCGCAGACCCTCGATTTCGCTCAGCGTCTCCCCTCGGCTATAATAATCTGCCACCGTCTGACCGACATGGCGCCCGCCGCCATGCTTCGTCTGCTCCCGCCGGGCGCCGATATGATATTGCTTATATCATCCGCCCAGTCCCCGCTGTTCGGCATGAGCAATGTGCAGTGTATGACCCTGCCGCTCTCACGGCCAGAGTTTCGCAGTGCAATAGAAAAGCTGCTCCGCTCCTCGTCCGAGTCGCGCATACGCTCGGGCGGCCAGCGCAACACGGCGGATCAGGAGATAATCGACAAGGCAAAACATTTATATATGAAAGTAAACGGTGTGTCTGAAGAGGACGCATACGCATATATTAGAAGAAGGAGCATGAACGAGAGCAGTTCTATAACCGCCACCGCGCGGCATCTGCTCAGCGAGCTCGCTAATATATAAATGAAAAGGGTCTTGTGAATGAAATTCGCCAAAATGCAGGGCACGGGCAACGACTACATATATGTCAACTGTTTTGATGAATCGATCGACGACCCTCCCGCTACGGCGAAATTTTTGAGCGACCGCCATTTCGGTATCGGCTCAGACGGGCTTGTGCTGATCTTGCCGTCCGACAGGGCGGATTTCAGAATGGATATCTACAATTCCGACGGGTCACGGGCGAAGATGTGCGGCAACGCCGCGCGCTGCGTCGCAAAGTATGTCTGCGACAGCAAAATGACCGACAAAGATATGATATCTTTGGAGACTCTCAGCGGAATAAAATACATTAATATATATAAGACGGACGGAAAGGTCACTTCGGCGCAGGTGAACATGGGGTCACCGATGCTGAAAAGCAGGGATATTCCCGCGCTTATTGAATCGGACACCGTGATTTCCCGGCCGCTCGAAGTCGGCGGAAAAATTTATTCCGTCACCTGCCTCTCGATGGGCAACCCGCATTGCGTGGTTTTCTCTGAAAATATTGATTCTATAAATATTCAAAAAATCGGCGCCGAGTTTGAAAATCACCCGGCATTTCCGGACAGGATAAATACGGAATTCGTTCAGCCGATTTCAGATTCACACATCAAAATGCGCGTTTGGGAGCGCGGCGCGGGCGAAACTCTCTCCTGTGGCACGGGCGCGTGCGCGGCGGCAGTCGCCTGCATATTGAACGGCTACTGCAAGCGCAATACAGATATCAAAATCTCGCTTCGCGGCGGCGAGCTCTCGGTAAAATGGAGCTCCGATGGAAATGTGTACCTGACCGGTTCGGCACAGACCGTCTTTACAGGCGAAATCGCCTACGGTGGAGGCGCAAAATGAAAATAAACGAAAACTTTTCGCTCCTCCGCAGCAACTATCTTTTTTCGACGATGAGCCGAAAAATTAAAGATTACAAAATCGCTCACCCCGAGGCGGATATAATTGACCTCGGTATCGGCGATGTCTCGCGTCCCCTGCCCGAGGCGTGCATAAAGGCCATGCACTCGGCAGTCAACGAAATGGCGGACGCCGCCACATTCAGGGGCTACCCGCCCGAGCAGGGATATGATTTTCTTATCGACAAGATATTGAAATATGATTTCGCCGCGCGCGGAATAACGCTCGAAAGAGATGAGATTTTTATAAGCGACGGCGCAAAGAGCGACACCGGCAGCATCGGCGATATCTTTTCGCCCGAGTGCAAAGTCGCCGTCTGCGACCCCGTCTACCCGGTCTATATAGACACAAATATCATGGCGGGCAGGGGCGGCAAGCCGCTCGAAAACGGCAGATTTTCAAATATTACTTATCTCGACTGCACCGCGGAGAACGGATTCATTCCTCCCCTGCCGGAGCAAAATGTCGATATAATATATCTCTGCTCCCCCAACAATCCCACAGGGTCGGCGATGAATAAAAATCAGCTCCAACAGTGGATCGACTGGGCTAATAATCACGGCAGCGTCATTCTCTTCGACGCCGCATACGAGGCGTTTATCACTGAGAGCGACATTCCGCACAGCATTTTCGAGCTTGACGGCGCAAAGAAATGCGCCATTGAGTTCAGAAGCTTTTCAAAGACTGCGGGCTTTACCGGCGTTCGCTGCGCATATACAATTATACCGCGCGAGCTCTCACGCGGCAGAGTCAGCCTCAACGCGCTGTGGGCGCGCAGGCAGGCGACGCGGTTCAACGGCGTGTCATATATAACCCAGCGCGCCGCCGAAGCCGTCTATTCCGATGAGGGCAGGCGGCAGATAAAAGAAAATATAAACTGCTATCTCGGCAACGCAAAGAAGATAACGGACGGACTCGAAAGTATTAATATCCGCTGTTTCGGCGGCAGAAATTCGCCGTATATCTGGTTTGAAGTGCCGAACGGGCTGACCTCATGGCAGATGTTCGACAGGCTTCTGAACACCGTTCAGGTGGTCGGCACACCGGGCTCGGGCTTCGGCATGATGGGCGAGGGATATTTTCGCCTGACCGCGTTCGCAGGGCTGAAGCGCACGCTCGAAGCAGTTGAAAGAATAAAAAACGGTCTGAAATAAGACCGCACGGAGGATAAAAATGGGCATTTTTTCAAGAATAAACAAGGGACTCAAAAAAACCCGCGAGAATATGTCGGGAGCCATCGACTCGATGCTCCACGGCAAAACCGAGATTGACGACGAATTTTATGACGAGCTCGAAGAGATACTCGTCATGGGCGATGTCGGCTGCATGACCGCATCGGAGATAGTCGAACAGCTCCGCGAGCGCGTTATGAAAAAGCATCTGCGCAAGCCTGAAGCCGTCAAGAACGAGATAAAAGAGATAGTCGCCGAGATGCTTGAGGGCGGCGAGGAAATGAGCCTTATCACTCTCCCCTCCGTCATTCTCGTCATCGGTGTCAACGGCGTGGGCAAGACCACTTCCATAGGCAAGCTCGCCGCAATGTACAAAAACGAGGGCAAAAAAGTTATCCTCGCCGCGGCGGACACTTTCAGAGCCGCTGCAATCGAGCAGCTTGAAGAGTGGGCTGACCGCGCGGGAGTCGAGATAGTCAAGCACCGCGAGGGCGCAGACCCGGCGGCTGTTATATACGACACAATTCAGGCGGGCAAGGCAAGAAATGCCGACATAATCATCTGCGACACCGCCGGCAGACTCCACAACAAGAAGAACCTAATGGAGGAGCTGGCGAAGATATACCGCGTCATCGACCGCGAGCTGCCCTACAGCGACCGCGAGAGCCTGCTCGTGCTCGATGCAACTACGGGACAGAACGCAGTCAATCAGGCAAAAGAATTCAAGAATGTTGCAGAGATCACCGGCATCATTTTAACGAAGCTTGACGGCACCGCAAAGGGCGGCGTTGTATTAAACATCAAAAATGAGCTCGGCGTACCCGTCAAGTTCATCGGCGTCGGCGAAAAGGTGGACGACCTCCGCCCGTTCAACGCCCGCGCATTCGCCGAGGGTCTGTTTGACGCAGAGCCGATTGAAGACGAGGAAGAGGAAAAAGAGGACGAATAATGGATTTTCTCATAGCTACACATAACATGAAAAAACGCGCCGAGCTTGAGCGCATATTGAAACCCATCGGCGTGCGCGTTCTGCTCGCGGAAGAGGCGGGAGTCGAGCTTACCGATGTCGAGGAGACTGGCGTCACCTTTGAAGAGAACGCATTCTTAAAAGCCGACAGCGGCTGCAAAGAGAGCGGTATGCCCTGCATCGCCGACGACTCAGGACTTGCCGTTGACGCACTCGACGGCGCGCCGGGAGTGTATTCCGCAAGGTACGCGGGCGAGCACGGTAACGACGAGAAGAACAACGAGCTCCTGCTCAAAAATCTGTCCAACATTCCTATGGACAAGCGCACCGCACGATTCGTTTCGACCGTCTGCTGCTGTTTCCCGGACGGCAGGCACATGACCGTGCGCGGCGAGTGCGAGGGCAAGATTGCCTTTGAACCCGCAGGCGAGGGCGGCTTCGGCTACGATCCGCTGTTTTTGCCCGACGAGTTTCCCGGCAAGACGATGGCGCAACTCACCGCAGAAGAAAAAGACAGCATCAGCCACAGAGGCAAGGCGCTGAGACTCCTTGCGAAAAAACTGGAGGAAATTATATGACAAGCAAAGAGAGAGCCGCGCTTCGCGCGCAGGCAAATTCGCTCGAGCCGCTTTTTCAGGTCGGCAAGGGCGGCGTTAATGACGCACTGATAGCCCAGACGCTCGATGCATTCCGCTCCCGCGAACTGCTCAAGCTCAAGGTACTGCTCGAGACAGCACCCAAGCCCCCGCGCGAGATCGCCGAGGAGATAGCGGCAAAGACGCAGTCCGAGGTCGTTCAGGTCGTCGGCGGCAGCCTGATATTCTTCAAAGAAAATCCGGAACTGCACGAGCCCAAGGATAAAAAGAAGAAGATAACCGGCACGAAGAACCCGAACCGCCCATCCGTGCGCAAAAAAGTGCACGAAAAAAAGCTCGCCGAAGAGAGAAAGACCGCGGCGCGCCGCAAGGCGGAGCGCAATTTCAGGCGCAGCCGCGATATATAACAGCAAATTTTAAGTCAACCGGTTCAAAAGCAGGCGCATTTTCGCCTGCTTTTTTGTGCATCGGGACAAATCGGGAATTTTTTGTAAAAGCCTATTGACAGCGTAGGTATAAGAGGCTATAATACGCTCATAGATACTGAACAGGGAGGAAGCATCATGAAAAAGTTTGACAGCAACATTATGATGATGGAAATGTGCATGTTCTCCATGCGCATGTGCATGTGCATGCCTTTTTCTAACGAGCTTCCGTCAAACGAATAAATCTGATATATGCAGAGATTCGGGGAGCTTCGTGAGGAGTTTCCCGTTTTTTATTTGCATTGAGGAGGAAGAAAAGTGCAGTATCTGAAATTATTCTCGCCCTTTGATATAAGGCATTGGCGAATGTGCCGCAAGGCGCATGATTAAAAAGTCCGTTTCAACCCAATACCTTATAAATTAAAATACAAAGGAGATAATCAACATGAAAAAGACAATATCGATCATTCTCGCAGCGGTCCTCGCGCTGGGCTGCATCTTCGGCTTCGCCGCCTGCTCTTCGGGCAGCAAAGGCATCACCATTGCCGTTCCCAACGACGCGACCAACGAAGCCCGTGCGCTCCTTCTTCTTCAGGAGCAGGGCATCATCAAGCTCAAAGACGGCGCCGGCATCACCGCAACCGTAAGAGACATTGAGGACAACCCCAAGAATATCACCTTCAAAGAGGTTGAAGCCGCTCAGCTCCCCAACGTTCTCAAGGATGTTGACTACGCTGTTATCAACTCGAACTACGCTATCTCCGCGGGTCTTAACCCCGTAAAGGACAATCTCGCCATTGAGGGTTCCTCGAGCGCATATTCGAACATCCTCGCCACCAAGAAGGGCAACGAGAATTCCGACAAGATAAAGGCTCTTTCCGCCGCTCTCCAGAGCAAGAAGGTCGCCGATTTCATCGCTTCCAAGTATAACGGCGCAGTTATCAGCGTTGTTTCGAACCCCGGTGACGGCTACGATCCCTCCGTCAACTACGACGCACTCAAGGGTCAGACCATAACCGTCGCTGCATCCCCCACACCGCACGCCGAGATTCTCGCCGTTGCCAAGGAGATCCTTGCCGCTAAGGGCGTCACCCTCGACATCAAAGAGTTCGAAGATTATGTCCAGCCCAACAACGTTGTTGAGTCCGGCGAGATCGACGCAAACTACTTCCAGCACGAGCCTTACCTCGACGATTTCAACAAGCAGAACAACACGAACATCGTCACCGTTTGCTATGTCCACGTCGAGCCCATGGCTCTCTACGGCGGCAAGCAGACCACTCTTGACGCAGTGAAGTAAATGTTATAAAATATAATGCCGGGCTAAGTTGCTCTTAATCGGGCTACTTGCCGGCATTATCTTTTTATCCAGAAGTTCGGAGGCATAAAATGATCGAGATTAAAAATCTGTCAAAAACTTTCAAGACCGCCGACAGCTCGCTCGACGCGCTCAAGAATGTTTCTCTGACGATAAACGACGGCGATATTTACGGCATCATCGGCATGAGCGGCGCGGGCAAGAGCACGCTCGTGCGGTGCATAAATATGCTCGAACGCCCGACTGAGGGCCAGATACTCATAGACGGGGTCGATATGGGTTCGCTTTCGAGCAAGCAGCTCAGGGACGCCCGCCGCAATATAACCATGATATTCCAGGGCTTTAACCTGCTCATGCAGCGCAACTGCCTGAAAAACATCTGCTTTCCGCTCGAGCTTGAGGGCATGAAGAAAGAGGACGCGAAGAAACGCGCGCTCGAACTGCTCGAGATAGTCGGTCTGCCCGACAAAGCGAAGGCTTACCCCGCTCAGCTCTCCGGCGGTCAGCAGCAAAGAATCGCGATAGCCCGCGCACTCGCTACAAACCCAAAAGTTCTGCTCTGCGACGAGGCGACAAGCGCGCTCGACCCGAACACCACACATTCGATCCTCAACCTCATAAGAGACATAAACAAAAAGCTCGGCATAACGGTTATTATAATAACCCACCAGATGAGCGTTGTCGAAGAGACCTGCAACCGAGTCGCCATTCTTGACAACGGCACGGTCGTTGAACAGGGCGAAGTCAGCACCGTCTTTGCCCATCCGCAGTCGGCGGCGGCAAAACGCCTCGTGTTCCCCGACGCTTCGGATGAGATTTTTGCTCCCGCTTCGGACGAGCACAGGATAAGAGTCGTCTTCAACGGCGCGTTCGCAACCAACACCCCGCTGATAACCAAGATGGCTATAGACGAGGGAATCGCGGCGAACATCCTGGCGGCCTCCACGCGCTGCATCGGCGACAAGGTATACGGCAATATGCTACTCGGCATCCCCGGAGGGGACAGCGAGCTTGAACGCGCGTCGAAATATCTGCAGAGTATGCCGGATATTCTTGTTGAGGAGGTTTAAAAGATGTTTGACAATGCATTCACTTCCGAGGCGCTGACGGAAGCCCTCGATATATTAAAAAATGATTTCCCGCTGGCTATCTGGGAGACGATATATGTCACCCTGCTCTCCACGCTCTTTGCAATAATCATCGGCCTGCCGCTCGGCGTGCTGCTCGTCGCGGGCGAAAAGGGCGGCGTACTTCCCCTGCCGAAGGCTCTGATGAAGGTTCTCAATGTTATTATAAACCTTCTGCGCTCGGTGCCGTTCTTGATCTTGATGATCCTCGTTTTCCCACTGACCCGCCTTATTGTCGGCACGGCGGTCGGCACTGTCGCTTCTATAGTCCCGCTCGTCATCGCGTCGTTCCCGTTTGTGGCGCGCCTTGTTGAAAGCAGCCTGCGCGAGGTCAACCCGAACATAATCGAAGCCGCGCAGAGCATGGGTGCATCGCCCATGCAGATAATTGTCAAAGTTATGATTCCCGAGAGCGTGCCCTCGCTGCTCTCGAACTTCACGATAGCGATAACCACCATCCTCGGCTACTCCGCAATGAGCGGAATAATCGGCGGCGGCGGACTCGGTAAGATTGCCATAAACTACGGCTACTACCGCTACAAATATCTCGTCATGATCTTTGCCGTTATCCTGCTCATAGCGCTCGTTCAGATTTTCCAGAGTGTCGGCACCCACCTTGCAACAAAGACCGACAAGAGACTCAAGAAATAATTAAAACCAACAGCCTCGGCAGATTTTGCCGGGGCTGTATTTTTTAACAAAAAGCGCGGGCACAGTTTTCGCTGTACCCGCGTTTTTCGTTAGAAAGGTGATATATCAATTAAAGGGGTTGTAGTAGAATGATCTGTTATCCTGCTGAGTTGTCTGCTCCTGCTGCTGTTGAGAGGATGCGGACGAAGTATTTCCGGTGTCCTCGACGAGCTTTACCTTGACATTGAATTCCTTTGTCTGATAGTTGCTCGATATCCTGCACAGGGTCAGGGTCAGCGTATCGCCGACTTTGGCGTTTTCAATCGCTTCGAGCAGAACTTCCGAGGTGCTCAGTTCCTTGCCGTTGACCGCCGTTATAAGATCGCCGACCTGGGCGCTGCTGTTTGCAAGGTCGCTGTCCGCGTTGATGTCCGCGATGATAAGCGAGCCTGCCGGCAGACCCTTTATCTGCACGATCATGTTATACTGCTGGTTCGATGTGTTGGAATAATAGCTGATGCCGAGCTTCGGGCGGTTCGGCACTCTGCCGTAGGCGATAAGATCGTCGATTATCTCTTTTGCGGACGAGATCGGGATAGAGAAGCCCATGAGCTCATAGCTGCTGTCGCTGATTTTAAGGGAGTTTATTCCGACCACCTGGCCGTATTCGTTTATCAGAGCGCCGCCGGAATTGCCGGGGCTGATAGCCGCCGTGTGCTGGATACACTCCATGGAATAGCCTATCTGGCTGCTGACCGTTCTCGAAATCGCGGAGACCATACCGTTTGTAAACGAGCCGAAGAACTCGGTGCCGCCGGGGTTGCCTATTGCATAGACAGTCTCGCCGACCGTAAGCTTCGTTGAATCGCCGAACTCTGCGGCGGTGAAGCCCGTAGCCTTTATTTTCAGCACGCCGATATCGGTGCGTGAATCGTAGCCGACTATCTCAGCGTCATACTGTGTGCCGTCATGCAGCTGAACGACGGCTTTGACGCCCTCGCCGCTGATAACATGGGCGCAGGTAATTATATAGGTATAAGTGTGATCCTTATTCTCGCCCATGACTATGCCGGAGCCTTCGCCGGAAGCCGAGCTTGACGACTGGCTGTATACAACTATGCCGACATTGCTCGGAGAAACTTTTTCATATATCTGAGCCGAGGAGAGCACGCCGTTGCCCTTTGAAGTCGTTGTCGCTTTCGGTGTCTCGGCGATGTTCAGCTGAGCGTCGCCCTCGGAAGTGCCGGTCACAGAAGTGCCGCCGGAGCTGCTGTTATTATTTCTCTTTGCGAGCACGGTGACGGTCGCGGAGACCGCAATAACAACTGCGAGGATCGCGGCGAAAACCGCAACGCCTTTCTTCTTCGCGCTCATCTTTTTCTTCTTTTTCTCGGGCTGAGGCGGCGTGTAGCTGCCGGAATTATATGAATTTTGGCTGTTATAGCTGCCCTGTCCGGGCTGCTGCGGAGCGGAATAAACCTGATCCGGCTCAAGCGGTGCAGACTGCTGTGCGGTGTCTGCCGAGTTGTCTTCGGGCGGCGTCTCGCCGGAACTGCCGAAGTTGTTCACATAATCATCATTGTACATAAACTGAATTTACCTCCATCCATTGCCTTCGGGATATCCTTCATCTTTTGACACTATTATGGACTCTCAATATTACGATTTCTTGAACGTCGGGTAAATAACCTTTGGATTTTTATTCAACTTTTTTCCGCAAAAATTCATCTCAGCGGAAGCCAGAACACGAACTGCGTATATTCGCCCGGCTCGCTGTTGACGGTTATCTGACCGCCGTGCATATCGATTATGGTCTTGACTATATACAGTCCGAGACCCGCTCCCTTGACATCGTAGCTGCGCGATTTGTCCGTTTTATAGAAGCGCTCAAAGACTTTGCCCGCCTCCTCGCGGGAGATTCCCTTGCCGCTGTTCTTGACGGAGAATATCATCTTTTCGCTGTCCGATTTTATCGCGACTTCGATATAGCCGCCCTCGTTCGTGAACTTCACGGCGTTGTCGATAAGATTATATACGACCTGATTTATCATATCCTCGTCGGCGCAGATGTTGAGCGGCTCGACTTTATCAAGGCCGCGTATCTCTATCTTCTTTTCATCTATCGCGCGCTCGAAGCCGAGCATCGTTTTGAAGGTCATTGCCGAAATGTCGAACTCCTTGGGCTGGATTTTTAACTGACCCGCCTCTATCTTCGACATATTGAGCATACCCGTAACAAGGCGTGAAAGGCGTTTGACCTCGTCGGAGACTATTCTGAGATAATATGTGCTCTTCGACGAATCTATCGTGCCGTCGAGTATTCCGTCTATGAATCCGCCGATAGTGGTCATCGGGGTCTTTAACTCATGCGAGACATTCGCGACGAAATTGCGTCTCGAAGTCTCGATAGCCGAAAGCGCGTTCGCCATCGAGTTGAACGCCGTCACAAGCTCCGCGACCTCGTCCTCGTCGCCGCCCAGCACTTTATGATAGGGCACGGAGATACGGTTGCTGAAATCGCCCTTTGCATACTGCTTGGCGGCCGCCGACATCTCGCGCAGAGGCTTTGTCATCTGATAGGTCATAACATATGTTGCAACGAATGCTATCGCGAGCGCGAGAATTGCCGAGAACAGGAACATCTTGAGCATCGCCCTGACAGGCTCGTGCAGCGAATCCGTATCCTGCGAAGCGATGACCGCGCCGCAAAGCTTGCCGGATGCCACTATCGGCTCAACGCTTATAAAATGCGAGCTCTTGTACATTCCGCCGAGCGTGCCCGTTTCGGTGTATCCGCCGCTGCTGAGCTTCGACAGAGCTGTTTCGGGGACTGTATATTTGCTGTGGACTATGCACTCGCCCATATACATCACGAGATTGGACTGCCATATATCCTTACAGCAGATTATCTTGCCGTCGGTGTCGCATATATAAATGTCCGCATCTATCGCCTGCGAGAGCTGGGCGGTCGAAACGCTCATGAGCAGAGTAGAATTCTTGTTGCTCTCTTCAAGCGAGTAGCCTTTTTGAATAAGCGCCGCGGCAGTCTGCGAGACGGTCTGCGCGTTCTGCTTTAAAAGCGCCGTCTTCTCTTCGGACTGGTAGCGCGCGATGAATATCAACAACGACGAGCCGAGAATGGTGAAGCCGATAAACAGTATCAGCACCGTCACATAAAAGTAACGGTGAAACAGACCCGAGCGTTTTGTTCTCGAGCCTGCGTTCTTTACATCTTTTATTTCAAACTTTTTGCGTGCTTTTTTCATGCACATCAATCCTTGGTCTCAAACTTGTAGCCTACGCTCCAGACGGTCTTGAGCTCCCACTTGTCAGACACGCCCTCGAGCTTCTCTCTGAGCCTCTTGACATGGACATCGACCGTTCTCGAATCGCCGTAATAGTCGAAGCCCCAGACTTCATCGAGCAGCTGATCGCGGGTGAACACCCTGTTCGGGTTGCTGGCAAGGTGATAGATAAGCTCCAACTCTTTGGGCGGAGTGTCGATGCGCTTGCCGTCGACCCAGAGCTCGTAGTTCGTCAGGTTTATCTTGAGTTTGTCATATTCGACCTGCTTTATATCCGCCGCCGGAGCGCCCGCGCTGCGTCTGAGGACTGCCTTGACGCGCGCCACAACTTCCTTTGCATCGAAGGGCTTGACGACATAGTCGTCCGCGCCGAGCTCGAGGCCGAGGACTTTGTCAAAAGTCTCGCCCTTTGCGGTGAGCATGATTATCGGCTTATCCGAGAATTTTCTGATCTCGCGGCAGACCTGCCAGCCGTCGAGGCGGGGCAGCATTATATCAAGCAGCATCAGATCCGGCTGAATCTCGCCGAAGCTCTTCACGGCGCTCTCGCCGTCGTTTACTATGCTGACTGTGTAGCCCTCTTTTTCAAGATAGAGGCGCAGCAGTTCGCAGATATTAACGTCGTCGTCAACGACAAGTATTTTTTCGTTAGCCATAAGTACCTCTCCTTTGTTTTAAACGAACCCATTGTAATTATTATAGACCATTCGCAAAAGTTTGTGTGAATGGCAAAATAACATTTTGTTACAAAATTTCGTATATTTACCTGTGCAGATTCTCGCCCATGCTCACGAGCTTATGCTCGATGGAGTCGACGAGCGCTATCCAGCTCGCATTGATAACGTCCTGCGACACGCCTACGGTAGTCCAGATATCCTCACCGTCGGACGAAGTTATAAGAACGCGGACGCTCGCCGCCGTAGCATCTTTCGGCTCCATGACGCGAACCTTGTAGTCGATGAGCCTCAATTTTCTAAGGCACGGATAGAACACTTCGAGCGCTTCACGCAGAGCGCGGTCGAGCGCGTTGACGGGGCCGTCGCCGTCCGACGCCGCTATCCTGACTCTGCCGTCGACGCTGAGCTTTATCGTTGCCGTTGCGCTGTGTCCGTTGTCATAGGGCAGCTCGTCGAGCACCTTGTAGCTGATGAGATCGAAGAACGGCTTATATTTTCTGACGAGGCGGTGAACTATCAGCTCGAACGACGAATCAGCGCCCTCATACTGATAGCCCTCGTATTCTTTTTGCTTCAGGATATCGAGCAGCTCCGCCACCTGCGGCGAATCCTTGTCGAAATCGGGATAGAGCTTCTGTATCTTCTTGAGCACTGCCGCCTTGCCGGTCACTTCAGAAAGCAGGAATCGCCTGCGGTTGCCGACAGATTCGGGGTCGATATGCTCGAACGATTCGCTGAATTTCAAGACGCCGTCCGCGTGCATCCCCGCCTTGTGCGCAAACGCGCTGCGCCCGACAAACGGCACATCCCTGTGCAAAGTTACATTGGCTATCGACGCTATCTTTATCGCCGATGAGGTCAGATTTTTCAAATTCTCCTGCGGGATACACTCATAGTCGGATTTTATCTGCAAATTGGGGATTATCGAAGTGAGCTTCGCGTTTCCGCACCGCTCGCCGAAGCCGATAAATGTGCCCTGCACCTGCTTCGCGCCCGCTCTGACAGCCATGAGTGCGCCCGCGCACGCCATGTCCGAATCGTTGTGGGTGTGGATTCCTATATCTGTACCCGGAAAGGCTTTTACGACCTCGCCGGTGATTTTTTCAATATAATCGGGGAACGAGCCGCCGTTCGTGTCGCAGAGCGTCAGGCAGTCCGCGCCGCCGCGCAGAGCCGCGCGCAGGCTTTCGAGCGCGTAGCCGTCATTGTCCGACATACCGTCAAAGAAGTGCTCGGCGTCGAAAACGACATATTTGCCGTGGCTTTTGAAAAAGCGGCAGGTCTCCTCTATCATAGATAGATTTTCTTCGAGGCTCGTCTGCAAAACGCCCTCGACCTGGATTTTTCTGCTCTTGCCGACTATCGACACGCACGGGGTTCCCGCCTTGAGCAGAGCGGCACACGCCGCGTCCTCTTCGACTCTCTCGCCCTTTCTACGCGTTGAACCGAATGCGCACAGGCGGGAATTTTTGAGCCACAGCCTGCTCGCCCGCTCGAAAAACTCAAGCTCGCGCGGATTGGAGGTCGGGTTGCCCGCCTCGATTATCGGTATGCCGAGATCGTCCAGCACCCGGACTATCTCCAACCTGTCGTTGACGGAAAAGGATATGCCCTCGCCCTGTGCTCCGTCGCGCAGGGTCGAATCGAGCAATTCGATTTTTTTCAACTCTCTCCCTCCCGTGTCAGTCGTTTATGACCGTGTCGCCGCTCTCAAGAGCGGTTATGCCCGAGCGTGAAAGCTCGGCTATTCCGTGGACGCTCATGTCCGCGATAAACGCGTCTATTCGCTCCGGCTCGCCCGTCAGCTCCGCCGTTAGCATCGTGTGACCGATATCTTTGACCCTCGCGCCGTAGGCTATAACAGTCTTCAGGACCTGCGGTCTGTCTTTGTTGAGGCAGTGGACTTTTATCAGCAGAAGTTCGCTCGAAACGAGCTTTCCCTCTTTGAGATGCGCCACTTTTATGACATCCTCGAGCTTCAACAGCTGAGCCTCGACCTGTTTTACCTGCTCCGGCTCAACCTCGGAGACAACCGTCATTCGCGAGAACTCGGGATGCTCGGTCTCGGAGACGGTGAGGCTTCGTATATTATATCCGCGGCGCGCAAAAAGTCCCGCCACTCTGAGCAGAACGCCCGAGCGGTTTCGGACAAGCGCCGAAACGGTCAGCTTCTGAGTCATAATAAATTCTCCTTATTTGTAGATAGCCGTCGTGATATCGCCGCCCGGAGGTATCATCGGGAGCACCGCGCAGTCTGGGTCGATGCGGCAGTCTATAACTACGGGCTTGTCCATCGAGAGCGCCTTTTTGAAAACGCGCTTCGCCTGCGACGGATTCTTTATTCTCATGCCCTTGACGCCGAACGCCTTTGCGACTGCGGCTATATCCGTCCCGCGCTCCGGCTGAGTCGCGGAAAAGCGCCCGTCATAGAACACCTTCTGCCACTGTCGCACCATACCGAGCACGCCGTTGTTCATCACGACAACAACAACTGGGATATTATATCTGCTGAGCGTTGCAAGCTCGCTCAGGCTCATGTGGAATCCGCCGTCCCCTGTTATCAGAATGGTCTTTCGCTCGGGTTTGCCGAGTGCCGCGCCTATCGCCGCACCCATGCCGAAGCCCATCGCGCCCAGTCCGCCCGAGGTTATCAGCGAACGCGGGCGTTCAAAGTCATAGTACTGCGCCGTCCACATCTGATTCTGACCGACATCGGTCACTATATTCGCTTCGCCCTTCGTCAGCTCGCTCAGAGTGTGCAAAACCGTGTACGGAGCATAGGGCTTCGGGCGCGGAATCCGCCTTTTGAACTCGGCTATCTCGCCGAGCCACTCGGGATTCTCTCCCGGCGGCAGCATAGTGCTAAGCTTTTCGAGCGTCTTTCCGAGGTCGCCGAGAATGTGGGCGTCGGAAATTATATTTTTGTCGAACTCCGCCGCGTCTATATCAATATGTATTATCTTTGCCTTAGGTGCGAAGCTCTCTTTACTCGCGGCAACGCGGTTTGAAAACCTCGCGCCCGCGGCAATGAGTAAATCGCAGTTCAACGCCGCCATATTGGCGACCGGGTTTCCGTGCATGCCGACGAGCCCCAGAAACAGCTCCGCCGAGCACGGATAAGCGCCGAGTCCCATCATAGAACACGCGACGGGGATATGCAGTTTTTGAGCAAATGTTTTCAGCGCATCCGACGCGCCGGAGCTTATCGCCCCGCCGCCGACATAGATAAGCGGTCTTTTGGCTTTTTCTATCATCTGCGCCGCGCGTTCGAGCTCGGCTTTCTCCGGCTCTTTTGCCGGGGCGGGCTCGCTCTTCGGTGCGCGTTCATATTCCTCGCTCTGAGCCGCGATATCCGCCGGGATATCTACTAAAACCGGTCCTTTTCTGCCGGACTGCGCTATCGAGAACGCCTCGCGGACATCCTGCGCCACTCCGCGCTCGCCCGACGCGATGAACGAATATTTCGTCACCGGCATCGTAACGCCCGCGATATCGACCTCCTGAAACGAGTCGCTGCCGAGGAGCGAGGTCTTGACGTTCCCCGTTATCGCAACAACGGGGCTCGAATCCATGTATGCTGCGGCGATGCCCGTCACGAGATTGGTGGCCCCGGGTCCCGAGGTCGCGATAACGACTCCCGTTCTGCCAGTTGCGCGGGCGTAGCCGTCCGCCGCGTGAGCCGCCGCCTGCTCGTGGCAGGTGAGTATATGGCGAATTTTATCGCATTTGTAAAGTTCATCGTAGATATCGAGCACCGCGCTGCCGGGATAGCCGAAAACCGTATCGACTCCCTGTTCGAGCAGCACATCTATCAGCGCCCGCGCACCCGTTGAATTCATAAACACGCCTCTGAAAAATTTATTTTACCGAGAATTTGAAGCTTGTGCGGCTTCTGAACTTTTCGCCCGCTTTGAAAATGCAGGACGGGAAGTTCGGCTGGTTCGGAGAATCGGGGTAGAACTGAGTCTCAAGGCAGAAGCCGGCATATTTGTTCATCAGCGTGCCGCCCTTGCCGGGTATCTTGTCGAGGAAGTTGCCGGTGTAGAGCTGAACGCCGGGCATATCCGTAGTAACTTCCATAATGCGCCCGCTCTCCGGGTCATATGCAGTCGCAAACGCGCCCTGCGTGCCCTCGTCGATGCAGAAATTATGGTCGTAGCCGTTGCATCCGATGATGAGCTGATCGTCGTCCTGATCTATATCCCTGCCGATAGCTTTCATCTGTCTAAAATCGAATGCCGTGCCGGTGACATCTCTTATCTCGCCGGTCGGTATGCTGTCCTCATCAATGGGAGTGTAGCGCGACGCGGACAGGCGAAGCTCCTGAGAGAGCACGTTCGGACGCTTATACGAGCCGAGATTGAAATACGCGTGATTCGTCATGTTTATCGGCGTGTCCTCGGTGCAGACAGCTTCATATGCAATCGAAAGCTCGTTGCTGTCATCAAGAGTATAAGTCACCTTTGCGCTCATCTCGCCGGGGAATCCGTTCGAGCCCTCGTCGCTCTTATATTCGAGAACAAGGCTCTCGCCCTCGACTTTTGCCGCCCAGACAGCGTGCGAAAACTCACCGCCGCCATGCAGGCAGGTCTTGCCGTTCTCATTCTTTATGACATCAAATTCTTTGCCGTTAACGGTAAAATGTCCGCCGCAGATACGGTTCGCATATCTGCCGACGATCTGACCCTGATAGTCCGAACGCTCGACATGACCCTTGAGATCGTCGAAGCCGATGAGAACATCCTCGAAATTGCCGTCTCTGTCGGGTGCAAAAAGCGACTGCCATGTTGCGCCGTATGTAATAACGGACGCACTGACGCCGTTTGCGTTCTTGAGCTCGTATATATCGACCTCTCTGCCGTCGGAAAGAGTGCCGAAAAGTTTCTTTGAAATCATTGATTTCATCCTCCTGCTGTTATATTAACTCATGGTAAATTATACATTTAATAAAGACAAGTGTCAAGCCGAACGGCGCACCGACACGCAACAGAAAAGCTGAATCTGTCGGCAAAATTACAGCATCCATATTGACACGGGCAAATTCACAGTTTATAATAAAATTAATTTAGTACAGTAAAGCCTTGAATCTGCGGCAAAGAACGATTCGGGGCTTGCTGAAAGGGGAATAACAATGAGTTCATCAAAAGGAAAGTATATGAACTTCAAGGAAATCGCCGCCTATTCTCTCGGCCTTTTCGGCTTCCAGGCGATAGTCGGACTCCTGAATTCATATCAGGCGGAGTTTGACGCTTCGATTCTCGGCGCGGACATCGCAGTCGTCGGTATTCTCGTGCTCGTAGCGAAGATTCTCTCCGCAGTTTTCGACCCGTTCGTCGGCAATATGATCGACCGCTCGAAGAGCAAAAACGGCAAGTTCAAATCGATGATTGCAAAATCGATCCTGCCCCTGCTCGTCATGTCCGCGGTTGTGTTCATCGACGTGCCGTTCAAGACGAACAAAGCGGCAACTTACATATGGATCTTCGCGACCTATCTTCTCTGGAGCTTCGCGATGACCCTCGGCGACGTGCCCTCGCAGGGCATCGCATCCGTCCTCACTCCCGACCCGACGGAGCGCACGAATGTCGTCTCCATCTCAAACACGTTCAAGCAGATAGGCTTCTCCGCCTGCGTCGTGATAGTGCCCATCGCCTGCCTTATAATCCCGGGCGGCTCCAAGGTGCTCGTCAAGAGCGGCGAAACCGACCTGCCCATGATAGCGAATGAGTATCTGTTCACCGCCGTGCTCACTGCCGTTTTCGGCTGCGTGCTGTTCGGGCTTATCCCGCTTCTCAACAAAGAGCGCGTACCCTACACCGCGGGCGACAAGATATCTTTCAAGGACATGATGGGCGCGCTCAAATCGAATAAGCCGTTCATGCTCGTCATAATCTCGTATTTCCTCGGCTTCGGACGCCAGATGGCAATGGGAATTCAGGTTCAGGCGGCAAATATTCTTCTCGGCTCGCAGAACCTCGTTGCAGTCCTCGGCATCTCGACCGCCATCGGCACGATGATAAGCATGGCAGCCTGCCCGTTCCTTATAAAGAAGCTCGACGAGAAAAAGGTCTTTATCGGACTTTCGGTCTACGGCTTCATCGCATCCGTACTCTCGTTCGTGATAGCCCACTTCTGGTTCACGAACCCCGACAACATGGTGCTCACCGTCCTCTTCTACTTCTCACTGTTCCTCATGGGTCTCCAGTTTGCGTCTGTCAACCTCATGCCCATGATAATGACCGCCGACTGCGTTGACTACTATGAGTACGAGACCGGCAAGCGCATGGAGGGCACAGCATATTCGGTGCTCACGCTGACCATTAAAATATGCCTTGCGCTCGGCACGGCGCTCGGTCTTGTGTTCGTTCAGGTCTCCGGCTATTCGGACACCGTGCGCGAGATCGCCGCAGGCACCGCCGCCGGATTCGCGACAAAGACAAAGGACATCGTGTTCTTCGCCTACGCCGTTGTCCCCGGTATTCTCTCCCTGCTCTCCGCTATTCCGATATTCAAATACGATATCGTCGGCAAGAAGAAGCAGGAGATATCCGACGCGCTCCAGGCAAGAAGAACCGCCGCAGCCGCCGAGAAATAATCAAAGCAAAAAGTTATCCTCCGTATGGATTCATACGGAGGATTTTTTGTTTGGTTGGTTTTTTAAGTCTCTCTTGTATAAAGAGACGCGGCGCGAAGTGCCGGAGGAACTGTTTTGAATAAGTTGCAATTTTCAAAATTGCGAGTATTTTGAACTTTCATACAACCCCTCAGTCACGGCTTCGCCGTGACAGCTCCCCTTACACAGTGGAGCCTTGGGGCTGTGCAATGACAAACTTTTTCGATTTAAAAATAATTCGTCGCACTTTTATGGCTCCCTTGTGTAAAGGGAGCTGTCAGCCGTCAGGCTGACTGAGGGATTGTTTTACCGCAGAGTCAATATATTCGCAAACGCCCTGAAAGTTTTCGTTGATTTCATTATTGGGGATGCGAATCACTGTGAGTCCGTATTTTTTCAAAAAATCCGTCCTCTCAGTATCTTTTTGCATATTATCATTCTCATAGTGCTGAGAACCGTCAAGCTCAATAACAAGCTTAGCCTTAGCGCTGTAAAAATCCGCTATATATTTTCCGAGCACCTTTTGCCTTGAGAAACGAATAGGATAGCCGCGCAGAAAATCATACCAGAGATGCCGCTCTTCTTTTGTCATCTCTTTTCGCAGCTGTTTTGCCAAGGGAACAAGCTGTTTATTGTGTTTTGGCTGCATGACGATCCCTCCGTCTCGGCTTCGCCGAGCCACCTCCATTTACACAAGTGAGGCTGATAAAACTTATTCAAACATCGCCTTGAATGCTTTTATCCACTCGCGTGCTATCAGCGCGTGCCCGCTCTCCGTCGGGTGGATGCCGTCCCAAATCCAGTAGGCGCAGTCACGTCCCTCTGCTACTTCGTCAAACAGGTGCTGAAGCGGGATGAAAAATATCCTGCCGTCCTTTTCGGCAATGCGGCGGCAGATTTGCGAATATCTGCCTATCTCTTCGCGGCAAATATTCTCTTCCGCCTTGAATCTGTCCTTTGTCGGCAGGAAGAACGGCTCCATGAGAAACACTTTCAGCTCCCCGTTCGTTTCAAACGACTGCGAGAGTATGCTTTCGAGATTCTTTTCGTATTCCTCTGGCTCAACATGATTTTCGCCCTCAAGGAAGCAGTCGTTCGTGCCGATGAGCAGGCTCAAAACATCCGGCTCTATATCGAGCGCATCCTCGCGCCAGCGGCGGAGCAGTCCGCGCGTCGTGTCGCCGGAAATGCCTCGGTTTACAAATCGAAGTCCGGCATCCGGATATTCCGCGCCGAGCATCCCGCTGACAATAAATGCGTAGCTGTGCCCTATCTGATGGTTGAGATCGTGGCGGCGTTCGGGCTCTTTGTATCTGTTGCCGTCCGTTATCGAATCGCCCTGAAAAAGTATCTTCATTTTTCTCCTCCTCAGTCTATATCCGCAAAAACCGTGTCTGTTATTTCTCCGCGGCAAGTGCCGTTGCTAAGGTCAACGAGCCGCGCCTCAAACGCAGGCTCAAGCTCCTGCGGTATTCTCATTTTCACCGTCACCACGTCCTCGAACGCCGTGTCCTCGATTATGCCGCCCTGCTCCGGGATAAGCGAGGCGAGCCGCCCGTAAAATGTGTAATCACAGCGGATTTTCACTATACTGCACTCCGCGCGGGTCACTATGCCGCCCGCATCGACTGCGATTTTCGCCGCGTGCGAATAGGCTCTGACGAGTCCTCCGCCGCCGAGAAGTATTCCGCCGAAGTATCGGGTGACAACCAAAACGCAGTCGGTCAGCTCCTCTTTTTGCAGGACATTGAGCGCCGGCATTCCCGCCGTGCCCTGCGGCTCGCCGTCATCCGAAAAGCGGCAGATGTTGCCCTCTCTGATTATATATGCCGGGACATTGTGCGTCGCGTCCCAGTGCTTTGACTTTATCGAATCAATAAACGCTATCGCGTCCTGCTGAGTCGTGACGGGCGATATATAGCCGATGAACCGCGAACGCTTTTCAACGAACTCGGCGCTCGCCGCCGCTCTTATGGTTCTGTACTGCATATTGCCGCCTCCCGTCAAATTTTATTCTTCTTCGCCGTCCTCGTCGTTCTTCTCATACGGGAACTCGTAGACGACCTCCAGCTTGTGCCCGCGCATCCACAGCGACGGGGTTATGCGCAGAGTGTAGCCGCAGCCATTCGGGGTTATCCACTCGTGCATCGGCAGCTGGGGCAGACCGAAATTTGTGAGCAGTGCCATCATCACGCCGCCGTGTGTGACTATCGCCGCGCGGTCGGTTTCGGTCTTTATCAGACCGTCGATTATTTTTATGAATCCCTCGCACACGCGCTTTGCGAACGCCTCGTTACTCTCGCCGAACGGCGGCTCAACGCCCTGCTCGCCGGCGAGCCAGCGCGGGAACATCGGATAGTTCTTGAGCTCCTCCGCATCCTTGCCCTCGAACTCGCCGAAGTTGCACTCTATGAGCGAATCTATAGTAATGCACTTGTTGTCGGGATAGAGTATCGCCGCAGTGTCGGTGCAGCGCTTGAGCGGACTCGATATGACCGCGCCGACGGGCGGATAGACGAGCTCCGAGCGCATATTCTCGAGCTGTTTTCTGCCCTCTTCGCTGAGTTCAACGTCGGTGTGACCGATATATTTCCCCTCGGTCTCCTCCTTCGTTGCGCCACTTCTTATGATATAGACTATATAGCTTTTCATGTTTCCTCCAAAAATACGCTGAGTATTTTGTTGAACTGTATGATTGAAAATTCTTGAATTTCTGATATAATGATTATACAGACTGTATAAAAGAGGTATCGTTATGGCAACAAATATAACCGCGCGCCTGTCTTCGCTCAGAAAAGAAAAGGGGCTGAGCCAAAAGGAAGCCGCCGCAGGACTCGGAGTCTCTCAGGCGCTGCTCTCCCACTACGAAAACGGCATACGCGAATGCGGGCTCGATTTTCTCTGCCGAGCGGCGGATTACTACAATGTCACCACGGACTACCTGCTGGGACTGAGCGAATCGAAGCGCGGATTCGAGGGCGCGTTCGGCATCAAAGGCGACCTGCCCTCCGACTCGGAGCTCAACACATTAACTATATTCCGCGTCGCAGGAAAGCTGCGCAAATTTCTGACTTTCCCGCAGGAGAGTAATGACTCAACCGTCGACTCCCTGCACAGGATATACAGCCTCATGATGTACCGAATCATAATCGCGGAGACCGCCAAGGGCAATCTCCCGAGCGATTGGGTGCCCAACGCCGATATTCTCAACGACCCCGCCTATCTGCATATTCTCGACTGCATCGAAAGCGAGCTGATAACGCAGGGCAGCCACTCGCCGCGCCGCGCTCCCGTTAAAATGCCGATGAGCTTCAGAACAGTCATCGACCGGACGCAGAGCTTTGTTGAATCCCGCTGCGAAAAAAGCGGAATAAAGCTCGACGGCGGCTACACCACGAAATTTTAATTATATTCTCGCAACGCCGCTGTCCCTCGCCGCCTGCGCAACCGCATCGGCGACTGCCTTGCCGACGCGCTCATCGAACGCCGCAGGCAGGATATAATCGGGGTTCAGCTCATCGTCGCTGACGAGCGAAGCTATCGCCTTGGCGGCGGCTATCTTCATCTCTTCGTTTATGTCGCTCGCGCGGACATCGAGCGCGCCGCGGAAAATTCCGGGGAACGCGAGAACGTTGTTTATCTGGTTCGGGAAGTCGCTTCTGCCCGTGCCGACTACCGCCGCGCCTGCCGCCTTTGCAAGGTCGGGCATTATCTCGGGTACGGGGTTCGCCATAGCCATGATTATTGCATTTTCAGCCATCGACGCCGCCATCTCCTCTGTGACGATTCCGGGAGCGGAGACGCCGACAAATATATCAGCGCCCTTCATCGCGTCGGCAAGCGTGCCGGTGCGGTGATTTTTGTTTGTGAACGCGGCAATTTCCGCCTTTGCGGGAGTCAGATCGCCGCCCTCGCAGATTATGCCCTTGCGGTCGCACATGATTATCTCGCCGGCACCCATGGAGTCAAACAGTCTCGCTATCGCAACGCCCGCCGCGCCAGAACCGCTGAAAACAACGGTGCAGTCGGAGAGCTGCTTTTTGACTATCTTTAATGCATTGACAACTGCCGCAAGGCAGACGACCGCAGTGCCGTGCTGATCGTCGTGGAAAATCGGTATATCCGTGCGCTCCTTGAGCTTGCGCTCGATTTCAAAGCAGCGCGGAGCCGCGATATCCTCGAGATTCACTCCGCCGAACGAACCTGCGAGCAGGGCGACGGTGTTGACTATATCGTCAACGTCCTTTGAACGCACGCAAAGCGGTATCGCATCGACTCCGCCAAACGCCTTGAAGAGCACGCATTTGCCCTCCATGACGGGCATGCCAGCCTCGGGACCTATATCCCCAAGACCAAGCACCGCGGTGCCGTCCGTTACTACGGCGACGGTGTTCCAGCGGCGGGTCAGGTCATAGCTCTTGCTGACATCGTCCTTTATTTCGAGGCACGCCGCCGCGACTCCGGGGGTGTAGGCAAGAGACAGCTCGTCCTTGTTGCTGACCCCGGCTCTCGGCTGTATCTCCAGCTTGCCGCGCAGTTTATAGTGCAGTTTGAGTGATTCGCTCAGATAATCCATTTTCGTTTTCCTTTCGTGTTCGAGAATACCCGGTTATTTTTACGGCCGCCGATCAGAAAACCGGTCGGCGGCCAGATAATATCAGTCCTTCGCCCAGTCGCGCGAACGCTCGACTGCGCGCTTCCAGCCCTTGTAGAGCTCGTCGCGGTGCGACTTCTCCATCTGGGGAGTGAAAATCTTCTCGATCTCGCGGTTCTGCGCGATCTCGTCCCTGTCCTTCCAGTAGCCTACGGCAAGACCCGCAAGGTATGCCGCGCCAAGGGCGGTCGTCTCGACGGTCTTGGGTCTGTCAACTATCGTGCGTATCATATCCGACTGGATCTGGAGCAGGATATCGCTGACGCTCGCGCCGCCGTCGACGCGAAGCTCTGTAAATGTTATTCCGGAATCGTCCTCCATCGCCTCAAGAAGGTCTGTCATCTGATAGGCAATAGCCTCAAGGACACTTCTCGCGACATGAGCGCGGTTGACTCCGCGCGTGAGTCCGACTATGCAGCCGCGTGCATACATATCCCAGTAGGGCGCGCCGAGTCCCGTGAACGCGGGAACAAAATATATACCGTTTGCGTCGGGCACGCTCTCGGCGAGCTCATCGCAGCGCTTTGCGTTGTCTATCATATGCAGCTCGTCGCGAAGCCATTTTATGACCGAGCCTGCGTTGAACGCAGAGCCCTCAATGGCGTATTCGACCTTGTCGCCGATACCCCAGGCGACGCCCGTGAGCAGGTTGTTCTTCGATTTGACGCGCTTTTCGCCCGTGTTCATCAGCAGGAAGCAGCCGGTACCGTAGGTGTTCTTCGCCTGACCGGGCTCAAAGCATGCCTGACCGAACAGAGCCGCCGGCTGATCGCCTATAGCGCCCGCGATTGGGATACCCTCGAGTTCCTCAAGGCCGATTATGCCGCCCGCGACCTTGCCGTAGACCATGCTTGAGGGCTTGACCTCGGGAAGGATGGACATCGGGATATTGAGATATTCGCACATCTTCTCATCCCAGCAGAGATTGTCGACATCGAAGAGCATTGTTCTCGATGCATTGGAGTAGTCGGTTATGTGCACTCTGCCGCCGGTGAGATTCCATATGAGCCATGTCTCGACCGTGCCGAAGAGCAGCTGATCCGCCTCGGCGAGCGCACGTGCTCCCGGTACATTGTCAAGAATCCACTTTATCTTCGTGCCGGAGAAATACGCGTCTATAACAAGACCGGTCTTATCCTTTATGTATTCCTCCATGCCGTCCGCCTTTATCTGCTCGCAGAGCTCCGCCGTGCGGCGGCACTGCCAGACGATGGCGTTGTAGACGGGCTTGCCCGTCTCCCTGTCCCACATAATAGTGGTCTCGCGCTGATTCGTTATGCCGATAGCGGCTATATCCTCGGGCTTTATCTCGCCCGAAGCAAAGACGGAAGTCACCGCCTGAAACTGGCTGAAAAGTATCTCCATCGGGTCATGCTCGACCCAGCCTGCGGCGGGATAGATCTGATCGAACTCCTTCTGCGCCTTGGCTACGATATTGCCCTTCTTGTCAAAAACGATAGCTCGTGAGCTCGTCGTTCCCTGATCGAGTGCAAGGACGTATTTTGCCACTTGTATCCTTCCTTTCAAATATATATGTCCGTTCTCTGCGTGGGCGTCCGTTCAAGTTATACGCCGCCTTGCAGAGCAAAATACCACTATAAAATAATAGCTCCAAACATACAAAAAGTCAATGTTATTGGCGAAACACTTCGGCACTTTGACTAAAAAAATAAATAATTATCTTTTTACTGCCAAATAGTTCTTTAACATAAATATTAAAAAGTTTTTCTGATATATAATAAGCTCCGTAAGCTTAAAAATTAAAGGAGTGTTAATTAACCATGGGAGACAAGCTTTCAGTCGTCACGGGCGCTACGGGTCACGTCGGCTATGCACTCGTTAAGGAACTCGAGGCACGCGGCGAAAATTTCAGAATACTCATCAGAAAAGACAGCAAGATCTTTGACGGCATCAAATGCGAGCGCGTATTCGGCGACGTCACCGATCCCGCTTCTCTCGAAAAGGCTTTTGACGGCGCGGACGTCGTCTATCACCTTGCAGGCGTTATCGAGATAAACAAGGGCAACGAGGACATGACCTGGAAGGTCAATGTCGACGGCACAAAGAACGTCGTTGAGGCGTGCAAAAAGTGCGGCGTAAAGCGCCTTGTCTATGCATCCTCCGTTGACGCTTACCCCCCGCTCCCCGACAATCAGGTCATGCGCGAGATCTCTCACTTCAATCCCGAGGGTCTTGACGGAACATATGCAAAGACCAAGGCTACTGCCACAAACTATGTCTTTGCGAACAACGATGACAAGCTCGAGACTGTCGTTGTCTATCCCGGCGCTTGCTGCGGTCCCTATGACTTCAAGGTCTCTTCCGTCGGCGAGATGGTCAGAATGTTCCTCAAGGGCAAGTTCCCCGTATCGCTCTCCTTCGGCGCATATAACTTTGTTGACGTGCGCGATGTTGCAAAGGGCATGATCGGCGCTGCCGAAAAGGGCAGACCCGGCGAAGGTTATATCCTCACCGATGAGGTCGTCACCGTCGACCAACTGATACATATGCTCGCAGACATCTGCGGCTTCAAGGCTCCGAGCCTCAAGATTTCTCTCGGTCTTGCAAATGCGTTTGCTCCTCTCATGGAGGTCTATTACAACGCCGCGAAGAAAACCCCGCTCTTCACCCGCTACTCCATCCGCAAGCTGACCTCGAACTGCAACTTCAGCTGCGATAAGGCCAAGGAAGAGCTTGGCTACGCCCCCATGGGCGCAAAGCAGTCCTTCACCGACATGGTCGCATGGATAAAGGAGTACGAAGGCACCGGAAAGAAGAAATAATCTTAACCGATAATTGAAATGACCGTCCGTTTATTCGGGCGGTCGTTTTTATATTCTGTTGAGCACAAAATGATTCTTCCTAAACTTCAATATTCCTTCGTCCCTGAGTGCGCAGAGCTGAGCGGACATCGCGCTGCGGTCAACGCACAGATAGTCGGCAAGTTGCTGGCGGTCGAAGGGAATGTCAAATTCATTTTTTCCGCTCTTCATCGCCTGCGCCGAAAGATATGACAGCAGCTTTTCGCGCGTCGTGCGCTTGCCCATGTGCCCGAGCTTCGAGTTGAAATTCAGATTTTTGCGCGCAAGCTCGGATATCAGATTGCCGACGAGCTTTGCGTGCCCGGCGCACGACTTCGGGCACGAGCCGAGCACATGTCCGACTTTCAGCCGCATTATCTCGCATTCGCTCTCCGCCTCCGCGCCGACGGTCAGCTTTTCGCCCGTGCAGGCGAACGACTCGGCGAAGATTCCGCCCTGAGTTATCCGCGCCATGATGTTGCGGTTGCCCCAGAAATCGTCCTGCACTATCAGAACGCTGCCGCTCATCACGAGCCCGAGCGAGTCCGTCTTTTCGCCCTCGGGCATTATTATTTCGCCCTTTTGATATCTGCGGCTGTGCGCATCGAGGGCTTCAAGCAGTTCGGGCAGCTCGGCTTCTTCTATGTCCCAAAAGAGCGGCGCTGTTTTTATTTTTTCAAAATTTTCCGACATATTTTTATCACTCCGTTGTTTTTGCAACAGTATTTTTATCCCGATTCTACTATAATAAACGCGTCAGGTCAAGAAAAAACAAATTTTACGCTCGGAGGAATTTTTATGAAGCGCAGAATAATCCATATTGACGAAGAAAAATGCAACGGCTGCGGGGCTTGCGCCGCCGCCTGCCATGAGGGCGCGATTGCCATGGTCAACGGCAAAGCCAAGCTCATGCGCGACGACTACTGCGACGGGCTCGGCGACTGCCTGCCCGCGTGCCCTACAGGCGCGATAACCTTTGTCGAGCGCGAGGCCGCCGCCTACAACGCCGAAGCGGTCAAAGAAAACATGATGAAGAAAAAACTCGGCGGACATCACGGCGGATGTCCGGGTTCAAGGCTCATGACGATGAACCGCGAGGAAAACGCCCCGTCGGCTCAGCCCGCCGAAATGCAGAGCCGACTGCGCCAGTGGCCGGTTCAGATAAAGCTCGTGCCGGTGAACGCGCCATATTTTGACGGCGCAAAGCTGCTCATCGCCGCCGACTGCACCGCCTACGCCTACGCGGCGTTCCACGAAAAATTCATTAAGAACCACATAACCCTTGTCGGCTGCCCGAAGCTCGACAGCGTCGACTATTCCGAGAAGCTGACGGAGATAATCGCGAACAACAATATACAGTCCGTGACGGTCGTCAGAATGGAAGTCCCCTGCTGCGGCGGGCTCGAACACGCCGCAAAAGCAGCATTGCAGAACAGCGGCAAATTCATCCCGTGGCAGGTCGTGACGATATCGACTGACGGGCGCATCCTCGACTGAGCGGTTGATTTATCTGCCCCTTTGCGGTATCATATACTGCGGAGGCGTTGATATGAACAAAATCAACTATCAGCTCGAACTCGACCGTGAAATTGATGAAATAAAAAAGCAGGGGCGCGTGCCGTCCCTGCTACTGCACAGCTGCTGCGGACCGTGCAGTAGTTATGTGCTCGAATATCTGACAAAGTATTTTGATGTCACCGTGCTCTACTTCAATCCGAACATCTACCCCGCAGAGGAATATGAACACCGGCTCAGCGAACAGCGCAGGATAATATCTCTCCTGCCCGTGGAGCACAATGTAAAAATGCTCGAATGTGAATATAATCATACGCAGTTCACCGACGCGGCAAAGGGATATGAGCAGGAGCGCGAGGGCGGCTCACGGTGCGAAAAGTGCTTTTATCTGCGTCTCGAGCGCACGGCGCAGGAGGCGAAGAAGCACGGCTTCGACTATTTCACGACCACTCTTTCCGTGAGCCCGCACAAGAATTCGCAGATACTCAACCGCATCGGCGAGGAGATGGGCGAAAAATACGGAGTGCGCCACCTGCCCGCAGATTTCAAAAAGCGCGAGGGCTACAAGCGCTCGATAGAACTTTCGAAGCAGTATGATCTATACAGACAGAACTACTGCGGATGCGAGTTTTCGAAGCAGGGGTAAAATTATATAAATTCGTCCGCCGCATTTATATCTAATACGGCGGACATTGTTATTTTATCTTCAGAACACCACAACGAGCAGCATCTTGAACTGCTCCTTGCCGTAGACCGCGTGCGGGTGTCCGGCGGGCATGACTATGCTCTCGCCCTCGTGCAGCTCGTAGTCAACGCCTTCTATCGTTATTTTTCCGACTCCCTCGAGGCAGGTGACAAATGCGTCGCCGCCGGAGGCGTGGGTGCTTATCTCCTCGTCCTTGTCGAAAGCGAAGAGCGTTATGCTCAGCGCGTCGTTCTGGGCGAGGGTCTTGCTGACCACCTGCCCCGGCTGACAGAGCACCTGATCTCTCAGGGTCAGAACCTCGGATTTTGAAATATTTTTCATGAGCTCTTTCATTTTCTTCTCCCCTTTTTATATATTATCCGCACATAAGACTGAATTATGCCTGAACACAGTATACCACCGCCGCTTGGCAAACGCAAATATAGCTATAGAAAATCTCTTCGTCTTATGTTAAAATAGTATACGGATAATTTCAAGGGAGTGTGCCAGATGAAAGAGAACAAGAAACTTGTCAACGAAATAATCAGCGATGTCAAGCACGACATGAGCAACGAGGATATCATATCCCTGCTCGCCGACAGCAGGATATCGGCAAACCCCGACAAGGAGAAATACACATTCGGTCAGCGCGCCGCAGATAAAATTGCGAAATTTGCCGGCAGCTGGGCGTTCATATTCTCGTTCTCCGCCCTGCTGATACTCTGGATGGTCGGCAATGTTATACTCGCCAAACGCGCGTTCGACCCCTATCCGTTCATACTGCTCAACTTAGTGCTCTCGTGCGTTGCCGCGCTGCAGGCTCCGCTGATAATGATGAGCCAGAACCGCCAGGAGGAAAAAGACCGCCGCCGCGCCGAGAACGACTACAAAGTCAATCTCAAAACCGAGATAATGATCGAGGATATCCACGGCAAGATGAACCGTATTCTCGCCCGTCAGGCGATACTGATGAAGCTGATGAAGATAGACGAAAACACAATGAAGCAGATAACGCTCGAAAAGCAGGAGGAGATGTGCGCCGAGGCGTGCAAAGCCGAGAAGATCAAAAACGAGCACAGCGAGCATAAAGAACCCGAAGGAAAGCCCGAAAGCTGAATTTCGCCTTGCTTTTGAATCACGTTTATTGTATACTGACCCTTGATAAAAGCCCTTCGGAGGAAAAGAAAATGAAGCAGCTCAATATTATTCCCAATCCCAACAAAATCGACTATCTCGGCGGAAGCGTCAAGATGGAAAACATCGATTCCGAAAGCTTTTCCGCGCGTCTGACAGACAAACTGCCCGAAGAGGGCTATGTGCTCGAAGTGACCGAAAACGGTGTTGAAGCCACCGCCGGCGGCGAGCGCGGAGCTTTCTATGCGAGCCAGACATTGAAGCAGCTAAAGCAGCTCGATATCTGCCCGTGCGTGAGAATCGAGGACGCGCCCGCATTTGAATACCGCGCATTCATGCTCGACTGCGCGCGCCACATGACGACGGTCGAGAACATCAAAAAGCTCATCGACGCCGCCGCGCTCGTCAAGATGAACACCATGCACTGGCATCTGACCGACGACCAGGGCTGGCGCGTTGAAATTGACAGCCACCCCGAGCTCATTACAGTCGGCTCCCGCCGCCGCAGCTCGGATTTCGGCCAGTACCACTTCGCAGAGGAATATTCAGGATATTTCACAAAGGCCGAGATCCGCGAAGTAGTCGCATATGCCGACGACAACTATATTGAAGTTATCCCCGAGTTCGATATGCCCGGACACACGCTCTCCGTGCTCGCCGCTTATCCCGAGCTCTCCTGCAAGGGCAAGCCCCTCGAGGTCGGTACGAAGCAGGGCATCTTTGATGATATACTCTGCGCCGGAAACGACGATTCGCTGAAGCTCGTCTTTGATGTGCTCGGCGAGATGATCGAGCTCTTCCCCGGCAGATATTTCCACATCGGCGGCGACGAAGCGCCCAAGGTTCGCTGGAAGAACTGCCCGAAATGCCAGGCGCGCATGAAAGAACTGGGTTTCAAGGACGAAGAAGAGCTTCAGGGCTGGTTTGTGCTCCAAGCGATAGATTTCCTCAAAAAGCACGGCAAGACGGCGATAGTCTGGAACGAGAGTCTCAACAGCGGCATGATGCCCAAGGACATCATCGTTCAGCGCTGGATGGACAAAAAGGATCGCTCGGTCGAATTTGCCAACAACGGCGGAAAGATGATAGTCTCCGAGTTTTACTATTACTACTGCGACTACCCCTACGGCATGACCTCGCTCAAGAAAACCTACAGCCTCGACCCCTATATAAAGGGCTTGACCGAGGAGGGGAAGAAGAACGTGTTCGGCGTCGAGTGCCCGATTTGGACGGAGTATGTCCGCGACTTTGACAGGCTCTCGTATATGTGCTTCCCGCGCTTCTGGGCTGTTGCCGAGGCCGGCTGGACAAAGAGAGAGAATATGAACTGCGAAAGCTTTGAGGAGCGCTTTGAAGCTCTGCGCCCGATGCTCGAAAATATCGGCATAAAGCCCGCTCCCCGCTCCGATTGGAATCCCAATCCCCTGCGCTGCCTCTCCGAGCTTCGAAAGTTCTTCAAGGGCACGACGAATCTCGGCAATATCCTCAACATGATTCGCAACAATCAGGCATAAATAATATAGAGAAAGCTCCACACTCGTCTGCGGGGCTTTTTTGTTTTGCGGCTCAAATCTTTTGGCAAAATAACTAAAAATCTATTGTAACCCCCGCGGCAATAATATATAATTGTCATGTACCGCAAGTTAAAATTATTTTGACGGATAAATCAAAGAACTTTCCGAAAGGAGCAATCAAATGAGTCATGTAGACATCCGCTTCACGGACAAGAACTCCGAGCGCTTCATGCTCGCCAGAAGGGTCTACAAGGTCATTGAGGACCTTGAGAATGAATATCTCTACCCCGACAGCGAGACGCTCGGCGGCTTCAAATTCCGCGACGGGCAGTACAAATTTTCACAGATCGACGAGGGCGAATGGACGGACTTCGACTCGGAGAACGACTACTGGGGCTATAAAGAGGACTACGCGTGGTTCCGCCACAGCTTCACAGTTCCCGAGCGTTTTGCCGGCAGACCCGTGGTCTATCAGCTGACCCCCTCCGCAAGCGGCCCGTGGAATCGCAGCAACCCGCAGTTCATCATGTACTTTAACGGCGAGCTGCGCCAGGGCGGCGACTCAAACCACAGCGAGATTCGCCTGCTCGACTGCGCCAAGGGCGGCGAAGAATTCGACTGCTGCCTCAACGCGTATTCGGACGCATGGGAATTCAAAGGCAAGCTGAGAATGGGTGCGCGCCTCAAGGTCGTCGATGACCTTGTCAACCGCCTCATCTTCGATCTCAAAACCCCGCTCAAAGTCGCGTCCCTCTATGACGCGGACGATCTTCCGCGCATCGATATAGTCAAGGCGCTCAACGACGCCGTCAATCTTATCGATTTCAACACCGCTGATTACGATACATTCGCTGCCTCCGCCGAGGCGGCAATCGACCTGCTCGACAGGGAGATATATTCAAAGGACGCCATGGACGCGACCGCCTGCTGCATCGGCCACACACATATAGATGTCGCATGGCTCTGGAGACTCCGCCAGACAAGAGAGAAGGCCGGCCGCTCCTTTGCAACCGTCCTCAAGCTCATGGAGGAATATCCCGAATACAAGTTCATGTCCTCGCAGGCTCAGCTCTACGCCTTTGTCAAGGAGGACTATCCCGAGGTCTATGAGGGCATCAAGAAGATGATCGCCGCAGGGCGCTGGGAAGTCGAGGGCAGCATGTGGGTCGAATCGGACACCAACGTCACCTCCGGCGAATCCCTCGTCCGCCAGTTCCTGGTCGGCAAGCGTTTCTTCAAGGACGAGTTCGGCGTTGACAACAAGATAATGTGGCTTCCCGATGTTTTCGGCTACAGCGCGGCTCTCCCGCAGATCATGAAGAAAGCCGGCATCGATTATTTCATGACCACAAAGATATCCTGGAACGAGTTCAACAAAGTGCCCTATGACACATTCATGTGGAAGGGCATCGACGGCACGGAGATTCTCTCCCACTTCTCGCCGAGCACCGACTGCTTCGACGAAGGCGACTGCTGGCAGACTACATACAACGCCTATCTCAATCCCGAGCACATCCTCGGCGGCTGGCACAGATACTCGCAGAAGGATCTCAACAAAGAGTATCTCTGCACCTTCGGCCACGGAGACGGCGGCGGCGGACCGACCCGCGATATGCTCGAAATGGGTCACCGCATGGCAAAGGGCATCCCCGGCTGTCCGAAGGTCAAGCAGGAGTTTGCAATAGACTTCTATCACGACCTCGAAAAGGAAGTCAAGGGTTCGCGCAGGTTGCCCAAATGGGCGGGCGAACTCTATCTTGAGTTCCACCGCGGCACCCTGACCTCGCAGGGCAGAAACAAGCGCTACAACAGAAAGAGCGAGCTGCTCTATCACGATATGGAGACTATCTGCGCCATCGCCGACTCAAACGGCATCGCGTCCTATCCCCGTCAGTTCATCAACGACGGCTGGAAGATAATACTCCTCAACCAGTTCCATGATATAATCCCCGGCTCTTCAATAAAAGAGGTCTACGAGGATTCCAAGAAGCAGTACGACAAGCTCATCTCCGAGGGCAAAGCTGAGATAGCCGACACTCTCGGCAAGATAGTCTGCACTCCGGACGGCAACGCCCTGACCGTTTTCAACACCTTCGGCGCAGAGCGCAACGATGTCGTTATCACCGACATGCCCACAACCGATCACTTCTCAATAGTCGACGCCGACGGCAATGTCATGCCGTGGCAGAAATCCGCCGACGGTCGCCTTGTGTTCTTCGCAAAGGGCGTGCCCGCAAAGGGATACAAGACTTTCCGCATCGTTCACGGCGGCGAGTCCGGCGAGAACACCGTAAAGGTCGAGAACAAGACTATAGAGAACAAGTTCTTCACCGTCAAGTTCGACAAGGACATGAACATCGCGTCGCTCATTCACAAGGCGACCGGCAGAGCAGTCGCGCCCGAGGGCGAAGTTCTCAACAAAATTTATGCCTACGACGACAGACCGTTCAACCACGAGGCATGGGATATAAAGGTCTATTTCGATCAGAAGTACACCGAGATAAACGATGTCAGCGCAGTCGATGTGACAGAGAGCGGACCCGTCCGCACGGTCATAAAGGTCACGCGCAAGTTCCTCTCCTCGACCATCGAGCAGAGCTTCATCTTCTACGCAGACCTGCCGCGCATCGACGTTGACTACACGGTCGACTGGAAAGAGAAGAAGATACTTCTCAAGGCGGACTTCCCCGTTGATGTCAACGCCACCGAGGCCACTTATGATATCCAGTTCGGCAACTACAAGCGCCCGACCCACCGCAACACGCTCTGGGATTTCGCGCAGTTTGAAGTCGTCGGTCACAAGTGGGTCGATCTCAGCGACAACAGCTTCGGTCTCTCCGTCCTCAACGACTGCAAGTACGGTCACGACATAAAGGACGGTCACATCAGAACGAGCCTCCTGCGCTGCGCGGTCAACCCGAACAGCGAGCAGGACAGAGAAGTTCACCACTTCACATACTCCATCTACCCGCACGCGGGCTCGGCCGACACCTCTGATGTCGTCAACCAGGGCTATTCGCTCAACCTGCCGCTCTACTGCGTCAGCGGCAAGGCGGCTCATGACAGCTATTCTCTCGTGAGCACCGACAAGGGCAATGTCATCATCGAGACCGTCAAGAAGGCTGAGGACAGCGACGACGTCGTCATCCGCGCATATGAGACATGGAACAAGACGACCGACTGCGTCTACACCTTCGACCGCGCCCCGAAGAGCGTATATGTCTGCAACCTGCTCGAAGAAAACGAAGAGCAGCTCGAAGTCAGCGGCAACACAGTCTCGCTCAGATTCAAGCCCTTCGAGATAAAGACTGTAAAAGTCACTTTCTAAAATCCACAGCACAAAGCCCCACCCGCCAAAATGGGTGGGGTCATTTCATCGCAGCACAAGCACCATACCGCAAATGCGCAAATAAAATTCACGGCAAATTGCAAATCCGCTTGACAAAGCCCGGCACATTTGCTAAAATATCATAGCCGTTAAAAATACGGACAGGTATCGAAGTGGTCATAACGGCCCTGACTCGAAATCAGGTAGTCGCGCAAGCGGCTCGTGGGTTCGAATCCCACCCTGTCCGCCAAAAAGCCTTCACGTTTTAAGCGTGAAGGCTTTTCTTTATTTTGCCAAAAAAGTTATTTCAAATCGGGTAAGCTAAAAAGTCACTCGAGAAAAGCATTGTTCCCTCGCGTGACTTTTTATTACTTCTCCCAAAACTCGCCGCATATCTGCCAGACGGACTCGTTTTCGTAGTGCTCGCGGATGCTCTTTTTTGAGTAGACGGAGACATTATTTTTATCCGCGCCGGCGTCTATAAGCAGCTTTAATATGCGCCTTTTATCGCGCCCATCTTCTGATCGACTGTGACGCCCGGAAAGTTTCCGACGTGCTGATTAGAGCCTGTCAGTGCGTTAAAGAGAGTTGTCTTTCCGCAGTTTTGATTACCTACGAGAGCAAATATCATTTTGCGTCCTCCTCGGCTCTGACTTCTATCTTTTTCGCATCGTCAACGCGGAGCGTCAGCTCATAGCCGCGCACCATTATCTCTATCGGATCGCCCATCGGCGCGACCTTTTGAAGCGTCACACGGGTTCGCGGAATGAGCCCCATATCGAGCAATCTGCATCTGAGCGCGCTCTCCCCTGCTTTCATCTCATTAAGCGTCATATTATCCTCCCGAAAAGTCAGCCTTGCTTAATTTTAGTTTTACACTTCAAGTAAACGCTTGTCAAGAAATCGAGACAGAAAGACGGCAAAAAATCCTGCCCCGCCGACGGTTCGCACAGTCGGCGGGGCGGGTTCGTTTAATCGGAAGATTTTCTTTTTTGCTGCCGTTTTAAAGCAGGGCGCGGTTTACGCACGCTCGAGTATCATCGTGCCGAGGTTATAGAGAAGGCAGTCATCCGGCAGAAGTGAAATCTCCGCAAAGGAATCAACCTTTTCGCCCAACACCTCGCCTTGAATCCCGGTGTCATAGTAGAACTTTCCGTCTTCTTCCTTCCATACGGTACTCTCCAAAACCGCATATCCGTTTTCGCGGATGTCCGCGCCCTGCTTTTTCGCCTCTTCGCGCACCTCTTCGGGCACGAATAAGAGCGTGTTGAGCGTTCCGTCCGGTGCAAATTCCATGATATATTTGCACATCTGGACGATTTCGGCATACATATCGTTATCGACCTGACTGTCTGCCGTAAAGACTTTCTCGCCGTCCGGGGTAACCAAATGCATTTCCCTGACTTTCCAAAGTCCGCAAATATCCATATTATTTCCCTCCTGTTATGCCCACGGGTCGGCTTCCTTCGGGGTGCGCACACCTGTCAGCAGATACTGCTCCCACAGGAACCACTTGCCGTCGGAGCCGCGCTGGCGCATCTTAATAGGACGAGGATCGTCCGCGCCGCCGCAGGGAATGAACAGCTTCATGTAGTCCTTCTCCTCGCCGGATACGTGATTGCTCTCAATGATGATTGTATAGGGCTGAGAGGGAGTGTAGTTATTGTCGGGCGTTGCGCCTACGAAGTAGGTGAACGGGAGATAGGTCTTGCCGTCGCGGAAGCGGTCGTTGAGGAAGGATATCTCCTGACCGTTGAGCGGACGGGGACCTCTGAGCCAGTTGAGCATCTCAAGGCCGATATTCTTATCCGCCGCATAGGCGCAGAGGGCAAGGACGGTCAGAGCCGCCGTCTTAAACGGTGTGTCAAGGCTCGCCTCGGGGAGCGCCTGCATTTCGGCAAGGCTCTCAGGCAGAGAAGCGAAGGTGAACTTCTCTCTCTTGTTGCCTATCGACTGTATGGCAGAGGTCGCCGCCTGCTGCGCCGTGCTCTTAAGCTTATCAAATATACTCATATAATCTCTCCTTTTTCAAATGCTATTGCTTCTTTTTCCTGAGGGCAACTGCCACTCCGGCTATTATGCCGCCTATTGCAAGGCAGGCTATCGCTATCAGGACAACCGCCTTCACGGAGAGTGTTTTCCCCGTGCTGTCCTGCTTCACGGCCGTGGTGGACTCGACAGAGCCGGGCTCACCTATATCGGTTTCCATACCGACTGCGCTTTCGTCCGGCGCCTTAACGCTGTCCGGCTCGGAGGTCTTTTGAACCTCTGAGGTTTTATTCGCGCCCGGAGTCACCGGGGCGGGCTTCTGCGTCGGAGCAGGCTTCTGTGTTGCAGTCGGCTTCTGTGTCGGCGCGGCCTTTTCGACTACCGTGACGGGAATGACGCTCGAATACGCCTTACCGCCGAGCTTTGTCTCAACATAGCAGACATAGTAGCGAGTCCCGGCCTTTCCCGTGTCGCAGACGAGAATAGGATCTTTCTCCGAGTACCCCTCGTTCGCGCCTATGGCTACAATATCCTTGAGCTTGCCGGTAGTTGTTTCATACCATAAATATGACTTAACCTCGTCACCGTCCGACGCCTTGGCGTCGCAGTAGAGCTTGAGGACCTTGCCCTTTTCCACTCTGACCGACGCCGACACTTTAAGCTCCGGCGGGGACTTGCTTCCTCCTACGGAGATATAAGCCCTCGCCGAGGTCACGCTGCCGGTTTTGTTCGAGACGATACAGTAGATTTCCGCCCCGTCAAGGGCGCTCCCGATACCGTTGATAAAGAAAGTATTTCCTTTATCGTTCGAGCCGTAGCCGCTTCCGACAACACCGTCCTGCCACGGATGACCCTCGGCAAAGGACTTGTTGGTATCATATGTAACACCCTTGTACACGATGAACCAATGGTAGGAAAGATTATCTCCCGCTGCCTCTACGCTCCAAGATGCCACACTGTTTTCCGGGAAGGTTCCGTTCTGCGGCTGACGGGTAATCACTATATTCCCCGCAGCAAGCGACGGGGTTAACGCAAATGTCGCTAAGATGAGAATGAAGATTAAAACTGCTGTTGCTTTTTTCATAGACACCTCGCTTTCTTTGCGGCGGATCAGAACTTACCGCCTCCGCCGCCGTGTGTCTCTCCGGAGGAAGATGTATGCGTACTGCTTCCGCCGGAGCTGCCGCTGTCAGTATTCTTCGGTTTTGCCGTGCGCGTAACGGTATTGTACAGGAACGTATCCCTGCTCTCCGTTATATTCAGGCTGCCGCTCTTCATATAGTCGCCTGCCGCCGCCTGGAAGCGCACTGTCTTGAGCTGTGCCTTCATCCTGCCGACTATAAACATCGCAAGGCCGATGCCCACCAAAATCGAGATCACAATCCAAACTATCGAAAGAGGTCCCTTGGGCAGATTGCTCTTGTCGTAGGGCTCTCCCTCTCTTGACTTTGTGATGAAATCATCGGAGAGCTCGGCAAAGGTGTTGAATGCGGCGGCATAGTTGCCGTCACCCAAATCCTCTACCATCTGCTCACCGATATACTGGATTCCGGCATCCGTAAACGCGGTTATGCCGTAGCCGCAGGTGGATATCCACCAGTCGCGGTCCTCCATGCTGACGAGGAACAGCAAACCGTCTCTTTTTTCTCCGTAGCCGTATTTGCAATAATCATAGATATCGTCGGCATATTCCATGGGCTTTTTGCCGTCCAACGTATTGGTCGTCACGACTATTACATCCATTTTCTGACGTTCGCTGAGCTCGTCGAGCGTTTTTATAAGGGCTTCTCTCTCACTTTCCGAGAGGAGCTTCGCCATATCCTGAACGCGCTCGTATTCGCTTACAAAGCCGTCCGCATCCACCGCAAAAGCCGGGATAACCGTGCAGAAGCAGAGGGCAAGGACAAATATCATCGCAAGTATTCTCTTTTTCATTGTTATCCCTCCTTTACAGTATTCCTGCAAAATGCAGAAGCCACGCAATGCCGCAGGCGGCAGCGCTGAGCGCCGCGGCGAGTCCCACCGTCCACTTTGTGGCGGCCGACTTATCGAGCGGAAGATTGCCGACGAATTTGCCGGTCTGTCCGTTCATGGCAAAGGTATATTTTTCTCCGTTCCAGGTTGTGTTCAGCAGCCACACGGGATAGAGCGCATACTTTGCCTTTCCGCCATGGAACTGCACCGAGCTGCTCTCGGCAGTGACCGTTGCATAGCCCTGAACCGTCGAGGCAAAGGCATCCTCCGTGGAGTGCCTGACGCGCTGATTGGCGCGGTCGATGCTCTCCTCGGCGGTCACATCGTACTTATCCGCAAAATAGCCCGCAAGATAAGCCGTCTGGAAATCCAGAGCATCGGAATAATCGTAGGGCTCGACGGACTCCATGAGATCGTCCGGCATTTTGGATGAGCCGTCCACCGGGACATGCTCAAAGCCGACGCTTCCGCCGCGATGAATCATATAATAGCTCGTCTCGGTGTATTTGTAATCCTCGTCGCTCCATGTGCGAATCTTGGTTGCACGGTAACGCACCTGCGCGTCGACATCGGTATCAAAGAGCCAGAACGGTACATAGACGCCCTTTACCTCGTCGATATGATTCTGATCCTTGAAAATCTTGGGCAGAAGCTTCTTTCCGTTGAGGTGCTTCATCAGCCCCGCCTTTGCCGCCTTCTTATCGAGCTTGAACGGGATCACGATGTCGGGCTTGAGCAAGCCCGCGAACTGGTTCATCATGACTACCGGATTGCCGCAGAACGGGCAGGACGTTGCCGCCGTATTGGCATCGCCCACTATCTCTCCGCCGCAGGATTTGCATACATAAGAGCGTAACCCCTCAATCTCGCTCTCCTGCCACTCGCTGCCTGCGGAGGTTTCCCATTCCATATTGTCCGCCTGTTCGCCCTGAAGCTCGGCGTCGTAGCTCTTGAGCGCATCCATTTCAAACTCAGTGCCGCAGAAAGGGCACTTCATCTTCTGGAGCGTGCTGTCAAAAGCTATTGCGCCGCCGCAACAGGGACATTTATATTCCTGCAAGGTTTGCATTAAAAAACTCCTCTCTTAAAAGAACATTAACCGTCAAGCGTCTTTATGTTTTTACCGCCGCAAAAGCCGCATGGAATTTTCGATACCGACATAAAGAAAAGTCGAACTAACGGTATTTTGTTTTTTGCCGTTTTCAAAAACTGTTCATTGTATTTGCAGCTACGCAGGTCGGCGATACACACAAATGCGCGGTTCTTTTGCCGAAGATAAATCTTACAGCCCACCTGCGCAAACGCCGTAAAACCGATACCCTCCGCCGCATTAATATCGGCTCCGAAGCCTTTAAGCTTCTTTTATCCGTCTTTTTCTCTCGGCACGAAGCAATGACCTGCCGGCCGTAAGCTCATCTCCCCTTTCCGTCAAACCATTTTTTCGGCAAGCTGATTTGTTTATTCGCTTTTTGCAGCGCCGCGAAAGGCTTGGATCGGGCGGGAATCGAGCCGCATTAAACCTCCGCCTTTCGGGACGCCGATTACCACTGCTTTATCAGGCGAGCGGCTTGCCGCATTCCGGGCAGAATTTGGGCATAGCCTGACCGGGCGCGGGCGACCAGCCGCAATTCGGGCAGCCGCTAACCGAAGCGGGCTTCAGAGAGCCGCAGTTTGCGCAGAATTTGCCTGTATTCTGTGCGCCGCAGGACGGGCACATCCAAGCTGCCGCTGCCGCCTGCTGCTGAGGCGCGGGGGCGGCCGCATATCCGGTCGAAGTCGCTGCCGCATAACCTGCCGCGGGGGCGGCTGCATATCCCGGTGCGGGGGCTGCCGCATATCCGGAGACGGGATTCGACGGTCTGTCGCCGCCGTATACCGTGCGGTTCATCATGCCGTCGCCGTCCCATGTGCGGTAACGGTTATCACGGCGCAGAAGTATATCCTTGAGCTCGTTCATCTTGCGCTCATACTCGCGGTAGAGGTCGATATACGGGCTGTCGGGGCGGCTTCCGTCGCTTATCTCAAGCTCGATACTGTCAAACCACGGGGAGTTCACGCGGATAACCACATCGAACTCATAATCGCACTCATAGCGGGGCGGCTGATAGCTCTTTCTGTTTCCGTCGGAATCCTCGAAGAATATCTCTTCCCTGTTTTCTTTTATATTTGTATCGACCGCAACAACCTGCGAAAGCTTAATGATATCGGGATTGGCGCTGCGCCAATTCGAGCTTCCCGTAACAATAAACGCCTCGGAGGCAGTGCTGATATACACTTTTTTGCTCCCGTCAAACATTACGTCGGGGTTAAAATCTCTGACGAGTTTCTCGCTTTCCTCGCGGTAAGCGAGCTGACGCTTGATATCCTCGACCGTCGAGCGGCGGCGTTCGCTGAAGAACGGAGACAGCTTCGCGGCGCAGTTCTTGCAGAGATTGCCGTCTTCGAGCTTGCGGTTTCCGAGAAGTCCTATTTTCTCGCCGCAGATATCGCAATATTTCTTATCAAATAATCCCATAGTGTTTTCCTCCTGTTATTTTTTCGGTCGCAGTAACGACCAGTTTTGCGCTGTCAGTCTGCAAACCGTATCATAAGAACGATTTCAGCAGCTCAAACAGCTCTTTTTCTCCCATGCCGTTATATTTCATCGAAATAACGCTGCCGTCGGGCAGAAGCCGGCCTACGCAAAGCAGACTGTTCGCTTCGTCATACACATTCTCTCCCGCCTCTGTCCCCGGTTGAGGCTGTTAAGCACAGCGTCCTCGGGGATATGTGGCAGCTCGGAGACTTTCGGCGAAGCTTGCTTTTTCGCTAAGCGGCGGTGACACCGCACGCCTGTGGCAACGCCCAATATGAGCGCCGTGAGCAGAATCAAAATTATGAGCAGCGCCTTCATCGGCCGTCTTATTTTTTATCGTTATCGTCAAATATATCTCCGCACTCGGGGCAGAACTTCGGAGGATTGGAGGGATCCTCGGGCTCCCAGCCGCACTTATCGCAGCGGTAGAGAGGAGCGCCCTCGGGCTTTTTGGCTCCGCAGCTCTGACAGAACTTGCCCTTATTGACGGTTCCGCACGAGCAGGTCCAGCCGTTTGCGTCAGCGGGTTTCGGGGAGCCGCACTCGGGGCAGAACTTGCCTGTCGCGGTAGCGCCGCACTGACATTTCCAAGCGCCTGCCGCCGGCTCGGGAGCGGGCTTCTTTCCGCCGCAGTTCGGGCAGAAGTTACCGGACACCATATTGCCGCACGAGCACTTCCAGCTCGCCATATCGGGGCCGTCCGTCGGCTGCTGCGCCGCCTGCTGCTGAGCCTGCTGCTGTTGCTGCTGACCCATGGCGAACAGGTTCTGGGCGTTCATGCCGTTGCCTGCGTTCATAGCCATGCCCATGCCCATAAAGCCGGTCATTGCGCCTG
>ENA-OYXT01000029-OYXT01000029.1-human-gut-metagenome-genome-assembly--contig:-NODE-29-length-71476-cov-13.098276_pt1 | contig 71476 bp, 70 predicted proteins | sample MGYA00244218_ERZ653423 | MGnify/ENA primary metagenome ERZ653423 (study PRJEB26926, sample SAMN06165035) | human gut metagenome | biome: ENVO:00009003; feature: ENVO:2100002; material: ENVO:00002003... | reverse complement strand
GTATATCATATTATATAGTAAATCACAAGAGATATTAAAAAAACAAATTTGCAAAATTTATCGGTCGCCGGACGAAAAAGCTCTCCCGGCGGTTGCTTTTTTACTCTCTGAAAGGAAACGAGGAATAAGGGAAATTGATTAACTCACTCTACAAGACCTTCAACATCACCTCCCCCGTCGCGGGAATCATAATTTCGGTGGCTCTGATGCTGATAACGGGCTTTGCGATGACTCGCATCACAAAGCGGCTCCGGCTGCCGAACGTCACGGCGTACATACTCTCCGGCGTCCTGCTCGGACCGTATGTATTGAATCTCGTGCCGCAGAACATCGTTGAGGGAATGGACTTTCTGAACGATATCGCTCTCGCGTTCATCGCATTCAGCACCGGCGAGTTCTTCCGCTTTTCGACTCTTAAAAAGAACGGCGGAAAAGTCGTTGTGATAACTGTGCTCGAAGCGTGCCTCGCGTCGATTATCGTTTTCATCGTGTCGTTCTTCATTCTCGGGCTGGATATCAACTTCTCGCTCGTGCTCGGCGCGCTCGCCTCGGCAACTGCGCCCGCGTCAACGGTCATGACGATACGCCAGACCCACGCAAAGGGCGACTTTGTTGACACCCTGCTCCAGGTCGTTGCGCTCGACGATGTCGTCGGACTCGTCGCATACAGCGCCGCGATATCCGTAGCGCTCGCGAACGCATCGGGTCATTTCAGCGCGGGCAGCGTATTGAAGCCCATTGGGCTCAACCTTCTCGTGTTCGCGATAGGCTGCCTGTTCGGACTGATATTGAAGCTCCTGCTTCAGAAGCGTTCGACGGACAACAGGCTGATAGTCTCCGTCGCGCTGCTGTTCTCGTTCTGCGGAATATGCACCCTGCTCGATGTCTCGCCGCTTCTCGGCTGCATGGCGATGGGCATGGTCTACATCAACCTTTCGGACGATGAGAGGCTGTTCAAGCAGCTCAACTACTTCAACCCGCCGATACTCCTGCTGTTCTTCGTGCGTTCGGGACTCAACTTCAATCTCAGCGCGCTCTTTGACAGCTCGTCATCCATCGGCCACGTGCCGCTGATAGTTGTCGGTGTGTGCTACTTCTTCACGCGAATCATCGGCAAATACGCCGGCGCGTTCCTCGGCTGTCTCATAACAAAGAAAAATCACCTTGTCCGCAACTACCTCGGCCTCGCGCTTATCCCGCAGGCGGGCGTTGCGATAGGTCTCGCCGCGATGGGTGCGCGAACGCTCGGCGGCGCGTCCGGCAGTGCGCTTGAAACAATAATACTTGCGTCGAGCGTCCTGTATGAGCTCATCGGCCCCGGCTGCGCGAAGCTCTCGCTCTATCTTTCAAAGTCCTATTCCAACAAACTCGAGGATATAGTCGAAATCGCGGAGGACGGACATCAGAAGAGCAAGGTCGAGCTGCTCATAGAACGCATCCAGGCGATACAGAACGACCTGCCCAAGCACGAGAATCCCTACTACGAAGACGAGCAGGCTTTCTCCGAAGCCGCAGACGAGCAGTATCTGCTCGCGGGCATGAGCATGGACAGAAGCAGAAAGAACAGGAGGAGAAGAAGATGAACGGAATAACCGCATTTGCCCTCTCGGACCCTATCGCCCGTCTGCTCGGCGAATGGTCAATGGGGCTCAACACATATTCGATAATACTCAGGATAGCGGTGGCTGTCATATTCGCGTCGGTCATAGGCTGCGAGCGTTCGAGCAAGCGTCACTCGGCGGGACTGCGCACTTTCGTGCTCATCTCCTTTGCCTCGACTGTCTCGATGATACTCGACATATATCTCATGACGAGCTACTCGTTCAGCGTGCCCGTGCTATCGGCGGCGACGATAATCGGCACCGCGATGGTCAGCGGCAACTCGATACTGTTCAGCTCCCGCAATCAGATAAAGGGACTGACGACCTCCGCCGGACTCTGGGCCTGCGGAATCCTCGGATTCACGATCGGCGCGGGGCTCTATACCGTGACCGTCATAGTCTATGTTTTCCTGCTCTGCATCCTCGCCTGCTTCCCGTCGCTTGAGATATACCTCAAGAACCGCTCGAACCACTTTGAGATCCACCTCGAGCTCAAGAGCAGCGAATATCTTCAGGACTTCGTCGCGGTCATCCGCCGCCTCGGACTGAGAATAGACGACATCGAATCGAACCTCGCGTATGTCGGCTCGGGACTGAGCGTCTATACGATAACGATAACGATAAACAGCGCGGAGCTGAAAAAATACAAGACGCACAAAGAGATAATCGAGGCGTTAAGCTCGCTCGAATATATCTATCATATTGAAGAGATGAGATAAAAACGCATCAAAACATCCGGTTGAAGTCAAATTCAGCCGGATGTTTTTCTATATTGACAGATTATATCTTTCATGCTATATTGAGCTCGAAATAAGTGACCCGAAAGGAGCTAAAGTATGAAAGGCAAGAAAGTTACGGTTATTTCAATTTCAGCAGTTATCTTAGCGTTGGCGATAATATATCTGATTTTCTTTTCAACTTTGGGACTTCATATATATAACGGAAAAGACGAGATAATATCAGCCGCGCAGAGTTTTAGTCGAACGGCTATCGTAACAAAAAGCGGCGATGTGTATATAAACGGCTCTCTCGACGATGCGGCAGGCGGTTCGCTCGGCATCGCAAAGCCTAAAATATACCGCAATCTGTATAACTCCGGGCGCGAGCTCAAGTTCGTCAGCCTGTACAGCGGACACAATACCGCATCGGTCTGGCTCTCCCGCGACGGCGGCGCAGTTATCACAAATGGCAAAGAGGCATATGTTTTTTCATCAAAGTCAAAGAGCTATAGCACACCCGCAAAATTCGCGGACAACATTCTCTGTGCGAGACCGTCCGGCGAGCGCGTATATCTTCTCACAGCCGACGGCAGATTCGGATTTTCTTCGCTTGACGATTCCTCCGCTTTCACCGAGCTGATGAAGTCGGTAAAAAGCTTTGAGCTTGCCCCCGAAGGCGATGAAATACTCATAGTAGCGACAGACGGCAGGCTATGTGTCGCGGATTCTTCTGGCAGCGTCACCGAGTCGGCGCAGAATGTAGCCGAAGTATCAATTGCTCAGTCATCGCACGACGGCATGTCCGAAACCGTAATCAGCATAGTGAGAACAGACGGAGTTCTTCTTCGCTATACCGCCAAAAACAGCTTTAAAACAGCCGATGTTCTCTCATCAACTCCCGATGAACTCGCACGCGGAATAAAATCCGCCGTTTCATATTGCTCCGGAACCGTGGCAATAGATGCACAGGGCAACGCATTGGCATATGGCAAAGACTTTGGGTTCGGCAACAGCGAACTAAACGGAACCGTTATCTGCGCAGACTGCAAAAAGCTGAGTTCGACCGACCAGTCCGTCATAATTATAAAAGCCGACGGCTCATTCGCACAATACGGATATCTCTTGGACAGCACACACAGAACATTTGCAGAATAATCAACAGAGCAAAAAACAGCCCAGAGTCGAAAATCGGCTCCGGGTTTTTATTTGCTGTATTCTATTATGTCCTCTATTCCGCATCCGAGCGCCGTGCATATTCTGTCGAGCACATCGCTGTCGTACCGTTTGACGCGGTTCTTATAATAGTTATCAATTATCTGATACTGTATTCCCGTCCGCTTGGCAAGCTCGTATCGGCTGATATTCAGTTTTTGCAAAGTCGTATCAAGCGTAAGTTTTATCATAGCAACAGTATCCCCTTTCCGTCTGAAGGCGCGTATAAGCTGTTTATATAATATACCGATATGCGTATATTTTCAAGTGTATGGGATATCGAACTAAACAAACCGAGCGCCCGCATTTGCAGGCACTCGGTTTGAAACTCGGCAAAGTCCTCACCGCCGCAGCGTAATCTCCGAAGCGGGCTTTCGTAAAGTGAAATGTCTCGCCATGCTCGACGTGAAATAATTCACTGCGTGAATTGTGAAATTTGATGCTTCGCATCAAGTGAAATGAAATTTGCCCGCGCTTGCAAAGCAAGCATTTCACATCTGCGAAGCAGATATTTCACAGCGAAGCTATTTCACTTGCCCGAAAGGGCAAATTTCGTTGAAAAAAGCACTTGCGTCTGCAAGTGCTTTTTTCATGGTGGACACGCACGGACTCGAACCGTGGACCTCTTGCGTGTGAAGCAAGCGCTCTAACCAGCTGAGCTACGCGTCCTAAAAAATAAAGATGTCAGAATCCAGACCGAACGAATTTCTGATCTGCCGATTGCGACATCTGTTTGGTGGCTCTGGTGACCCGGACGAGAATCGAACTCGTGTTACCGCCGTGAAAGGGCGGTGTCTTAACCTCTTGACCACCGGGCCAAAATTGGTAGCGGCAGTTGGATTCGAACCAACGACACTCCGGGTATGAACCGAATGCTCTAGCCAACTGAGCTATGCCGCCATATGTGAGCCTCGTCATCCGACAAGGCTTGATTATTATATTATATCGAAAGCGATTTGTCAATATATTTTTTGCAAAGTAGGACAAGATTTTCAAATTTTCTTGAAATTTATTTCCCGGCTCACCGAAAATGGCGGCAAACCGGGAATTTATCATTCAAGAAACTCGTGTGTGCCCACTCCGACTTCGTGCTTTTCTCCGCCGATAACGGCCGAAGCGCAGCAGCCCTCGGGGACGGTGAAGATATATTTTATCCTGCCGTTCTCGCGTCTCCACTCGCTCGCGACGGTGCCGCGGCGGGTGTCAATCGAAGCCTTGACAAAGTCGAGCCGCCTGTCTGTCACGGGGCGGAAGATTATATGCTCGAAACCCGGGCGGTCGGGGTCGGAGTTTATTCCCGCCGCCGCGCCGTACATCCAGTCCGCGACCGCGCCGTAGGCATAGTGATTGAACGAGTTCATGTCGGTGCTCCACATCGTGCCGTCGGGCTTTATGCCGTCCCAGTGCTCCCAGACCGTCGTCGCGCCCTTGGAGATGGGATAGAGCCACGAGGGATATTCGCGACGAAGCAGAAGGTCATATGCCGTCTCGGCGTAGCCGTTGTCGCTGAGCGCATGGAGAAGATACGGAGTGCCGACAAAGCCGGTTTCAAGATGCCCGGCGCGCTTCACAAGCTCGTTTAATTGAGCGGCGGTCGCCGCCCTGTCGTCCGTGATATCAAAACAGAGCGCGAGCACACAGCAGGTCTGCGTGGCGTTTTTCACTCTGCCGTTTTCCATATATTCGCGCCTGAACGCTGCCGCCGCTTCTGCGGGGATATTCTCATATTCCGAAACATCTCTACCGAGCGCGTGTGCCGCCTTTATAAATAACTCGGTCGAATATTTATAGTATGCCGTGGCGATGAGATCATCGGGAGTTGAGCCTTTGTAGCTGCCCTCCGGGGAGTCGAGCCCAAGCCAGTCGCCGAAGTGGGAGCCGCCGGAGCGCCTGCCGTTTTCGCTGCGCTCGCGCATCCAGTCTATCCACGCTTTCATCGAATCGAACTGGTCTTCGAGCACCTTTTTGTCGCCGTAGGTTCTGTATATCTCCCACGGGCAGATGACCGCCGCGTCGCTCCACGCGCTTGAGCCGCCCATATCGTCGAATATATTCGGTATAACATGGGGCACGCAGCCGTCGCGTCCCTGGTCGGCGGCGAGGTCGCGAAGCCACTTTTTAAAGAAGCGCTTAACATCGAAATTGAGGCTCGCCGTGCGGACAAACACCTGCGCGTCGCCCGTCCAGCCGAGGCGCTCGTCTCTCTGCGGGCAGTCGGTCGGGACATCGAGGAAATTGCTCTTCTGACCCCAGATTATATTTTTGAAAAGCTTGTTCACCGTCTCGTCCGAGCACTCGAAATAACCCGTCCTGCGGATATCCGAATGGACGACGATCGCCGTGAAGTTCTCTTTTTTTACTTCGTCCGGCCAGTTCTCAAGGCGGATATATCTAAAGCCGAAGAAGGTGAGTGCGCTTTTATATATGTGCTCCTCGCCGTCGCAGGTGAATTTTATCTGCACGTCCGCCGAGCGGTAGTTGGCGTTGTAGAAGTTGCCGTCGCGGTCAAGCGTCTCGCCGTGGGAGATTGTCGCCTGCGCGCCGGGAGTGCCTTTTATCCTGAACTCGACATAGCCCGTCATATTCTGCCCGAAGTCAATGACCGTCTCGCCTGCCGGGGTTTTTATTATCTGCAAGGCAGGCATCCGCTCATGCTCGACTATTTTTTCGCCCTCCTGCGGGATAAGCATATCCTTTTCAAGATCGACGCAGATGCAATGCCTCGCGCTCCCCGCTTTGAAAGTCGCGTCATAGATATCGCCGTCATATATATTTGTATATCTCAGCTTGCTCTCGCGCGCAGTCCACGAGCTGTCGGTGACGATGCTCTCCGTCCTGCCGTCGGCGTAGACAAGAGTCAGCTCGGCGATGAGCGCAGTGTCGCGATAGCCCAAGAAGTCGCTGCTGTCGCGTTTGTTTGCGATGGCGCGCCAGCCCTGACCGACCGTCACCTCGAGCGAATTCTCGGTCTTCAGCATATCTGTCACATTGTAGCTCTGCACCTGAAGCCTGTTTAAATAAGAAGTCCAGCCCGGAGCGAGGATAAAGTCGCCTACCCGCTCGCCGTTTAATTTTGCCTCATATACGCCGAGCGCAGTTATTTTCAATATTGCTTTTTCCGCTTTGGCGGCGCACCGAAAGTTTTTCAGATACACCGTGCCGCCGCGCAAATTCTTTTCGCATCCTTTTATCCATTCGCTTCTCTCAAGCATATTTTTATCAAATTCCTTTCGCCCTGCGGCTCATACTTTTTAAATCTCTGCATACATTTTATATGTGCTTATACCCGAAAGTCAAGTTATTTCCAGCCGTATGTTACAAAATTGTTATAATTTGAAGCGTTGTTTTTCTTGACTTTTTGGTTATTTTAGAGTAAACTGAAAATACTGTGAAACAATTTATTCACAAAATCAAAAAATGTTAAAAGGAGCACAACCAAATGAAGAGAATTCTTGCACTCATCATGGTTCTCGCTATGGTCTTCGCTTTTGCAGCTTGCAAGAGCAAGGATGACGGCGCGACCACAACCGATCCCTCCTCCGCAGGCGGAGAGGTCATCGACAACGGCGACGGCTCTACTCCCGTAGACGCTTCCGCAGCCGACAGCACCGAGGCCGGCAGCAACGACGCTTCCGAAGTTTCCACCGACGCTTCCGGCAAGCCCGTCGAGGCTCCCTCGCAGGCAGCAGGCAGCCAGGGCGGCTCTCAGGGCGGCGCTCAGACCGGCAACACCGAAAAGGGTCTCAACTCCACCGACGCTAAGGCAGTCGTAGCTTTCTACAACAAGGCTGTTAAGGCTTCCGTAAAGAATCCCCCCAAGGGCAAGCAGACCATGAAGCTCGAGAAGCTTGAGGGCACCGGCGGACTTGGTAAGATCCTTGGTTCTTTTGAGGGCATCGCGAAGAAGGCTCTTGAGAAGAACTCGACCGATACAAACTACATCCCCGCAGGCGACCACGGCGATGTTCTTCCGACCGACGTCAAGAACGCTAAGGCGACCAACGACGGTAAGTACACCACTGTTTCTTTCGACGTCAATCCTCAGACTGACGGCCCGAAGGAGAGCTCTTCGAAGGGTCCTGTCGGCCGTTCGATCGGTACTCTCGGCAACGTCCAGAACGCTCTTGATCAGCTTCCCGGCGTTAGCGTAACTTCCGGTATCGAGAACATAAAGCTCACTTACGATCACGCTTATGTCACCGTTAAGATTGACAACAACACCGGCAAGATCGTCAGCGGCACATGGCACTACAAGGTCAATGTCAACGTTAACAACCTTGGCGTCAAGGTTATCGGTATCCCCGCAAGCGTTGATACCCTTCACGGCATTGTTGACTACACCGTTAAAATCGGCTAAAAAACTGCTGTAACAGCACCAAACAAATCAAGGCTCTCACCCAAACGGGCGGGAGCCTTTTTCATATGCAAAAGCCGCGTTCAAAAAAAGCAGAACGCGGCTTCTTTATTATTCGGTTTTCATCAAATCTCTTATTGTTATGCCGTCAAAGTATTCGTTCGTTATCTCCTCGAACCTGCGCCACATTCCAATGGTGCGGCAGCTGTCCGCGCGCTCGCACGGTTCTTCGCATGAGAGACACGCGACGGGAGCGAGGCTGCCCTCGGTCAGGCGCAGAATATCGCCGACAACACACTGCTCCGGCGGTCTGCCGAGCCTGTATCCGCCGCCCTTGCCGTGAACGCCCTCAACATATCCGTCCCTGACGAGCAGAGCCATTATCTGTTCCATATATTTTTTTGAGATGCCCTGGCGCGCCGCGACATCCTTCATCGGGACAAGACCGCCGCTGTGCTCCGCAAGGTCAACAAGCACCCTCAGAGCGTAGCGTCCACGCGTTGATATCATCATAAATATTCCTCCGTTTCGCACTCAGCAGATCTCTCCGCCGCCGATAACCACATCTCCGTAATAAACGACGACCGCCTGACCTTTTGTTATTGCCCGCTGCGGCTCGTCGAATGTTATATGCACTGTGTCTTCGCCCGTGACGCGCACTGTCGCGGGCTGTTCCGCCTGCCTGTATCTGACCCTCGCGCTCGCGCGGAACTCCGCAGGCGGAGTATCAAAGGCGATAAAATTGAAATTCTTCGCGTCGAGTTCGCGGCTCATCAGGTCTTCATTACTGCCGAGCACGACTCGGTTTTCATCGGGCAGCAGGGCGGTCACATATTTCGGCTCGCCCAGCGCTATTCCGAGTCCCTTGCGCTGACCGACGGTATAGCCGATGAGTCCCCTGTGCTTGCCGAGCACATTTCCGTTTTTGTCAACGAACTCGCCGCGCGGATAGTCTCTGCCCGTAAATGAGCGGATAAACGAGGCGTAATCGCCGTCCGGCACGAAGCAGATATCCTGACTGTCCGGCTTGTCGGCGTTATAAAAGCCAAGCTTGCGCGCAAGTTCGCGCGTATGCGTTTTCGTCATGCCGCCCAATGGAAACAGCGTGTGCCGCAGCTCGTCCTGCGTCATTGAATAGAGCACATAGCTCTGGTCTTTTGTAGGGTCAACTGCCTTTTTCAGCAGGAATCTGCCGTTTTCTTCTTCGATTCGCGCATAGTGACCCGTGACAACATATTCGCAGCCGAGCTCTTTTGCGCGGCGATATAGGCGATCGAATTTCAGATATCTGTTGCAGTCTATGCAGGGGTTCGGGGTCGCGCCGCGCTCATAGGCTTCAACAAAGCGGCGCATGACCTGCTCTTTGAAATCCGCAGTAAAATTAAAGACATAATACGGCATCCCGAGCCTGTAGGCGACGCCGCGCGCATATTCCGTATCTTCGAGCGAGCAGCAGCTCTTTTCGCGGCTTACCCCTGCATCCTTGTTATCAAAAAGCTTCATCGTCACGCCGATGCAGTCAAGCCCGCTCTCAATCGCGAGATAGGCGGCGACGGACGAATCCACTCCGCCGCTCATCGCGATGAGCGCCTTGCGGCGCGGGTTATCGGGGTTAAAGCTCATATTCTTCCTCTCAAAAAAGCCCGAAAGCCCCGGCGAAAAAGCCGGAGCCTATTGGGAAATTATTTATCAGTCCTGGAAAAGCGGAGTCGACAGATAGCGGTCGCCTGTGTCAGGCAGGATCACAACTATCGTCTTGCCCTCGTTCTCCGGGCGCTTTGCAAGCTCTATCGCTGCATAAGCGGCGGCGCCTGAGGATATGCCGACCAGCACGCCCTCGCTCTTGCCGATAAGCTTGCCGGTCTCGAATGCTGCCTCGTTGCTGACGGGGATTATCTCGTCATAGACCTTTGTGTCGAGCACATCGGGCACGAAGCCTGCGCCGATGCCCTGTATCTTATGCGCGCCCGCAACACCTGTCGAGAGCACTGCCGAAGTCTCGGGCTCAACCGCAACGACCTTTACGCCGGGCTTCTTGTCTTTCAGATACTCGCCGACGCCCGTGACAGTGCCGCCGGTGCCGACGCCTGCGACGAAGATATCAACCTCGCCGTCGGTGTCTTCAAAAATCTCGGGACCAGTGGTCTCATAGTGAGCCTTGGGGTTCGAGGGGTTGACAAACTGACCGGGCACGAAGCTGTTCGGTATCTCTTTTGCGAGCTCGTCGGCCTTCTCTATCGCGCCCTTCATGCCCTTTGCGCCCTCGGTGAGCACAAGCTCGGCGCCGTATGCTTTCATCAGCTGGCGGCGCTCGACGGACATCGTCTCGGGCATAACGATAATTATGCGATATCCGCGAGCGGCGGCGACGGAGGCGAGACCGATGCCGGTGTTGCCGGAGGTCGGCTCGATAATGACTGAATCGGGGGTGAGCTTGCCCGCCGCCTCTGCATCGTCGAGCATCTTTCTGGCGATTCTGTCTTTGACGGAGCCTGCGGGATTGAAATACTCAAGCTTTGCGAGCACTTTCGCCTTGAGTCCGTATTTCTTTTCAATGTGGGTCAGTTCGAGAAGAGGGGTCTTTCCTATAAGCTGGTCTGCTGAAGTATAAATCTTTGACATAATAAATTACTCCTTTGAAGTTAGTTAGTTAAGATTCTGAGTTCCGCGGCGAATAAAAAATCCGGGGAACTCCGATGAGTGTCCCCGGTCAAAAGCCTTTTTATCGGATCAGTTCAACGACCCGCATTTGGAGGACATATCGGAAAAAGACATGACGAAACACGCGCGCTGACAACAGGCGCAGCTACAGCGGTTCATTCGGTTCATGGCGGTCTTTTTCATAACATTCTCTCCTTTCAAACGCCTACCTCGGCGGTATGTTGGATACAATATAGCACATATTGCCTACCCTGTCAATAGGCAAATCAAAAATTTTTCAAAATCTCAAAGCCACTTCTTCCGTCGGAAGAACAGTATCAGCGCAACGAGCACAACTATACTCACGACAATTATCACAAGATATCCATATTCCCAGTTGAGCTCCGGCATACCGGAAAAGTTCATGCCGTACCAACCCGTGAGCAGTGTCAGCGGCAGGAAGATAACAGTCACAACCGTGAAAAGCTTCATCAGATCGTTCTGCTGGATAGACAGCTGCGCCTGATACTCCTCCTGAAGATGCTCGATAACATCGCGCAGGTTCTGCACCGTCTGGAGATAGCGGTCGGTGCGATTCTTGAGAATGGCGAAGCGTTTCGCCGCAGAGTTCGAAAATACGGAATTGTCGTTCGCAGAAGCTTCGTCAAAAATCAAAGTCAGCTGCTCATAGTAGCGCTTTATTCTCAGCAGCTCGCGCCGCCAGGCGGACAGCTTTTCAAAAACATCCTTGCCGGACTCACTCTTGAAAAGATAGACATTTTCGTATTCGTCTATTTCATTCTCGAGCCTCGAGAGGCAATCCATATCGCCGTTTAAAAGCCGGACAAAGAATCTGTAGAGCAGCTGCTCGGATCTGAGTTCCGGATTCTCCGCCGCGAGCCCGTCCATTATCTTCTTTGCCGTGTCGCCCGCCGCGCCCTCTGTGAAAATTATCAGATTCTCGCGGCTGACATAGGCGAGCATTTTATAGTCCTCGGTGCGCTCGCTGTGGACATCGTACCAGTCAAAGGCGAGAAAATTGAATTTTTCGAAGCTCTCGAAGCTCTCTATCTCACCCTCGCGGACATATTCAAAAACCGACGGCTCCATATACTGCGCCGCCTTTGCCATATGTTCAAACGGAAGAACAAGCTGCATAATAAAACCTCTTTCAATGTGTATTGATTATTTTTTGGAGTATATCTTTATCCGCCGGGCAGAAGGCATAGTTTTTTATCTCCTGCGGCGTTATCCATTCGAGCCCGCAATGTTCGAGCAGCCGGGGCGTGCCCTCGGCTATTCTCGCGTTGAACACGACGAGATGGACATATATATCCGGATACTGATGGTAGACATCGCAGAATTCGTCGCCAACCTCTACCGTTATCCCGAGCTCCTCGCGGCATTCGCGAATGAGTGCCTGCTGATGTGTCTCGCCCGGTTCGAGCTTTCCGCCGACAAACTCCCATAAAAGGGCGTTGCCCTTATTCGCGGGGCGGCGGCATATCATGAATCTGTCGCCCTGCCAAATGAGCGCGGCGGCAACCTGAGTCGTTTTCATATCGTTTCTCCTTTTTATTTATCTGCCGGTCTGCGTATGAAAAACGCAGTTGATATCATCATCACCGCATACATCGCGAGTGCCGCATACGGGAACAGCCACGAGCCGAATCGACCCGCGAGCTGACCGAAAATGAACGGGGTCAAAAATATGCTGATTGAAGAGAAGCCCATGAGTGTACCCATCATCGACTGCGAGACGCTCTTGCCGAACACTTTCGGTATAAGATGAGTCATGCTTGGGAACAGCGGCCCGTTGCCGAGACCTATCATGAAAAGACCCGCATATGTCGCCGCCATTGGCAGCTTGAACATAATGAGCAGTATCGCCGCGAGGGTCACGCACTGGCCTATGACCATGACTTTTTTACCCGAGAGCTTTATGCTCAGCAGCCCGGATAAGAATCTGGGATTCCGAGCCCGATATAGGCTATGAATATCACTGTCAGAAGCACAGTTGCCATAAGCACTCTCCGTTTCCCGGGAAATTGATATGAATAAATTATATCACACAAACACCTATTGTAAAAGAGCGTTTTCTTTTGTAAAAGAGCGTTTTCTTTGTATTTATTGTCATTGACACCGGAAGATTAAATCGGTATAATTTAATCATAACACACAAGGAGCTGTAAATATTATGGAAAAGAAGTACGCAATTCTTGTCGTTGATATGCTCAACGACTTCGTCACCGGCGCACTCAAGTGCGACAGAGGTCTTGCAATAGTCCCCAAGACCGCAGAACTGCTCAACGGCGCAAGAGAGAAGAACATACCGGTCATCTTCTGCAATGACGCTCATCTCAAGGGCATCGACCACGAGCTCAAACTCTGGGGCGACCACGCGATAGCGGGCACCGAAGGCGCGAAAGTCATTCCCGAGCTCGGACTCTGCGAGAGCGACTATGTCGTTCCCAAGAGACGCTACAGCGGTTTCTTCCACACCGACCTTGACCTTCTCCTCAGAGAGCTCGGAGTCAACACCGTTGTTGTTACCGGACTGCACACCCATATGTGCGTTCGCCACACCTCCGCCGACGCTTATCAGCTCGGCTACGACATTGTTGTTATCAAAGACGCGACGAATTCCTTCACCGCAGAGGACTATGAGTACGGTCTGAAGTACCTCAAGGACACCTACGGCGCAGAGATCACCGACACCGACACTTTCCTCGCATCGGTCTGATCTGTTAAATAAAATATTGACCCTCCGCCGGGATTGCCTGGCGGAGGGTTTTGTTGTTGAAAATATTTATCTGAGTATTCTGCCGACTGCGTCTATCTCGTCCGAAGTGAGGCCTGCGGAGAGGAAATAGTCCTCGACCGAGCCGTAGCGGCGCGAGAGATATTCAAACACTGCGGTTATATTCTCCGACGGGGAGCCGAGATGCGACATGTCGCTCTCATGGACAAGTCCCGTTTTTCTCTCCATCTCGCGGCGGTAAAACGGTTCGAGATAGGTCGAGGAGATGCGGTAATCCGCAACGATATCCTCAAAATATACGCCTGTTAAATGCAGTATCAGCGCGGCGGTTATGCCGGTTCTGTCCTTGCCGAGAAAGCAATGGAACATAGACGGAGCTTCGACGCGAGACAGCGCGGAGAACAGGCGTGCATAGTTGCCCTTGCACTCGTTGAGGCTCGTGACATACACCTCCGGCATCGACATCTCCATATGCGGCGACGCGGGGTTTATTTCGAGCAGGGAGAAATGATAGTAATTCACGCCCGGATAATCGGCAAACTCCGACGGCATGGATATCGCCTCGGAATCGCCGCGCAGGTCGAAAACATTCTTTATCCCGTATTCGCGGAAAAATTCCATATCGCTCGGCGTTGACGCGCGCGGTCTGCCGCAGCGAAGCAGTCTGCCGTATTTCGTGAAGCCGCCGCCCTTTATCGGATATCCGCCGAGGTCGCGGCAGTTCTGTATGTTTTCAAGAGGCATATGTCTGAAGCTTTCCATAGTCCGCCCTCCTCATAGATTCTATATCTATTTTAATGCATTTTCACATAATTTTCAACCGTGAAAACGCAGAAACGGACTGAAAAGCCGCAATTATTTTTCCCATTATATATTATTGTGGAAATAATACAGTGTTGTCGTCTGCGAATCGAAGAAGTAGACGTTGTAATAATCGTATTTTGAATAGGCTCCGTCGCCTATCGGCTTGCCTTCGCGGTCGTAAATATAGAGATAGTCGCCCTCATCGATATCGTCGCGCGAAAAACGGTAATTGTTCACAAGGTCGGCACCCTCGTCGCCGTCGCGTAGAGAGTCTATAACCTGCTCGAACTCATCTATATATCCGAGAAGTTCCGTCTTGCTCTCGGCGGTCACGGGCTTGAAATATTCGCTCTCCCCGGGCTTCGCGACGGGGAAGGTGTATATCCCGAAGTCTGTCGAATCCCCGAAGCCCGCGCAGCTGCAGCGCTGCACCGACATCGCCTTTCCGAGTGAGGCTATGACCGGATCTCCGCTCTTGAAAACGCAGGCGGAAAGCGAAAACGCGAGCAGAAGCGCCGCCGATATCAGAGAAATTATTTTAAGCTTTTTCATTCTTTTTCACTCTCCCCCGGTACATATTCGAGCAGGTCGCCCGGCTGGCAGTCGAGGATCTCGCAGAGGGAATCGAGAGTCGAGAATCTGAAAGCCTTTGCCTTGTGGTTCTTGAAATTTGAGACATTCGCCATCGTCATGCCCAATCTGTCGGCAAGCTCGGTGAGCGACATTTTTCTTTTTGCCATCATAACATCCAAATTTATAACTATCATGCCGTCACCCCGTTAAAATATCCCGTCGTTTTCTTCTTTTATATCCGCCGCACGCTTGAACACGCCGCTCATCGCAAACGCGAGAACTCCCGCGACGATGCAGACGAACGCGAACACGAAAACAGGCAGATAATAAAACCCCATAAGCTCATAGATGCCGAGCATCGAGCAGAGCACAGCCTGGTCGACGGCGAACACGAGCAGTTCAACAAAGGCGCAGATGCCGATATTGCGGAACTTCTTCGCCGTACCGAGCGAGAACGCCTTGTCTGTGAAAATCCGCAAACAGATGAGCTTGAGTTCAATAAGTGCAGCCAGATACGGCACGGCGCAGACATAGACCGAAGCGGTGGTCAGAATCCATGTGTAGGGCGGCAGAGCCGAAAATTCGCCCGCTTTTATAACTGCAGCAATAATAAACGGCGAGCCGAGAAGCGCGAGCACGGTCAGCGCGATGCCGATAATAACAAGTCCGTTGAGGACGATTTTTTCTGTTTTCATTTTCTTGATATCTGTCATTTTACATACCTCTTCTCCTTGGTCTGCGAGGTCATTGTAGCACGGCGATTCAAGATTGTCAATAAATATTTATCATTATTCTTTAAATTTTTACTGTTTTTCTGCGTATCGGCTGCAAAAAACTCCCAAGGCCGTTTAGCCTCGGGAGCTTTCGGTAAATTGAAATTACAGGAATCTTACAAGTATTCCCGCGAGCAGAACGGAGACTATAGTCACGCAGACGAAGCCCGCGACGAGCATCTTGGGCATGATCTCGGCGGTGATGTTGTCTCTCTCGTCGCCCTCTTCGGTGTTTATGTTGATAGCCTCGGTGGTTATCAGCATATTGATCGGGAAGCCGGAAAAGGCATTGAGGACTATCGCATAGCACATGAAGAACGACTGCTTGAATATCTTGCTTGCAAGCAAAGCCATGAGTCCCATGGCTACGGTCGCGAAAGCGACAAGCGCGGCGGCGATGCCGACAACGGACGCGATGCCGTCTGTACCGGAGCTTGCGAGAGTCTTGAACAGACCCATCATCAGCGCGGTCATAATGAAGCCGTAGGAGCTCGCCTCATGGAGGACATCGGTCTCAACGAGCTTGAGCTCGTGAGCGGCGAAGCCGAGCAGCAGGCAGATAACATACATCGGTATATAGCCCTTTGTGGCATAGTCGATCCAGTAAGCCGCGAGAGTGATGAGCGCGAGCTTGAGCAGTATGATAGTAGTGCTTGTGGCTCTCTTCTTCTCGTCCTTCTTGTCTTCAGAAGCGGCTGTTGACGCTTTGAACTCGCCGTTTCTGTAGAGCTTCGTGAGTCTCTTTGTCTCCTTCTTCAGGCAGAACGAGGTCAGCGGATAGCCGACAAGTCCCTGGAGGGAGAGGCAGACTATCGCGACGCGGTAAACGCGCCGAAAGCCGAAACTATTATAGAATTCACTTTACATCTTTCCCCTCATTAAAAAACGGTATTGCTATTAAAGGAACTTATCAAGCTCGCGCTCAACGTTCTCATATTTCTTGACCTTGGGCTCGCGGATAAGGTGTCCCCTCGCCATGACCATCTTCACGTTGCGAAGAGTCTTGAGATCGTCGATCGGGTTCGCGTCGGTGACAATAAGATCGGCGCACTTGCCGGGCTCGACGGTGCCGGTGATATTATCAATATGCGCTATCTCCGCGTTTCTCTTCGTTGCGGTGTAGAGTGCGAATTTATTTGACACGCCGCAGTACTTGTGGAAATAGACAAGCTCTCTCCACATATCGTAGTGGGTGATGAACGGGCAGCCGGTGTCGGTTCCGAGTCCAACGGGGATACCGTTTGCAAGGCACTTCTCGGAGCAGTCGATTATGCCCTCAAAGACGACCTCGCCGTTGAACTGCGAAAGCTCGGTTGCGTGGCTGACGGAGCGATCAAACAGCGCATAGGGAAGCGCAGGAGAAAGGGTCGTTATGAGCGCCGCGTGCTTCTCTTTGAAGAGCGAGATTATCTCGTCATCCGCCTTTGCGCCGTGCTCGATGGTGTCGACGCCGTTTTCAAGCGCAACGCGTACGCCCTCGGGACTCTCGACATGGGCGGCGACCATAAGTCCGCGCTTGTGCGCCTCGTCGCAAGCCGCCTTGACATACTCGGGGGGCATCTTCAGCACGCCGGGCTCACCCTTGACCTTTGCATCAAGCACGCCGCCGGTTATCATGAGCTTTATCAGATCCGGCTTATCTTCTGCGATCTTTGCGACGAAGTCTCTCGCCTGCTCTGCGCTCTCGGCGACATAGGCAAGCGAACCCGCCATGTGTCCGTCCGGGACGGAGACAGCCATATTTGCGGCGAGGATTCTCGGGCCGACTGTCTTGCCGGCATTTATATCGTCGCGGATGCTCGAATCGGCGTTTTCAACTCCGCCGACGGTTCTGATGGTCGTAACGCCGCTGTTGAGCTGCATCTGAGCCGCGCTGCGGCAGACAGCCTTGATTATCTTGCGGAAAAGATTGTTGCTCGTCATAATCTTGACAAGCTTCTTCGGGTCGGATTCTTTCTTCTTCGGCTTTCCGCTCGAGGGAAGATGGATATGCATATTGATAAGACCGGGCATTATGTACTTTCCGCCGAGGTCTATCTTCTCATATCCGGAGATATCCGCGCCCGCGTCGACTATGGCGGTTATCTTCTCGCCGTCGACAAGAATAATTTTGCCGGACTGGGGCTCCATATCCTGAGTGCCGTCGAGAATAACGCCGTTTACGAATGCGTATTTCATTTCCGTTTCCTCCTTGAAATTACCTGCATTTTCTCCCCCTGTCGGCGATTCGCCGAGGCGGATATTCATGCGGGAGTTATGTTTAGATTATAAAGCCTGCGCTTTGATTTTGCAAGTTTTTTCCGTTTAAATCGCTGATAGTTTCCAATTTTTGTCACCAGTGAACGGAGAATGGGATATTTTAGCAAAATATTATGTTATCGTCATATAAAAAGCCGCCGCATCCGAAGACACGGCGGAATTTTGTTATGTTTTCTCTTACTGGATGAATCCGGCGACGGTGAGCATATACTCGCCGATCTGAGCGCCGAACTCGGGTGCACCTTCCATGATAAGCTTGCCCTTCTTCGCAGAGTCAAGCATATCGTCAAGACCGAGCAGGATGCCCAGCGCGCTGTCGAGAGAATCGAAGCGGAGGGTGAAGAAAGGCATAGCTCTCTTGTAAACGCCTCTGCCGGCTCTCGATTTGCCCGCCTTTATGCGCAGATAAGCCGAAAGCTCATCGTGGCCGTTGACAGCCCACGCATAAACACGGTCGGGGCTCTTGAGCGCCCAATCGTGAACATCGGGATGGCCGAGCTTGTTGAGCTGGCTGATGCCGCTCGAAAGCAGATAGAAGTAGCACTTGACGAGCAGAGCCTTGGTGTCCTCGTCCTCCGGGATGCCCTTTGCGGTAAGCAGCGAGGACATCTTCAGAAGCACCGCCATGAACGAGGCGAACAGGCCGGGATGCTTTGCAATACCCTTCATCTTGGGCAGGGTCGCGAGGCTCATCTTGCCCTTGAAGAATGCGTTCATCGCCTCGATGCTCTTGAACTCAAGTTCGATGTGGGGAGCGGTGTCCACCTTGTCGTTGTGAACGAGCCACTCGCCGCAGTTGACTACGAAATGGGTAGCCACCTTGCCGTCCGGGCTGTCGGGATCGAGAGCACTGACCTGCATAACGCCGTGCGCGTGCTCAAACTTCTTTGCAAGCGAGGGAACGTCGTTTGCAATCACCTTGATGAGCGGAAGGACAGCGTTGAGAAAAAGTTTATTAGTAAAAATCTCATCTCTTGATGCCATATAATCATTCCTTTCCTTATCGGGATACGGGCGAAGCTATTACACCTCGTCGTCCCAATCGTCATCAAGCTCGAAGTCCTTGCCCATGACCTCACGGACAGCGTCAACGATACCGTTGGAGTCGATACCGAGCATGGACATGATGTCCTCATGCAGTCCGATGGGAGCAAACTTATCCTGGATACCGAGCTGCTTGAATGCGCAGCCCTTACCGGACTCAACAACAACCTCTGCAACCGCGCTGCCGAGACCACCGATGACATTGTGATCCTCAACGGTGATTATGCGGCGGGTCTCCATAACAGCCTTGAGGATAGCCTCGCGGTCGATGGGCTTGATGGTGTGCATATCGAGAACTCTGACTTTAAGACCGTCCGAATTCTCAAGGAAGTTAGCCGCCTGAAGAGCCTGGAATGCGCAGGAGCCGCAAGCGATAACGGTGATGTCGGTGCCCTCTTTAAGAGTGACTGCCTTGCCGAGCTCGAAGCCGTAATCGGTGTCCTTATAGAGGACGCGGTCGAAGCCTCTGTTGATTCTGATATAGAACGGGCCGGGGGTCTCATATGCCGCACGGACTGCGTTGACAGTCTCCATACCGTCTGCGGGGCAGATAACGGTGAGGTTGGGCATAGCACGGGTAACTGCGAGATCGCAGATAGCGTGATGGGTCGAGCCTGCCTGACCGAACGAAGTACCCGAATGGGTAGCGATTATCTTGGCGTTGACATTCTGATAGCAGATGTCGGTGTGGAGCTGGTCGGCGCTTCTCAGAGAAGCGAAGACCGAGAAGGTCGAAAGGAAAGGAACGAGTCCTGCTCTCGCCATACCTGCGGCGACGCCGAACATGTTCTGCTCTGCGATACCGACGTTGAAGAATCTGTCCGGATAAGCCTCACCGAACATACCGATCTTTGTTGATTTGCCGAGGTCAGCGGTCAGCGCGACAACTTCGGGATGCTCTGCGCCGAGCTCAACAAGGGTCTTGCCGTAATATTCCGCGGTGGAAAGAGCGGTTGATTCAACGGCTGTATAGGTCATTCCGCCTGCCATATTATTCGCCCTCCTTTTCAGCTCTTGCCTTGCGTGCCTCATAGTAGGCGTCAAGGCTGTCTATAGCTTTCTTATACTTCTCTTCGTCAATAGCGCCGTAGTGCCACTGATAGTTATCCTCCATGAAGTTGATGCCGGCGCCCTTTATCGTGTCGGCAATTATCATGACGGGAGAATCGGTCTTGTTCTCAAGAGCGAAGTCGATAGCGTCGCACAGCTCCTTGAAGTTGTGTCCGTCGACTTCCTTGACGATGAAGCCGAAGGAACGCCACTTGTCAGCGAAGGGCTCGAGCTTCATGACATCCTCTGTTCTGCCGTCGATCATGCACTTGTTGCGGTCGACGAAGGAGATCATATTGGTGACTTTGAAGGTGGAAGCAGACATAGCGGCTTCCCAGTTTGAACCCTCGTCGCACTCGCCGTCGCCGAGGATGCAGTATGTTTTGTAATCCTTACCGAGAACTCTTGCGGCAAGAGCGGTGCCGACAGCTATCGGAAGTCCGTGGCCGAGAGAACCGGTGGAGGCGTCAACGCCGACGACCTTGTTCGAATCGAGGTGGATGCCCATCTTCGAGTTCGTGTGGTTGAAGGTCTTGAGCTGCTCGGGATCGTTCCAGCCGAAATCAACGAGCACGGGAGCGTAAGCTATACCCGCGTGACCCTTACTGAGGATAAAACGGTCTCTGTCCTCCCACTTGGGGTTCTTGACGTCGAGTCTCATGTACTTGTGATAGAGAACGGTAAGCATATCCATGACGCTCATGCCGCCGCCGATATGACCGCTGCCCGCCCAGTAAGTGGTGTCGAGGCAAAGTCTGCGCAGCTCGTGAGCCTTCTTTTCGAGCGCTAACCATTCCTGCTTTGATAATGGCATTTACATTTCCTCCTTACAGAAAACATTTTTATCGTCTGAGTGAATGAACGGGTGCCCCCGCAAATCACAAAGCTTCCGTTTTTTGTCCGGGAATATCCGCCGGATGAAATATATGTCCCGCGCACGGCAAAAATTACTCAAAAGGGCAAAATATCCAAACCCATGAGCGCACGCGAAACTATTTTTATATATGATAACATAAAAAACCCCGTCTTGTAAAGACAGGACGGGATTTTTTTTCATAATTTTATCAGGCAAGCTCGGGGTGATTCTTGCGCAGGGTGTTGAACGCATCCTCCGCAACATCAACGGTGTGAGCTATATCCTCGTCGGTCAGGGACGCGTTGAGGAAATGGTTGTGGTGGCTCGTGATGAATATGCCGCGCTTGACCATCTCTGCGACCCACTCCTGATGGAGCATGAGGGAATCGTCATCCGCAAGGCGCAGATAGAACAGGGACGGCTCGCCGGAGACGACAAGATGGAAGCCGTTGTTTGCGGCAGCAGCCTTGAGACCCTCGCCGACCTTGAGACCCTTCTCGCGGAAGAGGGCGGGAGTGTTGAGCTCCTTCATCTTGTTGATGCAGGCGATACCTGCGGCGAACGGGATAGCGCTGAGCCAGTAGCTGCCGGTATAGGACAGGCTGCTGATAGAGCTCTTGAGGAACTCTTTACCGCAGAGGGCGGAGACATTCCAGCCGTTTGCAAGAGCCTTGCAGAAGCAGATAAGGTCTGCCTCGAAGCCGTAGAAGTGGTCACTGCCGGCGATATCAAGACGGAAGCCTGCGCGGACATCGTCGACGATGAGGACAATGCCGTTCTTTGTGCAGAGCTCGCGAACCTTCTGCCAGTAACCGTCTGCGGGAAGCTGGTTGTCGAAGAAGTTGCCGTGGAGATAGGGAGTTGAGATAAACGCAGCTATCTCGCCTTCGTTCTCGGCGATAGCTCTCTCGAGAGCCGGGATATCGTTCCAATCGATATAGATATTGTTCGCAACGTCCTCTTCAAGAACGCCGGGATAGTCGACCTTCTGGGTCCAGGGCGAAATACCGTGATAGAAGCCGTTGATGAAGATTATCTTCTTGCGATGGGTGTGGGCTCTTGCGGTCATGATAGCGGCGGTGGTGACATCGTTGCCGTTCTTTGCGAAGAAAGCCCAGTCTGCGCAGTTGACGGTGTCAACAAGCAGCTCTGCGAACTCAACCGCCTTGTAGGACGGAGAGGTGGTGCAGTTGCACTTCTTTGCCTGCTCGAGAGCGGCGGCGTCAACGTCGGGGTCATTGTAACCGAGGACATTGGGACCGTAAGCGCACATATAGTCGATGAATTTGTTGCCGTCAACATCCCAGAAATAGGAGCCCTGCGCTCTGTCGCCGAAAAGCGGGAACGCGCTGACGGGGATGAAGCAGCCTTCTGCCGGGCCGAGGTGGCCGTAAACGCCGGAAGGAATAACCTTTTCGGCTCTTTCGAACATCTCTCTGCTCTTTGTGTAATCGTTAATCTTGAAGCTCATTAAAGTTCCCCTCCCTTATGCCAAGTACAGAGCAACTCTGTCGAGCAGTCTGTTCATATTGTCGATCATCGAGATCATGCCCTTCATGGTGATAGCGCCCATGCCGATGCAGGCAACGGCGTTTATCTTTCCGTCGAAGAGGTCTCTTGCAAGATCCATTGAAGCGAACTCCATCTCGGCGCGCGGATTCTCGCAGCGCTTCTTGATGGTGACGAGGCGGCCGTTCTTCGCGCGGATAGTGACCGCGGGGCCGTCCTTTATGCCGAAGCCTATCTCGCCGTCAACGATATGGGATGCCGAGAACTGACCTATCTTGTCGTTATTGGCTATCTGGGAGATAGCGACGGCAATGGTATAGAGCATGAGCGTGGTGCTCTGCTCGAAGAAGGTTCTGTCCTCAAGATCCTCGGGCGAGGGACGCATATATTTCGCAAGCAGGTCGGTCAAAGGGGTAAAGGTCTTGAGGAGGAACTTGATGTGCTGAAAGCCCTTTGAGGGAATCGGAGTTACGGTTCCGTCGATAAGACCGTTGAATTTTTCGCAGGAAGAGAAAGGCAGCTTGACGTCGCACTTGTTGACGCCCTGCTCCATCCTGCATCTGCCGTTTTTGAAGGTTATTGTGGCGCTCGGGCCGTCCTTCACTTCAAAGCCGATGGAGATGGGTTTGGTGTTGGTGAGCATTGCGCTCGCCTCCGGAACTATCTCGCAGAGATTCTCCAAAGTTCCCAAGACAGCATAAAGGTTAATGTACGCCATTGTTTTCTGATCAGTCAACCTTCATTCCTCCTTTTTAATATTGATAAAAATATTCAGAGCCGGTGTCCCGCACCGGTTATCCTCTTGCACTGTATTCTACCACATTCTATGCCGCAAAGTCAATTGCATACCGGAGATACGGCGAAAAATTCACAAAATCGGCTGATTTTTTCAGGCTTTTATACTTATTTTTTCGGCGTTTTTCGATAAATCCGTAAATTTTTCTCCGTGCTACTGCCGACCCTCCGAATACTTCTTTTTCGGAAAGTAATAATAAAACAATATTTCAGCTCTTATAAACGCAAAACCGCCGGCCGGCAGATAACTGCCGGCTGACGGTAGATTTCAAATTCTTCTGTCGTTGCGCGATTCGTGCTTTATCAGGCTTATAACTATGACATACATCAGCGCCACGAACGCGATGAATATCGCGGTCGAGAGGGTGTTGCCTATCATGGCGCAGGAGTCATAGAACCCGTGCAGGAACACTGCAGAGAGATAAGAGGCGAGGAGATTCATCACCTTTTTGCCCTTGCAGCCGAGGTCGGAGAAGAGCTTGGCGCGCCCGTAGAACAGACCCATAAAGACTGCGAATCCCATATGACCGGGAACGGCGAGCACCGCGCGCGGGAGCGCAACGGACAGACCGAAGTTCATAACATATTTTATATTTTCGAACGCAGCGAAGCCCAGCGAGACGGAGACGGCGTAAACTATCCCGTCAAAGCTGTAGTTGAAATTCGGATTCTTCCATGTCTTGAGCTTCATCAGCAGGAACTTTGTTCCCTCTTCGACGACCGCAACGACTGCGAACGCAAGAATGATTTTATAATATTTGTCATCCTGGCTTATCTGATCGTTGAGTATCTTCTCGCCGATTATTTCGAGCACTATCGACATCAGAGCCGCAACGATACCCATGAGAATCAGCGACAACAGCAGCCCGGGCGGCTCCTTGTCGACCGTGTCGTGCTTATAGATATAGCGCAGCAGGAATATCGCGGGCAGAACTGCCGCGAGGATATATATGGCGAATATCGCCGCTGTCGGTAAGACAAAAAACATTTAATCAGCTCCTGTGTTTCAGAGTGTGGCGAACCGCGCGGTCAGAGCATCGCTGCGCGTGCGCCAAAAGCTGTTTGCAACTATTTTTATTTTGTACTCCGTGCCGGCTTTCAGTCCGCCTATGTGCTCGGTAAGAGCCGCGGGCATATCGGAGAGATAGTAGCGCGAAGTAATATTCATATGCTTTTTTATCAGTCCGTCAGAATCTAAAATGTAGATATCATAGCTGTCCGGGCGTTCTTTTCCGGTCGCCTGAGTGAAGGTTATATCGCAGCCGTCCGCCGTTATGTTTTCGACGAATATCCCGGCATTTTCAAAATACGGCTTCTCCGCTGTGACATAACGCGCGTCGGTATACTTAAACGAATCTATGTTCCACGGCTCGTCTATCTCCCATGTGTACGGGAAGAAACGGCTGCCGAGCACATCGTAGGGATATACCCTCACCCTGCCCTGCGCGTCCGCCTCAACTATAAGGAACTGCGCGGCGCTGCTGTCCTCGGGCGGAATAGTCCCGTGGGTCTTGTCGAACTCGTCGAGCTCGAAATAGCTCAGCGTGCCCGTGCCGAACGCGCTGAAGTGGCGCTGATGCACCGAGCGCGGATCGTTTATCGGCGCGTGGGAGTGACCTGAGAAATCGACTATCTGCGGGTAGTTTATAAGAATATCGGTTATCTCGTCCTCACCCCAGTTGATGCTGCCGTAGACAGTATCTGTAATGTGCGGGTGCTGGAAGAAGAATATCGGCTTTTTGCCGTCCCGCTCCGCCGCTTTTTCAAGCTCCGCGGAGACGAACCCGCGCTTTTTTTCGTCGAAGTGGCAGCCCCTCGTCGTTGTGACGGCGATGAAATCAAAGCCGTTTATCACCGCGTGGGTGTCGGGAGTAAGACCGAATATCTCATCGAAGCGGCGCAGGGCATTCTCCTCGCCGTCGGTCATATATTCGTGGCTCGCCATGGTCATTATCAGCCTGACATCGGCGGGCAAACCTGCGTCGAGAATCTTCTTGACCTTGCGCATCTGAATCTCCGACCCGCGCGAAGCAAAGTCGCCGACGATGACGAGCGCGTCAAAGCCGCTGTATCTCTCATCGGACGAGCACAGATTTTTGAGGTCGTCAAGCGCTTTTGCAAACCGCTGTTCCTCGATGCAGTCCTCGTCGTCGATATGTATGTCGCTCATGACTGCGAAGCGCAGCGCGGGAACAAAGTTTTTGTCAAAAGGCATTGTTTTTCTCTCTTTCATCAAAGTATCTTGTCGAACGCTTCAAGCCAGTAGCGGGCTATCAGAGCCGCGCCGTCGGGTGATGGATGGACTCCGTCGGGCGCCCACTGCTCGGGGCAGGTGTCAATAGCGGCGGCGTTGAGCAGACCGTCAAGCGGGATAAACGCATCGGCGTAATCTTTTGCCACCCTGCGTACCGCCTGAATCCTCGGGTCGAGATCCTCGCGCCAGCTCGCGCGCTCTTCGGAAACATGGAGCACAAAGGGTTCCATTATAATTATTTTGATATCCGGGTTTTCGCGTCTCGCGTCTTCGAGCAATGAACGGTAGATGCTCTCGAACTCGCCGAATTCTGAAGGCAGGTTGCTGTCATATTTTCGCCATGTGTCGTTTATTCCGATGAGCACGGAGAGCACATCGGGGTGGAGATCGAGGCAGTCGGTCTGCCAGCGGTCGCGCAAGTCGCTGACCCTGTTTCCGCTGATGCCGAGATCGAAAAAGTCGATATCAAACTTCGGATTATCCGCGCGGAAATTCGACGCAACGAACAGCGGATAGCCGTTGCCCATGTTGCGGATATTCGAGCGGTCCCTGTCCATATCGGTTATGCTGTCGCCCTGAAAGAGCACTCTGAGTTTTTCCATTATATATTCCTCCGCCGGCGCAGAGCCGTAAATGATTCTTTAGATAATTATATATTTATTTCTCTTCTCTTGCAACAGTTTGGGACAAATTTCGGCGATGTGTGTATATACAAAATTTCATGCCCGTTTTTGTGATATAATACAAATCGAGGTGTTTATATGGAAACTAAAATCTATAATCAGCTCCTGGACGAGGCGAAAGAGATAAGACTCGAGGTGTTCGTAAAAGAGCAGGGCTTCGAGGAGGAGTTCGACGATATCGACGAAACGGCTGCGCATATCGTGCTGTTTGACGGCAGCTTCCCCGTCGGAGTCTGCCGCATTTTCACAGACCCCGGGAGCGGCAGGGTCATGATAGGCAGAGTCGCAGTCAGAAAGGCTTTTCGCGGCAGAGGGCTCGGCGCGGACATAATAAAAGCCGCCGAAGAGTACGCCGCAGAAAACGGAGTCAATGAAATATGGATACATTCGCAGGAACAGGCTGCCGGATTTTACTCAGCGCTCGGCTACAAGGACACCGGGATCCACGATGTTGAAGAGGGCTGCCCGCATATATTAATGAAAAAGGTATTATAAATTATCCACAAAGAGCATATGCTAACTCGCTTGACTTTTGTGCGAATCTGATGTAGAATAACTATACCAAAATTTCGGAGGAATATGCGATGAACAAAAAACTGATGAGGATAATCAGCGCGGTCATGGCAATCTGCCTGCTCGCTTGCATGATAGTCCCCGCCGCCTCCGCCATGCCTCAGGAGAGCGCAGACGGATCGATAAAGCGCATCAGCGTTGTTATCAACGGCGACGCCAAAACAAGACGCGGCATCTGCTGGTACACGACCGAGAAATGCGGCAGCGATGTTGAAGTAATGCCCCTTGCAAAATACAACGGCAGCTTCGACGGCGCGCTCAAATTTTCCGGCACCTGCACGAAGTGGAAAGAGAACTACTGCCACAAGGTGCTCGCCGAAAATCTTGAGCCCGACACAAAGTATGTTTACAGAGTCGGCGACGCTTCAACCGGCATCTGGAGCAACAACGGCACATTTGAGACAGCCTGCGACGGCGAAGAGCCGTTTTCGTTCATAGCCCTTGCCGATGTTCAGGCGGGCAACGAAATAAACTTCACGAAGAGCGGCGCCGTTCAGCGCACCGCGATGCAGGTCTGCCCCGACGCGAAGTTTCTCATGAACGCGGGCGACTTCGTCAACGACTGCAACGATCAGGAGTGGGACTGGTTCTATGAGAAGAGCTGCGACACACTCATGAACATCACCATGGCGCCGACCGCCGGCAACCACGAGGGCAACCTTCGTTGGGGCTGGTTCGACAATATGTTCAACCTCGACAAGAGCGCAGGCTGGAATCATATCACCGGCGTCTACTATTCGTTCGACTACTCGAACGCACATATCGCCGTGCTCAACACAAACGATATGTATCCCATCAGTGAGGAGCAGATAAACTGGCTTCAGAACGACATGAACTCTTCTGACGCGCAGTGGAAGATAATCCTCATGCACCGCGCCTGCTACTCCGCGGGCAAGAACATAAACAAGCCCGACACCGTCATCATGCGCAAGCGCCTGCTGCCCATCATCGACAGCCTTGATATCGACGTTGTCATCAACGGTCACGACCACATGTATCTTCGTACATATCAGGTCAAGGACGACAAGATCCAGCCGACCGAGTACATCACCGAGAACTACAAGGGCGAGGAGATAACCTACGCGCTCAATCCCGAGGGTACGGTTCATATCCTGCCCAACACCGCCGGCACAAAGCGCTACGGCGTTCACGAGGACGCCATGGAGCCTATCCTCAAGAATTCCGCCGTTGCCGCGCAGCCCTACAAGTCGATGTTCAGCACCTTTACCATCGACGGCGACAGGCTCATCTACCGCGCATACACCGTTGACGTTGACGACGAGACCTGCGAGGCAACCGGCTACGAGAAGTTCGACGAATACGCGATAAAGAAGACCACCAAGGGCGAAGTCAAGGAGCATGAAGAGCTGCCCACCGACTTCCTTTCAAACTTCACGAAGAATGTCGTGAATGTCCCGGTCGCAATAGTCTATATGCTCGTCAAATATATTCTCATCCTGCCCCACATCATAAAGAACAGATAAATTAAATTCCGCCCGTGCTGATTTTCGGCACGGGCGGTTTTCATGCAGTGAACAAATTTACATAGCAATTATCCGTGGGGCTGTCGCATTTAGATGCAGAAAGCGTTTTTTGACCCGAAGCTGTATCGGTATACTGCGAGTGGGCAAAAAGGCGCTTAAAAGAGCAACAATTAAACAAAAAATAAAGGTCATATTCCACATTATCAATCGTGTGAAATATGACCTGTGTGTTTTTTTGCTCTTTGGTCTGCGCTAAATGCGGCAGCCCCGGTTAGTTTATCTTATTGTTTTGTAGTGACTCGGATCGCGCGGCTTCTGCTCCGGCACTTCATCCGGCACGCCTATCGCAACGCCTATCATATACTGAAGATCAACGGGAATGTCGATCTCCCCGCGCCAATAAGCACCCTTGTCGGCGTCATCAAACAGCGCGCCCGCGCTGCCGACTATACATGTACCGAGGCCGAGTCCCTTTGCGGCGATGCATATGTTCTCGACCATGATTCCGGCATCCATCTGACTGCCGGGCTTTGCGAATATTGCGGCGAACACCGGCGCATTGTGATAGAACGGGTTCTTGTCGCTTCGCGTGTGAACGGGAGTGTCCCAGCCGACGATATTCTTGAAATCTATCTGCATCTGGCGCAGCATAGCGTCGTTGCATATGAATCTGACATGGCAGGGCTGGCAGTTGCGCCCGCTCGGAGCCATCATTGCCGCCACGGTCAGCGTATCGAGCTGAGCGTCGGTGAGCATTATTGGCTTATACTCTCTTATTGTCTGGCGTGTGAGTACGGCATCGATGACCTCATTTCTGATTATATCAGCCATCTTTGAGGACCTCCTTGACAGCCTTGTTTATGACCCTGTCGTTGCGCTTGACCGAAAGCTCGGAGGCGTAGCCCTCGACTATTGTCTTGAACTCGTCCCCGCGCAAACTCTTGAGGCAGTCGTCGCGGTAGCGGTCGTAGTATTGCTTCGCCTCGTCCTCCGAGGGATTCTCTCTGAGAATAAGGAAAATATAGTTGTCCATGATAAGCACGGTGTTCGAGCCGACGGAGAGCTGCTGAACCTTTTCAAAGAAGCCGTCGGGATAGGAATCCGTGCCTTTTTTTATAAACTGGAGCTGATCCGAAACTGTTGAATCCGGATGCTTCTTGGAATAGAGCTCGACTATCTCGTTCATCGTCTGACCGTTGCCCAGACGCGTCGAGAGCTCCATGAACTCCTTGTTCATTGCCGCTTTCTGATCCGCAGTCATAACTACCGTGTCGCCGTTCGCGTCGGTAGTTGTGAGATAGCCGGTTATGGCGCGGAAAGAGATATAATTCTCGTTATAATATTTCTTTATATCGTCCTCGCTGACCGCCTTTTCGCCGCCCTCGTCATAGATATAATAGAAAAGTCTGTTGCGCGAGGTGTCGGCGGTCTCTATCTTCATAAGCGTCTGCTTCGACACGCCGAGCTTCTCATAGTAGCCCGAGAAAACATGCCAAAGGTCTTCAAGATTATTCGAAGCCGAGCGCTTTTCGGAAGCGGAGAGAGTCAGCCCGTATTCGGAGAGCTTCGTGTTGACCGCAACATATTCGCAACACAGCTCAATCGCGGCGTCGATCATCTGCTCGTTCGTCGCATCGGCGGCAAGCTCATATTTTTCGGGGAACGCGTGAACCTGGTCGAAATAATATAAAAACGTCTCATAGTCTATCTGCGCGCCCGAGATATTCAGTGCGCTCTTTTTTGATGCCGAACAGCCCGCAGTGCAGAATACGGCGGCAAGGCAGAGCAGAACGGCGATAAAGCTTTTGAACTTCTTCATTTTCGTTTATCCTTTCATCAGAGATCGAGCCATGCGGAGGAATCCGCGTCGGAGGGCATACGCCAGTCGCCGCGAGGCGAGAGGCTGACAGAGCCGACCTTCGGACCGTCCGGTATGCAGGAGCGTTTGAACTGCTGGGAGAAGAATCTCTTCATAAAGAGCCTGAGCCATTTTTCAATCTGCTCGCGGCTGTATACTCCGTCAAACGCGCGGCACGCCATGAACATGAGCTTGTCGGGTGAAGCGCCGAAGCGCTGGAAATGATATAGGAAGAAATCGTGAACTTCATAGGGGCCGAGGGTATCCTCGGTCTTTTGCGCTATCTTTCCGTTTTTGTCAGGCGGGAGCAGTTCTGGGCTGACAGGAGTCGCGAGTATCTCGCGGAGCACCTCGCCGAGCTTGCCTCCCCTCTCGTCCGCGACGAAATCGACGAGATATCGCACGAGCGTCTTGGGCACGGAGCAGTTGACTCCGTACATGCTCATGTGGTCGGCGTTATAGGTGCACCAGCCGAGCGCAAGCTCGGACAGGTCTCCGGTGCCGACGAGCAGCGCACCCTCTTTGTTCGCGGTGTCCATGAGTATCTGCGTGCGCTCGCGCGCCTGAACATTTTCATAAGTCACATCTAGTATGCTCATATCGTGACCTATGTCCCGCATATGCTGAGTACACGCGGGGACAATATCTATATCCCTGAGCTGCGCTCCGATGCACTCGGTGAGCGTGACAGCGCTCGACTTCGTGCGCTTCGTCGTGCCGAAGCCCGGCATCGTGATGCAGATTATATTTTCTTTCGGCAGGGCGAGAAGGTCAAACGCCTTGTCCGCAACAAGCAGAGCAAGAGCCGAATCAAGTCCGCCCGAGATGCCGATGACCGCTTTCTTGAGCCCGATATGCTCGATTCTCTTCGCGAGTCCCGCCGCCTGGATATTGAATATCTCGGCGCAGCGCGCGCGTCTGACTTTTTCATCCGAGGGCACGAACGGGTGCGCGTCGAAGTTTCTGTCAATATCGCTCTCTTTGAGCTCCGGCAGGGTTATATCAACGCGCCTTATATCGCGGTCGGCATAGCGAGCCGCGTTGTCATAAAATTCGCTGTTGCGGCGCAGAGCTTCGAGCTTTTTGATATCGATGCAGGCGTATACCGCCGCACCGTTTCGCTCAAAGCGCTCGTTTCTCGCGAGTATGCCGCCGTTTTCGGCTATCGTACACGCGCCGGAGAACACAAGGTCTGTCGTGCTCTCTCCGATGCCGGCGGAGGAATAGACATAGCCGCAGTAGCACCGCGCGCTCGTCTGCTCAATAAGACTCAGCCTGAAATCATTCTTTGTGACCATCTCGTCGGAGGCGGAGATATTTACTATTATATCCGCGCCGCTGAGCGCAAGGACGGTTCCGGGCGACACAGGCACCCACATATCCTCGCACAGCTCAATTCCGACCGCCGCGCCGTTGTCCGCGCAGAAGAGCATATTGCCGAACGGCACCTCCTGCCCACAGAGCGTGACGGTATCGCACGGGGTATCAAGCCCCGAGACGAAGTGGCGCTTTTCATAGAACTCGTTGTAATTCGGCAGATAGCTCTTCGGGACAACGCCCACGAGTTTGCCGTTCTGGAACGCGGCGGCGCAGTTGAAGAGCCTGCCGCGCACACGCACCGGGAGTCCGACTATCACGAGCGAGCCGATATCGGCACATTCAAGAACGAGCCTGCCGAGCGCAGCCTCCGCACTTTCGATGAGCCTGTCCTGCGAAAAAAGATCGGAACAGGTATAGCCTGTTATGCATAGTTCCGGCAGGGCGATTATCTGCGCGCCGGACGAAGCCGCCCCTTTTATCAGCGGCAGCATATTATCAACATTTTTATCAGCCGCGCCGACCGTCACCCTCGGGCAGACCGCCGCGGTCTTGACAAATCCGAAATCCTTCAAGATATCACGTTCCCTTTCGCGAATCTTATTATACAGATTATAGTATATACTAATTCCCGCTTTAAATCAATCCTTTTCATTTTTCGGAGGTGATCCCACGGACTCGTTTTGTTCTCTCGTTTCTTCGATAAATTCGGCGGTCTGGGGAGTACCGCTGCTCGTCGCTTTCACGGGTACGGGGCTTCTGCTGAGCGTGCGGTCGGGATTTTTCCAGATAACGCACGTCGGCACATGGATGAAAACGACGCTCGGCAGTATATTCAGCAAAAAGAGCCGGGAATCCGGCAAAGGCTCGATATCGCAGACGCAGGCGCTCTCCGCCGCACTCGCCGCGTGCATGGGCACGGGCAACATAGTCGGCGTGGCGGCGGCGATAGCCTCAGGCGGCGCTGGCGCGGTTTTCTGGATGGTAATAAGCGCGATAATCGGCATGATGAGCGCTTGCTGCGAAAATATACTCGGCATAAAATACAGATACCGCGACGAAAACGGCGAATGGATGGGCGGCGCGTTCGTCTATATGGAGCGCGGACTGGGATTCAGGCACATGTCAAAGATTTTCTGCGTTCTGTTGGTCATAGCCTCGCTCGGCATCGGCAACATGACTCAGGCGAACGCCGCCGCGCTCTCGCTCTCGGGCTCGTTTGGGCTGAGTCCCGCGATAACGGGATTGATTCTCGCCGCCGGCGTGTTCGCGATAACCTGCGGCGGACTCAAGAGGATCGCCTCGGCGGCGGAGAAGATAATCCCCGCCATGACGGCGATATTCATTCTCGCGAGCTTCGCTGTCATAATAAAGAACTTCCGCGCCGTGCCGTCGGCGTTTTCGCGCATAATATCCGAGGCTTTTTCGCTGCGTGCGGCGGCAGGAGGAGCGGCGGGCTACGGGATAAAAAAAGCCCTGCGCTACGGGGTGGCGCGCGGAGTTTTTTCAAACGAAGCAGGGCTCGGCAGCAACGCGATAATCCACGCGGCGGCGCAGACGGATTCACCCGCCGAGCAGGGCTGTTGGGGCATACTTGAGGTTTTTCTCGACACAGTCGTCATGTGCACCGTGACTGCAATAACTCTCTTGGTCTCCGGCGCGCCGACGGACGGCGACGGCTCACTCGCCTGCGCCGCGGCATTCGGCAGTGTATTCGGAAAAGCCGGGAGCATTTTCGTCTGCGTGAGCATCTGCATTTTTGCCTTTGCAACACTCATCGGCTGGTCATATTACGGGCGGCGCGGGCTCGAATATCTGCTGGGCGCAAAGAGCGCGAAGATATACAACATAATTTACGCCGCGGCAGTATTCGTCGGGTGCGTCGCCGACCTCGAGCTTGTATGGGAGCTCTCAGACCTCGCGAACGCGCTCATGGCGGTGCCGAACCTCATCTCGCTCTGCCTGCTCAGCGGCGAAGCGACAAAAGAGCTGAAAAAGACATATCATAATTGATATATAGGTGTTGATTTATTGATATAACCATGTATAATATAAGAAGTATAAACATGCTGTATTGTGGGGATTTGTGCGGGAGAGGCACAAAATCAGTCGGTTCTGTACCGCAATCCCTCAGTCTCGGCTTACGCCGAGCCAGCTCCCTTTATACAAGGGAGCCAAAATAAAATTCCACAGTGTTATAAAATTTATTTTCAAAAGTTGGCTATGATAAGCCTTTCCCACCGCTTGCGCGGCAGCGGTGCGTCGAATACAAACTGCGAGTCAATAAACTTGTGCTAAATCGCGGGCGACATCCGCCCATACCATATACATTTTACTTATTACTTCAAACGAAGCCAGCAAAAATATTCGGAGTCGAATTATGCCGGGATTTTTATGTGATCTGCATATCCACTCGTGTCTGTCGCCCTGCGGCGACGAGGAGATGACTCCCTATAACCTTGTCAACATGGCAAAGGTCATGGGGCTGGATATCCTTGCGCTGACCGACCACAACTCCTCGCTCAACTGCCCCGCCGCGGCGCGTGCGGCAGAAGAGGCGGGAATAGCTTTCGTGCCAGGCATGGAACTGACGACTTCAGAGGAAGTTCACGTCGTGTGCCTGTTTCCCGATATCGATTCCGCGCTCGCGTTTTCGAGCTACGTTGCCGAGCGCCTGCCGAAGATTAAAAATCGGCTCGATATTTTCGGCGAACAGCTGATAATGGACGACAGGGACGGTATTCTCGGGTGCGAGGAGAATCTGCTGAGCACGGCGAGCTTTATTTCAATCGGCGAGGTTTTCCCGCTCGTCTCCGGCTTCAGCGGGGTCTGCTATCCCGCTCATGTTGACCGCCCGTCGTTCAGCGTGGTCGCAAACCTCGGCTCGTTCGACGAAAGCTGGGGATTCGCAAACGCCGAGATGTCCGCTTTCGCTCAGGCGGACAGGCTCGTTGAAGAGCATCCGCTGCTCCGAAAAATGAGGCTTCTGCGCGCGTCCGACGCGCACTGCCTCGAAAATGTCGGCTTGGCGAGCACCGAGCTTGAGCTCCCCTGCGCATCGCCGCAGGCGGTCATTGATCTGTTGAAAGGTAATTACTACCTGCAGGGTATGTAATTGGTATATAGTTTATCGATATTTTTTTCCTTAAACTGTAGCAATTTTCAGACCCGCATGATATAATTACTCTCAATGTGAAAAGGAAACTCCTTTTTGCCTATCTGTTATTTTTCTCAAACCTAAGGAGGGAAAGGCTACAAATGCTCAAAAAAATCAGTAAGATACCTTTTTCCGGCACCCCGGAACAGGAAGAGAAGCTCCATGCCGTTATCGCAGAATGCAACGGCGACAAGAGCCTGCTGATGCATGTCATGCAGGAGGCTCAGCTCATCTACGGTTATCTTCCGTTCGAGGTACAGGCTATGATAGCCGAGGGAATGGACGTTCCGCTCGAGAAGGTATACGGCGTATCGACTTTCTACGCCCAGTTCGCTCTGAGCCCCAAGGGCAGATACAACATCTCCGTATGTCTCGGAACCGCCTGTTATGTTAAAGGCTCGCAGGCTATCCTCGACAAGATAAGCGAGAGACTCGGCATCGGCCCCGGCGAGTGCAGTGACGACGCGTGCTTCTCCATCGAAGCCTGCCGCTGCATCGGCGCGTGCGGACTCGCCCCCGTCATGACGATCAACGACGATGTCTACGGCAGACTCACCCCCGATCAGATAGACGGCATTCTTGACAAATACCTGGACGCTTAACGCCATGCGCGAGCTGTCACTCAACATTCTCGATATAGCCCAGAACTCCATATCAGCCGGGGCGTCGCTGATAACAATAGATGTCAGCGAAAGCAGAGAAGAGCATCTTCTCACGCTCACGGTTTCCGATAACGGCTGCGGCATGGACGAAGAACAGCTTCAAAATGTCTGCGATCCGTTTTTCACCACGCGCACAACGCGCAAGGTCGGCATGGGCATACCGCTGTTCCGCCTCGCGGCAGAGCAGACCGGCGGCAGTTTTGAGATAACCTCAAAAAAGGGCGTCGGCACCTCCACAAAAGCCGTATTTCATTCGGACAGCATAGACTTCACTCCCCTCGGGGACATGACCTCGACGGTAACGGTGCTCATATCAATGAACACCGACAGGGATTTTATCTACCGCCGCTCGGCCGACGAAAAAGAATTCGTGCTCGACACGCGGGAAATTAAAAATATCCTCGACGGCGTGCCGCTCGACAATCCGGATGTTGTGCAGTGGATGAAAGAATATATCGACGAGAACACAGCGCTACTTTAAAAAACCATATGACGGCGCCCGGCGCCGGGAAAGGAATAACCATGAAATCACTTGCTGAACTTAACGCAATAAGAGATAAGGCAAAGGCCAATATGAATATCCGCGAAGACAACGAATACACAACCCGCGTGCTCGTCGGCATGGCTACCTGCGGCATCGCGGCAGGCGCAAAGCCCGTGCTCACCGCACTCGTTGACGAGATTGCACGCCGTAATCTCAGCCATGTAACCGTCTCGCAGACCGGCTGCATCGGCATGTGCCAGTATGAGCCGATAGTCGAGGTTCTCGAACCCGGCAAAGAAAAGGTCACCTATGTCAAGGTAACGCCCGAAATGGTCGCGCGCATCGTCAGCGATCATCTCGTCAACGGCAACCCCGTCGGCGAATTCACGGTCGGCGCTATCGCCAAATAACAAGGAGGAAAATCAATGTATCGTTCACACGTTCTTGTCTGCGGCGGTACCGGCTGTACTTCTTCTCACAGTGCAGAAATAATTGCCGAGTTTGAAAAGGAGATCGCCGAAAAAGGTCTCGCAGACGAAATCAAGGTCATCAGGACAGGCTGCTTCGGTCTGTGCGCCCTGGGTCCGATAGTCGTTGTTTATCCCGAAGGCGCGTTCTACAGCCAGATAAAGGTTGAGGACGTTCCGGAGATAGTTGACGAGCACCTCATCAAGGGCAGAATAGTCAAGCATCTGCTCTACGATGATACCGTCGCCGGCGACACCGTCAAGAGCCTCAACGAGACTCAGTTCTATAAAAAGCAGAAGAGAGTCGCGCTGCGCAACTGCGGCGTTATCGACCCCGAGAATATCAATGAATACATAGCCATGGACGGCTATCAGGCTCTTGCAAAATGCCTGACCGAATACACCCCGGACGAGGTCATCCAGATAGTCAAGGATTCCGGTCTGCGCGGCAGAGGCGGCGGCGGATTCCCGACGGGACTCAAGTGGAGCTTCACCCGCAAGAATCAGGCGGATCAGAAATATGTCGTCTGCAACGCCGACGAGGGCGACCCGGGCGCATTCATGGATCGCTCCGTGCTCGAGGGCGACCCGCACTGCATCGTTGAAGCTATGGCAATATGCGGCTACGCCACCGGCGCGACCGAGGGCTATATCTATGTCCGCGCAGAGTACCCGATAGCGGTCAAGAGACTTCAGATAGCAATAGACGAAGCGCGCGAGCTCGGACTGCTCGGCAAGAACATCTTCGACAGCGGCTTCGACTTCGACCTTCATATAAGACTCGGTGCAGGCGCATTCGTCTGCGGCGAGGAGACCGCGCTCATGACCTCCATCGAGGGCAACCGCGGCGAGCCCCGTCCGAGACCTCCGTTCCCGGCGGAAAAGGGTCTTTTCGGAAAGCCCACTACCGAGAACAACGTTGAGACATTTGCAAACATCCCGCAGATAATCCTGCACGGCGCGGAGAGCTTCGCCTCCATGGGCACCGAGCGCTCCAAGGGCACCAAGGTCTTTGCACTCGGCGGCAACATCAAGCACACCGGCCTCGTTGAGATCCCCATGGGCACGACCCTGCGCGAAATTGTCGAGGACATCGGCGGCGGCATCCCCAACGGCAGAAAGTTCAAGGCGGCTCAGACCGGCGGACCCTCCGGCGGATGCATCCCCGCGAGCCTCATGGACACCGAGATAGACTACGACAACCTCACCGCCATCGGCTGCATGATGGGTTCGGGCGGACTTATCGTCATGGACGACAGCAACTGCATGGTCGATATAGCCAAGTTCTTCCTTGACTTTACCGTTGACGAGTCCTGCGGAAAGTGCTCCCCCTGCCGTATCGGCACGAGAAGAATGCAGGAGATACTCGAAAAGATCATCGCCGGCAAGGCGACGCTCGAGGATCTGGACAAGCTCGAAGAGCTCGCCCATTACATCAAAGAAAACTCCCTTTGCGGACTCGGTCAGACGGCTCCCAACCCCGTCCTTGCGACCCTCAAGTTCTTCCGCGATGAGTATATAGCGCATATAGTCGACAAGAAGTGTCCCGCAGGCGTATGTAAGGCGCTGCTGAGCTTCAAAATTGACAAAGATCTGTGCATCGGCTGCGGTCTCTGCGCCAGAAACTGCCCCGTCTCGGCTATCGACAAGACCGACTATGTCGCAGAGGGTCACAAGCTGCCGTCGTACACTATCGACACGGCGAAGTGCATCAAGTGCGGCGTCTGCATGGAAAACTGCAAGCGCGCCAAGGCAATCAGCAAAGGTTAAGGAAGGAGGGTCAATACAGCATGGAAATGGTAAACATAAAAATAAACAACATGCCCCTGAGCGTACCCAAGGGCATATCCATACTTGAGGCGGCGCGTATGGCCGGCATTGAGATCCCGACCCTCTGCTACCTCAAGAAGATAAACGAAATCGGCGCATGCCGCATCTGCATGGTCGAGGTCAAGGGCGCTCGTTCGCTCGTGACCGCCTGCGTGTACCCCGTTAACGAGGGTATGGAGATATTCACAAACACCGAGCGCGTCCGCAAGAGCCGCAAGATGACCCTTGAGCTCATTCTTTCGACGCATGACAGAAAGTGTCTCTCGTGCGTCCGCAGCGGAACCTGCGAGCTCCAGCAGCTCTGCAAGGAGTTCGGCGTTGACGACGAGGCCCGTTTTGACGGCGCGAATCCCGTTCACGAATACGACGATTCCGCTATACATATGATAAGAGACAACGGCAAGTGCATTCTCTGCCGTCGCTGCGTCGCAGCATGTCAGGCCCAGCACATCTCCGTTATCGGCGCAAACGCCCGCGGATTTGACACCCACATCGGCTCGGCATTTGAGAGACCGCTCGATTCCGTGGCGTGCGTCTCCTGCGGTCAGTGCATCGTCAACTGCCCGACCGGCGCCATCTATGAAAAGGATGACACCGCAAAGGTTCTCGAGGCTATCAACGATCCCGAGAAGTTCGTCGTTGTTCACACCGCGCCCTCTATCCGCGTAACTCTCGGAGAGTGCTTCGGAATGCACATCGGCACCAATGTTCAGGGCAAGATGGTCGCGGCGCTCAGACGCCTCGGCTTCGACAAGGTCTTTGACACCGATTTCGGCGCAGACCTCACGATTGTCGAAGAGGCAAACGAGTTCCTCGGCAGAGTCCAGAACGGCGGCGTGCTCCCGATGATAACCTCCTGCTCGCCCGGATGGATAAAATACTGCGAGCATTACTATCCCGATATGCTCGATCACCTCTCGACCTGCAAATCGCCCCAGCAGATGTCCGGCGCGATAATCAAGACCTGGTATGCCGAGAAGATGGGCATCGACCCGAAGGATATCGTCGTTGTCGGCATCATGCCCTGCACGGCGAAGAAGTTCGAGACCAAGCGCGACGATCAGGCGGCGTCCGGCTATCCGGATGTTGACTACTCGCTGACCACGAGAGAGCTCGGCAGAATGATCGAGAGCGCGGGAATATACTTCAAGCACCTGCCCGACGAAGAGTTCGACAATCCTCTGGGCGACTCCACCGGCGCGGCTGTTATCTTCGGCGCAACCGGCGGCGTTATGGAAGCGGCGCTGAGAACCGCCGTTGAGAAGCTCTCCGGCGAGGAGCTCAAGAGCCTCGACTTCACCGAGGTTCGCGGCACCGACGGAATAAAAGAAGCTTCCTACACCGTCAACGGCATGGAAGTCAAGGTCTGCGTAGTCAGCGGACTTGCAAACGCCAACACGATTATGGAGAAGGTCAAGAACGGCACTGCCGACTATCACTTCATCGAGATCATGGGCTGCCCCGGCGGCTGCGTCAACGGCGGCGGACAGCCGATCCAGCACGCTGTCGTGCGCAACTTCGTCGACCTCAAGGCGCGCAGAGCCGCCGCTCTCTACGAGGCGGACAAGGATATGCCCCTGCGCAAGTCGCATGAGAGCGAAGCAGTCAAGCGTCTCTATGACGAGTTCCTCGGTGAGCCCGGCAGCCACAAGGCGCACGAAGTGCTCCACACCTCGTATGTCGCGAGACCGAAATACAAATAATATAAGCACAATAAGCAATAGGGAGAATCCAATATGGATTCTCCCTATTTATTTAATTGCTATCATAAAATCAAGTTTCAATCCGGCTTGCTATTTCGCATTTCGATTCATGAGCCTAGGATGAGAATTGCCCTCTTTATACTATTCACGTTCCCAAGTTTTATAAGAAAGCGGCTTGTCTGTCAATCCAATTAAATAGTCGGCGGACAAATCGTAAAACCTACACAGCCGAATCAAATCATCAATTTTTAATTCGGCTCGTCCCATTTCAATATGATTATATCCCTGCTGAGACTTATCCAATAACTTTCCGACTTGCGCCTGCGTTAAGTCATGATCCTCACGGACATTTTTGATTCTTTCTCGATATTCCATGCATTCCGCCCCTCATATTATTTATTAATGTATACATCATAAAACACTCAAAAATATTGTATTGACATTTACTCAATTTTTGAGTATTATGTTCTCGAAAGGAGGGTAAAAATGCCGTCAATTGACTTTTCCAAAATTGCGGAAATGTTGGAATCTTCAACCGATTTTTCCCTATCTGAAAAGCAATACAAAAAGCTAACAGGTCGGGCAATGCCAAAGGATATATCGTATTTAACTCATAGATCCGCTATGGCAAAATTCGCCGAATCCAGAGGACTAAAAATCCATGTGCAAGAAAAAACGATTACTTTTGAAAAATCTAATGGTAATCAATAAAGAGAAGGAGAGATTATTTTGAAAAGGTTTACATCTTTATTATTAGTATTCGCCTGCCTATTAATTTGCATCGGCTGTGTTGCCGGTTGTTCCAAAAGCAACTCCGGCGGCTCGTCATCCGGTTCAAAGATAACAGAAAGCAGAGCCATAGAAATTGCCAAGCAACGAACCGTAAACGCTTGCTGCGACCACAGCAGCACAACATCTGTCAGAATTAACTATGGAACTGAAAAAGTAGAACATCGCGATAAAGACGGTTGTTATATTGTAGAACTGTCCGGATATTATTTCCCGGTAAATGAATATGGTGAAATAGGAAATAAATGTCGTTTCAACATGTACGCTCGAATTTTGGATTCCGGCGCGATTGATTACTTTCACGAGAACTTTTAATAATATTTCGGATTAAATTAAAAAGGAGAGACTCATTTTTCTATGAGTCTCTCCTAATAATATACATACAACAAAACCCGCCTCAGACTTATATCTGCGGCGGGTTTACTTTGGCGGGTTTGCTTTACATTTTCTTTACTTCGTCAAAAATCTCTTTCGTGATTCGTCTGTCTTTATAATAGAACTCGCGGCCGTGCTCGTTTATCTCCCTCGCGACGCGGCAGGGATTGCCGTAAGCCACGAGATTCGCCGGAATATCTTTCGTAACGACGCTGCCCGCGCCGATAACGCTGTTGTCCCCTATCGTCACGCCGGGCATTATCAGAGCCCCCGCGCCTATCCAGCAGTTTTCGCCGATACGCACAGGCATGTTGAACTGATACGCCTTTTCGCGCAGCTCGGGCAGAATCGGATGCCCCTGCGGTCGCGACGGTGACATTCGGGCCTATCATCGTGTGCGAGCCGATGTAGATATGCGAGTCGCCAACGGCGGTGAAGTTGAAGTTTGCGTATATAGAGTCGCCGAGATGGATGTGCGCCCCGCCCCAGTTCGCGTGGAACGGCGGTTCAAGATAGCTGTTCTCGCCGACTTCGGCGAACATCTCTTTCATCAGCGCCTGCCGTCTCTTCTGCTCAGTCGGACGCGTGGAATTGAACTTGTAGAGCAGATCGAGCTTTTTGAGCTGCTCGTCGAATATCGACTCCTCGTTCGGATAATAGAGCTCGCCAGTGTGCATTCTTTCATTCCCATGGTCTTTCTCCTTTTCTGTTTTTCTCCGCTTTGATTATACTTTATGCGCCCGCTTTTTCAGCCTTTTTTGAGCAAATGCGCGCATGTTCTGCGACATTCGGGCTTTTTTGTTGACTTTGTGTGCTTCAAATATTATACTTTATAATAGACTTATATAGGAGATTTTTGTTTTAAGTCGGAAGGTGAAGAGAAAATGGATAAATTCATGCCAAAGACCATCGAACAGCTCAACGCCGAATTTGAGGCGCGCATGGAAAAGGCCAAGCAGGATGAGCTGAACGCGGCGGCGGAAAAGGCGGCGGCAGAGATAAAAGCCGCCGAAGAAGCACGAAAAGCCGAGGAAGCCCGCGCAGTAGCCGAAGCAAAGGCAGCAGCTGAAGCAAGAGCAGCAGCCGAAACAAAAGCGGCTGAGGAAGCGAGACGCGTTGAAGAGCGCAGCTATGACAGCGCGATAGACAACTCGGTTATCTCCGCAAACGAGCTCGAACCGGTAGAGGACGACTTTGAAGAGACTTATTCCGGCGAGGAAGAGGTTTCTGTCAAAGAGTCAGAGCCCGAAGTTAAAGAAGTGCCTGTTGAAAAGCAGAAGAATGAATACGGCGAACCCGATCCCCACGGATATTTCGGCGCACCGATAGACAAGAGCAGACCGCGCAAGACCCTCTCCGAGGAGACAGCTTCCAAGGTCGAGCCGAAGTTCGACTTCGAGCGCACCTCGGACTATTCGGGCGCAATGCTCCAGAACGGATTCAAGCCGCAGAAAGACAAATTCAAGGGCGCGAGGATATTCACGACTGTTCTCATCGTCATAATAGCCGTTGTGTCGCTCGTCACCGCGCTTCTCTGCGTTGCAGCGGCGCACCCCGACAAATTCCTGCTCGACCGCGGACTCGCCGTGTGCAGCGAAAATGTCGCAGGCTCGAATATAAAGAGCGGCTCGCTGTGCCTCACACGCAGGGCATCCGCCGCATCCGCAGACGAAGTTGCGCTGTATAAGCTCGGCGGCAAATACGCATTTGCGTTCGGCTCGTCTGTGCCCGAGGGTGCTTCAATAGTCGCGCTCGCCACGCACTGCGTGCCGTTTATCGGCAAGTTCATCTCGAGCGTTACGAACATGTGGATAGTCTACACCTGCTCGGCTCTCGCGGCGATACTCATCATACTGATAATCAGGCTCGCGGCGTTCAGCGCGCCGGATGAGAGCGTTACCGACGGAGTTAAGAGCAAGAAGAGCCGCAAATAAAAAAATCGCGGAGGGATATCAGTGGAACAAATCACCTCTCTTTCGGAGCATGTTTCCGACAACCGTATCATAGCCGACGCGCAGAAAAGCTCAATGGACGGTTCAAAAATAATATTCAACGGTTCCGGCAATATTCTTGTTGTTGAAGACGGCGTCAAGCTCAGCTCTTCCACCGTTCTCTTCAACGGCAGCAATGCGGTATGCTATCTGAGCGCAAGCAAGAACCCGTACTATGTCAATCTGACCGTAAACAACAACAGCTGCATATTTTTCGGGCGCGGCAACTATATCAACGGCAAAATGACGCTCATAACGTCCGAACAGCAAAACATAATTATCGGGGACGACGGGCTGTTTTCCTTCGGTATTTTTATCCGCACGGCAGACCCTCACCTTCTGTACGACTGCAGCAGCGGCAAGCGCATAAATCCGAGCAAATCCGTCTTTATCGGCGACCACGTTTGGATAGGGCAGAACGTGCTGATTCTGAAAGGCACGGCAGTCGGTTCGGGCTCCGTTATCGGCGGCGCGGCTCTGCTTTCGGGCAAGTCCGTCCCTTCGAACACCGTCTGCGGCGGCAACCCCGCAAAAATAATACGCCGCGGCGTATTTTTCTCCAAGGAGTGCGTCCACACATGGACAGACGCGCAGACAGAAAAATATAATACTATGAAAACAGACCGCTACACCTACCGCAGGGATTCGGACACCGTGTCTCCTCAGGAGATAGATTCGGCGCTCAAGGCCTGCAGGAATTCCGACGAGCGCCTTGCCGCCGTCAAAAAATATCTCGCCGACAAGTCGGGCAAAAACCGATTTTTTATCCCGGATACAGAGAACGGCAAGCCGGAAAAGCGCGGATTTTTCAGAAGATAAAAATACAAAGCCGCAAAAGCTGCGGCTTTTTTACTCGGGAGAAAACAATGTCTATAGAAAGAGTCAGAGAATATTTCAGAAAGCTCGGAATCGAGGACCGAGTGATGGAGATAGACGAGTCGAGCGCAACCGTCGCGCTCGCGGCAAATGCTCTCGGCTGCGAAGAGGGCAGGATAGCAAAGACTATATCATTTTCGCTCGACGGTGCGCCGATACTCATCGTCGCGGCGGGCGACACAAAGATAGACAACGCAAAATACAAGTCCCGCTTCGGCAAAAAAGCAAAGATGCTCTCGCACGAAGAGGCGGCGCAGCTTATCGGCCACGCGGTCGGCGGAGTGTGCCCGTTTGCCGTGAACGACGGCGTGAAGATATATCTCGACGAGTCACTCAAGAGATTCAATACGGTATACCCCGCCTGCGGCAGCAGCAACAGCATGATAGAGCTGACTCCCGCCGAGCTTGAGGAATACTCCAAGCCCGAAAGCTGGGTCGATGTCTGCAAGCCGATGGCATAAAAACCGGGGCGGCGAAGAAAAATTTTTCCAAACCGCCTCCGAACACTTGACAAACCGCAAAAAAAATCTTATAATCACATAGCAAACCAATGGGGGCGTAGCTCAGCTGGGAGAGCGTACGGTTCGCATCCGTAAGGTCGAGAGTTCGATCCTCTTCGTCTCCACCAATGACACGAATCCTGCTTTTGCGGTGTTCGTGTTATTTTTTTAGAAGAGGATCGAACAGGACGGTTCTGCGAAGCAGAATTCCGAGCGTCCGGTGGACGGTCGGAAAGTCCGCGTGCGTGTCGGCGCACGGCAGTGCGCCGAGCGATCCTTTTCATCTCCACCAATGACACGAATACTGCTTTTGCGGTGTTCGTGTTATTTTTATACCCACGCCCGATTTTCTAATCTTTGTTTAATCTTTACACGCTATGATAAAATCTGTATAATTATACCGGAGGGTGATCCAATGCGTATTCTGCTTGCCGAGGACGAGAAGAGTCTCAACAGGATAATCACAAAGCAGCTCAAGGCTGCCGGTTACAGCGTGGACAGCTGTTTTGACGGCGGAGAGGCATATGATCTGATAACATCGACCGACTATGACGCGGCGGTGTTCGATGTCATGATGCCGATAATGAACGGGTTCGAGCTTGTCAAAAAGATAAGGGCGCACGGCATCGACACGCCGGTGCTGTTCCTGACGGCGCGCGACAGCATCGAGGACAGGGTCACGGGGCTCGACATCGGTGCCGACGACTATCTGATAAAGCCGTTTTCGTTCGACGAGCTCTCGGCGAGACTGCGCGTCATGACGCGCAAAAAATACGGAGAAAAGACGGGTATAATTTCCGTCGGCGACCTGACAGTCGACACGGCAGCGAGGCGCGTTGAACGCGCGGGCAGGGAGATATCGCTCTCGGCAAAGGAATATGAGCTGCTGCAATATCTTGTGATGAACAAGGGCGTTGTACTCAGCCGCGAGAAAATTGAGGATCACATCTGGAACTACGACTACGAGGGCGGCACGAATGTTGTCGACGTATATATCCGATATCTCCGCAAGAAGATAGACGAAGGCGAGGATATCAAACTCATTCACACCGTGAGGGGTGCAGGCTATGTCATCAAATAAAAAAACAAGACCCGCGCGCCGCCGCTCTTCGTTCAAGCTGCGGATAACGGTGTGGATAACGCTGCTCATCGCCGTTGTCAGCTCCCTCGGCATCGGAGGAATACTGATAACAGGCTCGCAGATTGCCGATTCGCGCCTGCAGAATGAGCTGATAAGCACGGTCGAGCGCAATGTTGACGAGATAGAATACAAGAACGGCATTCTCGAAATCGAGAACGATTTTGCCTTCTTCGTCGACGAGGTCTACTGCAATGTCTTTGACTCAAGCGGCAGATATATCGACGGCGAGTCCCCCGCCGCGCTGATAAACAGCGAGAATCGCAAGAACGGCGTGGTCGGAACATTCGAGACAGACGGAAACAAATATTATTATTACGACACCCGTCTCGATTTCAACAAATACGAATACGAAATCGACGCCTTTTCTGGGAAGATAATCAAATATGAGGCGGACACCGCGATGTCCGGGCTCAGCAACCCCGTCTACAAAAGCACCGAGTTCAAGGACGGAATAAACAGCGAAAAGGCGATTGATATCGCGCTCGAGCACGCGGGTCTGACCCGCGACGAAGTCAGCTCGCTGAGCGTTGAACTGCCAGCAAACGCGGACAGGACGGTTTTCAAAGTTGAATTCATATGCAGTAACTCGACCTATCCCCCGGTCTGGGTACGCGGATTCATCAACGCCGACGCCGCCAAGAGCGCGTTCGACGCAATAACCATGACGGTCATATACATTCTCCCGGCGTTTATTATTATCGCCGCCGTCGGGGCATATTTGATATCGCGCAAAACAATGAAGCCGGTTGAGAATATCTGCCGCTCGGCGCACGAGATAACCGACGGAACCGACCTCTCAAAGCGCATAGAAATGGAGAAAAGTGCGGGCGAAATATACACGCTCGCCGAGACCTTCAACGACATGCTCGCAAGGCTCCAGAACTCGTTCGAAAATGAAAAGCAGTTCACCTCTGACGCCTCGCACGAGCTGCGCACACCGCTCGCCGTAATAAAGGCGGAATGCGAATACGCGCTGTCCGACAACGCGAGCGAAGAAGATATGCTCGAAGCGCTCTCGTCCGTAAACGAGCAGACGGACAAGATGACAAAGCTCGTCACGGCTCTGCTGACGCTCTCGCGCACCGAGCAGGGCGACAAGCGCTACAAGCTCGAGGACACCGACTTAAGCGAGCTCGTCAAAAAAACATGCGCCGATTTTGTTCCCGCGAAGAACATCATGCTCACTGCGGACATCGAAGACAATATTATAATCCCCGCGCAGGCGCAGCTGATATCGCTGATGCTCGAAAATCTGCTCTCAAACGCCGTCAAATACGGCAGAGACGGCGGGCACATCGAAGTCAGACTCAAAAAGGACAGCGGCATCGTGCTCTCGGTGAAGGACGACGGAATCGGGATAAAAGAAGAGGATCTGCCAAAGATATGGGGCAGATTCTACCGCGCGGACGAATCCCGCAGCCGCGAAAGCGGATTCGGCTTGGGGCTCTCGCTCGTCAGCCAGATAGCGGCACTCCACGGCGGAAAAGTCTCCGCCTCCTCCGTTTACGGCGAGGGAAGCGAGTTCACCGTGACCTTTTGACGGCGGTATAACAGCATAAATAAATGAACCGGTTGCCGTAGATTTTCTGCTGCAATCGGTTTTGTTATTTTATATTGTTTGACATCGGGGATGGACAAATCCCAATTTATCAACATCACAGCACACTGTTTTACGGACTTCAAACTTTCCGAAAAATTTTTGCGCTCTAATCTTTCTTTAATTTTCGCGGGTTATTATATGGGTGTACTAAGGGACACGATCCCGATAAGAAAGGACAGATACTATGTTTGCAAGTATTTTCAAATCCATCGGAGTCGCGCTCATGTCAGTCATTATGGCTATCTTCTCTGCGTTCGCGCCGCCGCAGGATAAGCCCGACACGGGCTCGGGCAACTCCGGACAGATCCAGCAGGAAGTGAAGATAAGCCTTGACGCCGCGATAGACATTGCAGTCGCCGATGCGGGCGTTGCAAGAGCCGACGCGAAGTTCACCGAAGCAAAGCTCGACAGCGACGATCTTGTCGCCCACTACGATATCGAGTTCATCGCCGGGGCGAACGAATACGACTACGAGATAGCGGTATCGGACGGCAGCATTCTTAAAAAAGAAGTCGAGCCCGCCGACCCCTCGAAACCCTCAAAGCCCCAGCCCGATGTCTCCGGCTATATCAGCATCGACGAGGCGAAGGCAATAGCCCTCAAGAAAGTTTCCCTTGACGCATCAAAGGTCACTTTCAAGAAAGCGGAGCTTGACGTGGACGACCGCACCCCGCACTATGACATAGAATTTGTCTCAGGCGGATATGAATATGAGTTCGAGATAGACGCAAAGAGCGGAAAGATTCTCGAGTTCGACCGCGAGCGCGAGGATAAGAAGCCCTCAGTTGACACATCAAAGTTCATCTCCGTTGAGGAGGCAAAGGCCGCCGCACTCAAAAGAGCTTCTCTCGACGCTTCAAAGGTCACATTCACCAAAGCTGAGCTTGATATTGACGACCGCACCCCGCACTATGATATAGAGTTCGTTTCCGGCGGATATGAGTATGAAGTCGAGGTCAACGCGAAGAACGGCAGAATAATCGACTTCGACCGCGAGCTTGACGATTCCAAGCCCGCCGACCCCTCGAAATATATCTCTGCGGATGCCGCGAAGAAAGCCGCACTCGACCATGCGGGTCTCACCGAGGCTCAGGTCACGGAGCTCAAAGCCGAGCTTGACATCGACTCGCTCACCGCGCACTACGATGTTGAATTCAAATGCGGCGGATTCGAGTATGAGTACAAGATAAACGCAAAGAGCGGAAACGTTATCTCGTTCGAAAAAGAGAGAGACTAACAGATTTTATTCAGTCCCGGATGTTGAGTCCGGGGCTGTTTTTATTTGTAAACTTTTTTCGTTTTTCCTTGACTTAAAGCCGACTTCAGGTTCTATAATAAAGTCAAATCAAAGGAGGAATTATCATGAGAAAAGATTTCGGCGCAAAGCCCTTCACCTATCCGCAGCCGGTGCTTATCCTCGGTTCCTACGACAAGGACGGCAACCCCGACGCAATGAACGCCGCATGGGGCGGCATCAGCGGCGGCAATGAAATATCCATGTGCATAAGCGCGGGTCACAAGTCCACGAAGAATATTCTCGAGAGAAAGGCATTCACCGTGAGCATGGCCGACCTCGAACACACGGCGGCGTGCGACTATGTCGGTCTTGTCTCCGCAGGGAATACGCCCGATAAATTCGAAAAGGCGGGCTTCCACGCCGTCAAATCGAAATTTGTTGACGCGCCGCTGATTGAAGAGCTGCCCATCGCCGCAGAGTGCAGGCTCAAGAGCTATGATGCAAACACCGGGCGCATGGTCGGCGAAATAGTCAACGTCTGCGTCGACGAGCGCGTGCTCGACGAGAACGGAAACGTCGATGTTTCAAAGGCGCAGCCGATAACATTTGACCCGTTCAACAACACCTATGTTGTCCTCGGCGAGACTGTTGCAAAGGCATTCAGTGCCGGCAATTCACTCAAATAAGAATATACGCAAAACGCCCCGCACGTTTCCGTGCGGGACATTTTGTTTTTCGGATGTAACTTTTAATATTTTATCGTGAAATCGTTTATTGTTGTCATGCCGACTTTCACCCTCGTATTCGAGCCGAGCAGATGCGCCGTCAGTTCAATAATAACGGGATAGTCATAGTGGGCATAGACCATGTTGCCGGTGGACTTGTCGAACCGAGCTGAGATAGTGCCGTTGTAATAGGTGAATCTCTGGTCGCTGAGCGAGAGGCCGGGATAGTCGAAGTTTACCACGTCGGCGGTGAGCACGCCGAACGCTGCGGCATAGCCTTTTTCGCCGGAGGGATTGACCTCAGTGCCGAAGGTCAGGGTTATCTGATATTCGCCGCCCTTGTCCTCGACCTTTGCGCCCTTGACATCTGCGGGAGTGAGCTTGCTGACCCAATCCTTGCCGCCGACGGGGAATACGTTTCTGATATCCTCTTTTGAGGTCAGGACTATCGCCTTGTCGTCGCGCTTCATGAAGGTCTTCATCGCGCTCTTGCCTATTGCGTCTATCGCCTTGGGCAACTCGGTCTTATCGGCGTCGTTCTTCGTCTCGGTGTAGTTGCGGGTGACGGACTTTGCCTGATATTTTACTCTGTTCGCGCCGGTGTTGAAATAGACGATTATCTCAGCTTTATTCCAGTCTTTTGTGCTCTTTGAGGGTGCGGCAGTGACCTGTGTGCTTGTCTCGCCGGGCTTTGCGGGGTCGGCTGACTGAGTCTCGTCCGTCTCGTCCCCCTGCGCGATGCTGTCCTCGGGCAGGGCTGTTGTGTCTTCAATAATCTGTCCGTCCGCGCTCGTCTGCGCTTCGCCGGTGGTGTCTGCATTTGTTTTTGTGTCGTCCTTTTTGCACGCGCACAGCAGCGACACAAGCAGAACAAGAATCGCCATAACGGCAGCTATCGATCTTTTCATGGATTTTCCTCCTCAGAATTCATATTCACCCGCTCCGACGGTCTGTTTTCTTCCGTCGGGCAGAATTATATCCGCTTGGCAGTTCGACGGGACGGATATTTTATATTTGTATCCCCCGGCAGTTTTGTCCCAGCGCACGAATATTTTTCCGCATACGCTGTCATAGCTCGCTTCGGCGAACTCGAAATGCCCGCCCGGGCGCGGGGATATTTTGAATCGGTTCTCGCCCTCGACATTTATTCCGCACATCGTGCCGAACAGCCACTCGCACACCGCGCCCTTTGAATAGTGGTTGAGCGAGGCTATGCCGCCCTGCGCCGCGGTGCCCTCCCACGACTCCCAGACGGTGTTCGCGCCGTTCTTGGGCATGAACAGCCAGCCGGGCATCTGCTCGTTTTCGAGCAGGCGGTAGGCATATCCAATATCTATATCCGCCAGAACGCTCAGTATCAGCGGAGTCGAGAGGAATCCCGTGCCGAGCCTCCACGAGTAGTTGTCGAGGGCTTTTATGAGCCGCTTTTTCGCGTATTCCGACTGCTTTTCGTTCAGCAGACCGATATAAAGCGGGCGCACAAGCTTCGCCTGGCGATCGGTATCGAGCGAGAATTTTTTCGTGGAGACGAGCGCACTGTAGCCCTTTCTTGCCCTTGCGGCATTTTTCTCATAGAGCTTTCTGTCGCTGTCCTTACCGAGGACGCGGGCTATATCAGCCATCGTTTCGAGCATATAGACTATGTAAGCCGTTGTCTCCTCGGGATTCGGGTTGACAAAATCCGTAAATTTAAGAGCCTTGACATCGGCGGGTTCCGCCCATTCGCCGTAGGACTGGCGGTAATTCGAAATGTTGCGGAAATTTTTGAGCCCCACTCCCGTCGGCAGGGCGGTCGGATACCACTTGCCGAGGGTCTTTATTTTATATTCGGCAAAGGCGCGCATGTTGGGATAGAAGCGTTCGAGAATCTTTCTGTCGCCGTACTGCTTATAGAGCCTGTACGGGATAAACACGCCTGCGTCGGACCAGCCCGCCGAGCCGTCCATAAAAGTCATATAGAAATCCACACCGCCGCGTGGGGCTATCTGGCGGAAATCGCCGTTTTTGAGCTGTTCGTCGCACATATCGCGCACGAATTTTTCGGCAAATGGCGCATAGTCAAAAAGATAGCTCGCGGTTTTGCAGAATATCTGCGCGTCGCCCGTCCAGCCGTGGCGTTCGCGGGTCGGGCAGTCTGTCGGCAGATCGGTCGAGTTGCCTTTTGCCGACCACTTTGTCGCTTCGACGAATTTATTGAGCAATTCGTTGGAGCTGTTGAAATACCCCGTCTCATCCATATCGGAATAGACGGCTATGGCGGTGAAGTTCTCCGGGTCGATATCTATATCCGTGCCGACGCTGACATACTGAAAGCCGAATATCGCGAACTTCGTCTTGTAATGATTTTTGCCCTCTTTGCAGATATACTCAACTCTCTGCAAAGGCGTTGTCTTGTGTTTATTCCTGCACTGGATATTCTCGAGCGTAAGCTCGCCGTCGTGCAGCAGCTCGCCGAATTCGAGAGTGATTTTCTGCCCCTCGCGGGCGTTTATCTCAAACTCAACATAGCCCGCTATATTCTGTCCGAAGTCGAGCAGCTTTTTCCCGCTCGGGGTGATGGACAGAGTGGGCTTGAAGCGCTCTTTTTCGGCTATCGGGAAATTATTCGACGCGCTCGGCACAACTTTGAACTTCGTCTCTTTCGCGTGACCGCTGTATGACGGCGTCATATTTGCGTTGACCCGCTCGCCGTCCTTGTTGTCGGCGAAGCGTATCGCGCCGTCACTGCTCCAGAGCCATGAGCCGTCCGACACAACCGTCTGCGCCGTGCCGTCTGTATATTTTATCTCGAGCTGAGCGAGCAGTTTTGTCTCGGTGCCATACTGATTTTTGAGCCCCCACGCGCCGACGCTGCCCCTGTACCAACCGTCGGCAAGCTCGGCGCAGATTGTATTTTCGCCCTCGTGCAGGAGAGAAGTCACGTCATATGTCTGATACTGTATGCGCTTTCTGTATTCCGTGATGCCGGGCGCGAGCGGCATTGAAAAATCAACGCCGTTAATCCCGGCTGAATAGAGTCCGCAGGCGGTCATATAGAGCCGTGCAGATAAAATCGGCTTTTTGCACTCGAACTCTTTTTTGAAGCAGTCGACCGGGTAACGCTGTTTTCTGTTTACATTATAGTTTCCTGTTATCCACTTCGCGTTCCAATCTGAGGCGTTTCTGAGCCCGATCTCAAAGAATGCCGGCTCGCTCCAATCGCCCTCTGCGCCGTTTTCGTCCCAGAGCTTTACCTTCCATTCCACTCTCAGGCGCGACGGCGTATCCAACGGATACGGGATAAAGGCCATCTGCGGCGATTCGACCTTGCCGCTGTCCCATAGAATATTGCCGCGCGTGTCGGAAGCGATTAGTCTATACGCGCTCTGCGCCTTTCCGCCCTCGCAGTTCCACATGAAGCGCGGGTTCTTTATATCTATCCCCAACGGGTTTTTGAGATACTCTGTTTTAAGCTTTACGGCTTTCATTCTTTCACCTCTTTCGCGCTCATAACTGCAAAGATTTCCCGCTCCATAAACGGAGTCCAGATTTCACGATACCCCGCCTTTGTCGGGTGTATCTTATCCGCCATATACAAATTCATATCGGCACTCAAGGCGGCATTCAAATTATCGTCGTTCCACATATCGATAACGGATATGCCCCATTTCTCCTGCGCCGCTTTTAAAGTATCGACCATGGACTGATAGCGCTCGCTGTCGTAGCGCGGACTTGTATAAAATATTACGGAGCAATTCCATTTTTCTTTTGCATAGCAGATTATGTATTCTGTCGCCCCGGCTACGGTCTTTGTGTCGAAGTCATTGAGATTTTTCGACTCTATTATTTTTCCGAGCTCTTTCTTCTGAGACGCGTCATTTGTAGAGAGCTGGCAGACAAAGAGATCGACCTTTTCGGCGTCGAGCTTTTTAAGCCTCGACACATAGGAATTGATTCCCGATTTAACAAGTGTCGTCCCCGAAACGGCGCTCTTAATTACCGTGCAGCCGTCGCGCTTTTCAATATAGTCGGCAAACGAAACCCCGCCGGATGCCGAGCCGTAGGTCACGGAAGAGCCGAGGAATATAACGGTCTTGCCTTTTATCGGGTTGTCGGCATTTTCGGGTGTATTATCAAGCGAATACTTTTCGCCGTTGCCCTCGAGCGAAGCGGTTTTTACATCGTGGAGCTTCACAAACGGTCCCCAGCTCCACTGATAGCCGCAGAACGCGAGCCACGCGGCAATGACGGCGGCTGCAATCGGAATGATTATCAGAAGTTTCTTCTTCATTTTATTCTGTCGTCTCCCCGTTTCTCTGCTTTATCTCCTCCTGCTCCTTGGCGATATTCTTTTCGACATTCAAAAACAGCAGAAGTATCGCAAGGACTATGCCGGTTATCGTCTCAAGCCCTACGAAAGTAAATGTTATCGCGCTCTTGACGCTCTCCGACTGCACGGCGATGAGCTTGCCTGCCGCATCGAGATAGGGCGCGACATAGCCGGATTTCGAGAGAATAAGATTGAATACGCCCGTGCAAATTCCGACGCTCGCCACGGCGATTGTGTTATATATAGACATCGCGATGCCGTCGCACCTGAAGCCGTTTTTCCACTCGACATGGTCGAGCACATCCGCGAACAGCGCCATGAACACATAGGAGCACGGCAGACCGCCGATGTTCTTTATAAACTGGCCGATAAGCACTATTACCATATTCGTCGGCGCGAGCCAGCATATAGCCGAGCCGACTGCATAGAAAATAAAGCCGATTGCCGTTAAATTGCGTTTACCAAACTTCTTCGCGAGCGGCCAGACGGCAAAAATGCCGATGCCCATCGGGATGCCGCCGATAACGGAGAGCATGGTCTGGGTCTTGCCGTCGTTATATGTACCGAGGACATAGTTCGAGAAATAAACGAGCGAGATGTTTTTGATAGTCGAGCCGACGGTGAAAATGAGAAAATATATGAAAATTATTATCATATATTTGTCGCTGAAAATCGCCTTGAGCTGAGTTACCATTGCGACGCTCTCTTTTTTCTGCTCGCCGCCTTCGAGAGTGATGCGCTCCTTGGTGAAATAATACTCCATAAGCGTCAGCGGCAGCGCGATGCACGAGAGAATACTCATCGTAACTATCCACTTTGATTTGTCAACGCCGAGCTGCGGCATGATGAGCATGGGGAAGATGAGCGCGACGATTATGCCGCTCATCATGATGGTCGATATCTGATTGAAAACCGAGAGCGAACCGCGCTGTTCCGTGTTTCTCGTCGAGAGCGGAACCATAAGATTGTGGCTCATGTTATAAATTGTATAAGCGAACGAATAAAACAGATTATACGAGAGCATGACCCATATCACCTGCACCGTCCGGTTACCCGAGGGGACTGTGAAGAGCAATATGCCGGTCACGGCGACAAGCGGCGCGGAGAGCAGCAGCCAGGGGCGCGCCTTGCCCTGTTTTGTGCGCGTGCGGTCGATGATATAGCCCATGACTATATTTGTTATAGCGTCGATTATCTTCGACACTATCGGGAACACCGCGAGGAACGCGCCGCCCCAAACGGTGGTCAGGTTCAAAACGTCCGTGTAGTAGACGTTCAGATATGTAGCGAGCACGGCGTTCAGCAGCAGTGCACCGGACGGGCCTAACAAATAGCCCAGCCACTTCTCCTTCGCCGTAACATCGGGCGAGGTCAGGCGCGAATCAAGCGCCCGCTTTTCAAAAAATTTTGCTTTTGCCATCACGAGAACTCCTTCATTTATTTTATCTTATGGATATAAAAATATATTTGCAGCTGCCTTTGCCACAGCTTTATGCGCTTGCGGTGCTTTTTATATGATTTGAGCCGTAAACCGACCCCGTAGAGTCGGCGCGGCTAAAATGTTAAAAGGCTGAATGAATTTCTTATATAGTTGTCGCTGCGGTTTCGGCGCGTCCTCGGATTCCGTCTGAAGCTTTCCGTAACGCGCCGTTTTCCGCAGGCGATAAAATCATTGGAGACAGAAAGGTTAAGGTCTCCTTGACAATTGAAAGATTTCATATTACACTACTATTATATCTACATCGTGTCGGATTAACAATCATCAGTTTTGTTAATCGCTGTTATGAAACCGACAAAATCATCTGAAAATGGTGGGATAATATGAACACAAAAAATAACCAGCGCACGAGACTTTCAAAAATATTGCTCAAAAACGCGCTGATGGATCTTCTGGGCGAGAAAGGCTCAGTAACAAAAATATCAGTAAGAGAGCTGTGCGAGCGCGCCGACCTCAACCGCTCGACCTTTTATGCGCACTACTCCGAGCCGAAAGAGCTGCTCGAAGAGGTCGAAAACGAGCTGCTCGACGCGACTCAGGATCACTTAAAGAAAATAGGCGCGGAAAACGACCTCGGCGCGCACAGATATCTGCTTTCATTTCTAATGTATATCAAAGAAAATGACAAGCCGTTCCGCACGCTGCTCGTCGACTCGGTTGACCCCGCGTTCCGTTCAAAATTCATGCAGCAGTCGATAATTCAGTTTATTGAGAACCTGAACATCGTTTTTCCGAAGGAGCAGGAGCAATATATCTACTCATATATTCTCAACGGCAGCACGGGCGTTATTATCCAATGGATACGCTCGGACTACTGCATTGACGAAAATGAGCTTGTTGATCTGCTGTTTTCGATAAATCAGAGCGCGCTTGTCAATCTCGACATAAAGCCGCGCATATAGTTGAAAGCCTACCAAGCAAGTGATATAATTGTGAAAGCTCGCGCAATAATGCGCAAAATGCAAGGAGACGACAAAAATGAGAGAGAGTAAAATCACGAGGGACGAAGCGTTTGAGCTTCTGAAAAAATACAACAAAGACCCGTTTCATATCCGCCACGCGCTGACCGTCGAGGGCGTTATGCGCTGGTACGCGAAGGAGCTCGGCTATGCGGACGAGGAGGAATATTGGGGCATAGTCGGTCTGCTGCATGACATCGACTTCGAGCTCTATCCGGAGGAGCACTGCAAGAAAGCTCCAGAGCTACTCAAGGCGGGCGGAGTCGGCGACGACATGATATATTCAATTTGCTCCCACGGCTACGGCATCTGCGTCGATGTCGAGCCTGTTCACGAGATGGAAAAAGTGCTCTTCGCGGCGGACGAGCTGACAGGGCTTATCTGGTCGGCGGCGCTGATGCGTCCGTCCAAGAGCGTGATGGACATGGAGGTCTCGAGCCTCAAGAAGAAGTTCAAAGATAAAAAATTCGCCGCGGGCTGCTCGCGCGATGTTATCCGCACGGGCGCGGAGAGACTCGGCTGGGAGCTTGAAAAGCTCTTCGGACAGACGATACTCGCCATGCGCTCATGCGAGAGCGATGTCAACAGCTTCATGGAGACTTATCAGGCGTAAAATGAGCAAAAGACTGCCGCAGAATAATATCTGCGACAGTCTTTTTTATTTGTGCTTTATATTCAGTCCAGTGCGGGCTCGGGAGCGAGCGGTGCTTCCGTTGCCGGCTCGGTCACGGGGACTGCCGGCTCGGTCACGGGATCTGCCGGCTCCGACGGGATCGGATTTATCGGCTCGTCGGACGGTTTTTCCGTTGGCTTTTCTGTCGGTTTCTCCGTAGGCTTTTCCGTCTGCCTCTCGGTCGGCTTCTCCGTGGGCTTCTCGGTCGGCTCGACTACAGATACATTTATGAGCATCTTTCCGCTCGCCGTTTCCCCGTCGGAGTCTGTAACAGTGACTTCCACTGTGTACATTCCGCTGGTTTTCGGGGTATATGACATACTCTTTTCCGCTTTTTCCGCCACGAGTGCGCCGTTCAAAAATATCTTTATTTTATAAGAAGTATATTTTCCCGTTCCGCCGGAGACGAGCGCCGACGCGTGTATCTGCGGCGCGGCGGTGCCGTTGTTCGACACCTGCGCCGCCGCAACGGCCGCGAGGGTCGGATTCTTGACCGTCACGGTGCATGAAGCGGTCTTGTTTCCGTCCTCGGTCTTTACGGTTATCACGGCAGTACCCTTCGCTTTTGCTGTGACGCGTCCGGAGCTTGAGACAGACGCTACATTGCTATTGCTGCTCGACCATGTGACTTTCTGATTCGCCGCATTGCGCGGAGCTACTGTCGCCCGGAGCTGCCTCGAATCGCCGACCGTCAGGCTGAGCGAGGACGAGTTCAGGGTAACGCCCGTGACATGGTCGATATATACCGTCACCTTGCAGACCGCCACGCGGTTGCCGTCCTTTGTGGTAACTCTGATATTTGTCGTGCCCTCTTTTTTCGCCACTACTATGCCGCCCGCGACCTCCGCTATCGACGGATCGTCGCTCGACCAGGTGTAGTCCTTGTCATATGCGTCGGCGGGGATAACAGTAGCGGTGAGCACTTTAGTCTGACCGACTCTGAGTTTGGCCTCCGTCGCGCTGAGCCTGACGCCCGTCACGCTCTGGTATTTTTTCTTGCTGTAAAATGTCCTTGTGCCGTTCTTGTTCTTTATCGTCAGAACGCCGTTAGTGACGGATATTCCGTAGCTGTCCCAGTCGCTCTTTCTGTCCGCATATCCGCCGCCGGTCGATGACTTCGTATAGGTGCTGAGAGTTGCGATGTCGAAATTAACAGCCTTTATGCCGAAGCGATCGCCCGTCTCGTCGCCGCCCTTCTGCGCGGTGTATATTTCAATCGTGGAGTCGGGATTGTTGAACAGATACCACACCCCGCGCGCCTCTCTGTAGCAGGTGCCGGTGTATCTGTCCTTCGTACCGGGGGCTTTCACGAATTTCTTATTATTGATATAAAAGCAGCTGCTGCCGAGGATTATTTTATTCGCGCTCAGCGAGCTTTCCCACGAGGCAAACGGCACGGAAATTGAGTTGCCCCAGCTGCCGCCCGAGGATGAAAGCGACTTCGAGGGATAGAGAGTATACGCCGCAACGTTCCCCGAAGACGAGGGCAGCGAGAAATTATACGAGCGCAGATTCATCCCGCCCGCGGAGTTCGACACATCGACAAATATATCGGAATAGCCGTCGAGATACCATCTGCCGGAATATTTCGCCGCGGTCTGCGAATACACCTGAGCGGACGCGTCCGCCGCGGGCTGATTTTCGGACCCGCTCTCGGTCTTTCCCGTCGCTTTCCATTTTGCGGTGAGATTCAAATCATCGTTTATGGGCGTTGAGAAATCGAACTCGGTGTCGCCGTTGAACCAGCCCTCGAATTTATATCCCTCGCGCTCTGGAGTCGGCGGCGCAAACGCCGCTTCGCCGCGCTTTATCTCGATTATCTCGTTCTCCCTGCCGTCGCCGTAGCAGAGCACGAGCAGGACTATATCCGTGCCCTCGTCAATGCTATAGGACGCGACAAGGGTGATGTCCCCCGTTATCGCGGTGTTGAAATCGAACGCCGCGCCGTTATACTGCCACTCGATGAAAGTGAAACCCTCTTTGTGCGGATCCCACGGCTTTTTGGCGCTCTCGCCGTCGCGGATATGCTGGGTCTTTATCTGCGTTCCGCCCGAGCTGTCGAATGTCACCGTGTGGACTGAGTTTTTGGAGCAGGCGGCAAAAACCGCGAGCGCCGTCAACAGGACCAATAAAACTGCCGTTACCCTCTTCATTGCGATCCCCTTTTCGCTTCGTTATAAGTATCGGTCTGACATAAATATATGCCAAATGTATTTCAAAATAATTCTACTGCAAAATAAATTATTTTTAATCACTTATTGGAATTATATAGTCACTATGAAAAATATTTTTCGTATATTAATTTTTGTTCAAAAATAAAACTGCTATTCATAAAAGAGCAACCCCCGGCGAAAAAAAACACCGGGGCTTGGAATTTTGAGTTGTATCAGAGCTCGCGCTCTATCTTCTCCTGCGCCGCTTTCAGTATCGCAGCCGGATCATTGCCGAGGATATCGAGCCCCTCGGCACTGAAAAAGCTGAAGTTCTCAATACCGAAGAACGACTTTGTAACGGTCTTTATATATTCAAAGCCAAAGTCCGTGCCGCCGATATATCCGCCCGAAGTGGTGATATAAATCAGTTTTTTCGCCCTGCAATAGCTTATCGGGACGCCGTCGCTGCCGTAGAGAAAAGTCAGCCCGCCGACGCACAGGGATTCGATATAGATTTTGAGAAGCGCCGGGAAACTGTAGTCCCAAAACGGCGCGGCGATAACGACAGTATCACAGGCGGCGAACTGCTTCGCGCAGTCATAGACCGGGTCGGAAAAGTCGTTCTTTTCCGCGCTTTCGGCGCGCTTCGCGAGTCCCGCCGCGTCGAGCGGCTTCAAATCCGCGTCGGCAAGGCGTATCTCTTCTATATCGCCGTCAAGGCGGCTGAGTGCGGTTTTGGCGAGCGCCAAAGTGCGCGACTCGTTATCACCGCGCACGCACGAATTGACGAAAAGTATTTTCTCTTTCATTTTTCCTCCTGTTTTCACTCTCTGATTATTTCAAAATTCCCGCTGTGAAGCTCTTCGATGCTGCCGCGCTCGTCTGCGAACGAGTAGCCGTCGGGCAGTCTTATGCGGCCGTGAACTCCGCTGTCTGCGGATATATCAAGATTTATGCCCAAAGATGTTCTGTGCCACTTGACGCTCACTTTGCCGCCGACAGTCTCATACGAAGCCTCGGCGCTGTCGAGCTTTTCAATAAATACGGGCGATATCTCAACCTCCGACGGATCAGCAAGGAAAGGATTGACGCGGATGCCGCCGATATATTCAATGAACCACGCGGAAATATCGCCGAACATATGATGATTGAGCGAATTGGGTCTGTCCTCCTCGCGCAGAAAATCCTCGGGCAGAGCCGTAAGCCCGCGCTCAACGAAGTTACCGTAGGACGGATAGTCCGGGCGGGTTATCATTTTAAAAGCCAGGTCGGCTTCGCCGAAATCGGAGAGCACCCTGAACAGCACGCGCATACCGAGTATGCCCGCGTCGACATGGTCATCGCGCCGTTTGATTATCTCAAGAAGGCGTTTGAACGCCTCGGGCTTTTCGCCGGGATTGAACACGTCGTAATATATCGCCATCGCCTGCGAGGTCTGGCAGGATCCTATCGCGGTCATAGTACCGAAGTCTATCAGATGCCGTCTGACCGCATCTCTTATCTCATTATAGAGCTTTTCGCAGAACTCGCGTTCGAGCGAAAGTCCGAGCTGCGAGAAAATATAGACGGCTTTCTTGAGAATACTCATGCAGGTGACGCTGTCCGTAAATTCGAGCGGCGATTTGACCCTCGTCACCGGGCACCAGTCTCCGAGCCCAATCGCTACAAGCCCGCGCTCGTCGCGGCGGCGCGAGATATACTCGCAATAGCGGAATATCACCGTCGCGTTCTCTTCGATTATTTTTCTGTCGCCGCGCAGGACGTAGCAGAAATACGGAATATACGTCAGCGCAGCGTCCCACGCGGGACCGTTGCCCCATTCGAAGCCCCAGCCGCCGGTCGGCACTATGCCGGGCAGCGCACCGTCCGCACGCTGAGCGGCGCGGATATTGCGAAGCCACTCGCGGTAGCTGTTGACTGCATCGAGATTCATCAATATGTGCTCGACGGAGAGAGCGGCGTCGCCCGTCCAGCCGTTTTTCTCGCGGTGCGGGCAGTCTGTCGGGAAATAATAGAAATTCGAGAGATCGGAGTTTCTCGTCATCGCCTGAAGTTTGTTCGTCATCCCGTCGGAGCAGCCGAACGAGCCGATCTCGCGCAGAGCCGAGTTCTGCACAACAAAAGTCAGAAGATCGGCGGTCGCCTCCTGCTCGGTTATGCCGAGCACCACGCAGTATCTGAAGCCGTGGTAGGTGAACACAGGCTCAAAAATTTCTTCTCCCTCGCCTTTAAGTATGTACACATCGCGCTGGGAATATCCGGCGGGATAGAAGCAGATGTTGCTCGTGTCCGGCTCGCCGTCGGGCGCAAAATATTCGCCGAACTGCAGATCGATTTGCCGCCCGCGCTCACCGCTTATTCTGAGCTTTACGGTGCCCGCCGAGTTCACGCCGAAATCGTATAAAAATCCGTCGCGCTCGTCGCTCGCAATTTTTTTTGCCTCTTTGACAACGTCGCCGCGAGTTATGTATTCCTTGAGCCTGCATTTTCTTATCAGAACCGGCTTTATCTCGCGCACGGGCGCTATCGGCTCCGCCTCGCACAGGCGCTTTTCGCCGCGCGGGGTCTCCGCAGGCAGGGCATTTTTCCAAGCGCTGTCGTCAAATTCGGGCTCGGACCAGCCGGGAATTTCAAGGCGCGCGTCGTAGTAGCAGCCGCAGCGCAGGTCATCGAAAATGACCGGAGAGGGCGCAGTTTTGACCGAACTGTCAGCCTCGAAAATATCAATTCCGCCGTCAATATATTCCGTCGAGACGCAGAAAGCCGTGCGCGGCGCACCCCTGAAGGCGGCGATATCAAAGTCCCAGATCTGCCCGCCCGGCGCGTTCTGCATTCCGTTGCCGAGCATTATGCCGAGAACATTCTTCCCCGGCACAAGGCACTCGGTTATGTCATATTCGTCGTAATAGACAAGATCGTCGGGGTTCGAGATATACGGGGCCAAAATGCCTTTTGTCAGCCTCTGCCCGTTGACATAGAGCTCATAAAATCCGAGTCCCGTCAGCGTAATAACACTCTTTTTGACTTCGCCGTCTATCTCAAAAGTCTTTCTGAAATATGGCGCGGGGACATGGGATGTATAGGTTGTATAATCATAGCCCGCACAGATAAATTTTTCCGAAAACATAACAGCACTCCTTTACGCTAATATCATAACCGAGGACGGGAAAAACTGCAACAGATTTTTTCTTGGCTTTAAGGGGTTCGGTATGATATAATCGACTCAGAAACCGATGGAGGCATTGTCATGGCAAAGACAGGCAGCAAAAAGCGGAAGATAATAATATGCATCGTTTCGATAGTCGCAGTCATTGCGCTGCTTTTCGGCGCGTGCGCCGTCTATCTCGGCGACTACTATCACGCGATAACGCCCGCAGGTGAATCATTCGGGCTTCAGGACGGCAGTTCCCTGACCGAGACAATCAAACTCGACAACGGTAATATAGTCTGCAAGAGCGAAAATGCGACAAAGGGACTGATATTCTATCCCGGCGGAAAAGTCGAATACACTGCATATCTGCCGCTCATGGAGTCGCTCGCCCAAAAGGGCATACTTTGCGTGCTCGTCAGGATGCCGTTTAATCTCGCGGTATTCGATGTCAACGCCGCAAACGGCATACGGGAGATGTTTCCGGAGATCACCGACTGGTACATAGGCGGCCACTCCCTCGGCGGCTCGATGGCGGCGGCGTATCTTGAAAAACATCCGAGCGATTTTAAAGGTCTGCTGCTCCTCGCCGCATATTCGACCGCCGACCTCTCAAACGAAAATATAAGGACACTGTCAATTTACGGCAGCAATGACGGAGTGCTCAACCGCGAAAAATACGAGCAGTACCGCAGCAACCTCCCTGAGCTGACCGAATATATAATCGACGGCGGATGCCACGCGTATTTCGGCGTTTACGGCAATCAGGACGGCGACGGCACCCCAACGATAGACAACGCCCGTCAGATAAATCTGACGGCGGATGCGGTTGCGAAGTGGGTTGGGTGAAGCTCACAGCGTGTCCGTTCAGATAAATCCACAATATAAAAATATACCCCGCTATGCATTTTTCGGCACAGCGGGGTTTGTTATTGGAGTTTTGTTCGTGATGTGTGGAGAACCTATGAAGTTATTTTCGTTTTTTCCTCTTTTTCGCACTTGGCTTTTTCTTTGAGTTTGGCCAATTAATATTGCTGTTTTGGTAAAAGATATGCACCGTCTTTGGGCTGAACTTTTCAACATGCCGACCGACATAGAATCCTGCCGCCACAAACAGGAGCATTACTATAGGAGGGAAAATCATTAAAGTCGTAATCGGCTTAGGTATTGCTTTACATTGTCTAAACATTTCCCTCTGCAGCGTGTCTGATTTCTCGAATGTAACAAACATTCTGCCGTCATTGCTCTCAACAGTATACACATATAGGTTGACATTATTATTGGCTTTATCATATCCGAGTATCAGCGTGCCTCCGTTTTGATATTCATCAAGAAACTCGTCGGCATCCGGCATTACCCTTTTGTATTTCGGTATTATATAGCACTTCCCACTGTCGCCGTACAACTGAATTGCATCGTCCTGTATTTCGCAGTGATTAAAAGCGACCGTAGAGACTGTAAGTTCATCTTTCGTTTTTATAGACAATGCCCACATACCATACAACATAAACCAGTAGATCAGTGCCATACCGCCAATGAGTATGATGCCGACGGCTATGGCTTCCCCGGGATTTTTTATGTTGCCGTTGAATATATCGTTCTTTTTTCTCGGCACCAGCGGAATACCTTTATCATATACACGATGGTATCCCTCTCCCGCACAGCGGACAAATTCTTTCTTTCCGACTGCCCTGTCATAAATGCGGACTTTCCGCTTTCCCAAAAACAAGTTGACATCTCCGTCTATGCGTATACCGGTGATATCCTCATATCTGTACAGTCGCTTGATGCCCCAGAAGTTTTTATGGACAAACATTTCGTCTGTATAATATATGCGCTGATTGAAATATGCAATAATAAGTGCCAAATCAGGCAATGCGAGTATAGCAAAGCCGGCAGCAATGCCAATCATATGGGGAATCCTGCCGCAAAGGAATGTAGCCGTCGCCAAAAGAACAAAACCGATAATCCCGATAACAAAAAAGACTTTCGGCATCGTCACACGCCCGGCCTTGGCTTTTTCGCTTTGCGCCGCATCCATAACAAGTCTTGTCGCCGCTCGTGTAGCCGCATAATTTTTTAAATGCTTTGACATATATTTCACCTCCGCCCGGGAAATACAGTAATTATACAACAGAGATTAGATTTTGGCAATAAAGCGCAGGATACTGTCGGTGATGTAGCAGAACAAGCAAAAAGCAGGGGCTGACAGAATTGTCAGCCCCTGCTGGTCCGAGTGACAGGGTTCGAACCTGCGGCCTGATGGTCCCAAACCTATGTCTAAACCTTCAGGCAGAACTGTGTCGCACTCTTTGGCACTTTCCGGCACTCCTGCGGTTCCTCTTTGGAACTCTATTGGACTGTTTATTTCAGCCACCGCCTTCGGCTTTTGGGATTTGTGTGGGATTGAATTCTGTATATTAAAAGTGCTTCCGACCGGGTTTACATCCAACAGCGGGTGCTTTTTGCCGCAGAGAGCAGCTCAGAAACTGCGCCGCATAAACAAAGAAATAAGCGCGATGACAAAGAAACAGCAGGCTGACTTGGATGATAGCCAGCCTGCTGAGCGAAGATGTTTATTCTATGTTTTGCCTTTCAGCAGCAATGCGTGTTCTTTTACCAGAGAATGCAATGCCGATTTTTATAATTGACGTAACATTCATTGCCTGCAAATCAACGCTGTATGCACGGTCGTTAATCTGTTGCAAGGCAACATTAGCAAGGTCTTCAAGCTGTGCTTCAGAGCGGTCTTTTCCAGCCTTTAATTCAATCAGAATACCAGGCAGCCGCTTATTCAAAGGAAGCATCTGAATATCAAATCGTCCATCACCAGCTTCGCGATTGGAGGTAATGCGATAGCTGTTGTCCATCACAGCGCATATACCCAATATCAGACCATGGTAAAATGTTTCGTCGGCAGCATCGTGGAAACTTATTGTTTGGAGCAGAAACTTCTCCAAGGTTTTTTGCAGTGAGTCGCTATCTACCTTGTAGATAGCTTCCTGAATAGCAATAGCAACGGAACGAGGAATAATATTCTCAAGCTGAGAGAGGATCTCCTTGCTGTAGACGAAAGAAATCTCTTTGTTGGGCAGAGCCACTTCGCACATATAATCCTCGCCGTAAGACTGGTCGCAGCTCACAGCCTTCAAATAACCTGCCACCAGCAGGAAGCTGTAAACAGAGGACGGATCATTCTGGATCTGCGGATAAATGACGCCGGTGTCAATGTGCGTAACGAAGGATTCGCCCTTCATCAACAGCTCCAGACGCTCCATAATATCCGGCGTTGCAGAAGCCAGCACCTCACGGATGATGTCATTGCTTCCGGTGGACTGCCAGAATGCTTTGGGACGGCAGTTATTATTGAAGTATCCAATGACAGACCAGGGATTAAAAATCTCGGTATTGCCGAAAAGGTAACCATCATACCACTCGCAAAGCTCCTGATATTTATCAGAAGCATGATAGTAGTCTGCCATCTCGTGTACTTCGCTTGAAGTGAAGCCGAAATATTTACTGTAGCGCTCGTCTAAAATCGAGTTGATCTTCAGATTGTTCAGGCCACTGAAGATACTTTCCTTGGCAACACGCAGGATGCCGGTCAGGAAACCATAGCTCAGATGCGGATTGTCTTTCAGACCACCGGAGAACAGGTTTCGCATGAACCCGATGATCGTGTCGTAGAAGCCGCTCACATGGCCCTGCTGAATGGGAGTATCATATTCGTCAATGATGACGATAGGTGCGACATCGTGGTGCTTATGGAGGAGCAGCGTCAGTGTCCGCAGGGACATTTGATATTCCACTTCGTCAGCGGCTTCTGTTGCAAGAAGGGAATATTCCTCTTTTTCGTAATCACTAAGTGCGGAGCTGGATGCCAACTCGTCGTGGCGGCGGAATTCCTGTGCGATCAGCTTTTGGAGCGTCTGATAGGTTTCTTCCCAAGAGGTGTATTTAACATCCTTAAAGGACAGAAAAATCACAGGATACTTTCTATGGTGGGCAAGATAGGATCCTCCGCAGGACCAGATTTTCTTATCTCTGAAGTAAACGGAAGTGTCCTCGGTCGTCTTTTCGAAGAAAGTGCGGAGCATATCCATGTTCAACGTTTTGCCAAAGCGTCTGGGGCGGGTAAATAGGGATACTTTGGGGCGCTCGTCCAGAAACTCCTTGATCATTAAGGTCTTGTCTACATAGTAGTAGTTTTTGCAGGCGTCCCGGTAATCAGATACGCCAATGGGCAACGGCTTGCGCGCAGATGATACTGCGGGCCTTACCACACTTCGGTGACCACGCTTATCCATCGGCTTTTGAGAGCTGTCCGGGATAAACCACTGCCTGCCCTCCTTATATGCGCCGGAAATGCGTCCGGCTTTGCAAAGCGCATTGACCCGCCGTTCGGTGATCCCCCAAGCGGCAGCCGCTTCTTTGATCGTCATATTGGAACACCTCCATTGCAGTTCGTCAAGAATATTATAACCGCTGCTCCGAACAAAATCAACTATATTATTCCGAATAATGCCGGCGTTATTCGGAACGGTAGTTTTCCTGCAAATATTCCGTTCTTTCCGGTAGCTATTTCCTGCTTTCTGTGATATTGTTCGTTTGCCAAAAGGAGGCGACGATATGCAGAAAGAAAATACCCTGACAGTCGAGCAGTGGTGCGGCCAGTGGTTCACCGCCAATCGGCACAAATGGAACGGCAACACCGAGGGCGGGTACCGCAATCTGATTTACAGCCACATCCTCCCCAGCATCGGAAGTGTGGCGCTTTCTGACCTGACAGAGCAGACCATCACCGATTTCTATGACACGCTACGGAGTCAGAGACTCAGCGCCAGAAGTGTCTGGTGCGTCCATTTGCTCCTGCGCCGGTGTATGGACGAAGCAGCACGGGAACAGTTTATTCCATACAACCCGGTGCGGCTCTGCCAGGAATCAAAGGCAGAGGAATACAAAGCAGCCCCTCTGCGCTTGGGGCAGCTCCAGCGTTACCTGAACGCAGCAGAGCAGCTCGGCGTACTCCCCCTCATCTACACAGGACTTTCAAGCGGTCTGCGGCAATGTGAACTGATCACCTTGTCGTGGGCCGATTTTCATATTCGCTACAGGTACATCCTCAAGGGTCAGCGGTTGCTGACCCTTAACGCCAAAGCAGAACGCCTTCTGAAGCAGATACCGGAAACTGACTCGCCCTATGTGTTCCGCAATCCCAAAACCGGAGCGGAGTATAAACTCCACGAGTTCTACTATCTGCACAAGAAAAGCCTGAAACAGGCCAGACTCCCGTGGGTGGCATTCCGGGATCTGCAGCGCCAGTGCATGGAGGTGGGAATATGACGCTCCGGGAATACATCCTCTTCTGGCAGGAAACCTATGATAAGCATCAGAGCAGACCGACCACATATGCGGCACACAACTATGTATTCAAGAACCATATCCTTCCCGGCCTGGGAGATATACTGCTCGCTGAATTGACATCGGAGATGGTCGGAGAATTTCTGGAGGAACGGAAGCGCTTCGGCAATCATCGACCCGGCAGCTCTGGCTTGGGAGAAGAAACCATGCGGCACATCCACCGCCTGCTTCAGCAATGCTTGGATCAAGCCATACGGGACGGTCTCCTGACAGAGAATCCCGCCAAGGCATTCCGCTACCGCAAGTCTACAACGGTGAAAGCGAATATCATGACGCCTCTGGAGACGGAGGACTATCTGGACGCTGCCGAGCGGCTGGGCTACCTGCCCATGTTCATGCTGGCGCTGACGACAGGGCTTCGCCAAAGCGAGCTAATCGCCCTGAAATGGAGTGACCTGAACATGAAAAAACGGACGCTGACCATCGCAGAAAACCGTGCGGTGGAACGGCGTGAGCTGGTGGAGTACGGTAGCCAGACGAGGTCAATAAGGCTGACCCCGGAGGTGGTCGACCTTCTCATCATGGAGCACAGCAAGCACCCCAGCAGCCCGCTCATGTTTATGCATCCGGCCACGCTGAAACCCTACTCGCCGCAGATGGTGCGCCGGATGCACAACGAGATCATCAAGGAAGCAGGAATCGACCATATCCGGTATGTGGATCTCCGCCATACCTGCGCCATCTTTGCTCTGAAGAATGGCATGGATGCCAAAGAGCTGGCGCAGATGCTTGGGCACTACCGCCCCACGATCACCCGGCAGAACTATGAACCTTATCTGCCGCACAAGGTGCAAACGGATGAAGATATACCAAACGAAGCCACTCAGGGCGAGCTTCAGCAGGCGGCAAATGTTCTGGATAGTCTTCTGAAATTCTGATAGTTATTCCGCAAAATGTGAGTTGTCCACAGAAATCAATCATTTTACATCCAAAGAGGAGGAAGCAAAATGAAAAATAGAATCACCATCGCCGCAGTATTTACCGCCTGTCTCGCCCTGTGTGCCGCCGTGTGGCCGCAGCCAGGCACAAGGGAGGAACGACCCGCCCCAATACCAACTTGCACCGTAACTGCCCCGAAAGCAGATGCTGCGACAAGGGCAGAAAAGAAAAATACGGAAACGCTGCGGGCGGAGCCGGTTGAGGAACTTGGTGCCGTCCCAGTCCCCGCACCGGCAGAGCCGACATCTGTGGCCGAAATGCCGCAGTTGGAGACTGAGCTTCCCGCACCGCAGCCGACCATAGAAATGCAGCCTGGCGATGAGGTTTATATTCCGGGCTTTGGCTGGGTGCCATACGAGGGGCCGAATCACCGCGAGTATGCTGCGGATATGTACGAAAATGGCAACAAAATCGGGAGCATGGGCTGAAACAGAATCTGCTGGGAACGGTTATGCTGCTTGCTTACGAAAGCTGCTGTACCGAAAAGTGGTTGGTATCATATTATGATACCAACCACTTTTTGCCGATGTGGAGTTGAAAAAGTCAATGGTTCTCCTCGTGGTCTGATGATGACGAGGAGTAGAGCATAGGCAGCGGCTCAACGGTTGAGCCGCCAAAAACAATAAAAAAGCCGCGGAAGCGAATCGGAACGCTTCCGTGGCTTTTTCATCGTGACCAGATGATTCGAAATCTTCTCTCTGAAATCAAAAACACAGATCTGAAAAATGGATTTTTGATAGACAAAATGGCGCCTCTATGCTAAAATTGGCCTGTATTAGTGTATATACTCCGGGGATGAGGTGTTACAATGACGATTTGTTATAACAAGCTGTGGAAGCTCCTGATCGATAAAAACATGAAAAAGAAGGATCTGCGTCTGGCTACCGGCATGTCTACGACCGCCCTTGCCAAACTGGGCAAGAACCAGCATGTCAGCACAGAAATTTTGACGAAAATCTGTACCGTGTTGGATTGTGATTTCTGCGATATTATTGAGCTCGTAAAAGAAGACGAATGTCAAAATTCGGAACACCCTGGACTTACAAATAGTAAATGTTAGTCCGTTTTATGGACTGCTTACATAGAAGAATTGATATAGCAATCAGAATAAATAAAAGGGGATATTGATATGGCATTAATTGGAACATATTATCTTGTTGAACCCGATAAGTGGCTTATGGCAACCCATGGCGATGTACGAGAGGCTAAACGGAGAGCTGATCAATGGTTTGAAGCAAAGGGAACCTACGAAGGCGCTGAGCAAGAAATTGAAGAGTTTGTTAGACAATGGGCACTAAAACAGCTAATAGAGGTCTATCACTATCCTATTGAGTGGTTAGGTGAGAAAATTCAAATTGAAGAACCTGTGAAAATGGGTTCAACAGAAAAAGAAGCGGACATTGCAATAAAGAATAACAACAGACGAGCCTTTTTGTTTGTTGAAACAAAGAAAGGCAATATTTCTGACGTTGAGTTTGAGGATGCGCAAAGGCAATTAGAAACATACCTTGCGGCAACTCATACAGCAACCATAGGTATGGTAACGAACGGAACCAAAGTTCGTTGTATCAGGAAGAAAATTGACCCCAATGATTTTGACTTCATTGCAGATTTACCAACCTATTCAAAAGATGGAATTGCAACAAAAGCAAAACTTGTGCGAGAAATCCCTAAAATCACGGCGACATCCAAAACCGGCCTAACCCCATTGAGTGAAAAATACGAAAAATTGCTCTTTGAATGTCATAGTGTAATTCGAGATACTGATGGATTGCATGCGGATGAGGCACTGGACGAACTCTGCAAAGTAATTTACTGTAAAATATATGATGAACGGACTACAACTGAGAAAACTGAAAATGCGGAGTTTAGATTTCAGATTTATGGTGCAAGTAATACCGCTGAGGTTGCTGCAAATATTCGTGAACTTTACGAAGAGGCCCGAAACAAAGACTTGGAGATTTACTCCAAAAGAATCCCTAATTATGAACGCTCCAGAGGTGTTTTCAAAGCAAATATCCGTCTGAGCGACATCGCGTTGTATAAAGTAGTCGAGAAACTACAGGCATATTCTTTTATCGACAGTAATGCGGATATTAAAGGCAGGGCGTTTCAGGGGGTCCTAAGCTCAGCCATCAGGGCAGGTATGGGGCAATACTTCACGCCAGACCCGATTGTTGATTTGGCGGTAAAGATTGTTCAGCCTAAGCCGTCAGATTTGATTTTAGACCCATTTTGCGGTTCAGGACACTTTTTGAGCAAGAGTTTAGACTATGTAATTAATAAATATTCAAATGTAGTGGACGCATACATACTGTATCAGTTTAAGTTTTTCCATTTACATGGCATTGAAAAGTCTGATCGAATGGTTAGAATCGCCATGACTGATATGATGTTGCATGACGATGGACACACTAATATCCGAAATATTGACTCGCTATTGAGTTTCGAAAATTATCCCGATATTCTGCAGCTCAAAGAGGATGAAAATACAAACCCAGCAGTTTTCGATATTATTTTGACTAATCCCCCATTCGGTAGTCTGATGACTCAAGAAGTTATGGAGATGGTTGGACGATTTGCTTTAGGTCAAGGTAAGAAGACCTTACCCATGGAATATATAGGCTTAGAACGATGCTTTCAGTTTTTACGGCCAGGTGGAAAACTCGCTATAGTTTTGCCGGATGGTTTACTAAAAAATAAAAATTCAAAGTATGTTAGGAAATGGGTCGAAGGGGTGGCTGAAATCAAGACCATTATCAGTCTACCAGAAGAAGCGTTCCAGTCGTTCGGTGCAATGGTAAAAACCTCGCTTTGCATATTCCAGAAACTTGAGGAAAACAAGTCTATTGATTCTGATTCTGACACGCTGTTAATCGAACTTGAAAATGTGGGATATGATGCAACGGGACGATTTAAGGTAGGATCGGAAATCGATCAAGCTGCTGAACTTTTTCATAAGGAGATTGGCTGGAAATGAAGTCATTAAAAACTAAGTACGGCAAATTAATTGCTGAGCAACGCTGGGACATAGATTATCATCTTCCACCGATAGAAATACGAAAGTACAATCCCAGTATCCTTCAGTCGATTGGCGAATGTGCAGAAATTATTACAGACAAAAGAAACCCCACATCCACGCCTGACGAGCCTTTCTTATATGTTGATATCTCCTCTGTGGATGTTACAACCGGAATGATAACAAATCCGCAACAACTTTTAGGTGAGGAGGCCCCTTCCAGAGCACGCAAAGTTATTCGTGAGGGTGATATAATAATATCCACATGTCGGCCTACAAGAGGTGCTGTAGCTGTTGTTCCCAAGGAGTTAGACAATCAAATTTGCTCTACTGGATTTAGCGTGATACGGGCAAAAGAAAGCATCAGTAATCAGTATCTTCATTTCATGCTAAGAAGTCCGCTTGTCAGGGAACAGTTTCGGAAATTTAGCACAGGTTCGAGTTATCCTGCTATCCTTGATGAGGATATAAAGAAAACGGTTATACCGCTACCTGAACAGCCAATTCAAGACCAAATTGCAGAGAAGGTTCACAACCAGACTCTAATTCGCAATCAGAAAATCACTACCGCAAACAAAGAATGGAGCGAAAAGCTTTCTGAATATATGGCAGAAATAGAAAAACTATAGTTTAGTTTTCTACTTAGGTCAGTTTACAAGGAACTACACGCAGACCACGAAACGGGGGCTGCTGACAACAAA
>ENA-OYXT01000025-OYXT01000025.1-human-gut-metagenome-genome-assembly--contig:-NODE-25-length-72917-cov-5.800349_pt1 | contig 72917 bp, 64 predicted proteins | sample MGYA00244218_ERZ653423 | MGnify/ENA primary metagenome ERZ653423 (study PRJEB26926, sample SAMN06165035) | human gut metagenome | biome: ENVO:00009003; feature: ENVO:2100002; material: ENVO:00002003... | reverse complement strand
CGGCAGCGTCAGATGTGTATAAGAGACAGATCCGTGCGGTGGGGCTGATCCTTCTTGGCTGGGGCATTGTCCAGATCGGTCTGTCCTTCCAGAGTCACGACCCGTCCCAGCGCAGCAACGGCTTTCTCACGCTGGCCGGTGGCGTGATCGTGACGTTCGCCAAAGAGATTCTGGCGCTTATCACGGGCTGAGGGAAAGGAGGAACATCATGGGAAAATGCGAGTGCTATATCCATTCTCTGAAACAGGGCGAAAAGCACGTTCTGGGAGAAGCAAGGATCATCAAGCATCTGGGCGACAACGACTATCTGGCGGAATACAACGGCGTGAGATGCCATGCGATTTTCAATCCATTTGTCGGGAAGTTCTTTGTGGACGACGTGTACGGGATCGTTCGCAAGTCCCCGGCAGACCGCACCCGATAAAAATGACAGCAAGAGGCAGGCGCAAAGCCTGTCTCTTGCTGCCGGGAAAGGAGAACGCAATATGAGTGACAACTGGGTCGTTCAGAATCTGGAGAACGCCCTTGCGACTTGGAACGAAAAGCTGGCGGAGATCTGGCAGCTCATCACGCAATCGCCGGAAACATTCAAGGGCGGCACCATCTGGAACGTGGTCCTGCTCATCCACGACACGATGCAGGCCATTGGCCTTGCGCTGCTGGTGCTGTTTTTTGTGGTGGGCGTCGTGAAAACCTGCGGCTCCTTCGCAGAGATCAAGCGTCCGGAGGCGGCGGTAAAGCTCTTTATCCGCTTTGCGCTGGCCAAAGCCGCCGTGACCTACGGACTGGAACTGATGATGGCCCTGTTCACCATCGTGCAGGGGGTCATTTCCTCCATCATGTCGGCAGCCGGAATGGGTGCAGCGCAGGAGACGGTGCTACCCGCCGAGATCGTGACCGCCATTGAAAGCTGCGGCTTTTGGGAGAGCATCCCCCTCTGGGCGGTGGCGCTGATCGGTGGTCTTTTTATCACGATCTTGTCTTTTGTCATGGTCCTCACGGTATATGGACGCTTCTTCCGCCTGTATATCTACACGGCCATTGCCCCAATTCCCCTTTCGACCTTTGCGGGGGAACCGAGTCAACAAATCGGCAGGAGTTTTTTGAAATCCTATGCCGCCGTGTGTCTGGAGGGAGCCATTATCGTGCTGGCCTGCATCATCTTCTCCCTGTTTGCATCCAGCCCGCCCGCCGTTGATCCCAATGCGGCGGCAGTCACGCAAGTGTGGACGTATGTAGGAGAGCTGATTTTCAATCTTCTGGTGCTGGTCGGAACGGTGAAAATGGCAGACCGTGTGGTACGAGAGATGATGGGACTTTAATTTGAAAAGGAGAAAATACAATGATGCAAAACCATGTGATTTACAGTGACGATCCACAGGCAGTGGAGAAGCTGCAGGCCAAGCTCGACAAGCTGACCGCAATGCACGCCCGCATGAAGGAGATCAACGCCTATTTCCGCAAGCACGCCACGGCGCTGGGCTGCCCCGGCCTTTCGGATGAGGATGCTGCCAAGTTGGACAGGCGTGTGCAGGAGGGATATTCGTGGGAAAAGCAGCCGTATCCATCCTACGTCCTCAGCGGCAACACAGCAGAGATGCGGCGGCTCCGGCAGCGCATTGAGGAGGTATCCCGGACGCAAAGCACCGAATATGTGGGCTGGGACTTTCCGGGCGGCCGTGCCGAAGCAGACAAGGAGGACAACCGTCTGCGGCTGTATTTTGACGAAAAGCCCTCGGAGGAGCAGCGCAGCAAGCTGAAATGCAACGGATTCAAGTGGGCACCGTCCGTAGGCGCATGGCAGCGCCAGCTCAACGACAATGCCATTCACGCCGCCGCACGGATGGACTTCCTGCGCCCGGAGAGCGGCGAAAGTCCCACGGCCATTCAGCCCAAGCGACCGGCGAAAAATGCACCGGAGAGAGGATAACGGCTATGGAGATCAAAATCAACCGGGAGATACGGGACTACAAGGAGAACATCTTCTTCGGGCTGTCGCTGCGGCAGCTCATTTTTTCGCTGCTGGCCTGCGGCGTGGCCGTGGGCATCTATTTGGGTCTGCGGGATGCGCTGGGGACGGAAACGGTCAGCTGGCTGTGCATCCTCGGCGCAGCGCCCTTTGCCGCTATGGGCTTTGTGAAATACCACGGCATGACGGCGGAAAAGTTCTTCGCTGCATGGCTGCGGTCGGAATTTCTTGTCCCCAAGCGGCTGACCTTCCGGTCGACCAATTTGTATTGGGAAGCTATGCAGGAACAGCGCAGGCAGGAAAAGAAGCGCCCCACTATAAACTTTGGTGCATTTGCCCCGAAGTTTATAGCGGCACACGGGACGAAAAGGAGGTGCAGCAAGAAATGCTGAAAAAATGGAAAGAGCTGCTTCACAGGGATCCGGAGCAGTTCCGTATTCCCCGCAGCGTGCAGGAGGTGATCCCCATCCGCACGGTCTGGAAAAGTGGAATCTTCCTTGTGGGGCCGAACCGGTACAGCCGCACATGGCAGTTCTCCGACATCAACTATGCGCTGGCCGGTGAGGAGGATCAGAAGTCCATGCTGCTGGGGTACAGCGGTCTTCTGAATCTCTGCGACAGCAATGCGTCCACAAAGTTCAGCGTTGTCACCCGGAGGCTCAATCGCCGTGATTTCGAGGACTATATCATGATTCCCTATGCAAACGACGGACACGACCACTACCGCAGGGAATACAACGCCATGCTGCTGGAAAAAGCGTCTCATGCAAGCGGGATGATCCGGGACCTGTATATTACCGTAACGGTTACACGCAAAAGCTACAAAGACGCAGAGAACTATTTTGTTCGTGCCGGAGCGGAGTTTACGCTGGCGCTCTCCCGTCTTGGCTCCCGCTGCACAGAACTGGATATGATGGACCGCCTGCGTGTCCTGCACGGCTTTTATCGCTACGGTGAGGAGGCGGACTTCCACTTTGACCCGGCGCTGTCCATGAAGTTGGGCCACAGCTTTCAGGACTATATCTGCCCGGACAGCTTTGAATTTGACCGGGACCACTTCCGCACGGGCGACCGCTATGGCCGGGTGCTGTTTTTGAAGGATTACGCAGCCTATCTGCGGGACGATATTCTCTCGGAGCTTTCCGGTATCGACAGGCCCATGATCCTCTCCATTGATGTGGTGCCCGTTCCTATGGACAAGGCCATCCGGGACAGTGAGAGCCGTCTGCTGGGCGTGGAGCGGAACATTGTGGATTTCCTGCGGAAGCAGCAGGCCAACAACAATTTCTCTGGGACGGTTCCCTATGACATGGAGAAGCAGCGAGCGGAGATGAAGGAATTTCTGGATGACCTGACCATCCGTGACCAGCGGATGATGCTGGGGATGGTGACGCTGGTGCATACGGCGGACAGCAAGGAGCAGCTGGATGCCGACACCGATTATATTATGAATGCCGCAACAGGGAGAATGTGCCAGATGGCGACGCTCCGCTTCCAGCAGATGGATGGGTTGAATACAGCGCTGCCCATTGGCTTGCAGAAGTTGGATATTCTGCGTACCTTCACCTCGGAATCTCTGGCGGCGCTGATGCCCTTCCGGGTGCAGGAGATCATGGAGCCGGGCGGCATCTATTACGGGGAGAATGCCATTTCCGGTAATCTGCTGCTGTGCAACCGGGCCAATCTGCTGAACCAATCCACCATTATTACCGGCGTCCCCGGCAGCGGCAAATCCTTTTCGGCAAAGGAACTGATCACGTTTCTTGCGCTGGCCACGCAGGACGATATTCTTGTCTGAGACCCGGAGCGGGAGTATTATGCGCTGGGACAGGCGCTGGGCGGCGAGGTCATCCGCATTGCGGCGGGAAGTCCCGACCATATCAACGCTATGGACATGGTGGAGGGCTACGGCGACGGCGGCAATCCCGTGGTGGACAAATCCGAGTTTATCCTGTCCCTCTTTGAACAGCTGGACCGGGGCGGCATCGGCCCTCTGCAAAAGAGCATCATTGACCGGTGCGTGGATGCTGTTTATGCGGCCTATAAGCGGGGCGGCCCGGTCCCGACGCTGTGTGTTCTGCGGGAGAAGCTGCTGGAGCAGCCGGAGGAGGAAGCCCGTGACCTGGCGTTGGCGCTGGAGCTGTTCACCACCGGCAGTCTGGATGCCTTTGCCCATGAGACGAACGTGGACACCCAAAACCGCATCGTTATCTATGACATTATGGACCTGGGGCGGCAGCTGAAAACAATGGGGCTGCTGATCATCACGGACGCCATGCTGAACCGTGTGACGGAGAACTGGCGCAAGGGCAAGCGGACGCATCTTTTTATAGATGAGTTCCATGTGGTCTTTCAGAATCCGTACAGCGCAGATTTCTTTGACTCCGCATGGCGGCGCTTCCGCAAACGTGGGGCCTATCCCACTGCCATTACGCAGAATGTGGAGTATCTGCTGGACAGCGTCCAGGCCAGCACCATGCTCTCCAACTCCGAAATGCTGATTCTGCTGAATCAGGCACCCAGCGACCGGGAGAAGCTGGCGGCGCTTCTGAACATCTCTCCGGAACAGACCAGTTACATCACCAATGCGCCGGCAGGCTGCGGCCTGCTGCGTTACGGCGGCGCACTGGTGCCGTTTCGGAATCAGTTCCCCAAAGACACGGAGTTGTACCGCCTGATGACCACGAAACCGGACGAGAGCATTATTGTGGGAGGTAAGACGAAATGAGCGAGTTGAAACTGACGCAGCACCCGGAGATCACGGAGCTGCTTTCGGTATTGGAACAGAACGGCCTTCACAAAGAGCAGGACGAGGTGAAAAGCCTTGCCGCCTATATTGACGAGATGGAAGGTCAGTTATCCGCCATGAATGAGGAACTGATGCAGATGCACCGGGAGATCAGCACCATCCGGGACAGTTCCCTGAAGGTTCGGTGCGAGAAACTGATTTCCGGTGCAGAAAAACAGCTGCGGCAGGCAGTAACAGCCATTAGGACGGTCAAGGATAACTGCCTTTGTATGGCGAGAAATGCGATGGACACTTTTAAGGCAAATGGCAAGGCGGCCCTGCGCCGTGCAGTCTTTGCTATGAAGATTCCCAGCACGTTGGCCCTGCTGCAAGATATGTTGGAGCGGCAGGCGGCAAGTGCCCAAAAAACAGCCGAGCGCCTGGGCGACATTCAAGCGGAATTGCAGGAGGCCGGAACCCATATACAGCGGGCGGGCCGCACGCTGCTCGGAAGGCCAGAACCAGAAGATGCCGAGTATGAACAAAATAAAGGTCTGCTTGGCAAGGCGCAGACCTTTATGGGACGAATGTGTGACAGCCTTTCAAGTATTGCTGCCCGGACGGCCCAGCTGGTGGACCGGCTGACCGCCGAGCGGAAAACACCGGATTCCCGCCAATCCGTCAAAGAAGCGCTGCGGGATCTGCAAGCGGAGAAAAAGTACGGGGAGGATTTCCTTGCTCCCGCTGAACCGATTCGGTAAGGGGGCGCAATGGCAGACCTGAAAACAAGAAAGGCCGTCAAGGGAACCGTTAAGACCATTGACCGTGCGGCGGTTGCCGCTGAGCGCCTGAAGTCTGCCGCTGTCCGCACAAAGAATGCTGCCGAGCGCAGCGCTACTCCTGCGGAGACTTCTTCGCAGGAGTACGGCGCTCAGAAGCTGGAGCGCACGGCGCAAAGCACAGTCTCCGAGTTGGACTTTCAATTCCGGAAGCGGGGCCGCCGTGGCTTTTCTGATGCACGGCGAAATGCGGACAAGGCAAGGGCGCAAATGCAAAAATGCAGGGACGTACTGGGAGAAAACAAGTCGAAGAAAGCGGTGCAGGCTCCCCATGCGCCCAAGCCCGCAAAAACGGTGCGGACAGGTGCTCGCCCCATACAGCGGACCGGCCGCATCGTCATAAAGCCGCCTGTCGGTTCCGAAGCGGCGCAAGTGGCCAAGGCTGCCGCAAAGACGGCACCAAAGGCGGTGCAGACGGTCAAGGCTGCGGCAAAGGCCGCTGTGCAGACAGTCCAGCGCACTGCCAGAGCAACAGTCTCTGCCGCAAAGGCGGCTATCGCCGGGACAAAGGCTGTCATCGCCGCTCTCGCAGCGGGCGGATGGGCGGCAGTGGCAATCATCCTCGTTCTCTGCGTGGTCGGGCTGATTGCCAGTTCCTGCTTCGGTGTTTTCTTCTCCGGCGAGGACAGCGGCACGGGACAGACCATGCGGCAGGTAGTGCAGGAGATCAACGCCGACTACCAATCGCAGATCGACGTCACAAAGGCTGGCAGCACCTATGACGAACTGGAAATGTCCGGCTCCCGTGCTGTCTGGCCGGAGGTGCTGGCGGTGTATGCCGTGAAAACCACTACCGACCCCGACGATCCGCAGGAGGTCGCCACGGTGGACGATGCCAAGAAAGCCATCCTCAAGGATATTTTCTGGCAGATGAACGAAATCTCTTCCCACACGGAGAGCAAGACCGAGGAAGTCATCACCGAAACCGACGACGGCCACGGGAACATCGTGGAAACCACCACGACAGTCACACGCACCTACCTTTATATTACAGTCAGTCACAAGACCGCCGAGGAAATGGCAGACCGTTTCAGCTTCAACGCCGACCAGCGGCAGCAGCTCTCGGAACTGCTTGCCGAAGAAAACCGTAAGTTGTGGTCATCCGTTCTCTACGGCATCTATTCTGGTGACGATACCATCGTCACCGTGGCGCTATCGCAGGTCGGAAATATAGGCGGGGAACCGTACTGGTCGTGGTATGGATTTGGAAGCCGTGTGGAATGGTGTGCCTGCTTTGTCAGCTGGTGCGCCGACCAGTGCGGCTATATCGACACGGGTGTCTGCCCGAAATTTGCCGGTTGCGGAAATGGCGTGCAGTGGTTTCAGGAGCGTGGACAATGGCTGGATGGCTCCGCCGAGCCTGTTCCCGGCATGATTGTCTTCTTCGATTGGGACAACAAGGGCGGCTCCGGTCCCCAGGACGGAGAGGCGGACCATGTGGGTATCGTCCAGAAGGTGGAGAACGGAATCATCTACACCGTCGAGGGTAATTCCGGAAATCTCTGTCGGGTGAACCGCTATTCTGTGGGACAGTATGAAATTATGGGCTACGGTGTTCTGCGCCCGTAACCGTAAAAAAGAAAATGGTGTCACCCCACTGGGTGGCACCATTTTTATCAAAAGCAACGCAGCAAACGAATTGACGATAACGCATCAAACGCTATAATGGACTTGACATCAATTATTGGGGACGGAAATGATACGGACATTTCGTAAATCTAACCCATTTGCGATACCGCCGCCAAAAGCTGTTGGTATTGGGGCGTTTCCGGAAAACCTGACGGAGACGGTGACGGCGTAACTTCTGTTGTCAGCGCCGGTGCAAGGAAGCAAATGCTCTGGATCACCCGCATTTTGTGCTCCAAGGAAGAATGGACATAGACCTGAAGCGTGGTGCGGACATCCGCATGGCCCAGCATCTCACTCAGGCTCTTGACATCTACCCCACGCTCCACGCAGCGGGAGGCGTATGTGTGCCGCAACACATGGAAATTTCGGTACGGGATGCCCGCTGCTTTCAGCAAGGTTCGGTATTGATATTGCATTGTCCGTGGCTCCATCGGCGCACTTTTCCCAGTCAGGAGATAGTTTTCTCCGTTTGGATGGGACTGGATGATCTTTTTCAGAAGGGCGGCCATGTCCCCCGGCAGGGGGATAGTACGCCGAGCGCTGTCACTTTTGGGCGGTAACACCATCAAGCAAGTACAGTCCCCGCTGCGGATGCGCTGTACAGTTTTGGTGATGTGGATCACACCATTTCGCAGGTCAATATCTTTATATTGTAAGGCGCACAGTTCTCCGAGACGCAGGCCGGTATTCAGCGTCAGCAAAATGCCGATACCGGCGGTCGTCGGCTTGTCCATGATCTTCTGCGCCAAACGCTGAATTTCATCCGGATAGAAGATGTCGATCTGCTTTCGTCGATATGCAGGCAGCTCCACGGCCAACCCCGGACTGGTGCAGTCCAGCTTTTTGGCGCTGTATCTCAGGATGGACTTCAAAAGCACGCCCACGTCTCGGGCACTTTTCCCGGAGAGACCGCCTTTTTGTAGGCGGAGAAGAAAATCGGAAATTTGATTCGCCGTCAGCTGGCATACAAGCACTACTCCCAAAGCGGGCAGAATATAATGTTCCAGCATATAAGCATACCGGGCAAGCGTAGATTGCTTCAGCTTATCCTGTTTATCCGCAAGAAACCGCTCTGCTGCCTGATCCAGCGTGAGTGAGGAAGTTTTCACCGGCGCTTTCTGACAAGCGTCCAAGCATCTTTGCCGTTTTGCACGGCACTCCCGATAGCTGCTGGCATAAACATAGCCATACTCAGCCCGGCCGGAGGGCGAGTGGCCCCGGATATACCGTCCCTCCCAGCGCCCATCCTTGCGCTTGTAAATATTTTCTCCACGTTTTGGCATATAGGCCCCTCCTTGACGATGTTTTTGACGGCGTATTTTACTTGCATCTGCTGTTTCGACCGATACAATTCAACACAAATGTGCTGAAACGGAGTATCACTATCACACGCATTTGTAATTTGCATGAAATTTTGCTAAATTCCGGCAATACGGTCATTGACTTTTGCGGGAAGTGTCGATATAATATAGGCGATTGGATGGACTTCGGTATCGCAAATGGGTTAGATTTACGAAGGCCCAAGTCCCGGATTTCTATTCTATCATTCCCAACAAAGACCAAGTTGATTCTCGAAAACAAAATATGCGAGTCCGATGATGCTGCACGGCGGTCATCCGAGCCGGAAACGGTCAGGTGATTGCCTAAAAGGAAAGGGGTGCAATGCCCCATGCGGTCGGCACTGTAAGCGCAAGGATATGATCGAGGCGGAAAACCGCTGGGGCGAAAGCCCGTCATTGCGAGAAAATCGTGAGAAGGTAGATCATAAACGCAGAGGAAAACCCTCAAGGCGCAAGTCAGTAGAATTGTGTAGTTAGGACTCAGAGGCAGCGGGCGCTCTCTCCGTGGTGCTATATGGCAGGAGTGTACGCTGATGACCCATTATGGGTTTATCGGCGTATTATTTTTACCATTTACGAACACGGAGGAGGTGTGCCCCTATGGGGAAGGTCGCAGGCGCTCAGAATTTTGATGGCAGGAACTGGCACGAACAGCATATCGCAAAGCGGACACGGGCGGCTCTGGACGAGCAGGACCGGGCCTTTGCGGAGCGTCATGCCGGGGATACGCTGGCGGAATTGGCCTGTTATCTGCGGCGCTGCGCCGAACATTGGGGACGGTCCCCTGCCCCATGTGAGATCGTCGGCGGAAGCTACATTGCCGAGCGGTTCGGCAGTTGGTCGGACGCTCTGCGGGCGGCGCACCTGAATCCTGCGTACAGCCACCCGCATAACCGGTCCAATGGCCGATATCAGCGGGAAAAGAAGCGCCAAATCGAGCTGTACCGGGCGGAGCGGGACGCCAAACGGGCGGAACGGGAAAAGAAAAATCTGGAGCGCCAGCGGGTCAACGCCGCACGGGCGGCGGCCAAGCAGGCGGACGAGCCTTGCGAAGCCGAGCCGACAGAGGCCGCTCTCTGAACGGCAAGCAATTTCGGTAAGCACGTTGCCAAAGCGGCAGCGAGTTTATAATAAAAATTCTCTAAGGAGGAAAACAACATGAAGAAAAGACTTTTGTCTCTGATCATGGCTGTCATGATGGTCGTTGTGCTGGTCGTCCCGGCCGCAGCTGCCACCACGGACACGACCAGCGGCGGCACGGTGACCGTCTACGTCACCTACGGCATGTTCCAGGACGAGGGGATCGGCACCTACCCGGCCTATAAGGGCGGCCTGCCGACTTCCGACAACATCGATGCCAACTTCTACATCAACGCTTATACCCTGAGCATCAGCACCATCGAGACCGACTACATGGCGACCACGCAGGGGATCTATGGTGTCCCCGATACCAGCGTATCCTATTTCAAGACCCCGAACCTGGTGGATGCCATTCTGGCTGCGTTTTTCGAGAATGGCATTGACATCACCGATACTAATGTCGTGAACGCCGGCTGGGATTCCAAGCCTGTCGCCGGCAATCCCGGCGGGTATATTCATGGCGTAAGCCCGGAATATACCACTGTCAAGATTCAGAAAGGTGTTGTTGTCGATGGTGTCAGCTACACTGTTTACACGGGCAACGGCTGGAACATCGCCTGCGGCACCAGCGCATCCAATATCAAGGCTCTTGATGCCTATGGCACCAGCACTGCTCTGACGGACGGTATGATCATCGTCTTTGATTACAGCCCCTATGTGATTTACGAAGCCGAATAACACCAACTGCAAAGAGGGGTGGGGCGGACATCCGTCCGCCCCACCCCTCTTCTTGCGTGGAATTTAGATGGGAGTGTAGGTGACACACATTTTATGAAAAAACGACTTTTTGCAGGCTTGCTGGCAGCGGTTATGATGCTTAGCTTGCTGCCAACAAGTGCCTTTGCCGCAGAGGAGACGGACAGCGCAGCTTCTGACACCGAGCAGACAGAAACGCTGCAGCCAAGTAAAAATACAACAGATGTCCAAGATGTTTCCGACACGGAATTGCCCACGGTAGCCCCGACCAGTAGCGAATCGTCCCTTTCCGTGACGGACTTTTCTTTTTATGAGGTTCGTACCGGAAATGACGGATACTACAATGAGACATCAACGGAGAATCCCACCCAGCTTGTCTTGGAAGACGGAGAGTATGTTATTTACGCACCGCTCACAAAATTGATGAACCTGACCAAAAGATGGGATCTGCGTGTCGAAGCTCCGGAGAGCTACACCGACACGTTTTCTTTATATTATCTTACATATCGGGATCTGAGCGGCAAGGGTAATTGGAGTGATACTGCCTATTCCGTAAAAGCAGCATCTGCCCCGTACACAACGAAGGACGGGAAAGAGGTCCAAAGCGTTCAAACCGATTATATGTCCATGATGCTTACGAAGGATGCGGATGGGACGAATTTTCTATGGTGTGAAACCATGACCCTTTTTTGGACAGAAAACGGGGAACAAAAGACCTGCGACATTCATATTCGCCCCTACTGCGATATGGAACATCCTACTCAGTTCCATATCATGAACTTTACCGATAAAAAGAATTTCACCTTAGAACAGGTGGATGAGAATACATACAAGACACAAGTCGTGGTTGGAAAAGAAGCCATGGTGCAGCTAGTGCGAGCAGATGATCGCCTGGCGGTACGCTGGGATGGCGTCGAACAGTCGGGAAGCGGATGGACTCTGGATAACTCAGAGGTCGGCACCAAAACCTATACGATTGAATTAAGCGACAAAAAAGGCGAGGCTGAGTCACGGACTTATCAGCTGATCGTCGAGACGGTCGCATGGGAAGCTGACTATACCCCAAAACTGGATGAAAATAACTCAACAAATAAGGGAAAAGCAACGCCGCCCTATCGAATTACAACGCAGGATAAAGCCACCCTGAAAATGGTGCTTGATGAAGCGCAGGCCCAGGCAATTCAGGAAGCAGGCGGATACACCAGCTACAGCTGGACAGTGTATGGGAAAGAAATGTCCACAACCGATACCTTCGTATTTGATACGACCTATAAGACGACCATAACGCAGGTAAAATGCACCATCACCAATACTGTACACGGTATGGAATGGTCCAAGACGTTCGCTCTTATGGTCGTCAACCAAATGCCGAATGCTATCGACTACACGCCGATCGTTAAAGTGACCAACACAGGCGTAAGTGAATACACGACGGGCCACACAGCGAGTAAGTTGACAGCAGAGGTCGTCAAAGAAGACTATACCCCCGGTGGAAATATGATTCGCTACCAGTGGTACAGCAAGGCGGAAGGTGCCACCAAGTGGACAGCCATTGCCAAGGATGGAACAGCCAATGTGTATTTCCCCCTGACCAACGAAGTGGGGACGACGACCTATTGCTGTGTTGCACGACTGATTTACTCGAACGCAAAAGTCCCCACCACCGTCCCGGAGGATGCCTGCGTCACCATCACCGTAAAGCCCCGGGAATGGGCTCCTGAGACGGGCATCACCGGCAGCGGCACATCGGATGATCCGTACATTCTGCGGAATGCAGAGAGCTTTGCAGCCGTGCGGGACGAAGTGAACGCCGGTATTTCTTTCAATGGCGTTTATTTCAAAATGGCAGCAGATGTGATCCTGCCTGCAGACTGGGAGCCGATGGGCGGGCTGAAAGACCCCACTGTAATTGGTGACCTCAATAGGGTTGGTGATATGGGTCGAAACCTGTATCCCTTCAGTGGCACGCTGGATGGAGACGGCCATATTCTAACGCTCAGCAAAGGCAGCAAGCCGCTTCTGGGCTTCGCACGGGAAGCAGTCGTCAGGAACCTGAATATTCAGGGTGAGCGCATCGAGGGCAACGGCCTGCTGCAATATTACGCAGTAGACTATGGCGATGATGGCCTGTATGCCACTGGTGTGCCCGACACCATCACCATTGAAAACTGCCATATCATCGGGAAAACCAATATTACGATGTCCGGTTTTCTGGGCGGCTATGCCTCCGGAGCGAACACAGTCGTTATCAGCAACTGCTCCGTTGGCGAGGATGTGGTCATCGGCTGCGACAGGGATCAGGATCGTATTGGCTCTCTGGCAGGCGACTTCAACGGAACCGTCGTGAACTGCACCAGCGACGCCACCGTTTACGGCGTGAACCGTGTGGGCGGTCTGGTCGGCGCTAAGGGCCAGTCTATGGGCCTGTGCGATGTCATGAGCAGTTCCTTTACCGGTAAGGTCATTGCCACCGGCAACTATGTGGGCGGCATCATGGGTGCCGGCTATGTGGCCGATTCCGCCCCCAACTCCCCCTGGGCACGAATCATCGGCTGCTTTGTCAGCGGCAGCGTGGAAGGCAAGGACTATGTGGGCGGTATCACCGGCGGTGAACCCGGCGTGCTCCAGTGCTGGGGCAACGGCGCAGGTGTTATCAGCGACAATGTGTTCTACGGTACACTTTCCGCCACCGGCAAGAATGTTGGCGCTATCGCCGGTAAGATCCGCTCTCTGAACAAATATACCGAGGTAGATAACAACTACTATCTGGCCGACTGCGGGGCCGAGAAGGGCATCGGTGCCATCGACATGGTGGACACGACCTGCAAGGATTACCCTGCCGTCGAGGATGGCCGGTATATCTGCTCCAGAGAGGGCTACACGGAGCCGTGCTTCATGGAAGGCGATTTCAGCCGTGAGGACGATCCCCTCGGCGCAGATGCGGATAAACTCGCCAAGGCTGTGACGGCCAAGGAACTGACGGACGGCACCGTTGTGGCGTGGCTGAACGGCTCTGACCACAGCTATCACAACTGGATCCAAGGCGAGAACGGCCCCGTTATCAGCGATAAGCCCGTAGCCTATGCGCTGGCCGTTTCCGGCGATTACAAGACCACCTACACCATTGGCGACGAGCTGGACCTGACCGGCCTTGTGCTCACCGCCACCTGGACGGACGGCTCCACCACGGAGGTCGATCTGGCCGACGTGGAGATCACCGGCTTTGACACCAACCAGCGTGGTGAGCAGACTGTGACGCTGGCCTACGGCGCTGCCAAGGTGACCATCACCGTCACCGTGCTGCTGCCTGCGGGCAAGGATATTACCGTATCCTTCATGCTGCTGGGCGACTCCGCCCACGGCGACAGCGGCGACAAGCACACGCTGGCTGACAACAACCTCGAAACGTGGATCGACGCCACGAAGGTCACGGTCAGCAACAACGCAACCGTTCTGGATGTGATTCTGGCTGTTTGTGGCGACAGGTTCGACATCAAGAATGAAAGCGGCAACTACATTCAGGCCATCACCCCCAAGGACGGCACGGAGTTGGCCGAGTTCACCAACGGCAATCTCTCCGGCTGGATGTACACCCTCAACGGCGTACACCCCAATCTGGGCGTGGCGCAGCAGTACCTCAACGAGGGCGACGTGATCGTGTTCCACTACACGGATGATTACCTGAAGGAATACGAGGCCGAGCAGAACCGCACCAAGACCGCCGAGGAAGTCATCGCCATGATCGACGCCATCGGCACGGTGGACCTCAGCAAGGCCGGTGCCATCAGCGCCGCCCGGTCCGCCTATGACAAGCTGACCGACGCCGAAAAGGCTCTGGTCACGAACTATGATGTTCTGGTGGAAGCCGAGGCGGAATATGCCCGTCTGGCCGCCGAGCAGGGCAAGAAGCTCGACAACATCTACACCACCACCGGCGACTACATTTCCGGTCTCGGTACGCCGGATGTGGGCTCCATCGGCGGCGAGTGGATGGTCATTGATCTGGCCCGCTCCGGCCGCACGGTCCCCGACGGCTACTACGAGAAGGTCGTGGAATATGTGCAGAAGCACGCCGACGAGAATGAGCGGCTGCATCGTGCGAAGTCCACGGACAACTCCCGTATCATTCTGGCCCTGACCGCTATCGGCAAGGATGTGACCAATGTTGGCGGCCACAACCTCCTGAAGGGTCTGGACAGCATGGATTACATCCAGACGCAGGGCATCAACGGCCCCATCTGGGCGCTCATCGCTCTGGACAGCCACAACTATCCGACCTCCGGCGATGTGACCCGTGAGAAGCTGATTCAGGCGATTCTGGACGCACAGCTTCCGGGCGGCGGCTGGAACCTCAGCGGCAATGACGCAGATCCCGACATGACCGCAATGGCCATTCAGGCTCTGGCTCCCTACTACAAGGAGAACGATGCCGTGAAGGCCGCTGTGGACAAGGCGCTGGATGTGCTGTCCGAGCTGCAGCTGGCTACCGGCGGCTTCGGCAGCTGGGGCACCGAGAACAGCGAGTCCTGCGCTCAGGTCATCGTTGCGCTGACCGCTCTGGGCATCGACCCGGCCAAGGACAGCCGCTTCATCAAGAACGGCCTGACGATTCTGGATGCGCTGGCCAGCTACTATGTGGACGGCGGCGGCTTCCGCCACATCGCCAGCGGCGACCGTGACGGCATGGCCACCGAGCAGGGCTACTACGCTTTGGCTGCCTACTATCGCTTCCTCAACGGCCAGACCCGGCTCTATGATATGAGCGATGTGACGATCAAGGCAAACGACCAGCCCACCGACCCGACGACCCCCGTGACGCCTGCGACCGGGGATAATCAGCCGGTCGTGCTGTGGTTTGGTTCCGTGCTGATTTCCGGCGCTGCGATCCTTCTGCTGGCTCAGAAGAAAAAGAAAGTCCGGTAATCCCATTTAGGACCTTTGCGCCGGGGCGCACTTATGCGTCCCGGCGCAATTTCAAACAACGTGCTGGATTTTAGGAAATGCCTATGCGAATGAAGAACGTGAACTATCCCTAAGACCCATCATAGAAATCCATATTGGAATGTAGCGCAAACTGCCCGAATGGTGCGGTTTCTGCACTTACGCTTTGAATCGGCTCTGCTATGCCTTTGGCATGGCAGAGCCGGTTTTTGTCTTTGCTGCAGGAACTCCGAGGTGGTTCCCCACTCGGTTTAGAACGGGCGTGCGCACTCGCACCTTCCGGCCAAAGGAAGCCCTACTGCACGCATCACTCCATGCAGCGTGCAGTAATGATAGAAAATCTCCCATTTCTGCCGTATTTCGTCCCATAGCAAGCAGAAAATATGCGGCAAATAGGTGCCGTGGCCCTCCTCCCTCAATATGAAGCCCAAAATTCATATTGAAACGGAGGAAAAGACGATGGATGGAAACCATCCGAAAAACAAAAGCACGCATCCACGCCGTGCAAAGGCAAAGGACAATCCCTACACGATTTACACGACCGGCTCCGATACCGGCCATCCGAAGTACATTTTGGAATTTACTGACGGCCAAAAGCGGCGGCAGCGGCTTGAAATAGATCAGGCGATCTACGAGCTGTTTGACCGATTTGAACTGGAGGACAAGCGCTTTCTGAATGAGGTAGACCGGCACTATGAGCACATTGATCTGACCGAAGCCGAGATAGAGCATCGGGCAGCCTTCCCCAAAGAACCTCTGGAGGAAGAAATCGGCCGGGTGCTCCTCTATGAGGAATTACATAAGAGGATCGCACAGCTGACGGAAACACAGCAGCGAAGATTGGCTCTCTACTATTTTCACGGGCTTACCTATGAGCAGATCGCAGCAGCGGAAGGGTGCCGGTATCAGGCCGTCCGGGATTCGGTACGATCCGCAATCCAGAAATTGAAAAACTTCATGAGTGAGTAACCTAACTATGGGGCGGCAGAAACCCTCTGCCGCCCCCTTCTTGTATAACTAAAAACGAAAAGGGCTCTGTACATCCAGATATGCCTCCATACTGCCAGTGCCCTCGGAGAACTCTCCAAAAATCCGGTCCAGAGTGGCATAGGCTTCTTTTCGCTGCTTTTCCTCCCGGACCTGCCACCACTGGCGCTTGGGGCGCTCTTTCTGGCTTTCCTGCTTTTGCGGCGCGGCCTCCGCCTGGGGCTGCTGTTCAAACAGATCGTCAAAATTATTCATCACAGATTACCTCTCTTTCGATTTGGGTTTCTTTTTGGGCTTGGGCGGCTGGTGCCGGGTAGTTTTCTGAGCAGCCTTCTTCTGAGGCGCAGCCGGTTCCTCAGCCCTGGCAGCCTCCGCCTCCTTCTTCCGCTGGGCCTGGATGTCCCGCAGCTCCTGCCGGACAGAAGGCTTCTCGGCCCCATCAGAAGTACCCCTTGCGGACTTGCTGCTGCTCTCGGAGATAGGCTCGGACGGAGGGGATTTTTCCGCCGCTGGAGCAAAAGGGGCGTTCTTCTCTGCAGCAGGGTTCTCCGGCTGAGATTTCTCCTTCTGAACGGGCTTTTCCATCAGCTCATCCAAAAGCTGGTCGTCCACACTCTTTTCCGGCATGGCCTGCTCCGGCGCGGCGGGTTCGCTGCCGCGCTGTTCGCGGGATTTCTCAATATCCTCCTTGATCGAAGCCGTATCCACAACGGTGAGCTTGAACTTCTCCACGATCCGGTTGGCTCTGGCGGCGTCATCCTCGAACACCAGAATGTCGATGGTGTCGTCGCCTTTCTTCACCGGGATGGGTGCGTAGAGAATCCCGTACCCCTTGGCTTGCTTGGCAAACTCCGGGCAATCCTCCTTCTTGATGGTGTAAACCTTTAAGGGGCGCTTTTCCCGCAGCATAGCCTCAATGCGGGCTTTGCCCTTGGTCTTTTTCTGGTCTTTCAGAACCGTGTAAAGGGCGGCGGCCAGATTTTTAGCAGCAGAACCGGTGATCTTGAGGGCAAATTCAGCGCCCTCCAAGCTCATCCGTACCACTTGCTCTGCCGCGTCGCCTGAGTTATACATCAAAAATCATCTCCTTCCTGGGGGAGCCGCCCGGCCCTGCTCCGGCTCCTGGCGGGCTTTCTCATACTTGCCGGAGACTTCCTCACGGGCGGCCTGTATCTTATCCTTGATGGAAATGGAGCGCAGGGCAATATCCTCGCACAGCTTCACCTCCCGGCGCAGCTCCTTGATCTGCGCAGAAAGTTCGGAGATCTCAGCCCGGATGTGCTCCTGCTGGGCGGGATCAGCCATCACTGCCTTGGTGCGAAGTTTCCGGTACAGGCTTTTTCGCTGTTCCGTTATGCTTGAAAGCCGAGATTTCAAATCGGATTGATAGGCATTGAGCTGCTCCAGGGTGTCAATGCGGTGGCGGGAAAGAAGGCGGGCTTCATCGGTAAGCTCCTGCGCCCGAACCAAATCCTCCCGCAGTGCATGAGGCACCCGCCTGGGCGGGCGGTTCTGCTTTTGGGGGAATACCCCCAGCAGATAGCAGTAGTGAAAGTAGAGAGCGCGGAACCCCGTCACTTTTTTGGCCTGTTTCAAATCCCCGTGGAGCCTGCACCGAAACGGCTCCGGCCTGTGTTCCCGCTGGGGGCGGCGCTGGGCTAAAATCCGCCTGCGGATGCTCTCCATCGAGTAGTCCTCGCCAAAGTTACGCATGAGCTTGCGTCCACGGGGGTAATTCGGCGGGCGGACCGTAATATCCTTGCCCACCTTGATGTCGTAGCCCATCTGCCGCAGATGATAAAAAAACTGCCGTTCCGTCATAGACTGGCGGATGGCAGTATCCACATCGGCTTTGATGAGGGAGAGATAAGTGGGGCGGCCTTCCTGCTCGGCCCGCCATTCCCCGTAGTGCTTGGATTTTCCCCGCTGGGGGTTCTCAATGACAGAAAGCCCATACTCCCGGCACAGCCGGTCGGATTCCCGCTGCATATCGAAATAATCCTGCTCGGTACGGTGGTACTTGATGCCGTCCACGAAGGAAACCGTGTTCACTACAAAATGATTGTGCAGATGATTTTCCCGGTCCAGATGGGTAGCCACCAGCACCTGGTATTTTTCACCCCACAGCTTTTTTGCCAGGGCAAGACCGATCTCATGGGCCAGCTCTGGCGTGGCCTCGCCGGGGGCAAAGCTCTGATAGCCGTGGTAGGCCACAGTCCCGTCCTCCTTTCCGAAACGCTTTTTTACAGCTATCATCTCATCGCGGGCAGTAGAAGGGCTGCAATTCACCCCGGAAACAAACTGCCGCATAACCGTTTCGCCTTCATTTTCCACCGCCTTGCTTGTTTTTTGCTGCTGGACGGCATACTCGATCACATCCGCAAGGCCCTGGGTCTCCTTGCCACCCATATCCTGTTTTTCAAAAAAATCAGGATTTTCGGTCTTGTCTGGATTCTCGATATAGATGAGGACCTTGCCCAGCCAGCCGTTCACCCGCCAGACGGACGTAGTGGCCACGTCACACCGCGCTCCGCTTGCCGCTTTTGCCGCAAGCGTCAAAAGGCTCACCGCTGCGCGGGTGCTCCTTCTCCCCACGAAGCAGGCTTCGCGGGGACCCCTTCGTGTCCATTGGCTTGGGCAGGATCACCGCTTTGGTGATGTCCCGGACAAGCTGGTCAAACTTCCGCATTTCCTCATCGTAGCGGCGCTCATCAATGACGCCCAGCACATGGGCTTTCTGGGCGATCTGGTTGAGGTTGCCGCCGATCCGGTGAAACTCCCGCATAAAGTCGTAGTAGGCGGGCGGCGGCGCGTCCTGGGGAACCAGGCCGTTCACCAGATGGCGCAGGTACGCCTCGCGGGAAAGGCCGCTGCGTTTTACTTTCTTGTTAAAGGCTTCCGCCTCTTTTTTGTCCAGCCAGAACTGGACGTGTACGTTGCGTTTTCTCATTCTTCTGAATCCTCCTTTTTTCCGATGCGGTTGATTTGAAGCAGGCACATAATCAGCACGCCGACCACACCGCCCAGCAGAAATCCAATGGCAAAAAACAATCCTTCCATGAAAACCTCCATCTTTTCAAAAGGGGTATTAGGGGGCGTTCCCCCTAACAAGCGGCCTTTGTGGTATCACAAAGGCGATGCTTGCTGGTACAGCTACATTCCATTCCCCTGCGGGGAATCCGGGACAGACGAAAAAAGAACTCATCGCTCGCCCCGGTCACGGGAATACCGCTTGGCATGGAACTCCACGCCTGTAAAATGGCTGGCGTCCAGAACGACCTCGCCGCGTTTCCATTGATCCCTGGCAAACTGCTCGGCCTCCTCCCGGCTGTTTGCCGCCACCTTCATTTTCACCTCCAGCGTTTCCCGGATGGTAACATCATAATGGTTCATCGCTCACGCTCCTCTCTAAAAATGGGCAGCAAAAAAGAGCGTCCATTTTCAGAACGCTCTCCAAAAAAGATATTCGTTTTTACCGCGCCTTCTCCTGTTTCAGATGACGGGTGGGGATTGCCAGCAGCTTACGCACCCGGCCCTCCAAATGCTTCTCAATAGCCTGCAAATGTTCTTCCGGCAGGCCCAGGCTTTCGTGGCGCTTGAACCGGAACCCGATCATGCGGCGGAGCTGCTCTTTCTGCTTTGGCCCCATGACCTCCGCGCACACCTCCTCATAGGAGATGTTGTACGGGTTGGAACGGGTTTTGGCGTACTCGTCCAGATTTGCATAATCTTCCTTACCGGCATAGCAGAACAGGGACAGCCCGTTGTCAAAAATGGGGGCGGGCGCAATGATGCTGCCGCTGTGGTTATCCCGCAGGACGCCAAAGTTTCCAAAGTGGCGGTCCTCGTTGTAAATCAGGGCGTCAAACACCAGCATACTGCGGATTTGCTCGGAAAACTCCGGCCCCAGCTTGTCGTAGTAGGCAAGGCAGGCGGCAATGCCCCCGGTTCGGACAATGCGCCCGATGGGGATATAGGCCGTGTCGATGTTGGTAAACAGGGCGCACTTAGAGGCGGTAATGCCTTTCCAGTTCTCCAGGTCATAATGCACGGCGTTCAGGCGCATGGTTTCCGCAATCTGCGAAGCATAATACTCGCAGTACGGTTCCCGGCCCGTATTGGACGCGCCGGTCGTGCCGCCCTTATAGAGATAAATCTCATCGTGGTCCACATAGCGCCACGCCTTGGGCAGCATACCGCCTGTGGTCAGCTCCGGGGATGTGGTAAACGCCTGCCGGCTCCCGCCTGCGCCGGTATAGGCCACCAGCGCCAGTATCTCGGAAAAGCGATTTTCGTAAAGATTGTATTGGGAGAATTTCCCCTCAAATCCTTCCGGCACCACCCAATAGCTGTCGTTCAGCGACAGCCCCTTGCACACATCGATGATTCCCTTGGTGTCGTTATGGCTGAGGCCAAGGGTTTTCAGAATCTCGTCCACAAAGGTGCGGTTTTTGGGGATAACCCGCCGCTCCAGCCAATGAATGACGCCCTCGCCGGTGCGCTCCATATCCAAAGGCAGCAAATGGGCCTGCTCCTCGTTGGTGTATAAGATTTCGGCCACAAGGCCGGACAAGCCCTGCTTTTCCATGGAAAAGCGCATTAGCTCCGTATCATACATGCGGAGACTGTAAACATGACTCATAGGCTCCTCCTTGTCGTTCAGTTCCAGTGAAACATCCTTTCCCAGCGCCGAAGCGATTTTTAAGATCATATCAAGCGTGGGGTTCTGTGTCCCACTTTCCAGGCGGTTAATGCCGGAACGCTGGATTCCCAGCCGCCTGGCCAGTTCTGCCTGGGAAATGCCCTGCTCCAGACGGGCCTCCACAAGCTGGGATATGATTTTCTGCCGTTTGCGCAGTTCATCCATACTCTCACCTCACCGCTTTAATGTTAACATATATGATAACAATTTGCAAGAGGGAGAATCTGTCGAAGCTGCAAAACCGGCAACTCACCGCTCCGGCTCTTTGCCGTGGCTGCCCCGAATGGGAATCCCCAGCCGGTGGCACAGAAAATCATTCACATCCTTTCCACGGGGCGGGGGTTTGTTCTCCACCCGGTAGCCCTCCGGCATGACAGCCATGATCGCCTTGGCCGCCAGCCGGCCAGCGGTATCGTTGTCCAGATGGAGATAGACGGTTTTCACATGGGGGTGGTCCTCCAAAAATCGGGTGAGGGCCACCGGCAGCTTGCTTTCCTCGATCTTTTTCTTCGGCTGGTACACCCCAGCCAGGGACAGCAGATTGTGCCGCCGCCAGTCGATCCCGTCCAGCTTGCAGAGCGTGGCGTAGGACATGACATCAATGGCGCACTCGCACAGATGGACTGCCGGATTTTCCACGCAGGCGGGCAGGGCAAAGGAAAAGTGCTTATCACTGCCGCTTAAATCCCCGTGGAACCGGGCTTCACTGATTCCCCGCAGGCAGCCGAACCGCGCCTTGCCATCTTTGTCAAAGCCCACGAAAACCACGTTGCTGTGGCCCTTGTTCCGGCTCTCGTAAATCCGCCCGGTCTGAACGCAGTAGTCCAAAATCTCCTGGTCAATACCCCGGCCTTTGAGGTAGGCCATCATTGCCCGGTTATCCGGGGCGGCCTGGGGCAGAAGCAGGTGCTTGGGCTTTTCCTCTTTCGGCGCTGGCACAAAGGAAGGCGGCGGGATGGCAGTCATGCCGGAGATAGTTTCCATGGCCTCCAAAAAGGAATAGCCATTGACCTTTATAAGATAGTCCAGCGCGCTGTAACCGCCGGTCCCGCGCGAAAACCAACACCATTTGCCGTTGGAAATCCGTAGGCTGTCATGGGTCTTGGTGCAGTAGACGTTACCGGAGACATGAACCAGCTCCTGGGGTTCGCAGGTCTGCAGGTAGGTGAGCAAGTCCACCTGCCTTGCCCGTTCGATGGCTTCTGAATCGTAAAAAGGCATAAAAAAATACAACCCCCTTCACATAGCCGTAGATTAGCTGCCCCTTGTGGGGGGGTAGCTGGCTATGTAAAGGGGGCTGTACTCTTTTCAGATATGGAAAAAGCCGACTGGATTGCTCCAATCGGCTTTAGAATGTTACTTTATTGTACGGAAATTGCACTTATTCTTCCCAAGTAAACCGCAAATATCTGCTGGCAAGGATTTGCCCATCATTATCAAAGCAAATCACTGCACTGGGATTCTCCGGGGTCACTGTTATCGTTTCTAATTCTACACCATCAACATCATAGCAGACAATCTCCACAGAACTAACATCACTGTCCAGTTCAAAGGTTTGATAGTCAGCAACTTCCTCCGGAGTATAGTCTGTTTTGGAAATTTCTTCACGGTTTTCGTTATAATACACCATAGAAAAAGATTCTGTCGGCTGTTGTAGCTCAAAAGTCACATGACAGGAGTAATCAATTCCAGTCATGGTAGTTTGGTCAGTAACCTCCATTCGGTCAAAATAGGTTTTAGTGTCAAAATAGACACCTTCTTCATCATGGTACAGATAATATGCTGTAACAGAGTTCGCAGATTCTTCATTGGACAAGTAGGCAATCGTGCCTTCCGCGCCTACGGTGTCATTGTCCAGATTTGCCCCAAATGACATGCTGGTAAAGCTTTGATCGCCAGCATAGGCTACATCCGCACTGGCAGAGAAGTAATACACATATGCTGCGTCCAGATCGAATGTATAGCTGTTATCTTCAAAATCAGCATAGACTTTCGTGTTTTCCGGCAATTCTTGCTCATCATTCACAAAAATTACCCCTACTGCTGATTCATAATCCGGTGTAAAACTCTGCGAAGAACTACAAGCTGTCATGCTGAACAGTAGTGCCGCTAAAGAAACAGCACATAAGAGTTTTTTCATTCTTTTGCGCCTCGTTTGTCTGATTTTAAATTTAATTTTGCCAAGATCACAATATACCTTTGCATTATACCACATCTGGCAGTTCAGTTCTACCCTGAAATAGTAATTCTGATTTCCCATCTTATGTAAAAAACGGCGCGGATCGCTCCGCACCGTTTCATGGCTATTCTGTTTTGAAAGCGCCAATCTTTTCCAAATAGGCAAATCCGTCTGCATGGCCCCGAAAGTAGATGTGTTCCCGTTCCATATTATCGGCCCGCATATACAGCCGGATAAATTCTTTCCAGGCTTCATGCTCCTCAGCAGTAAAAGAAAGTTCTCCCTTGCCCTCCAGCAGAGCGCCAATCACAGGATTTTGACGTTTCAGTTCCTCCATCTGGGCCTTTAACTTGGCATATTCCGGGCTGGCAGCCGCCAAATCCATCACAATGTCGCTGTCGATTTCAGAAAACTGTTCGGAAATGCGCTCCGGGAGCAGGCAGTAGCTATCGTCCATCTATCATCACCCCTTGTTACGATTTTTATTATACTATACCTGCCCCGCAGTGCAATGGCAAATGTGCGATCACCTTTCTTTCTGCGCTTTGGCTTTCTGCTTGGCTTCGGCGGCCCTGGCCTGTTCCTGGACGGTATCCCATACCGTATCCATATAAGAGGTTTCCTGATTTTCCCACCGCTCAAAAATCTGCTTCAAGGGCTTGCCGGATTTCAGCAGCGCCCTGGCCTGACTATCCTCCAGATCGTGGTATTCAAGAGACATCAGGATGTCCTCCCGCACTGTGTACTCGTAGGCGTGGTTCAAAATCTCAGCCGCCGGCTGGGAAAGCAGCCAGTCCCGGAACTGCTCCTGTTCTGCAAACATTTTCTCATAGAGCCTGGTATTCAATTCTTCGTTGGTCATCGTATCCTCCTTTACCGTGCCAGCTCCGCAACCCTCCGGGCAGGCACATCCTCGCCCTCGTCTGGGGTATCGTCCATCAATGTCTTGTCTTTCTCATCCATGTTGAGCAGAATATTCAGCTCTTTCAAACGGTCTGTTTTCTCCGCCAGCTCCTCCTCGCGGGCAAAAGGTGTAGCCAATTCCGTGCGGGCGTTTTCAAGCTGGGCCTTGGTTTCCTCCAGGCTGTTCTGCTCGGCCTGCAGGCTGCCTGCAAGGTTTTCCAGAGCGTTGTCCAGGCGGGTGATATTGCCGAACACATCCGCCCCCAGCGTCACCGTATGGGAAAGAGTGCCTTTGAGTGTGATCCGGTATTCGTTGCTCCTGCCATCATAAGCCAGCACCATGGAAAAGCCCCGGTACTGCCCCAAAAGAACAGCGTCGGAACCTGTCATACGGGTGCAAACATCAATGATAGCCTTGCCGGCGTCCTCTTTTTCGGTGTAGTGCCTGCCATCCACCTCCATGCCGCAGAAGCCCTCCTGGGCCTTGGGGTGGGCCGCCGCCAGCGCCAAATCCTGCTCATAACCCGCGATCCGTTCCGTGAGCCGGGTGATCTCCTCCGGGTACTTGCGGTACACCAGCTCCTCCAGGGCATATACCTGGTTCAAGTGGCTGGCTTTCAGCATATTCAGCCGCGCCACCTCCATATCCAGGTTGCACTTCTCGATAATTAACGGATTGCCGGTGGCCAGCGCCTTGATCTCCGAATAGCTCAGGGCGGTTTCATCCACATCATCCGCCACACGGACGGGGGCCTTGCTGGTCATGATCTGGGCGATAAACTTCTGCTTGTTCTCCACGAGCTGGTAGAGGTAAGCGTCAAAGGTGCCCTCGGTGACATAGCGATAGATTTCCACCTCCTCGTTTTCATTGCCCTGGCGGACGATGCGCCCCAGCCGCTGCTGCAGATCAGAGGGCCGCCAGGGGCAGTCTAAATCGTGTAGGGCAATCAAGCGGTCCTGCACATTGGTGCCTGCGCCCATCTTAGCTGTAGAACCCAGCAGCACCCGCACCTGCCCGGCGCGCACTTTGGAAAACAGTTCCTTCTTTTTGGCTTCGCTGTCCGCCGTGTGGATAAAGGCGATTTCCTCCTCCGGGATTCCGGCGTCCATCAGTTTCTTTTTTAGGTCGTCATAAACACTGAACGAGCCGTCGGTGGTAGGTGTGGACAGGTCGCAGAACACAAGCTGGGCAGAGCGTTTTTCTTTGGTCTGTTCCCAGATGCGGAACACATTCCGGGCGCAGACAGCCACCTTGCCATTGGGGTCATCCGGGGCCAGAGGCTGAATCAGCCGCATATCCAGCGCCAATTTCCGCCCGTCATTGGTAATGCGGAGCATATTGTCCACATGGGGGTCAACCCCACCGGCACGGATTTTCTCTGCCCGTTCCGCCAGCCCCCTTATCATCTCTTTCTGAAGCTCCGAGGGCTGGATCACTTCCGTGTGGAAGTTTGCCTTGGGAACAGGCAGACAAAGCATATCCGCTGTTTGGATGTCGGCAACCTCCTTGAAAGCAGCCATCAGCTCCGGCAGGTTATAAAACTTGGCAAACCGGGTTTTGGCTCGGTAGCCGGTGCCCTCCGGCGATAACTCGATGGCTGTAACCGTTTCTCCGAAGCTCCCCGCCCAGTCATCGAAATGGACAAGGCCCATCTCCTGCAGGAGCCTGTACTGCAAATACCTCTGGATGGTGTAAAGCTCTACCATGGAGTTGGAGATAGGGGTGCCGGTGGCAAAAATCACGCCGCGCCCGCCGGTCAACTCGTCCAGATACTGCGTTTTCATGAACAGGTCGCTGGATTTCTGGGCTTCGGTCTGGGCAATGCCGCCCACGTTTCGCATTTTTGTCGCCAAAAACAAGTTCTTAAAATAATGGCTCTCATCAATAAAGAGCCTGTCCACGCCGAGCTGCTCAAAGGTGACGGTGTCATCCTTGCGGCTCTGGTCGTTGAGCTTGGCAAGCCTTGCCTCCAGGGATTTCCGGGTGCGCTCCATCTGCTTAACCGTGTAGCGTTCCGCCTTCTGCGCCTTGGCCTGCTCGATTCCTTCCAGGATTTCCTCGATCTGGCGTTCCAAAATGGCCTGCTGGCGCTCCACGCTCATGGGGATTTTCTCGAACTGCGAATGGCCGATAATGATGGCGTCGTAGTCTCCGGTGGCAATGCGGCTGCAAAACTTCTTCCGGTTCTGGGTTTCAAAGTCTTTCTTTGTCGCTACCAGGATGTTGGCAGAAGGATAGAGCTGGAGCCATTCCGCCGCCCATTGCTCGGTGATATGGTTGGGCACCACAATCAGCGACTTGGTGCAAAGCCCCAGGCGCTTCATCTCCATGGCGGCGGCCACCATCTCGTAGGTCTTGCCCGCCCCCACCTCGTGGGCCAGCAGGGTATTTCCGCCGTACAGGATGTGTGCGATGGCGTTCACCTGGTGGGGCCGCAGGGTGATCTCCGGGTTCATCCCCTCGAACCGGATATGCCGCCCGTCATACTCGCGGGGGCGGACGCCGTTGAAGGTTTCATTGTAAATACGGCACAGCAGCTCCCGGCGGTCAATGTCTTTCCATACCCACTCGGCAAACTTCTGCTTAATCAGTTCCTGCCTGTCCTGGGCGATGGCGGTTTCCTTCTTGTTGAGGATGGGCTTTTTCTTGCCGTTCTCGTCCTCAATATAATCGAACACCCATACATCCCGCTGATTTAAGATGTGTTCCAGGATGTGGTAGGCGCTCATCCGCTTGGTTCCGTAGGTGGTATTGGCCTTGACGTTGGCCCGGTCAAAGTTTTTCTCCGTAATACTCCATTGGCCGGTAACTTCGGAGCGCAGGATTCTAATGCGGCTCCTGGCCTGCCCGTAAGGGGTAAGCAGCTCCACCATGAATTGCTGGTACACGTCGACGGGCACCCAGTTCGCGCCAATGCGCACGCCGATCTCCCCAGCGCCTAAATCCTGTGGCTGGACGGCCTCCAGGGCCTCCACATTTCTGCGGGCGGTTTCCTTTTGCCCGGCTGGGGCCGCCTCCAGGAAGGCTTTTGCCATCCGCAGCTTCTGGCGCACTTTCCCGGAAAGGTACTCGTCCGCCGTGACAAAGGGATAGCGGCCCAGATCCGCCAGGGAAGGCAGGATGTCCTCCGGGTTCTCCGCGCAGCGAATATCCCGGTAGATCACCCCGGCAAGCTCCCGTTCCAATTCCTCCGGGGATTTCCCCGACAGCTCCGCCATATAGTCCATGTCCACGCGGGCTTTTTCTGAAATGGACACCGCCAGCGCCTCGCTGGCCGTATCCACGCTGGTGACAGCCACATGGGGCCGGATGGTGCGCCGGGTGAACATATCGGCTTTTCTTTTTAGGTTGCCCTGCTCATCCAACACCTCCAAAGAGCAGAGCAGGCAGTAGCTGGAGTCCTCCGAAAAGGCCAGCTTGTTGCCCCGGCTGTTGATAAGGCCGTATTTGGCGATAAAGCTGTCGTAAAGGGCGTTGAGCTTTTGCTGCTCGGCTGCAATCTCCTCGTCCGGGTAGCCTTCGGTCTGGTACTCAATAAGCCTGCGGGTACATTCCCGCAGCTCGATCATGCCACGGATACGGTTTTCCGCCGTGACGGAGACTTCCACCGGGTGCATGAGGCTGTTTTCCCGGTAGTACACCTGGCCGTCCGCAATCGTATAACTAAAGTTCTTTACATTGGGGTCGGCGGGGATGGATTTATCTTCCTCCTCGTCCAGCTCCTCCAGCTCGTAGGGCTTGATTTCCGCCTGCAAAAACTGGACGGCATTGGCAAGCTGCTCGGACAAATCTTCGCCCTCGCGGGCTTTGCAGGCGCTGTCCGGCCCGAACCGGGTGGATTCCATCACCATGTCGCCCAAAATCATCTCCGGGTGCTGCACGAAATAGCGGTTCATGCGGATTCCGTTTTCATCCGTGTCCAAATGCACCCAATCCGGTTCCAGATCGGTGATGTGGTCGCGCTTTTGCAGGAAAATGACGTCGCTGGTCACTTCCGTTCCGGCGTTCCGCTTGAAGGTGTTGTCCGGCAGGCGGATGGCCCCGATGAGGTCGGCGCGCTGGGCAAGATACCTGCGGACGGCGGAGTTTTCCTTATCCATGGTGCCTTTTGAAGTGACAAAGGCAATCACGCCTCCGGGCCGCACTTTGTCCAGCGTCTTTCCAAAAAAATAGTCGTGGATGAGCCAATGGTGCTTGTCGTATCGCCTATCCAGAACCTTGAAATCCCCAAAGGGGACGTTGCCCACGACCACATCAAAAAAGCTGTCGGGCATTTGTACGGTTTCAAATCCATTTACGGAAATGCTGGCGTTCTGGTAAAGCTGCCCCGCAATCCGCCCGGAAATGGAATCCAGCTCCACGCCGTAGGCTTTGCTGCCCGCCATATCCGCAGGGAGCAGGCCCAGGAAATTGCCGGTGCCGCAGGACGGTTCCAGGATGTTGCCCTGGGTAAAGCCCATCTGGGACAGGGCCTTGTAGATTCCCCGGATGACCACGGGCGGCGTGTAAAAGGCGGTGAGGGTGCTGGCCCTGGCCGCCGCGTATTCCTCTGAATCCAGCAGGGATTTCAGCTCCCCATAATGGGGGCTGGTTTCCTCAAAGCAGTCCGCAAGGCCGCCCCAGCCCACATACCGGGATAGGATTTCCTGTTCTTCGGGGGTGGCCAGCCGTTCCTCCGCCTCGATCTGCTTCAACGTGCGGATGGCGGCAGCATTGGCCGCGTATTTCTCGCTGGGGGTGCCGTGGCCCAGGGCGTCGTCGGTGATGTGGAAATCATGGCGCTGATCCCTGGGAACCTCCGGGTGCAGAGTCGTGAAGGTAATGCGCTCACGGCGGGGGCGCTTCGGCGGCAGGGGGAGTGCTTCTTCTTTTTTAGGCTGTAAATCGGCCTGCTCTGGGCTGGCTGGCTGTTCCTCTGCGGCAGGGGCTTGTTTTGCCTGCTCAATGGCTCGTTCATCAGGGAAGTTCCCGTAAACCCGCAGCCATCTGTTCTCCTGAAGGTCATAGATACCCGCGCCATCATAGGCAAAGCCATCCTCGCCCTCCATAGTGCCGGCCACATATTTTTGTGCAGCTTGTTCGGCCTCCGCCAGCGTTTGGTAATCCAGCCGTTCATCAACCCCATTTTCAAAATGATGGTACACCACCACTTCGTAAGGCGGCTTCATGCGCTGGGCGTAACGGTCGATGTCCTCCATGGTGAGCCATTCCGGTTCATCTGGCAGGGCAGCATAAAGTTCCCGCATTTTTGCGATCTGTTCCCGCACGTTCCCAGCCCACAGGTGCTTTTCCGCCCGTCCGCCAACGCCCAGGAAGTAGTCGCAGTCGTCTTTCAGGCGGCTGAGTAAGCGGTAGTCATCCGAATCCTGCTCCGGCGTGGTACTGATGGATTCCAGCTCCTCATCGGAAACGGAAACGAGGTCGTCAAAGTCCAGTTCGGCCAGCTCATTTTGGATGAGTTCATCCAGGCTCTCATACTGCCTGCGCTCCAAAAACTGCCCGCCCAGATAACGCTCAATACGGTAATGGACCAGATCGGCATTGACCTGGATGGGGATTTCCTCATCCGTGACAGTGGTGTAGGCAATGCCCACCTTTTCCAGATCACTGAAGTCGGCTGGGCTGCCATACTCGGCCTCGCAGAAATCGTTGATAAACTCTTTGGCGATCTCCAGTGAAGCAGGTTCCGTCTCCTCGGACAAAAACTCGCGCTCAATGAAGTCGGCAACATCCTGGCTGTTACCTTTGCCGCCATGAGCACGGTAATCCATCAAGCCTTCTTCGACCAGTTCTCTGGAAGCCGCATATCCGGCCTCCTCCAGATAACCGGCGATTTCTTCTATCCGCGCCTGTTCCGGGGTAAGGGCCAGGGGCAGCTCCCCGATCTGCTCCATACAGAGGGTGATGTCCACCGCGATTTCTTCTTCCGGGTCCGCATGGTCCAGGAAGGATTGAAGCAGTCTGCGGATTTCCTCCCGCTGAACGGGGTCGTGAAGCTGCTGGGCAATATTTTCCAACGCTTGGGCGTCATCTTCACCATAGCCCATGCGGGAACCGTCAAACTCTCCCACAAAGCGCAGCACCTGGGCGGCCAGCTCCGGGTAGGGGTCTGCCGGTTCTTCTTTTTGAGGCGGTTCCTGTACCCTGGGTGGCACGGCGAACACCGGCGCGTCCTGGGTCACGGAAATGGTCATTTCCGAAGTGTCAGCAATCCGCTGGATTTCCTCCCGCACTGCCTGGGGCATTTCCTCATCATAAATCGTTACCGTGCGGTCCGGCGCGATGTGGGCAACCGTTTTGTAGTCCCCGTGTTCTTTCTCCAGCCGGTTCCACACAGTAATCCCATTTCCCAAATGGCCATAGCCCAGGTCGTAGGCTTTGGCTTGCGGCATAGCAGGAGCCGCAGGCTCCTTGTGCTCTGCAAAGAGCGTGAAGGTTCTCTGCCGGAAGGCGGTGAGGTTTTCAAATGCCTGCCGGCGCAGGGCATACATCCTGTCATCCTGCGGGGTGGCCTCCCAAACGGGGACCATCATCTGATAGATTTCTTCCACACGGGCCGGGTCGTCAAGCTGCGGCTCGATGAGCTTCACCGCGTCCCAATAGTCAAAGCCAAAGGGATAGGGGTGGGGCTGCTCCTGCGGCACATTCTCAAAGAAAGTGCGGATATTCCGGGCAAGCTGGTGCTTCTCATACTGCGGCATGGCGGCGCGGTCCTCATCGGTGAGGAACCGCCCCTGGGCGATCATGGCGCTGACGCGCTTTTCCACGGCGTTCCATTTCAGCTCCACCTTGGCGTAGGGGGCGGTAATACTGCCGTGGCTGAAAGAAACACCTTTACTGAGCTGGTAGGTCACATCGTCATTCCCACTGGAATGGCCGCTGTACTCGCCGTGGTAGTGCTTTAAGAAATTCTCCCGTTCCTTGCGCTCTGTGTGGTTGCGGTAGAAAGAATACACGGCCAGCCGGTAATCGGTGCTGCGTTTTCCACCACGCAAAAGATTGTCAATCTCGTCCCCGGAGATAAAAAATCGCCGCTGGGGGGCGTACCCTTCGGCGGCGGTAAAGTGCAGCGATTCCCGCTGCAGGTCGGAAAGCTGCTCCAGCAATTTTTGCGGACGGTGGAAATGGAACCGCAGCAGTTCCCGGTTTTCTCCGTATGCTGTGACAAACTGCTCCAGTTCATCCCGCAGGTTCTGCAACCCCTCTGGATGGCCTAACAAATCACTTATGGCGGCGCTTTCCTCTGGAAAGCCTTGATGCGTGTTGTAAATAGTATTTACGGTGGGAAGGAATCCCGCGTCGGCGGTGCCTTCTGCAAAATCCTGCCGGAGATACCATAGCTGCGCGGCCCGTTGCTGGCGCTCGTACTCGTCCACCCGATCCAGCTCGCTTTGGGGCATATACCGGCCCAAGTCCAGCAGTTCCCGGATACGGGCCGCCGCCTGTTTCCAGGGGATTAGGGTGGCGCTGGAACGCCGGGCGCTTTCACCTTCGGCAATGCGGATTCCCTCAGCGTTATACCAAAGGGCATACTTTTTGCCGTTCAAATAAAAACCCGCGCCGTTCTCGCCATAGTGTTCCGCCAGAAATTGGGCGTTGTCCGGCTTATCTTTTTTGAAGTAGGCGCAGATGATGAGGCGGCTGTTCTGGTCGTTGGCGCCAATGCACAGCGCCTCGTCGATCACCTGCTGGGGCAGAGCCGGGTGAGGGAAAATGGATGGTTGGGCCGTACCCTCGGCCTGGGCTGGCTGCTGAAACGCCGCAAAATCAAAAAGGGACATCTGCTGGCTCTCCTGGGTAGGGAACTGCGGGATGTCCGTCTGAATGAAATATTCTTTTTTGTCAATGAGCTGGGCAGTCCACTGGGCCACAATATCCCAGGAAAAAACGGATTCCTTGGTGCGGGATGGGTAAGAGCCTTCCCACATGAGCAGGCCATTCTCCTGGGGCTTATATCCCAGGCGCTGCCCGTCAGCGATGATCTCAGTGTACCGGTCGTGATAGGCGGATTTCAGGTAGTCCGCCCGTTCCTGGGCGTCGCTGTGAACAGAGAAGAAAAGCTCGATCTGATTTTTCTTATATTTCAGGTCATCATCTTTGTTGGCGATGATGGCCATGATCTGCTTTTCATCCAAAAGCGCAGGGAGCTGTTCGCCACCTGCGCTTTCTTCCGGTTCATCAATTAGCTGTAAATCAGCTCCGCCAGCACCGTTTCCTCCGCCGCGTTCTGCAGGTTGCTCATCATCTGCACCCACTTCATCTGGTCGCTGGCTTTCAGTTCCTCTGTCACGCCCTGGTTCTTGGCCATCTGCGCCACGATCTGCTCCATCCGGCGCTGGGCGGTCTGCTGGATCTCCGCCAGATGGCTGTTCAGCTTGCCGCTGGTCAGCAGGTTGGTGTACGTCACCCTGCGGTGCTCCTTGAGGAATTTCTTCCGAAGCAATGCGTATTTCCCATGGGGAACCGGCTCCTCCTGGGGCGGCAGAAGGTTCGGCAGATTGTAGTCGCCCTGCCTGGTGTAAGTGATCTCGGTCATATTCAAAACTCCTTTCCGGCTGTGTGTTTTCCTGTTCAGTTACAGCATACTGGTTTTTCTGCTGGGGTTCAAATGTGCGATTTTCTTTTTTGGGCTGTCTTTGCAGGGCAAGAACCGTGCGGGAAATGGCGGAAAGGCACATCTGGGAGATGTCCCCGGTGGCCACGCCTAAAGCGTTCAACGTCTGCGGGGTGTTAAAGTCCGTCACATCCCGGAAATCCATGTCCTCAAAATATTCAGACGGGTCAAGGCCGCAGCGCACCAGCAGCATATATCCAATGCTGTTTTGCACCGCCCTGCGGTATTCCACTTCCAGGTTCAGCTCATCCAGTTCTTCCAGAAAGCTGCCTTCCGTGAGGGTTTTCAATTCTGCCAGGTAGTCGGGCATATTGTCCTCCACGGCGTTCTTTGCCGCAGAGAGCAGTGCTTCACCCAAATCCTCCTTGCGCTCCAGCTCTCCAAAGCTGTTTTCCAGCGTTTCAATGATGTCCGGCGCATATTCCTCCCGCACCGTCCAAAGGGGGACGGGGCGGGGGAACCGGGCCTCATGGGTATCGGAAATATCAAAGTAGTATTTCAGTCGGGGTTTTCCATTGTGTTCCCCATCAAAAACGGCAATGCCGTTTGCGCCCCGGTTTACCCAGCGCCCAAATTGCCGGTTCCATCGCTCGATCTCCAGGACGGCGGTGGCGTCTGGGCGCTGGGCGTAGACAAGCAGTTGTTCATCGAAAGAAAGCCGGTAGTTGCGGCAGGCAGAAGCCAGAAACGCCCGCCACTGGTCAGGAGCTGTCACGCTGCGCTGCGTTTCCTGGTACAGCTCCGTCAAGGCTTTATATCGTATCGCCATCGGTTGCCCCTCCTTTTCTTATTCTTTTTTCGCAGCTTTCAGTTCTGCGCTGTAATCCTTATCCGGGTCATATTGATTGCACAGGGAGAGCAGCAACAGCCAGATGGTATTTCCGGCCTCCTTCGGGTACATCCGAAGCGCCACGCAGGGCGCATGGTCACTGTCAACAAAGGGCCTCCCATAGCGCATAAACTGGTCGATCAGCTTTTGAGCCATCTCCCGGTATTCTTCATAGGGGTTCTGTTCCGCCTGCTGATGGAGAACCGTCATCAGCAAGTTGAACCAGTCCTCATGCGTATCCAGTTTTACGGGCGGTAAAGACGCCATTTTTATCACCTCATCTTTCCATGGCGACGGCCTGCCGCTGCCGGGGAATGGAAAACCCGTAGACTTTGGCGATGTCGTCGCCCAGCCTGCGGGTCACTCTCGTAATATCGGCGCGGGTTGCAATGCCGCGATATAGTTTTTCTTTCAGCAGTTCAATTTGAGAAGGGCTGGCGCTGTCCTTGTAAACGCGGTAAAGATAAAAGTTCGTGCCATCATGGTGGATGGCGTCGCACCGCAGATCGCCCAGCCTGTCCACATACCAGGTGGAATAATCCGTATCGGAATACAGGCAGTCCCGGATATTGCCGCTGGGGATTTCCTTATATCCCATGCGCCGACCATTCCACAGGCCCAGGTCGCCTACAACCAAAATCGGCTGGGAAAGCTGTACATTGAGGTTAGCGCGTTCATCATCCAGGTAATCCCCATTGATCTCATACATCAGGGAAATGCGCTCATCTTCGGATAAATCCGGGTATTCTGCCTCCAGATCGTCCCGCCAGTCCTCATAGTCCAGACCATAATTGCTCCAGATAACGTGTCTTTCTTCCTTCATCGGGCTTCACCTCGATTTCTTAAAGGGAATTTACCCAAACACACAGTTTTCCCGGAGAGTTCTTCTGTATCTAAATCAACGTCCCCGCAGTCATAATGCGTTCCATAGGTTTCGTTATACTTCTCCATAATAGAATCTGGAATATAGCTGTCACCATTAACCACGGCTCTGCCCTCCGTGAAAATCCGGGAAAGACATTTTCGTTTGTCCAAGTCGTTTTCAGAAACAAGCAGCTCCATTTCATCCGGCGTAAGAGAAAATGTCATACCTATCCGCGCCCAGATTTGATTATGCCTATTCTTCATCGGGCTTCACCTCGGTCTTTCTGCCTGGGCCTGATGGGCTGCCCCTGCTCGTCATAGTTTTGGGGATCGGCGGCGGGGGTCTGCCACCCAAACATGGAGCCGGCCAGCATAGCGGCCTCCTGCGCTTTGGTAACGCCGTTTTTTCCATTGCTGTCCTCTGCAAATCTGCGATTTTCTCCGGCGTCCGCCGCTGAAAATTCAGGACAGGGGCTGTATCCTTTTTCGCCCCTGGTCAGAAGAATCAGCTCCCCGGATGAGGGCAGCGTACTAAAGCACTGTACAGGCAGAGAAGAACGCAGCGGGATCACGCTCCCGTGAGTTTGCTCCAAACGCTCTGCAAATTCGCAGATATGATAAAGGGCGCTGGAATACCCTCCGCTGGTTTCAAAATGGGTTTCGTCGATAAACCGGCAGGTGCGGTCGCGGGTTCCTCCACCGCCCGTGAAAATGCGGATGTGGTCGCCATCGGGGATACGGAACAGCTCCTTGTAGCCGGGCGTGATAAACCGGATGCCCTGTTTGGCCTTTTCCATGTGGTGTTCCAGAAATCGGGCAACGTAGGCGTAGAGATAAAAGTTGTAGTCTCCATAATTGGGATTGCACCGTAGCATATAGGTGTGCTGGGGCGTCTGCACCTTAAAACCGTACTCAGCGCAGTAGTTTCCCTCAAACTCAGCCTCCGGGTTCTGATAGCAAAACCTGGTCATGCTGCCACGGGTGCAGAGCAGCCCGTCCTTTTCCCGCAGAGTGTTGACCACTTCATCAAACTCCGCCTTAAACTCGTCCGTCTTGTATTCCCTCCGATGGTCGAACCAGGAAGTGTAAAATTCCTGGCCGCAGCCAAAATCCCCGCGCAGATGGCCGATACAGCAGGTTTGCCCTTCAAGCTGGCTGCTCTGGTTGTACGCATACAGGCGATCCGCCGGGGTCATGCTGGTGATTTTCAGCTCCATTATCGTTCACGTCCTTTCTTTTTCGCTTGTCGGTTTTGCCCCGATATGGCCTTTTCCCGTGCCTGCCAATATTCGGGGTGGTGAATTTGCACGCTGCTATTGATAACAGCCTCATACGCGCCGGGGCCAAAGCGCTCGTTCACTGGAGCCTGGATCATCTTTTTATCCATCAGCTCCCGGAGAGCCACCTGCGCGTCGCAGTCCTCCTCAAAGCAGAGGTAGCCGCCCTCAATAAAGCCGCAGCCCATCGCTTCTTTTCGGAATATCTTTTCCGCCAGTTCCCGGCGCACCATAATTCCGCCATGCCCTGGGGTAGAAACGGAATAAACGCCGGGGCAGAGCGTTTCACATTCCTGGACTTTGCCCCATGGGGAATAGGAAGGGACCTCCGGCACAATGGTGTTTTGCCGCTGCTCCTCCAGGCACTGCACCTCCTCCTGCGCCCGCGCCACCAAATCCTTCTGCGCGGAAAACAGGTCGCTGAAATAGTGGCCCCAATCGTAGTCCGTCCGGTTACTACATTTCCAGGTGACAAACTGCTGGGGCGCTGTCAAATGAACACCCAAGACAAATTCGCTGTCGCCCACATGACAGGAATCCGTAATGACATATCCGGCGTTTTCTCTGTAATCCATTATCGTTCACGCTCCTTCGTCGTTTTCTTTTTGGCCTGTTCCTGCTGGATTGCAGTAAGGCCATGCTTGGCCCAACCGGGAAGGTCCTCCGGCTGTATCGTACCAAGCACGTCCATGCGCTCATAGCGGCTTTCTTTTCCGGTATAGAGGTCAACGCAGTAACAGGCGGACCCCCGGCTGTGTGGAGAAGCCCCAAAGCCGCCCAGACAGAGCTTGAGCTGGCGGGTAGCCCTGCGGTATTCCCGGCGCAGCACCTCCGGCTTTATCACCACGATTTTCCCGTGCAGATCATCCTCATGGGAAATGGGGATGCAGCCCTCCGCCGTGATGGGGCGGTCGTCTATGCCCTGTATGCGGGGCTTGTTGAGTTCTATGTGGGTTTTCTGCGCTTGCTCGGCAATCCTCTGGCCGAACAGCTCCACAATCTCCGGGAAATCATCACTGGCCATCACTTCGCTATATTCTGCAAACAATGCGTTTTGCCGACAAAAGGCGCACATATACTTCATGCCGGTATCATCCTGCGGATTTTCCCCCAGGACAACCTCCCGGTCGCCAATCTGCACCGCCTGGATGACCTCATAATCACCGGCCATGCGTTTTTCTGTGGAATCATCGTTCATCCCTCTGCCTCCATATCCTGTTTGATAAATGCTTGGATCTCTTTTACACTGGCAAAATCCCGTTCATCCCCGGTAAGGTAGCGCACCGTGTCCTGCCATTGAGACAGCGGGTAGCTGTTCTCATCCATCCTGCACAGGTCCAAAAGGGCCGCCCGCCGCAGGATAGGCGAAAGATTTAAGTCGGAGATGAAACAGCCATGCCGGGCCGCCAGTATGTCCAGCAGGTGCAGTTCATTCATGGCAACACCTGCTTTCTTCAGCTTCTTTCAGCAATTCCTCCACCAGCCTGCCGCTGCGGACTTTATTCCGGTCTGCCAGCACCTTGTTCTGGACGCACAGCACCGCCCGGATGTTGGGCACGGTAATGCCTGGGATCTCCACCATCTCCTCCGGGGTGATGGTGAGAAGCTGCACCGGGGAGTAACCAGCCTGGGCAAAGATGCGGAACAGCCGTTGTTCAAATCGTTCTCTCATCTGCAAAGCTCCTTTCTTTTTTGGTATGTAAAAGGGGCGGCCCCGCATGGCCGCCCCTGGCTGGTTACTTCTTCCGGCTTCTGACTTTCAGGAAAATCAGGCCGCCGATGATGAATACCACCAGCGCAATGGCAATGATCGCTTTCAGCTCCATAAAATCATTCCTCCTAACACAGAATCAAGCCGCAGTTATTTCACGGTGTTTTTGCCCTTCTTACGCTTGCCCACATAGGCCGCAACGCCCAGGGCGGCAGCGCCCATAGCGGATACACCCATCAGGGCCGCCCACAGCCAGGGCTTGCTGTCGTCGCCGGTTTTCGGGGTGTCGCGCAGTTCGTTGTGCATTTCCGCCACGGTGGTCTTATCCGCAAAAATCGTCACCGTCTTATCCGCAGGCAGCACATAGTTGGCGCTGGCCCCATCCGACACCTCGGACACGGTGTAATCGCCTACGCGCAGCCCCTCGATGAAGATTTCGCCATTTTTATCGGTTTTGAAAGTCTGGTCGTAGCCGTTGGCCCCGGTCACGCGGAAGGAGAAGCCTTCCACCTTGCCGTCGCTGGACGTCTTTTCAATCCGCAGGGAACCGGTCTGGGCCATGTTGGTAAATCCAATCCCGGCCTCGTTCTCTACCTCGTAAATCTTGCCGTTCTCGGTGATCTCCACATAGTAGGCGTTTTCATCCAGCAAAAAGCCCTCCGGCGCTTTGGTTTCTTTTACGAACACGCCGCCGTAGAGGATGTGGGACATCTCATAAATGCCGGTGCTGGTTTCCTCCAGCTTGCCCAGCAGCTCGTCGCCCTCGTCCAGCTCTTTGTTGCCATTGGTATCACGGTACACCTCGAACTCAGCCCCAGTGAGCTTGTTGTCGGGATAATTCTTATCCACCTTCGTCAAACGCAGGTCGCCGTAAATGCGCTCATTGGCAAGGGAGATTTCCACAACCTGCCCATCTTCCTCCACGGTAACGGGAATCACTTCATCGGAGAGGATGAACCCTTCCGGGCTTTCCAGCTCTTTCAGCACCCAATTTCCGTAGGGGACGCCCGTGAAGGAGAAGCTGCCGTCCTCCGCTGAGGTGGCGGTGGCAAGGGCGTTTTCGGCGGTAAACTCGGTTTCATCGGACTTAAACAGACCGATTACAGCCCCGCCCAGGCCCGTGCCGTTCTCATCGGTTTTGAGGCCCTTGATTTCACCGCGGATCAGCTCGTTGGTGACAGCCTCGCCATCATTGGCGGAAATCTCTACCACGGCAATGGAAGGCCCGCCGTACTCAAAGGTGAACGGGAAGGTTTCGCCGTTCAGCAGATAATGACTGTCGGTGGACAGCTCTTTCAGGTAGAAGCTGCCGAAAGGCAAGTCGGTGCTGCAAATGGCCTGGCCGTTCTCATTCACAGAAACGATTTCCAGAAGCCCGTCTGCCGGGATCACGGAACCGTCTGCTGCGGTGATGTCCTCCTGGGCATAGAGGCCAAAGGTCACGGCGGAGATTTCTCCATTCATGCCAATGCCAAAGGTTTCATCCTGCTCCAGCACCTTGTCAAGCGTCACAAGGGCTTTTTGGCGCAGGTTGTAGAAGCTGGCAGAGGTTTCGGTGACTTCCACCTCCTGGCCTGCGTACACCAGCTCCACGTTGGTGACGTTCTCGCCGGTATCCACCATGCCGTGGGGGAACTGGATTTCCTTCACCTGGAATTTGCCCAGGTAAAGGGGCTGGCTCTGGGCCGTCCCGTCCTCGCCGGTGGTGATGGTGTCCACTACCTCGCCCGCAGAGTAGCGCAGGGTGCCGTCCAGGGTGTAGACGTCCTCCAGGGCGGTGATTTCAAACACCGCACCGGGCAGGCCCTGCACCTCGTACACCGGCTGGTAAACGCCTTCGCTTTCTGCCACAGAGGAGAACACCTCACCAGTTTTGCTGACCTTGATGATTCCTTTCTGGGCCATGTTGGGCTTGGTAACTTCGATCACCGTCACGCCGCCTTCCTCGCTGGAATTGTCCTCGGTCACATCAAAGTAAACCGGGGTGCTGTCCAGCACATAGCCGTAGGGGGCCTGCACCTCAACCAGGGAATATCCCGTGCCATACTCCAGCTTTTCCGGGGTGACAAGGTAGCCCTCGGAATTGGTGTAGAACGTATCAATGGTGGTGGGCGTCGGGTAAGTGAAGGTCATTTCCACCTTGCTGCCATCCGGGCGGTAAATCTGGAACCCGGCCCCCGCATAGGGGATGGTGACGCCGGTTTCCGCGTCCACCTTGACCACCTTGATGAAGCTCTCAAAATTGGCGTTGTTGATAAGGTAGCGGTAGGTCTGACCATCCTGGGCGATATACACTTCAAAATCGTCCATCAGCTCGCGGCCTTCCCAGCCCTTGGTCTGGCGGACGATATAGGTGCCGTAGGGCAGCTTTTTCGACTGAGCAAAGCCGTTCTCATCGCAGACAAGAACATCGCGCTCGGATTCCTTGGCATTTTCATAGCTGCCCGCAGCTTTCAAGAACACCTGGAACTCTGCGCCGGATTCCGGGGTTTCGATCTGGGTTTCCCCGTCATCGGTATGCTTGATGATGGCGATGTCGCCCTTGATGATCTGCTCCGTCACGTCGTTGGCGGTATCGTTCAACTCAATCTCATACAGCTCTGGCTCTGCGCCCACCTTGTGGATGGTGGAATCCAGCAGGTAGCCCTCGCTGGGGCTGATTTCACGGATTGTCCAATCTGAATCGCAGACGTAATAGCCGGTGATGAACTGGCCATTTTCGTCCGTTGTAAAGCTGTCGATAAGAGTATCTCCCTTATACAGCCCATACACAGCGCCGGCCAGGGAACCATCGCCCTGGGGTGCGCCCGTTTCCACATCGCTCTTGGTGACGGTGACGCGGAATTTCTTCAGCACGTTATTCACGCTCTTGTGGGTAACTTCATTCCACTCGATGGTAGCTGTCTGAGAATCCGGCACCACATAACGGATGGGGGTATCCACCTCCTCCAGTACATAGCCTGTGCCGATGAGCACATTTTCAAAACGCGCCACACCGCTGGAGTCCGTCACAGCATACTCATCCACCGGCTGCCCGGAGAGGGATGTGCCATACAGATGGAAAGTCATACCTTCTACCAGCCCGTCCTCGCTGGTTTTCGTCACTTCCAGGCTGCCGCGCTTGAGGACGTTGTTGAAATTCACGGTAGCAGTCTGGCCGCTGACAATGGTCACGCACTGGGTTTCCTGGGGTTCATACTTATCAATCAACTGCTCGGTTACGGTATAAACGCCAGGGTTGAGATCAGTAATGTCGATCTCGCCCGCCTCATTGGTGGTCTTGGTGGCGCTGTACCCCTCGCCGGTGATGGTAAAGTTGATTCCGGCCACCTGTCCATCCTCGGAAGTCTTAATCAGCTTCATATTGCCGGTTTTCACTTCCAGATTCAGATAGCCTACCATCTGGTCGGAAACGGTTTCCCCGTAGGTGGCAAAGTCCTGTTTACCGCCGCCAGTAATTCCGTCCGTCCAAACCACAACACCGCTGCGCTGGGCAGTCACTTTTTCCGCCTTAATGGTCACAGAGCCTTTGATGGCCTGGGCGGAAGTAATGGTGAGCTGATTGCCGTCCACGGAGAAATTCAGCCCGGTGGTGCTGCTGGAGAAAGTGTAGTCACTCAGCACACCGTTGGTATCCGTGAGAGTGAGAGAATACTGCTGGCCATCCCATTTCAACTCATAGGCACCGGCGTCTGCGGTGCTGCTGAAAAAGCTGGGCAGCATGGTGTGGCGCTTGACCGCGCTCTCAATGGCGGAATACTGGCTGAAAATCTCGCTGTACAGGGGATGGTCGGCGCTGATATATTCCGTCACGTTGTTTTTGCCCTGGGCATTGGCGTCCACATGGTTAAACTGGCTGTCGCGCTCGCCCACGACAGTTTCCCAAACAAGAAGCTGGGTAGCGATATATCCCGCGATCTTGCTGGCGTCCTCCGGGTTCCCACTCATCCATGAGGTGCTGGCATTACCCTGCCAGCCATAAGTCATAATCCGCCCGATATATTCCTTGATGGTATCCGGCGGGATGGTGGGGTTCAGGTTGGACGGGTAGTTATCCCAGAAATCTTCGCCCCGGCCCGTATACTGGTCGCCGGTATTCACACCGACGCCCGGCTCAATGCAGTAGATGGCTCTGCCATTAAAGGCGTCCTGGGTGTGGACGGAAAAGCTGTCGTTCTCTCCGGTGGACCAGCCGCCCAGGAAATTCAGGGCAGAATGGCCCCATCCGGCTTTGTTGGGATCATTGGCACGGGGCAGGTCGATCATATACGTCGTCATGTTTTCGCCTGCGGCAAAAGCCGTAGTTCCTGTCCCTACGAACACGCCCAGGCACATGAGCAGGGCCATGAACAGGGACAGAGGCTTTCTCAATGCTTTCATCGTGTTACCTCCTTGAAATGGCCGCAAAAAAAGCACATCGCTCTGGATGTGCTGCTTGCGGCTGGATTCTGTTTACATTCTAAAAAAGAGAGGCGCGCCAATCGTTCTCCACCTCATCCGTTCTGTCTGCAACCCTGTGGATTCTTGAAAGAATCAGCCTCCCCAAATATCTTCTTTTTTAGGCTGTTTAGGTGGTACGAGGGGGTGAGGTGTGGAGAGGGGGAACAGCGAAAACACCGGTTCCCTGCGAATGGGCGCACTGCTCCCTTGGTAGTGGACTATCTCTCTAAACTGCGCTGGCGCTTGCGGTAGAGTTCCAGCGCCTTAACAATGGTGTCCTCGATCTTCTGCGTGGGCGTCCCCGGCGCAAAAAACCGGCTGATTTTTTCTTTTGGGATTTTGAACTGTTCTTTTTGATTGGGCTTTTCCTCCTTCATAATGGAAACAAGGGCGTCTTTGGCCAGCCGTTCCCCTCCAGTCTTGGCTTCGGACATCTGGCGCATTTTGATGGCCTGGGCGTGGGATGGGGTGCAGTCCATCTCGTCCATGATAGCGAACAAGTCGGCCTGTTCTTCTTTTCGCAGGTAGGACAGCTCCACCGCTGGGCGCATGGCAATCTGGAGCATTTCCTGGTCTTTAAGGACTGAATTATCTACCAGCTCCAGAATTTCCGGGATAAGATGGGTAAGGCGGATATACCTATAAATCTGGGGTTGACTATCTCCGCTATCCCTGCTGATCTGCTGGGCTGCTGTAACGCCTTTTAACTTATTATCCAGTGGAGAAGAAGTTAAATCCGTCCGTTGTCCTTGCCTTTTCATAGCGTCCAGCTTCATCTTGTAAGCAAACGCTTTTTCCGAGGGCAGAATCTGCTCCCGTTGCAGGTTGGAGTCCACCATGATAATTGTGGCTTCATCATCGGTGAGCTGCCGCACAATACAGGGGATTTCCGCAAGCCCCGCCAAATCCGCCGCCTTTTTCCTGCGGTGTCCGGCCACCATTTCATAGCCGCCCTCTGGTTTGGGGCGCACCAGGGCAGGGACCAAAACGCCGTACTGCTTCACGCTTTCCGTCATTTCCTGCATGGCTGCGTCCATCCGCACCTTGAACGGGTGATTCGGGAAGTCGCTGATTTCCGAAGGCGAAAGATTGACAACTTTTTCAAGCCGTGCCTCGGCCCGTTCTTCCTCCGTGGAAAACAGGTCATCGACTGAGGGAAGATTGAAGTTTAGCCCGCTGCTTTTCGCCATCCGCCAGCACCTCCTTTGAAAAATCCGCGTAAGCCTGGGCCACCTTGCTCCCCTTGTCGTAGGCGTAAATACTCTTGCCTGCGGCGCTGATCTCTGCGGCTTTGATGGCTACGGGAATCTCGGAACGATAAATTTTCAACACGCTCCCGTAACTCTGCCGCAGTGTATCCGCTGTCTGTCTGGCAAGGTTTGTGCGCCCATCCACCAGAGTGAGCAGCACCCCGTCCACTTTCAGAGCCGGGTTGATCTGCCGCTTCACTTTATTGATGGTTTTCATAAGCTGGGTCATGCCCTTGGCGGGGAGATAGTGGGCCTGCACCGGGATAATCACGCTGTCCGCCGCAGCCAGGGCGTTAATCGTAATCATGCCCAGGGACGGCATACAGTCAATGAGAACCACGTCATAGTGCTTCTTGGCTTCATTCACATAGGTCCGCAGAGTAAACTCCCGGCTCATGGCGTTGACCAGGCTCATTTCCAGTGCAGACAGCTCAATGTTGGCGGGCATAAGGTCTACGCCCTCGCTGTGGTGCAAAATGCCCTCATCCGTGGTGAATGGCTCATCCCGGATCACCTTTTCCATGACGGTGGCCAGGGTGGTGGGCAGGCTGTCTTGGTTTTGCCAGCCCAGGCAGGTGGTGAGGTCGCCCTGGGGGTCTGCGTCAATGAGCAGCACCTTTTTCCCCAGACGGGCTAAACCAATGCCCAGGTTCACCGTCGTGGTGGTTTTGCCTGTGCCGCCTTTCTGGTTGGCCAGCGCGATCACGCGGCCATCCCTGGGGCGGCTTCTTTGTTCCGGCATTTTCATGTCCTCCTTCTTCTTAGATTTAGCCGCCCGTTGGCAAGACGGACGGCTATGTATGCGGAAAATCCGAAAGATGGGCATGAAAAAAGCCGCTTACTCTTTCTGAAAAGAATAAGCGGCTCATCTGGCAGCGATATGTAATTTTACATCTTCTTCACCGGGGCGCACATAGCTTTGAGCAGAAGTTCATCCAGGCAGCCGGTGTCCCGGTTTTCACGGAGCATAGTATTGCGCAGGTGGTTGAGGCTCTGGATGACTATGCTATTCTCGGCGGGGGTGAGGTATATCTTGAATTTCCGTTTTTTCATAGGGTGTTCCTCCTTTACGCTTTCATTATATGTAGAAAGAACGCTGCACCGCAAATGTGCGAGTTCGTCCACTTAAAACGTAACAGCGGCAACTCAGAAGAACAAGATAAACTGGATTCGGTTTGGTCAAATCCTGACAAATCAGGACATCCCCTTCAAAAGAAAAACCGTTCACAAAGGCCGTCATGGAATCGAAAAAATGAAGGGGAAAATGCCCTCTAAAACACCCCGATTTCGGCTCGCAGTTGCCCCATTTTTTAATCATAACGGGGTCAAAAAGGGCCTGTTGCCCCATTATTAATCAAGAAAAACCGGGTCAGGCGAGGTCAAATCCTTCCAAAATCGGACAAAGGACAACAGACTTTTTGGAAAGGAAAAAGCCCGGAAAACCGCATGGTTCCGGGCTTTTTGAGCATTTTTGAATTGGTTTGTCGGGCCTGTTATCTCTTGGAGAACTGAGGCGCGCGACGGGCAGCCTTGAGGCCGTACTGGGCTGAAAAAATCCCAATTTCTCTTGATATTCCAACACTTTTGAGGATGTCGCAACTGGACTTAGCCCGTACATTAACAGAAAGTATCGTTAAAAACGGGTACTTTCAAGACATTGCGACAGGCCGTAACGCAGCGTTTACGACAGGGAGAAGTTCTTGGGGCTTATTATACTTGATTTTTGCATAAATGTCCATCGTTGTTTTACTATTCTTATGCCCAGCGAGATATTGTACGGTTTTGGGGTCTACGCCCATGTATAAAAGGTTCGTAATGTAAGTGTGTCGGAGTTGGTGCGGGGTCACATGGAAGTCCAGACTATACACATGGTTCGGGGAGCCTTTCCGATGGCTTCCGAGAACGGGGCAGGTCGTATAACGGATGTGTTCCCCATTCACATACTTGTAGCTGATTTTCTCTCCTGCGGTGTGGTTCTTAACATGGTACCAAACTCCCACAAATTCGCCCTCAGAAAGGGGGCCACCCTTACGATTTGAAATCACAAAGGCAGATTTGGAAGATCGTTTTGCCTCTCGCAGGCACTCTACCAAACACTTTGGAATGGGAATATCCCTTCTGGATGCCGGAGTTTTTAATACGGTAGAGATCTCCGGCTCTTTCCGGTGGCTTCCCCGCCATGCCCGTCGGACAGAAATATATGGGGTCGGCGTGTCCAGGAACACACAGTCCCATTGCAGAGCAAGACTCTCCTCACGCCGTAGACCTGCGTACAGGCCGAGCATGACAAACACATACGGGGGAAGGCCCTTGACTGTATCTACCAGCGTCTTTACCTGCTCATCCGTTAAAGCGTCCAATGATTTGCCCGGAACACCGCCCTTGGCGCTGATCTTAGCAGCAGGATTGTAGTCGATGACCTCGCTGCGCTCTGCCGAGTAAAAGACGCTTTTAATAAGCATATTGACGGTATCAAAAGTGTGCTTTGCTCTTTTGGACACAGGAACAAGCGCCAGCTTGATGTCGTCGGCCGTCACATCGGAAAGATACAGGTTCCCAAGCGGCTCGACAATATACTTATACATCTCCCTGCGATAATTCCGCAGCGTATCTTGTGTTACCGTGGCTGAACGCATGAGCAGCCATCTTTCACAATAATCTTCTACGGTAGGGTTTTGCTTCCGAAAAAGGATGTCCTGTACCTGCTGCCGTGCGTCCTGTTCCTTTTTGTATAGCTCCTCACAGGTGGAAGCGTAAATGGGAACCCGTTTGCCATCGGCGTCAGTAATCCTGGTACGGAAATAGGTGACACCGTTGATCTCGGCGGTGCCGTATGCCGGTATGTTCTGTTTCTTCTTCGCCATAAGTACCTTCCTTTCTTAGCCTTATGTATTGGCGTATTCGTTTTATCAGAAATCATCGGTGGATGCAAAGGTGCAAACCGGCATGAAAATAGGGCGAGGAAATCTTTCCTCGCCCTTAGCGCATTTGATTTATGAAGCCATTTACCGGTCTAAGAACTCCGGCTGATTTAACATTGAATATTAAATTGGCCGGAATAAGAGGTGTTCAATGCGGCTGACAAGACCGCCATTCATCATCTATAATGGATTTTATCGTCCTTCCTTGATGCGGTGTTGCCGCCTCGATTTATGAGGCATCCCATTCAGCGAAGGCGCCGGTCATAGCCTTTACCACATCGTCAGGTCGATTGTATTTTACCTTGGCGTAGATGTCCATAGTGATCCGGCTGTTTTCATGTCCCGCCAAATATTGCACGGTCTTAGGATCGACGGAGGCGTGGATCAAGTTGGTGATATAGGTATGTCGAAGCAAATGCGGCGTTACATCAAAGTCCAGACTGTACACCACATGGCCATTATTCCGGGCCTTTTCTCCCAGCTCCGGGTAAAGCATATACTTCACATATTTCCCGTCCACCAGCTTGCGGGCACTCCTCGGCTTTGCTGTCCGGGTCACAACATACTGCCAGAGCCGCTTAAACTGCGTATAGCTGAGCGGTCCGCCGTCCCGATTCGCCACAACATAATCCGAGGTCGAATTCCTCTTTGCTTCTCTCAGACAAGCCACCAGATGATCCGGCAGGGGGATATTTCTCTTTGCGGCAGCGGTTTTCAGCTCCGTTGAAACAACAGGCCGGTTGTGCTCCGTGTGCCACGCTCTGCGTACAGCCAAATACGGCGCTTCACTGTCCAAGTAGACCGAATCCCATTGCAGTCCGAGGATTTCTTCCCGCCGCAAACCGGCGTATAGCCCCAGCATGATAAAGATATAGGGTGGCAATCCACGGACCGCATCCAACAGCCGCTGTACTTGCTCGTCTGTCAAAGGCTGTTTTTCCGCCTGCGGTACGCCGCCTCCCTTTGGGGACAGGTACACCGTGGGATTCTTTTTGATGATCCGGCTTTCCTCTGCTGCCCGGAAAATGCACTTATAAATTACAATGACCGATTTATACACCGAGGCGGATTTTTTGGAGACCGGCACAAGGGCAAGCTGAATATCATCCAGAGTCACTTCTGCGATCTTCTTATCTCCAAGGTACGGGATGATGTTTCGACGTACCTTAGACTTATAATCTGTCAGCGTCGTTGTGCGTACATGGGCGGACTGCATCACCAGCCACTTTTCGCAGTAGTCCGCCACCGTAGGTGATTTTCTCCGCTGCCGGTCATCATCCATCTGTGACAGCGTGTCCAGTTCCTTGTCATAAAGCTCCTCCCGTGTTTTGGCATAGAGGGTGCGCTGTTTTCCCTCACTATCCGTTATGTTCGTCCGATAGTAGGTGTGTCCATTGATCTCGACCGTGCCGTACTTCGGGATCCTGCTTCGTTTTCCTGCCATTATCTCACCTCCAAGTATTACGCATTGCTGCGTTGCTTTTGTTTTATCAGATGGGCGGCAATTCTTCAAATGTGCGAATTATCCTTTCGCACATTTGGTAATGGTCGTCCCTCGAAATACCGAGTTTTACAAGCTGATGACGACCAAGTTTGGAGAGGTATAAAATGCAGAAATTGCGGTGTTCGTGTCGTATCGTGAGAGGTTGACGAAAATAATCGTGTTGATTAGTGCAAAAATTCAAGGAAATTTCATTGATTTTTACACGAATATCTGCTATACTATGGTCAGTACCTTTAAGGAGGACTGCTTATGTATCGAAAAATCATGGGCTTCCTGGAAGCGTGGAAGGAAAGCGAACACCGCAAGCCCCTTATTTTACAGGGCGCAAGACAGGTCGGAAAGACCTATTCCATTCTGGAGTTCGGGCGCACCCACTACGAAAATGTGGCATACTTCAACTTTGAAACCAATCCAAAGCTGAACGAAACCTTTGAGGAAAACATCAGCCCCGATTATCTGATACCGATTTTGTCCCATATCGCAGGACAGACTATCGTAAAGGAAAAAACGCTGATTGTATTCGATGAGGTGCAGCTCTGCGAAAGGGCGTTGACCTCGCTAAAGTACTTTTGCGAGGACGCTCCAGATTATCACATCATTGTCGCAGGCAGCTTGCTCGGCGTTGCGGTCAACAGAGCGAAATTCTCTTTCCCCGTAGGAAAGGTCGATATGAAAACGCTTTATCCTATGGATATGGAGGAGTTTCTATTGGCGCTCGGTGAGGACGATTTGGTAGAGCAGATCAAAAAATGCTTCCAAACCGACACGCCGCTGCCGTCTGCCTTGCACGATGCCGCAATGCAGCTTTACCGTCAGTATCTTGTGGTCGGCGGTATGCCAGAGTGCGTGATGCAGTTTGCCGAAACCAAGGATTATATCCTTGTCCGTCATACGCAGGATACAATACTTGCAAGCTATCTCAACGATATGAGCAAGTATAACAACTTGAATGAAATCAAGAAAACCAGACTTGCTTACGATAACATTACCGTTCAGCTTTCAAAGAAGAATACCCGTTTCCAATATAAGCTGATCAAGAAAGGCGGACGGGCTTCCGAATTTGAAAATGCCATTGAATGGCTCTGCCTGTCTGGTATCGTGTCACAGGTCTATAAGGTCGAGCAAATCAAAAAGCCGCTTGAAAACTACCGTGATATTGATGCGTTCAAGATTTATGTGTCTGACTTAGGACTGCTTTGCGCCAAGAAGGATTTAGCCGCCAATGACATTCTCTATATGGTCGAGGAAATCAACGACTTTAAGGGCGGTATGGCGGAGAACTATGTGAATGTACAGCTTACCATTAACGGCTACCACACCTATTATTGGGAGTCCGAGCGTGGGGCTGAAATTGATTTTATCATTCAGCGCCAGGGGCAGCTCATTCCCATTGAGGTCAAGTCTGCCGACAATACCAAGGCCAAAAGCCTGCGGGTCTATATGGACACCTACAAACCCGCTTATGCAATCAAGCTCTCTGCCAAGAACTTCGGCTTCGAGGACAATAAAAAAATCGTTCCTCTCTATGCCGCATTTTGTATCTGAAATCAATATGGCAACAATAACGCTCACAGAAAATGTGGGCGTTATTTTTTTGCCAAAATGGGATACGGGGCACAAGGGATGGTGGTACAATCATTTTTGTTGAACTGGTTTTTCTTAAAATGCAGAAAATTGTAAAAGTAAAGCACCCTGGCTGATTCCAGGGTGCTTTGTTCGACTAAGGGGTATTGCTATACGCTCTTGTTAGCAGCATGGCTTCCATGCATAGTTGAATCAGTCTTCGGCAGAAAGACGCTCATTAATACCGTCGATCCACTGTGGATTCTGGGATTCAAGATACCCAAATAGGGACAATATATTGGTCGATGGAATGTCATCCGGGCAAGTGCTTAGCTGGGCAATCCTTTGCTTCATTTTCTCATACGAGCGATAATGGATTTTACTGCAAATCGTTTTCAGCTGATCCTGATGAGCATCATAGTTTGCCACATCGGTAAGTCGCTGCACATCATCTCGTGCTGCTTTTTTTGCTTGGGTGGTCAACTGGACATCTCCAAAGTGGGACAGAATGACTTGCAATGTACATGGACACGTAAAAATCACAATTTCTTTCGCTTTGCCAGGTCCCAGAATATCATCCAGCTTTGAAATAATGTTCACATATTGCTCAGGATTTCTGTCCTTATCACATACAACAAAGACGATCTCATAAAAATTCTTAGCATACGCTGCTTGAAAAAAACTTGGTATGTTGCTCGCAGCTTTTGCATTGCGAATATCCACATTATATGTGCCATTAAAACAGGGGAACTCTAAAATACGCTTAAAATAATAGTATTCTTCAAAACCTTCCAGAATAAGACAAATGTTACGTAGCTTTTTCTCTTGCAAAGTCGGAGGAAGCGTCCCCATTGTTATTCCCCCTCTTCGCTGACGCTTAGCAATGCCTCTACTAAGGAAGGATCTGGCAATGCGCCAAAGGCCCCCTTGCTGTATTTGTCAATAATATCACTTTCGGAGCGAACGCCATCTTTTTCCGCTGTAAATTGGGCCAGGGAGTACAAATAAGCCTGATGAATATCTTTATCTGTAAACCATATTTGGTCTTTCCTGAACAGCGTTTTAATATCCAGCAAACTGACATCGTGAGTCGTGCAAATCAATTGTGCGGACGCATTAATATAGTTATTAAACAAAGAAATGATCTCTCTGGAGATCTTAAATTGCAATCCACTATCAAGCTCATCTATAATTAAGATTTTCCCTTTTTCAAGGGCCTCAACAATATAACTTGCCAACGCAACAATTTTCTTTGTTCCACTCGAATCAAATTTAATACTCGGCAGCGGTTTGCCTCGATGAACAGAAATAAGCCGCAACTGATCCATCAGTTGGTCTGCATTTTGAATTGCCTTTTTCAACCGCTCGTCCTTATCGTCATCAGATTTGAATTCAATTTCGATAGATTCGGCATACTGGAAATCGTCAATATCCAAATCTGCAGCTTTGATTAAGCTGACAACTTTTTTTGCTTCAATGGTATCCGGCTTTTTTAGGACCTCGATTGTTTTAAGTGGACTGATCTGGTTCATGTTCAGAAATACAATGCTATCTGCAAGTTTTCTAAGCACACGTTTTGCCTCGTCCAGTAAAGGAAAATCGCTTGTGTCAAAGGCATAAATTAGAATGCTGTCTTTTGAAGATAACCCAATGATATCTCTTAGCTTGGCATCAATGCTATAGGATGTTTTACTTTGGGTGTCACGTTCAAAGTACACGATCTCTTTTCTGTTGCCATATTCATCAATCTCAATACGCCCAAAATGTTCTCTTTGATATGCTTCTGCGTTTGTGTCGTAATCAAAGGAGTAGGTAAACCTTGTCCCATCTGATAGAAATTCAGCTCCAAGCCTCACTACGTTAGATCCTGAGAATACGTTGGCACTAAATCGGAATGGGCGGTTGAGCAGCACATCACGATAAGCTACAATAGCTTCAATGGTGCAGGTTTTACCTGTGTTATTCGGCCCATATATGGCCAATGCTTTTAGTGCGTTTCCTTGACTGCTCTGTATGACGTTAGAAAGAAACTTCCGAGTATGCAGATTTGCCTCCATACTCAATTCAACTGGCTTCTGAAAGACTTCGAAGTTTTCAATTGTGAATTTCAGGAGCATAGTCATCACCTCACCGTAATAATATCACATCATAATTTTTTATGCAATATATTGGTACAAAAAATTATAAAAATTTTTCGTCAAATTCACACTTTTGCTCCAGAAGATTTAAGAGAACATACTGTTTTCACCATTATATGAAGAAAAATAAAAAATATTTCTTGATACAGATATTCCCTTAATCAATCGCTCCGGTTTATCTCTACATCGAATTGGGATTGAACTTTACGGGGCAGAAGGAATAGTAGGCTTGCCTTATGGACTGACATCATCTTCCACTGAAAACTTTCCGAATTTAACGTGCTGCATTTCAATGGAGAAAACTATGGAAGGGCGGGCGCAGGTAATTGGGCATCAGTCGTGCCGATGGTCCTTCCGCACATTGCGGTAGGTCGTTTTCTTCTCCATAGGCTTTGCTCTGTGCGTACATTTGGCAACGTATTCCTGGAGACTGGCGCTGGTAAAGAAAACGCAGCCATTGGGAACATACTGCACATAGGCGATGAGACCGTTGTTCCTTGCCGCATCCAGAGTTGTGATGCTGATTCCCAGCAGTTCGGCGGCTTCCTTCCGGGTAAACAATTTTTCCATTGCGGTTCACATTCCTTTCGCTGTATTCTGGCGGATGGCAAGGCTGACGCACAGCGCTCTGGTTACATCCTGCATTTTTTCTTCGGGAAGTTTTCCGATATAGTAACCGATGCGGCGCTTGTCCAGGGTGCGCAGCTGCTCCAGCATGACCACCGAGGGATATTTCATTCTGCCGATTATGCCGATGTAGCTGTGTGTGGGTATCTTTGATTTTGTATGGATGCGGCTGGTGATTGGTGCAACGATAACCGTCCTTGCAAAATGGTTCCCAACATTGTTTTGAAGAATCAGCACAGGGCGTGTTCCCATTTGCTCCGATCCAACCACAGGGTCAAGGTCTGCGTAGTAGATCTCGCCCCGTAAATATGTGCGGCTCATGTAAAACCTCCTTCTTTGCCGTTTGCTGCGGCTATGTAAAAAGTCCGATTGGGCAATCCAACCGGACTTCGTTCTCATCGCTCCTTTTGCGTGTTCCGGGACTTCTGTGCTTCCTCTCTGGCCCGGTCTGTGACAGTCTGCCAGATTTCCTCCATATAGCTTGTCTCACGGTCCTCCCACGCCGCAAACACGTCCGCAAGAGGGCTGTGTGATTTCAGTAAGGCCCGCACCTGTGCGTTGGGTAGGCTGTTATATTCCAGAGACATCAGAATATCTTCCCGCACGGTATATTCATAGGTGTGATTCAGAATTTCTTCCGGTGCCTGCGCAAGCAGCCACGCCCGATAAGTCTCCTGCTCGGCAAACATTTTTTCATATAAGGCTGTGTTCAGTTCTTCATTGGTCACACTGGCTCACCTCCGCTTTCATAAATGATGTCGTATTCGCTGCGGCTAAGTAAAGGCCGGGAGAAAACATAGCATTTCCCCGGCCTGTCATAATCGTTATCTGCAGGTTACTTGTCCTCGACGCCCCACCTGCACAGGAAATCATCAAGCGGCCGATGGCTGTCGGCTCCACGGGAATCGCCCCCCTCCGAGGATCGCTCCGAGCTGCCCCCACTTGTTACGACGGATCACGGCAGAAACCGCTTCAACGCTCGACTTTATGGCCGGACAGGAGTATCGCCCCCACAGGCGGTCATGGCCACACACGGAGCCGCCGTGTGCTGATAGCGGCTGTTTCTCGCTCACTGTTGGCAGAAGCAAAACACAGACAGAAAATCAATATAAGGTGCGGTCTGGCTGCTTCATCCGGCAGGTCATGGCGCAGCTGCTAAGGTAGCTTTTGCTCATCGCATCGCCTATGGGAATGTACTTGATGAATGGGTATGGGGTTGTCAAGGTACACTTGACCAACTCGCCGTATAAACGGAAAGAAGGCAGAGAGTTTCTGTCTCTCTACCTTCTTCCTCACTCAAAAGCCATTTTACAAGGCACGATTTGAAAAAATTTCTATCTGCAATGTGGTACACGCTGATAATCTTCGTAAACCGCAGCCCCAATATTGATTTTATTATTAGAATATGTATAATAGTAATTAACTATTGAATCTAACCGCTGCCAGTATTCAAGATCATCTGCGCAGCAGAAAATCCACCTGCAGAAGGGAGACATAGCATGAGCTTGTTTGAAGAACCGCATTTGGAACCACAGCCGGAACCGGAGAAGCCAAAGAAGAAAAAACTGCTGTCCATTGGAATCGGCGCTGCACTGATCGTTGCGGTGCTGGTCACGTCTGTGTTGGCCTTCTCGTTTGGCCAGAGTGGAAAACCATCTGATAATATCCCTGATGCACCGCAGCAGGAGGAAATTCAGACGCCTGCGGATACGGATATTCCGCCAGATGAATCCACAGATACAGAGAAACCGGAAGATACGACACCGTCCGACAGTACGCAGGAAACGCCTTCTACAAGCGGCAAGCAGAATATTGACCCATCAACGGGAAAGGATAAATACCAAACGGACCCGGTGCCGGATGGAAAGCCTGCGCCTGCAGAACCGGAAGATACGGAGGTCGATACATCGACGAAATATACCTGCACGATCTCCATCACCTGCAAAACTATCCTTGACAATATGGATAAGGTAAAGGAATCCAAAAAGGACATCGTTCCCTCCAACGGCATTATTCTCGACACGACGACGGTAACATTTTCCGAGGGGGAAAGCGTCTACGATGTTCTTCAACGTACCTGCCGGGAGCGGGGCATACACATGGAATCAAGTTGGACACCCATTTACAACAGTGCCTACGTCGAGGGAATTGCGAATCTGTATGAATTCGATGTCGGCAGTCAGTCCGGATGGATGTATAAGGTCAATGGCTGGTTCCCCAACTACGGCTGTTCCCGCTATGCGCTGCAGCAGGGGGACGAAATTTGCTGGATGTATACCTGCGTAGGCTTGGGTGAGGATATTGGCGGCGGATATGCTGCCGGTGGCTAAATAGCAATCAAAATAGGTACATGAAGAAGGGGCTGTCTCTTAGTGAGATAGCCCCTTTTCCCTTCCACTCTGCCCGCAATGCGCTGCTGATTGGGGATAAATGCCCCGACGCGGTGCGCGTGGGCGGCTACAAGGAGTGGCACGCCCAGGGGATCGAGATTTTGGAGGATGAGAAGCGCCTGCCCATCATCATTCTGGAGCCGGGCAAAGCATACCGGCGTGAGGATGGCAGCGTGGGCCAGAACTTTTACGCCAAGGAAGTCTATGATATTTCCCAGACTACGGCGAGGGATCAGGTTCATCCCCAGGTGAGCTACGATGACCGCCTGCTCTTAAAGGGCCTGATCGCCAGTTCCCCGGTTCCCATCCGGGCCGTGGAGGAACTGCCCCAGGGCCGTGGGGCCATGTTTTCTGCGGAGCAGAACGCCATCCTGGTGAAAAAAGGCATGGACGCGCCGGACATCTTCCGCTGTGTTTCTCTGGAGGTTGCCAACGTGCAGCTTGCCCAAAGCATGGACGGCTATTCCAGGGAAACGGACGGCTACAAAGCCTATGCGGTCAGCTATATGCTCTGCAAGCGGTATGGCGTGGACGCCAAAGAGTATGAGATTTCCAAATTGGACGGTGTATTTCAGGGGCAGGTCCCCAGGGAGGATATTCCTGCGGCTCTCACTGATATGCGGGACGCTTTCAAATCTCTCAATGGCCGTATGGCCAGGGCTATGGGCCTCACCCGCGACAGCAAGCAAAAAGACCAGGAACGGTAAAGGAGGAGTAGACCCATGGAAAAACAGGAAAAAGTCGTCCTCACCCTGGACAGCTATGAGCATGGGATTATGATTCGCGCCCTCAATGAGCTGCGCAACGATATGCTGGAGGAACAGCGTGACCCCGGCCCGGTGGAGGATGTTCTGCTGAAAACCATTGACGCCCCAGCCCAAAAAGACAAGAAAGCGAAGCGCCGGGATGAAGCCAGATAACAAGGCGGGCGGCCCCTGGCTCTATGCCCTGGGGCTGGTCCCGGTGATCTGGTTCGCCCTGCTGATTGCGCCTGCCATTTCCGGGGGACTTTCGGAGATCGTCAGCGCCCTGCCTGCGGCAATGAACAATCCATTCAAAATCGTGTGGTGTGAGGACAGTGTAAAAACTGTCCTCATTTTTATTGCCGCCTATGGGCTGGGGATTGGGATTTACCTCTCGTCCCGGCGCAATTACAGACGGGGCGAAGAACACGGCTCGGCCAAATGGGGCGACGCCAGAGCCGTGAACAAGAAGTACCGGGCGAAAAACCCGTTTCAAAACCGCATCTTCACCCAGCACGTCCGCATGGGGCTGGATGGCCGGAAGCACCGCCGCAACCTCAACACTTTGGTGGTGGGCGGCAGCGGCGCGGGCAAGAGCCGGTTCTATGCCAAAGTGAACATCTGCCAATGCAATACGTCCCTTTTTATTTTGGACTGTAAGGGGGAACTGCTTCGTGACTGCGGCGGCCTGTTGGAACAGATGGGCTATGAGATCAAGGTGGTAGACCTTCTGAACATGGAGAAAAGTCACTGCTACAATCCCTTTGCTTATCTGAAATCCGACAACGATGTGCAGAAGATGGTGACGAACCTGTTCAAAGCCACTACCCCGAAAGGGAGCCAGTCCAACGACCCTTTCTGGGACACGGCGGCCAGTATGCTCCTCATGGCGCTGGTGTTTTACCTGTGGTACGAAGCGCCGGAGGACGAGAAGAATTTCCCCATGATTATGGAGATGCTCCGAGCCGGGGAGGTGCGGGAGGATGATGATTCCTACCAATCCCCCCTGGACGAGCTGTTTGACCGGCTGGAAATGCGTTCCCCGGACCACATCGCCGTGAAGTATTACAAGGATTACCGTTCCGGCTCTGCCAAAACGCTGAAATCCATTCAAATCACTTTGGCGTCCCGCCTGGAAAAATTCAATCTTTCCTCGGTGGCGGCCCTCACCGCCACGGATGAGCTGGACCTTTCCAGCCTGGGCGAGAAAAAAGTGGCACTCTTTGCCCTCATCCCGGACAACGACGCCAGCTTCAATTTCTTGGTAAGTTTGCTGTATGCCAGCACTTTCCAGGAACTTTTTTATTCTGCTGACCGGATACACGGCGGGAGCCTTCCCGTACCGGTGCATTTTTTGATGGATGAGTTCGCCAACGTGAGTTTGCCGGATGATTTCGACAAGCTGCTGGCTACCATGCGCTCCCGGAATATCAGCGTTTCCATCATCATTCAGAACATTGCCCAGCTCAAGGCGCTGTTTGAAAAGCAATGGGAATCTATCATCGGCAACTGCGATGAATTTCTGTACCTGGGCGGCAATGAAACGTCCACCCACAAGCTGATTTCCGAGAACTACCTGGGAAAAAGCACCCTCTGGCTGGACACCTACGGCAAGAGCACCGGGCATTCCGGCAGCTATTCCACCAACAACCAGATCACGGGCCGGGAGCTGATGACGCCCGATGAGGTCCGTATGCTGGACAACAACCTGGCTCTGCTTTTTATCCGTGGCGAAGCGCCGCTGATGGATGAAAAGTATGACCTCTTAAAGCACCCCAACATCAAGTACACCACCGATGGCGGCGCAGCGGCCTTCACCCATGGCGGCACCGAAAACGCTGTGGCGGATATGGTCATTGGCCGCCTCACCCCCGGCGACCTTGCCAATATCCAGGAGCCGGAAACCCTTTACGAGCTTCTGTCCGATGAGGACATGGAGAATATCTTTCAATTCAAGGAGGACACCCAAAATGAAATGGATTAAGAAGGAAAACAAGAAGAAAGAAACCCGCAGCCTGACCATGGGCAGAAAGGGCCGGAGCGCCTTTGCCGTTTATGCGGCTCTGGTGCTCATGCTGTGCTGCTGCACCACCACGGCCTTTGCCGCCAGCGACCCGTTGACGGTTATCAACAACCTCAGTGATTTCATCTTCGGCCTGATCCGCGCCGTAGGTATGATCCTGCTGGGCTTCGGCGTGGTACAGATCGGTTTGTCCCTGAAAAGCCACGACCCCAGCCAGCGGGCCAACGGTTTTCTTACCCTGGCCGGCGGCGTTGTGATTACGTTTGCGAAGGAGATTTTGACCCTGATTACCGGCTGATTTGAATAACGGCAGTACGGGGGCAGGTCCATGGCGGCCTGCCCCTTACCGTTGCCGGAAAGGAGGTTGTTGAATGTCCGATAACTGGGTTGTACAAAATTTGCAAAATGCCCTCGATACCTGGAACAAGTACCTGTCTGAGATCTGGCAGCTCATCACCCAAAGCCCGGAGCAGTTTAAGGGCGGCTCCATCTGGGGCGTCATTGTCAACATCCACGACGCGGTGCGGGCCATCGGCCTTGCGCTTTTGGTGCTGTTCTTTGTGGTAGGCGTTATGCGCACCTGCGGCTCATTCGCAGAGGTAAAAAAGCCGGAGCACGCCCTAAAGCTGTTCATCCGGTTTGCCATTGCCAAAGGCGTCGTGACCTATGGGCTGGAGCTGATGATGGCCCTCTTTAATATCGTCCAGGGCCTTGTTTCCACCATTATGAACGCGGCAGGCTTTGGTTCGGCCCAACAGACTGTGTTGCCCCAGGAGATCATTGACGCGGTGGAAAGCTGCGGATTTTTCGAGAGCATCCCCCTCTGGGCGGTCACGCTCATCGGCGGGCTGTTTATCACGGTTCTCAGCTTCATTATGATAATGACCGTCTACGGGCGGTTTTTTAAACTCTATTTATACACGGCCATCGCGCCGGTGCCCCTGTCCACCTTCGCCGGGGAACCGACCCAAAACGTGGGCAAGAGCTTTATCAAGAGCTATGCTGCCGTGTGTTTGGAAGGTGCCATCATTGTGCTGGCTTGCATTATCTTTTCCCTGTTCGCGGCGGCCCCGCCTGCCATTGACCCCAATGCGGCGGCAGTCACGCAGGTGTGGAGCTATATCGGGGAGCTGGTCTTTAATATGCTCGTCCTCGTGGGCGCGGTGAAAATGGCCGACCGCGTGGTGCGCGAGATGATGGGCTTGTAAAAAAGGAGGAAAACAAATGCGTTATCAAACCTATGTGCTGCACTTGATTGATGGAACCGCCATCCCAATGGTGGAGGATTACGACCTGCCCGCTGAAAAGGGAATTGTGGGCCACTTCTCCAAAGCAGCTCCAGACGAGATTTTTACCGTGGGCGACCGGCTTCTGGGCTTTGCCTATATTCCCAAGAGCAGCATTGTTTACTTGGAAACCGGCGATGTAATTGTGAGGTGATATTTTGGAAGTCAAGATCAATCGGGAAATCCGCAACTACACCGAATCCATGTTTTTCGGGCTGAGTATGCGGCAGTTCATCTTTTCTGTTCTCGCCTGCGGCGTGGCCGTGGGCCTTTATTTTATCATGCGCCCCTACTTCGGCGTGGAAACCCTGTCCTGGATGTGCATTTTGGGGGCGGCCCCCTTTGCCATGCTGGGGTTCATCACCTACCATGGCATGACGGCGGAACAATTCATCTGGGCATGGCTGCGCTCGGAAATGCTGGAGCCGAAGGAGTTTAAGTTCGAGGACAGCAACTACTACTATGCGGCTCTGACAGATACCATCGAGGAGCTGCAAACCGGGCGGCCCGGCAAGAAGCGCCGGCAGGAGCCGAAACATTTTAGCAAGCGGAAGGAGGCCAAGCATGATTAAGACCATCAAAACTATGTCCAAACAGGAAAAGGAGCGTTATACCGTCCCCCGGAAGGTGCAGGATGTGATCCCCGTCCGCCGTATCTGGCCGGACGGCATCTTCCTTGTGGGGAACAAGTTCTCCAAAACCTATAAATTCAGCGACATCAACTATCTGGTGGCCAGCCGCGAGGACAAGGAATCCATGTTCCTCACCTATTCGGAGCTGCTCAATTCCCTGGATTCCGGTGCGGTGACGAAAATCACCATCAATAACCGCCGTATGAATAAAGCCAACTTTGAGACATCTATCCTCATGCCCATGCAGGGGGATTTCCGGGATGAGTACCGTAAGGAGTACAACCAAATGCTGATGGATAAGGCTACCGGAGCCAACGGCATTACCCAGGAGAAGTATATCACCATCTCCGTGGTGAAGAAGGACATCGAGGAGGCCCGCGCCTACTTTGCCCGCGTGGGGGCTGATCTGATTTCCCACTTTGCAGCCCTTGGCTCCAAGTGCGTGGAGCTGGACGCCACCGAGCGCCTGCGTATCCTGCACGACTTCTACCTCCAGGGCGAGGAATCCGAATTTGTTTTCAATGCCCGCGAGATGATGAAACGGGGCCATAGCTTTAAGGATTATATCTGTCCGGATGGGATCGAGAAAAACAGCGACTATCTGAAGCTGGGCGATAAGTTCTGCCGGGTGCTGTTCCTCAAAGACTACGCTTCTTATATTAAGGATAACATGGTGACGGAGCTTACCGATTTCAACCGCAATCTGATGTTCTCCATCGACATTGTGCCGGTGCCTACGGACGAAGCTGTGCGGGAGGTGGAAAACCGCCTGCTGGGTGTGGAAACCAACATTACCAACTGGCAGCGCCGCCAGAATGCCAACAACAATTTCAGCGCCGTGGTTCCTTATGATATGGAGCTGCAGCGGAAAGAAAGCAAGGAATTTTTGGACGACCTCACCACCCGCGACCAGCGGATGATGTTCGCGGTGATGACCCTGGCCATCACCGCCGACACCAAGGAGCAGCTTGACAGCGACACCGAAGCCGTACTCTCCGTGGCGCGAAAGCATATGTGCCAGCTTGCGGTACTCAAGTTCCAGCAGCTTGATGGCCTGAACACGGCCCTTCCCATTGGGGTGCGGAAAATCAACGCCTTTCGCACTCTTACTACTGAGAGTTTGGCGGTATTCATTCCCTTCAAGGTACAGGAAATCCAGGATAAGGGCGGCATTTACTTTGGAGAGAACGCCATTTCCCACAACCTCATCATGTGCAACAAGGCGAACCTTTTGAACCAGTCGGCCTTTCTGCTGGGCGTACCTGGCGCAGGCAAATCCTTCAGTGCAAAGGAATTGATTGCGTTCCTCATGCTCCACCCGGATTACGCCAATGACGACATCCTGATCTGCGACCCGGAGGGAGAATTTGGCGCACTCGTCAAAGCCCTGGGCCGGGAGAGAGCAACGGTGGCCCATCTGGTGGCGGGCGGCAAAGACCGCCTCAACGCCATGTATATGGTAGAGGGCTACGGTGAGCAAAACCCCATCGTGGAAAAGAGCCAGTTTGTCATGTCCCTCATCGAGCAGATCGACAAGCGCGGAGTGGGGCCGCAGCATAAATCCATTATCGACCGCTGCACCGCACTGGTGTACCCGGAGGCGGAGAAGATCGGACGGGTGGCCACCCTCTGTGACCTGCGGAATAAGCTGCTGGAGCAGCCGGAGGATAAGGCCAAGGAGATCGCCCTTTCCCTGGAGCTGTACACCACCGGCTCCCTGGACATCTTTGGCCGGGAAAGCACGGTGGATTTGAACAAGCCCTATGTGGTGTTCGACATCCACGGTCTGGGCGAGCAGCTAAAGCCTGCCGGTTCCCTGGTCATCACCGATACGATCCTGAACCGCGTCACTCTCAACTGGAAACGGGGCAAGCGCACCCATGTGTTCATCGACGAGTTTCATGTGATGTTTGAAAATGAGCAAAGCGGCATTTTCTTTAATTCCGCATGGAGGCAATTCAGAAAGCGCGGCGCTTATCCGACGGCGATCACCCAGAACGTGGAGTACCTTTTGGATTCCGTCCAGGCCAGCACCATGCTCTCCAACTCGGAGTTTATTGTCATGTTGAACCAGGCGGCATCCGACCGGGCAAAGCTGGCGAAGCTCTTGAACATTTCCAATGAGCAGATGAGCTACGTCACCAACGCAGACGCGGGCTGCGGCCTCATCCGGTATGGCAGCGCCCTGGTGCCGTTCATCAACCGGTTCCCCCGTGACACCAAGCTCTATGCTTTGATGACCACCAAGCCCGGTGAAGGCGTATTCGGCGGCGAGGAGGTGCCGGCATGAACAATATCCGCTTTGCGTCCCCGGAACACCGGGATTTCTTTTTAGATATGATGAGCGAGGCGCGGCGGAACGACTGTTACCACCGGGCCTTTTTCTATGTGATGGGGATTGCCCCAGAAACGCGGGCAAACATCCGCCAGATGTTTGATTTCAAGCAGGACTGCATCGAGCCGGATGGTATGCACGGCGGCTGGCAGACCAGCGGCACCGTCCGGGTGTGCCGCCTTGCTTTTAATCTCTGGAACGGCTATACCGACCCGGAGCACAGCAACGCCTATTCCCCGGAGGATTTGTTCTGCTGCGAGTTCGCCCCCTACTTTATGGAAGGCGTGAAAATCCGTTACCCGGAATACTGCCGGGAGCTGCCCCCTGTCAGAAAGCAGGCGGAACCGGCGCGATGATAATTTTAAGAATGGAGGAATGAACCATGGCTGAACCGGCTCTTGCGCTGCGGGACCATCCGCAGATCATAGACCTGATTTCCGTTCTGGAACAGAGCGGGCTTCAAAAACAAAAGGAAGAAGTACAGGCCCTGGTGGGCTATATCGACGGCATGGAAGAAAAGCTGTCCCAGATGATGGACGAAATGAAGGAAATGCGCCTGGAGGTGGGCAAGCTCCACGACAAGGGAATCCGCGCCCGGTGCTCCCAGCTTTTGGGGACGGCAGAGGGAAAAATCCATCAGGTCAAATCTATGGTTTCCACGGCAAAGGAAAATCTCATTTCATCTGCAAAGCAGATGGTGCAGACCTTCCGGGAAAAAGGGCGCTCTGCCCTGTGCCGTGCGGCCCAGGCCCTGCACATCCCTTCAGTTCTTTCCCGGATGGGACGGGGCTTTGCCCATGCCGGCAAAGGCATGGAACAGTGTTCCGTAAGGCTGGACGCCATGCGGGAAGAATTGCACCAGGCGGGCGGCCACATCAAAAACACCGGGCTTGCCCTTGCGGGAAAGGAACCCCAGGAAAGCAAGGACTTATCTGCGGATAAGGGTGTACTTGCCAAACTGCGCGTCATGTTTCTGCTGTGCGGTAAAGCGTGTTCTGACATGGATCACGATATTTCCCGCGCCGTGGAGCGGCTCAGCGGCGGGCGCTCATCCGTGAAAACTGAGCTGCAGGGGCTGAAATCGGCCCAGGCCGGGCAGCGTCGCCAAGCGGCCAGTAAAGAGCAGGCACGATAAGTACAGGAGGGTGAAAATGTGAGTGACAAAGTGAAAAGCAGACTGATGATCGCTGGGGCGACCTTTTGTGCCGCCCTTTTCCTTTTCTCCGGGGCTATGCTGGCCCGCGAATACCTGGATCAGAAACAGAGCGCCGAAGCCTTTGACGAGGTGGCCGGGCTGGTCAAGGAAGATGGGGAGCTGTCCACGCTGGAGCTGGCCGATGACCCGGCCCAGGAGCCGGAAGAACTCACGGCCTTTGAAAAGTACGCGGATGTGTACGCCCAGAACAGCGACCTGGTGGGCTGGATTTCCATTCCCGGCACCCGGATTGATTATCCGGTCATGCAGACCAAGGATAACCCCAATTTCTATCTGAAGCACGCTTTTGATAAGTCGTACAGCAGCTATGGGGTGCCCTATATGCAGGAAAACTGCGACGTCGGCATTTCCGACAATCTGGTGCTGTACGGCCATCACATGAACAACGGCAGTATGTTCTCCGACCTGTGCAAGTACGAGAGTGAGGATTTCTACCAGGAACACAAGACCATCCGTTTTGATACCCTGGACAGCTTTGGCGAATATGAGGTAATTGCCGCCTTCAAGACGGTGGCCTATTCGGAGGAAGGGTTCAAGTATTACCACTTCGTCCGGGCCGAGCAGGAAGAAGATTTTGACGAGTTTATCGCCAAGTGCAAGGAACTGGCCCTTTATGACACGGGCGTGAGTGCGGAATACGGCGACCAGCTCATTACCCTTTCCACCTGCGAGTATTCCCGGACCAACGGGCGGATGGTGGTTGTGGCCAAGCTGCTGGAGGAATAAGGGCGGCCCCGCCCAGGGAAGGAGGTGAAGCCCATGGGCAAGGGCATTAAAACAAGAGTGGCCGAAAAAGGCATTAAAGCCATTGACAAAGCGGCGGTTGCCTCGGAACGGATGAAGGAGGCATATATCCGCACCAAGGATAAAGCCGAGCATGGGATGTATGCCGAGGAAGGTTCTCCTGGTGAGTATGCGTCCGACCGCTTTTCCGCTGGGGTGGATAACGTCGCCCATGAAGCGGTCCACCAGTTTGATAAACAGGGCCGCAAGGGGGTTCAGACGACTAAGGAGAACATCTCCAAGGTCAAGGAGAAAATCCAGAAGCGGAAAGCCGCAGCCGAACAGCCGAAAAAACAAGCGGCTCGGCAGGCTGGGCAGTCCACCACACGCTGGAGTGGCCGTCAGGCAGCCGATACGGTTTCCGAGCCGGCCAAGGCGGTCCGTCAGGAGCGCGGGGCCATCAAGACCCTGGATCGCGGCAAGAAAGGCATTAAGACAGTGGACAGGGGCCGAAAAACCATCAAGCAGGCTTCTTCCACGGCCAAGGGGACCATAAAAACCACCAGCAAATCCATTAAGACGGCGGAAAAGACTGCCAAGGCCAGTATCAAGACCAGCCAACAGGCGGCCAAAGCCGCCCAGCGGACTGCCCAGGCCACGGCGCGGGCTGCCAGGGCTGCGGCCCATGCTGCCCGTGTAGCGGCCCGGACTGCGGTAGTTGCGGCAAAGGCGGCGGTCAAGGCTACGGTTGCGGCTGTGAAAGCCATCATTGCGGCGACCAAGGCGCTGATCGCGGCCATCGCCGCGGGCGGTTGGATTGCCGTACTGGTGATTATTGTGATCTGCCTCATCGGTATGATTATTGGCTCCTGCTTTGGCATTTTCTTCTCCGGCGAGGATTCCGGCACCGGGCAGACCATGCAGACTGCTGTACAGGAGATCAATACAGATTACCAGGAGAACCTGGATGAAATCAAGGCGTCCCACAGCTATGATGTGCTGGAGATGTCCGGTTCCCGCGCTGTGTGGAAAGAGGTATTGGCGGTTTACGCTGTCAAAACCACCACTGACCCGGACAACGCCCAGGAAGTGGCCACCATGGATGATGAGAAGCTGGAGCTTTTGAAGGACATCTTCTGGCAGATGAATGAGATTTCGTCCAGCACATCCACCCAGACGGAAACGGTGATTGAAACATCCGATGATGGTAACGGAAATATCGTGGAAACGGAAGTAACCATCACACGCACCTATCTGTATATCACCGTCAGCCATAAGACCGCCGAGGAAATGGCCGACCAGTTCGGCTTTAACGAGGACCAGCGGGAACAGATGGCGGAGCTCTTAGCCGATGAGAACAATTCCCTGTGGTCCCAGGTGCTTTACGGCATTACCGGAGGGGACGGCGAGATCGTCACGGTGGCGCTCTCCCAGGTGGGCAATGTCGGCGGCGAACCGTACTGGAGCTGGTACGGCTTTGGCAGCCGTGTGGAATGGTGCGCCTGCTTTGTGAGCTGGTGCGCCAATGAGTGCGGTTATATCGAAGCCGGCGTGATCCCGAAGTTTGCGGCCTGCGCGTCCCAGGGTGTTCCCTGGTTCCAGGAGCGCGGGCTGTGGCAGTTGGGAAGCTATGAGCCGCGTTCCGGCGACATCATCTTTTTTGACTGGGATGGCGATATGTCAGCCGACCATGTGGGTATTGTGGAAAAAGTCGAGAATGGCCGTGTCTATACCGTAGAGGGCAACTCCGGTGATTCCGTGCGCCAGAACAGCTATCCTATTGGGTATTCTGATGTGCTGGGCTACGGTTGCCCGGCCTATTAACTCCCTCAAAAAAGGAAAACCCAGCCGCATAGTCGGCTAGGTACATAACTCTGTATGGCCGTATGCGGCAACGCTATCTGAAGGAACACCGGCCCGCCTTTTACAGCAGTTTGATTTTGAGTGAAAAGCTGTACCCGCACCTGTTGGAGATTGACCGGGCGGCGCGGGAACGGATGGACGCCATGCTGCCCCGGATGATGGAGGCGGCGGGCGTTACCGAGGAACTGAAAGCTCGTGACCCTATGCGCTGGGTGGGGCTGATGAACACGCTGAAAGCGCAGGTAGAAGAAACAATTTTTCAAGAAATTATATTTGCCTGATTTGAGAATGAACGTCAGAATAAACCTGACGTTCATTCTTTAGTTATCAAATTTCTGTATTCTCTTGGTAACAATCCGGTTGTCCGTTGGAATTGCCTTGAAAAACTATCAGCCCGTTCATAACCTACGGCTTGTGCGATTTCTGCAATGCTTAACTCGGTTCCGATCAATAAGTGCTGGGCCTGCTCCATTCTCTTGCGAATAATGTAATCCGAAATATTACATCCAAACAGCTCTCCAAATGTGGTCTTTAGTTTTGTTGTTCCCATGTAGGCGATCTTTGATAATTGTTCCAGTGAAACGGGAAATGAATAGTGATGATCGAGGTAATCAGCAACCGCGTTCATGTTTTCTTCATCCTCTTTTGTAATGCGTATTTTCTTTTTGCGGTCCTGGTTTCGCTTGGCTTCCTCCATAATCAATGCAAGAGCTTCCAATACCTTGCCCTCATAAAACAGCTTTGCAGACATACCGCTGCCGGAGTAGCTTTGAATTTGCTTCAAGAGTGCTACAAGTTGCGGGAAATCTACGCCGAGAACCATTTTCTTAAAGGCGTTTCGCGGGTCAATATATTCACCGCCCAACCGTTCCTTTAAGTAACGGTTGTAGAAATCAGGCATAATGCTGATGCTCACAGATCGAATAGGGACATTTTTGTGATAGACAGCCTGATATGTTTTCTGGCTTCCGCCTATATACGCTCGTAAACTGTTTGGAGATAGCTGATAGTAAGGATGAAATTCTTCACCAGATACAGAGGAATAATACTGTATGGCAAGAAATTCCGGTTCGGGCGATTCCAGAAAGAAATCCTCAAAAAAGTAAAAGTCCTGCTTTGTTATTTCAAACATATTTTCAAAGAAATACTGCCAGAAAACCCCCTTGCCTTTATCCGGGGATAAAGCATAGCAAAACTGATTTTCTTCTGTCTTTGAATTGCCATTGTCTAAAAGAAAACCGCCAGTTGGTAGTAACTGCTGGTATAGTTGTTTTATTTCACTCATGGTCTGATGCCTTTCTAAAATACGCCGATCAGTCGGAAAAATACGGTTGAAAGTCGTTTGTGCCGTTCCTGACTTGTGCTGTCAAAATTGCGCCGCTATAATGGTGTTACGAGGTTAGCCTGCTCTAACCTCGTAAACATTTTACCACCAAATTGCGGTTTCTGCAATGGCCGGGGCGGTGAGAAAGGAGGGAAATGAAAAATGAATTTCAAAGCATCAAAACCCGATGCAAGAATTTTAATTTTGCAAATTGTTGCTGCTTGTATTTTGAGCTTTTATTTTAAGAGTCAGTTGGCGACCTTTTGCTTTTTCCTTGTCATTGATTTTTTGATTCTCTTTTGGTATGGGGCAAAAGTATTTTTCCAAAGGCTTGTTGCGTATGTGTGCTTAAATGCTTTGACCTGGGGCTTGCTTATCGTGGAGATTCCCGTTCTTTCGGTTGTGCTTCCGTCATTCCTTATGATGATCGTCCGGGTGTTTCCAATCTATTTGCTCCTTAAACTGCTCATGGACAAAACGCCTATGGATGAATTGCTGTATTCTTTGGACGCAATACATATTCCTAAATCGTTGTCCATTCCCTTGATGGTGGTATATAGATATGTCCCTACGATATTGCAGGAATTTTGCTATGTGAATGAAAGTCTGAAAATGCGGGGGCTAAATCTATCTGTCAGGAATTTGAAGCACCTGATACCGACCATTGAAAATTACATGGTGCCATTGCTGTTCAGGAGTGAAAAACTTTCGGAAGAATTGTCCGCAGCCTCTTTGTGCAAGGGATTGAGCGTAGAGCGTAACCGTTCTTGCTGCACCGAAGTTAAATTAACTCTTGCTGATTTTCTCTATTTGTTAGGCATGGCAGTCGTGATCTGTGGCTTATTGTATCTTGATTTCTTGAATTTTTAGGAGGTGAATGTATGCAGAATGAAAAAGTAATATGCAACAAATTCTCTTTTGCCTATGATAGCAATACTTTCGGCATCCACGACATTGACCTGACAATTCAGGAGGGAGAATTTATTGTTCTCACAGGAAAAAGCGGCTGCGGAAAAACAACATTGACCCGTTGTATAAACGGATTGATACCTGACTTCTTTGAAGGAACAATCACAGGTTCTTGCCGGGTATGCGGCATGGATATATCGGAACATGAAACAGGGGACTATTCCTCTTATGTTGGTAGTGTGTTTCAAGACCCGCGTTCACAGTTTTTCACGCTCCATGTAAAAACAGAGATTCCTTTTCCCAGTGAAAATTTAGGAACCCCATCCTCTGTCATTCAAGACCGTTTCCGAAATACCGTGAAGCAGCTTAATATATCCAATCTATTAAAGAAAAGCATATTCGAGTTATCCAGCGGCGAGAAACAAAAGGTTGCGATTGCGTCCATTTATACAGCGAATGTTCAGATATATGTCCTTGACGAGCCATCCGCTAATCTGGATTGGGAGGGAACTAAGCAGCTCAAAAAGCTGTTGGGGCAATTAAAGGAACAGGGCTGCACAATCATCATTTCAGAACACAAATTGTACTACTTAAAGGATTTGGCTGATCGTGTTGTGATTCTAAAGGACGGGCAGATCAACACGATTTTGTCAGGAAATGAGTTCAAAGCACAGTCCACGAATTGGTTTCATGACAATGGGCTGCGGCAAGTAAATCTAAAGGATATTGTTTGTAATCCCGCCTCTGTGAAAGCAGCTACCCGTGAGCAAGTTTCTGTCCGCGCTGAAAACCTATCTTTTGGGTATCAGTCAAAACAGCTTCTTTGGAAAGATGTTTCGTTTGAGTGCCAGAGTGGAGATATTGTTGGAATTGTCGGTAAAAATGGAACGGGGAAATCCTCTTTAATCCGCGTTCTCATGGGCTTGGAAAAGCCGAAAAGCGGAAAAATCAGTATCGCCGGTAAATATGCTTCTAAACAGCAGCGTCGCCACAAATCGTTTTATGTTATGCAGGATGTGGATTATCAGTTTTTTGCCGGAAGTGTCATTTCCGAAATGGTAACAGGTTTTGAGAAAAACCCCACCGCCTATGAACGGGCCAGAGAGATTTTAAGGAAGTTTTCTTTGGAGGGATACGAAGATGTCCACCCCTCGACCCTATCAGGGGGACAAAAGCAAAGGCTTTCTATCGCATTGTCCTGTATGAGTGATGCTCCTTTCCTTTACTTTGACGAACCCACAAGTGGACTGGATGCCGAAAACATGAAGCTGGTAAGTGAAACAATTACAGAACAGGCGGCTGCAGGTAAAATCGCATTTGTCATTACCCATGACTACGAATTTGCAGCATCCTTATTTACGTCGCTATTAGTAGTACAGGACGATCATTCCATAAAAAGAATATCTCCTGACGAATATAGATCAGAAACACTATCAAAAATCTTTGAATTGGAGGAATAACGTATGAGTTCAAAAACAAAAGGGAGTAAAAAACTTCGTGACCTGATTCGCGTGGGCGTTTTTAGCGCCTTATGGATTGCAGTGGGCTGGATTATCGGTTGTACGGTAGGCTTCTTCCCGCCTATCATGCTGGCCCTGCCTTGTATTCTCGCGATTTTCGGGGCGCTGATTCTTGTTGTCATGCTTTCTAAAATAACCATCCGGGGCGGAATTTTGATTTCTTCGTTCCTGTTCGGTATTTGCCTGTTTTCTATGGCCCCCTACGGCCTTATGTTTATCTGCACTTTCGTTGGCGGCATTATCGGTGAGATTCTATATGATACTGTGGGTAAGAACAATCACGCCGGTAAAATCATTGGTGTGGTCTGCCCCATGCTTGGCCTTGCGCTCGGTGAATACATACCGCTGTGCTATATGCAGGACGCTTTCAAGGCTTTTTATGCAGAACGGATTACCGGGAACATGGCAAATGCCAGCATGGAGCTGATTAACACGCCTATTGTAGTTGTCCTCACGATTGTTACGATCCTCTGCGCCATCTTAGGCTACCTGTGGGGCGAAAAGATAGCGGCAAAGAGGCTTGCAAAAGGAGGTTCCGACAGTGGCAAAAGAAAATAAGAAAAAAAGTGGTATTCCCCGTCTGTTGGAGCTGGCGGGAGAAAAAAAGACTTTAATGGTGTGGGGGTGCATCCTCTCAACCGCAAATGTGTTCTTTCAGTTAGTCCCGTTCCTGGCCGTATATAACATTATGGCTGAATTGCTGAAAAACGCATCTGATCTCACAAATGCAGATACGGGATTTATGGTCTCATGGGCTGTAAAGGGTATTGTTGGCCTGCTGATCGGTTATGTATTTATGTATTTTGGCGGTATGTTAGGCCATACTGCCGCCTATCGCACGCTCTACGGTATTCGCGTCCGTTTGTCTGAACATATCAGCGAATTGCCTCTTGGGTGGTTTAATCGAAATGCAATCGGGAAAGTCAAGCAAATTGCGGAACAGGATGTAGAGCAGATTGAAAAATTTATTGCTCACCAATTCCCTGATATGGTGAATACCATTGCAATGCTAATCGTCATGGTAATTATCATGTTCCGGCTGAATGTGTGGCTGGCGCTTGCCTGCATCATTCCTATTATCGTAGGCTTTACAGCCCAATTCTCTATGATGTTCGGTTCCAAAGCCCAGGAGGGCTTAAAGGAATACTACGACGCGCTGGAAAATATCAGCACATCGTCCGTACAGTATGTACGCGGGATGCCCTCAATTAAAATTTTCGGGCAGACGGTTCATTCTTTCCGCAAATTCTACCAGGACATTATGAGCTATCGGGATTTCAGTACGAAATATGCGGACAATTACGAGCCGGTGTATTGTGTTTTCCGTGTGCTGGTGCTGTCTTTAGCGACCTTTATTCTGACAGCTGGTATCTTCTTCCTTTCGGGCGACCCGGAGAACGTGGCTTTTGCCGTGACTCTGCTGTTTTTCCTGATCTTTGCGCCAGGAATTGCTACCCCTGTTTTCAAATTTAACAGTTTGGGTTCCAGCATGAACAACATTACCGAGGGCGTAATTCGTATTGACGAGATTATGAGCGAAGTCCCGATTGCAGAGCCGAGCGCCCCTAAAAAACCGGATGGATATGCAATCTCATTCGATCATGTTTCTTTCTCTTATGGTGGAAAAGACAGTCCGCTTGTTCTGAAAGATGTTTCTTTTGAAGCCGGACAAGGCCAGATCACCGCTTTAGTCGGGCCGTCCGGTTCGGGAAAATCTACGATTGCACAGCTTATTCCCCACTTTTGGGATGTTCCACAAGGAAAAATCCTGATCGGCGGTGTTGACATCCGGGATATAAAAACCGAGGACTTAATGAATACGATGTCCTTTGTATTTCAGGATTCTTTTCTGTTCTCTGATACGCTTTATAATAACATTGCAGTAGGAAAACCCGGCGCGACAAAAGAAGAAGTGTATGCTGCTGCGAAAGCTGCCCAGTGCCATGAGTTCATCGAAAAACTACCGAAAGGCTATGACACGCTGATTGGTGAGGGCGGTGTTTATCTTTCAGGCGGCGAGGAACAACGTGTAGCCGTTGCCAGGGCCATTTTGAAAAACGCCCCTATCCTGATTCTTGACGAGGCCACAGCATACGCTGACCCGGAGAATGAATATCAAATGCAGTTGGCATTACAAGAACTGATAAAGAATAAAACCGTTCTGATTATCGCACACCGGCTTATTACGATCAAAAATGCAAATAAGATCGAGGTTATCAACGAGGGGAAAATCGAAGCAGAGGGAACCCATGACGAGCTTTTACAAAAGAGCAAGACCTATTCTGCTATGTGGGATGCCTATACGCTTTCCTCTGATTGGCAGATTTCAAAGAAAAAGGAGGTGGCGCAGGCATGAAAAAGACCAATGCCCTTTATTGTATAACCGCAGGAAACCCGAAAAAGCTGATAAAGCCTGTTGTCTGGACTGTCCTTGCTGATCTTGTCAACCTTTTCCCTTTTGGCTGTCTGACCTTAGTTGTAAGCAGCATTTATTTATACTTTGGTGGAACGAGTGACACGCTTAACACAAAACAGCTTTGGCTTGTCTGGGGTGGCATGGTTATCCTTGCAATCATTTTGTACCTGTTTGAACGGAAAGCGGTTCATGCCACTTATCACGATGGTTATGATGCCAGCGCAAAGGGCCGCGTCCAGCTTGCGGAACATATCAGAAAATTGCCGCTGGGCTTCCTTATGAGCAAAGACCCCGGCGAATTGGGCAACACAATGATGAATGATTTCGCACAAATCGAGGAAGCTGTTACCCATGTTCTGCCGCAGTTGATCGGAGGCTTTATTACCGCCGTTCTCGGATTTGTAGCGATGTCTTTTATTGACTGGCGGCTGTCCCTTGCCATGTTTGCAGGATTTCCGATTACTTTTTTAATTCTGCTTGGTGTGCAGGTGATTGATAAAATGCGCGGCGCGGCGCATACAAGAGCGAGAATTGAACAGGCAAACCGGCTGCAGGAATATCTGTCGGGAATGAAAGTGATTAAGGCTTATAATCTCAGGGGAACAAATTTCAAACGGCTGGAACGGGCGTTTTACACCTTTATGAAAGAGTGCATCAAGCTGGAATGTGTTTCCGGCCCGTTCTATTTGGTGGCTGTTTCTTTCCTACAATGCGGCTTGTCTTTGATAACAATGGTGGGCGTCTATTTGCTTATGGGCGGAACGCTGGATATTACCATCTTTGTTATGTTCCTTTTGGTTGGAACCCGTATTTTTGACCCGCTGGTTGGCGCAATTATTCAACTTCCTGTTTTTGTCTATCAGACAGCCGCCGGAAAACGGATTGTTGATCTGCTGGATGAGCCTATCATGCAGGGAGATGGGGAAGCCCCACAAAATCACGATATATCCTTTGAGAATGTGACCTTTGGCTATGGGAAAGATATGGTTTTGCATAATGTCAGCGCGTCTTTTCCATCCGGCACCATGACCGCCATAGTTGGCCCGTCTGGAAGTGGAAAAAGTACAATGCTGCGGCTGATTGCCAGATTCTATGACCCACAAAGCGGCGCTGTTCGTTTTGGCGGTATAGATGAAACAACCGTAGATCCGGAAAAACTGATGTCAAAAATTTCCGTTGTATTTCAGGATGTGTACCTGTTTCAAGATACGATTGGAAACAACATCCGCTATGGCCGGGAAAATGCCACGCAGGAAGAAATTGAAGCAGCCGCAAAACTGGCTCATTGTCACGACTTCATCATGGCTCTGCCGGATGGCTATGACACAATGGTGGGCGAAGGCGGCTCCACGTTGTCAGGCGGCGAGAAACAACGAATTTCCATCGCCCGCGCAATTTTGAAAGACGCCCCTGTACTGCTATTAGATGAAGCAACTTCTTCTCTTGACCCGGAGAATGAAGTAGAAGTTCAACAGGCTATCGAAGAACTCGTGAAAGACCGTACTGTGGTAATGATTGCCCATAAATTGAAAACGATTGCCGGGGCCGATCAAATTATTGTATTGGATCAGGGCGAGGTAAAAGAAGTAGGTACACATAAGGCACTAATGAATAATCATGGTTTATATCGGCATTTGTGGGATATTCAGCAGACTACAGCCGGTTGGCAAATCAATTAGGGGAAATATTTATGAAACTTCATGCGTCCGGGGAGGACTATCTGGAAACCATCCTTGTTCTCCAAA
>ENA-OYXT01000006-OYXT01000006.1-human-gut-metagenome-genome-assembly--contig:-NODE-6-length-102043-cov-13.766139_pt1 | contig 102043 bp, 102 predicted proteins | sample MGYA00244218_ERZ653423 | MGnify/ENA primary metagenome ERZ653423 (study PRJEB26926, sample SAMN06165035) | human gut metagenome | biome: ENVO:00009003; feature: ENVO:2100002; material: ENVO:00002003... | reverse complement strand
TACAACAACCCCTCAGTCACGGCTTAGCCGTGACAGCTCCCCTTACACAGGGGAGTCTTGAGCCCGTACGATGACAGACTTTTTCGACAGACTGAAGCCGCAATATGCGGCTTATTTTTCTTCCTTATGGTTCATTCCGCCCTCGACAACGTCCTTGCCCGTGAGCACGACCCAGATGGTGCGGAAGAATATTTTTGCATCGAACAAGAGCGACCTACGCTCGATATATTCGCGGTCATATTCCGCCTTTTCCTCGTCGGAGAGGCAGTCTCTGCCGTTGACCTGCGCCCAGCCGGTCAGCCCCGGGCGAACGGAATATACTCCGTATTCGCGGCGAAGCTCGCGGATGTGGCTCTCTTCGGGGATCAGCGGGCGCGGACCGATGAAGCTCATGTCGCCCGCGAGAACATTGAACAGCTGCGGCAGTTCGTCGAGGCTTGTCCTGCGCAGGAACTTGCCCGAACGGGTGATAAACTCATCCGACTGTTCAAAATCGGCGGTCGAAAGATTCGGCGCACCGTTTTTCATCGTGCGGAATTTTTTGATTTTGAACAGCTCGTCGCCCTTACCGACCCTATTTTGTCTGAACACGACAGGCAGACCGTCATCACAGATTATTATCAGGCAGATAATAAGCATCAGCGGAGACAGAAAGATGATAGCCAGCAGGCTGAGCAAAACGTCCAGGAAACGCTTCATTAAACAGAACACGCCTTTCATTTATTGCAGATACGGCACAGCGTCAACGGCTGCCCCAGAAAATATAGTCGCTGATAAGCACCGCACGCACGGGTGCGCCTTCGAGTCCGCCGAGCTTCACGGGGGCTGCAAAGAGATAATAGTCGCCGGGGGCAACCTCGCTCAGGTCAAGTCCCTCGAGCACGCAGATTCCTGCGCCCAAAAACGCCTTGTGCGGCGCTACCTGGTCGCCCTTTATGCCGACGGAGAGGGAATCCGTTCCGATGAGCCTGAGCCCGATGTCGGCGAGTTCATCCGCGGCGCTGCTGTGAAAATAAGCCTTGCCGCCGCCCTTTATGAGCAGGCGCTCGCATTTCTGCGGGAACTTTTCGTTGATATCCTCGCCCGTTATCGCGCCCTCAGGCACCTCGATGACCGTGCACGGACCGATAAACGGCTCAAGCGGCACTTCGTCGATGCTCGCGCCGCCGTCAATGAAATGCAGGGGCGCATCGGCATGGGTGCCGGTGTGCACGCATGAGAAGAGCGTGGACAGATTGCAGCTCGAATTTTCTCCTATCCGGCTGACGAACTCCGCATGCGGCAGAGGGTCGCCCGGATATATTTCGGTTTTGAGCGCGTCGCGCGAAATGTCGATAATGTTCATGTTATCAGTCCTGGTTCTTGAGCGACTCCATCTTGAGATAAGCGTTGATGAAGCCGTCTATGTCGCCGTCCATAACGGCGTTGATGTTGCCGTTTTCAAAGCCGGTGCGGTGATCCTTGGCGAGGGTGTAGGGCATAAAGACATAGGAGCGGATCTGGCTGCCCCAGCCGATCTCTTTCTGGTCGCCCTTGATATCCTCGATTTTGTCGAGATGCTCGCGCTCTTTTATCTCGAGGAGCTTCGATTTGAGCATCCTCATCGCGACCTCGCGGTTCTGATGCTGGCTGCGCTCGATCTGGCAGGAGACGACTATACCGGTCGGGATATGCGTTATACGCACGGCGGACGAGGTCTTGTTGACCTTCTGACCGCCCGCGCCGCTCGCGCGGTAGGTGTCGACTTTAAGATCGTCGGGATTTATTTCAACTTCGATATTGTCGTCGATTTCGGGCATGACTTCGAGGGAAGCGAAAGATGTGTGTCTGCGTCCCGATGAGTCGAACGGGGAGACACGGACAAGGCGGTGAACGCCCATCTCGCCCTTGAGATAGCCGTATGCATTCTCGCCCTCAACGAGCAAAACGGCGGATTTGAGACCCGCCTCGTCGCCGTCAAGGAAGTCGAGCATGCTGACCTTGAAGTCGTGCTTCTCGCCCCAGTGCTGATACATACGGACGAGCATCTGCGTCCAGTCCTGAGCCTCGGTTCCGCCCGCGCCCGCGTGGAAAGTCAGCAGTGCGTTCTTCGCGTCGTATTCGCCGTTCAGAAGCGTGCTGAGGGTCTGCTTCTCGAGCTCGTCCTCAAATTTTGTAACACCCTCGCGGCACTCGTCGAACATGGAGAGATCCTCTTCCTCGTCGGCGAGCTCTATAAGGGTCATCGTGTCGTCAAAAGCGGTCTCGAGCGAAGTATAAGCCGCGACCTTATTTTTAAGCTGGCTTATTCTCTGGAGCACCTTCTGCGAATTTTCGATATCGCCCCAAAACTCCTCTGCGGCGGTCTGCTCCTCAAGCTTCGCAATCTCTTCCTTGAGTGCGTCGAGACCGAGAGCCTCGCGCAGCTCTGAGAGCTTCTGTTTATTATCGTTGAGCTCAAGTCTCAACTCTTCAAATTGCAGCATACAAAAACCTCGTTATCAAAAAAGTTAATTTTATACACATAACATTATACAAAAAGCAGCACGCAAAGTAAAGCAAAAATTGATATGACACGCAAAACAGAATATTTTGCCGCCTGCCAAAAGTATTGACTTGCCGCAAAATTATATTCTATAATATGTTTGCAACAATTTCGCGAAACAGGGAGAGCTTTTTACCCCTTGACCGGCGGTAAATTGCCCCAAAAACGGCGACTTGACTGACGCTCCCGTGACAAATACGGCGGGCGGTGCTATTATACGCAGCGGAGGTGATCGAAATGGTCAACAAATCAACATTCGGTCAGTTTTTGCGTCAAAAGCGAAACGAAAAGGGGATGACCCAAAAGGAGCTCGCAGAAAAACTTTTTCTCAGCGAATCTGCAATATCAAAATGGGAGAAGGGCAAAAGCTATCCCGACATAACGATGATACCCGATATCTGTTCGGTACTCGATATTTCGGAGCATGAGCTGATAAGCGGCGCGAACGACACGGAGTATCACGAGATGAAACGGGATGCGCGCATATTCAGAAAGCTGACCGGGACATTCTTCTGGGGCTTCACGGGCGCGTATGCATCGGCACTTGTCATATGTTTTATATGCGACCTCGCCGTGAATCACAGATTCACTTTCTTCCCCGTGGTTTTCGGCAGTCTGTTGACGGCGTTTTCGTTCGTCCCGACATTCACGCGCTTTACCGAAAAGCATAAGCTTGCGGTGTTCACGGGCTCGACCTATCTCTCGCTCGTCCTGCTCTTTGTCATCTGCTGCGCAAAATACGGGCAGAATTGGTTCGGCGCCGCCGCGCTCGGCACTCTGCTCGGGTATATCGCGGTGTTCGCTCCGTTCTTACTCAGACGGTATATGCCGGCAAAAGGGCGCAGATTTATCCCCGCGATATATTTCGCCCTGTTCTTCGCCTGCCTGGCCCTGCTCGTTTCGGCGGCAAGAATAACGAATGTATTCAGCCTGCCCAAGGGACTGCTCATTGTGCTCTATTCATTTATTCCATTCGCGGTGACTGCCGTCATGCATATTATCTGCAAGCACCCGCTGATAAACGCCTCGGTCGATGTCCTCGCGTTCGGCTCGGTTATATATGCTCTGCCGCGTTTTCTCACCGCTGTGCTCGGTAGCGTAGAGGGCGCGAACTACGCCGTGAATTTCGCCGACTGGGCGCATTTCGCAAACGGCAATGTATATCTGCTCATTTTAATATTCACGCTCGCGGTTTCAGTATCATTGCTCGCGGCAGGTATCGCAAAACTGCGCCGCACGCGTTGACACATGGCAGATTATGTAATATAATATACCAAAATCGTGTGGATTTTTCCGAACCTAACGGGTTTATTTTTCGCCATGCACCTTTTCGGTGCGTGGCTTTTTTGATGAAAAGAGGGGTTATTTTGCAAAACAGGAAGCTGAAAATTCCGAGCGAGGTCGTTTATATCCTCGCCGTCGCCCTGCTCTCGCTCGCGGTCGCAATGCTCACGGCGGCGAACTTCGGCGTGTCGATGATAGTCGCGCCGGCATATCTTCTGAGCCTGAAAGTCGGAATTCTCACATTCGGCCAGGCGGAATATGTAATTCAGGCGGGGCTGTTTATTATCTTCTGCATCGTCATGCGCGGATTCAGGGCGGTGTATCTCTCGTCGTTCGTGACCTGCCTTATCTACGGCGCGGCGCTCGATCTCTGGCGGTGCATCCCGTTTTTTAATCCTAATGTCACCCCGCCCGGGAGCATGTCCATGCCTATAAGAATACTTCTTTTTATCTTCGGCGTGCTGCTGACCTCGTTCTCGGTCGCGATGTTTTACAAAACCTATCTCTATCCGCAGGTCTACGACTTTTTCGTCAAGGGCGTCAGCGGAAAGTTCGGCATAAAGCTGTCGCGATTCAAAACCTGCTTCGATTTATCCTGCCTCGCGGTGGCGGCGATAATGTCTCTCGCGTTTTTCAGACGCTTTGAGGGCATCGGCTGGGGCACGCTCGTTATCGCCTCGATAAACGGTACGATAATCGGCTTCTTCTGCCGCCTGTTTGATAAATATTTCGACTTTACGCCGCTGTTCAAAAAATTTGCCGCTCATTTTGAGCTCGACAAAAAGCAGTGACATACTTTCCCGCAGGGGAGTTTTCTTCACAAAAAGTTTGATTTTTTCCCCTTGACTGCACGCCCCGCAGAGTGCATTATTATATATTTGACGAGATAAAATTACTTCACGGGAGGAGACATAAAATGAGCACATTCCCCGATGTAAAGAAAAATTTCGGCTTCGGCTGCATGAGACTGCCCATGGACGGCGAAAAAGTAGATTACGCCGAATTCACAAAGATGGTTGACGAGTTCATGGCGCAGGGCTTCAACTATTTCGACACCGCACGCGTCTACATCGACGGTCAGGGCGAGACGGCGATACGCGACTGCGTAGTAAAGCGCTATCCCCGCGACAGCTTCATTCTCACCGACAAGCTCTCCGATTCGCTGTTTAACAGCGAGGACGAGATACGCCCGCTGTTTGAAAAGCAGCTCGAGAGCTGCGGAGTGGACTACTTCGACTTCTACCTCCTGCACTCGCAGACGAAGTCGACATTTGAAAAATACAAGAAGCTGCACGCCTATGAGCACGCGTTCGAGCTGAAAAAAGAGGGCAAGGTAAAGCACGTCGGCTTCTCGTTCCACGACACCGCCGACGTACTCGACGAGATGCTTAACGAATACCCGGAGATTGAGGTGGTTCAGATCCAGCTCAACTACATCGACTTCGAGGACCCCGCCGTTCAGGCGCGCCTGTGCTACGAGGTCTGCCGCAAGCACAACAAGCCCGTAATAGTCATGGAGCCTGTCAAGGGCGGAAAACTCGCCGACATTCCCGAGCAGGGCAAGGCTATATTCGATGCTCTTCACGGCGGCAGCCCGGCGAGCTACGCGATACGCTACGCAGCGGATTTCGACGGCGTATTCATGGTGCTCTCCGGCATGAGCAGCTTAGAGCAGATGAACGACAACCTGTCGTTTATGAAGGACTTTAAGCCCCTGAGTCACGAGGAGAGACGGGCGATAGCGGAGGTCTGCGACGTTATACGCGCGACCCATACCATCCCCTGCACCGCGTGCCGCTACTGCACGGACGGCTGCCCCGAGCATATCCTTATCCCCGACCTGTTCTCGTGCATGAACGCAAAGCAGCTCTGCCGCGACTGGAACTCGGACTGCTACTATGAGGTCTACACCGAGAATCACGGCAAAGCGTCGGACTGCATCGGCTGCGGAAAGTGCGAGCACTCGTGCCCTCAGCACCTGCCCATACGCGAGCTGCTCAGGGAGGTTGCAAAAACCTTTGAGAGCGAAGAGGCAGAATAAAATTCGCTTAGAAGAGCGAACTATAAAAACAAGACCGACCGCAACGAGAAATCGCCGCGGTCGGTTTTTATAATTTACTTGGGATAGCAACTCAATAAAACCGCAGTGTTTGATAAGCCAATGATGGAGCGGACAACATCACCGAAGCGCCGTCGCGGCTGTTATTTGTCTTGCAGTGCCGCCGTTTGCGCAGCTTTCGTGACACAAAATTTATTGCTTTTCAAAATTCACGGCCTTTTCTTTCATCGAAATTTTTCCGACCCGATAGCCGTAATCCGCAAGCTCATTTTTGAAGTTCAGAAACGAGTGGTCTATCGGCACGCCAGCTATATTTTGTATTTCATCAAAAGTGAGCCTCAGCGACTGCGCGCCGCTGTTTTTGACATATTCCCAGAGTGCGTTGTATTTGCTCATTTTTTCGCCTCATTATTCGTCAATATAGCTGTTTTTCTTTTCGAGCACCCACGGGATATCCGCATCGAAGTCGAGCTGAACGACAGGGAGCGGAAAATCCGGTTCCAACATGTCGATACGGTCGCTGAATGAAATTACGAAATTCGGCGAGAGCGGATATGTTGCTTTTTCGTCCCAACAAGCTGTTGAGTCACTCGTCGGTTTCCATGCGCTTTTGCCGCTGAGTAAAGTTCCGCAGATGTGGCAAAAGCCACCGTAGTACAGCGTGTTTTCGTCTTTGGCGCAATAGACATAACATTCGCAGATTTTTTTCATGTCAACGCCGAGCGCGGAAAAAAAGTCCCGGATATTCTGCGAAAGTTCGTCGACGGCTCTCTCGAAGTTAAGACATCCGTCGCATTGGCATTCCTCGCTGACCGTTTTGGTGCGGTTATAAAATTGCTTCGTCTTTTCAACATCAACATCGATTTTGTATTCGCCGAATTGAAATATCAATCTACGCACCTCCGATATGCCGATTTTCTTTGATTATATCAGCAAAGCGCGGAAAAATCCACCGGAATATGCCAAAAAGGACGCAGTTTGCACTGCGTCCTTTTTTCTGTTCTGTTGTGCTTATCAGCTGCGTTTTTTGCCCTTTTGCTGATTCGCGCTGTGGCAGGAGCCTGCCATAGCACAGTGGGCACAGTTGCAGCCGCAGGAGGATTTGCCTTTCTTTTTATCCTTGACAAGATTGTATATAATCAGTGCCACGATAACGGCAAGCACAAGGCATATTATAATGGTTGCAATATTCTTTGATAACCACGCGAGCATTTGAAAAGACTCCTTTCACAGATTGTGTTTTGCTTTATTTCGTAACCTTTACATCGGAGGTCAGCTTCGTAGCTTCCTTGTAAGGGCGCACGAGCATGAAGATTATCAGGGCGAGGAAGATGAACGCGAACACAAGGCTTACGATATCAACTGCGCCGTGGATGTTGCCGGTGAAGAGGTTGCCGAACTGGTTTATCATAAGGGAGATAACATAGGCGAAGCCGCACTGATAGCCGATTGCGAACCAGGTCCACTTTGCACTGTTCATCTCACGCTTGATAGCGCCGATAGCTGCGAAGCAGGGAGCGCACAGAAGGTTGAAGACGAGGAACGAATAAGCGGTTATGCCGGTGAACGCCTTTGCAAGGGTTGCATAAACGTTGCCCTCTGCGCCATAGAGGATGCCCATCGTACCGACGATGTTCTCCTTTGCGACAAGTCCGGTGATAGAAGCGACGGTAGCCTGCCAGTTGCCCCAGCCGAGCGGAACGAAGATCCAGGCGATAGCCGAGCCGACCTTTGCGAGCAGGGACTGATCAAGCTGATCCTCTGCAAGCATTCCGAAGTGGCCGTCTACGAAGCCGAAGTAAGATGTGAACCAGACAACGATAGTTGAAAGAAGGATGATCGTTCCGGCCTTCTTGATGAAGGACCAGCCGCGCTCCCACATGGAGCGGAGGACGTTCTTGAGGGTCGGCCAGTGATAGGCGGGAAGCTCCATAACGAACGGAGCAGGATCGCCGGAGAACATCTTGGTCTTCTTGAGCATGATGCCCGAGCAGATGATAGCCGCCATGCCGATGAAGTAAGCGGAGGTCGATACCAGAGCGGAGCCGCCGAAGAGCGCGCCTGCGATCATGGCGATGAACGGCACCTTAGCGCCGCAGGGGATGAAAGTTGTTGTCATTATGGTCATACGGCGGTCGCGCTCATTTTCAATTGTACGCGAAGCCATGATTCCGGGAACGCCGCAGCCGGTGCCGATAAGCATCGGTATGAAGGATTTGCCGGAAAGACCGAACTTGCGGAATATACGGTCAAGGACGAATGCGATACGAGCCATGTAGCCGCACGCCTCAAGGAATGCGAGGAGCAGGAACAGGACGAGCATCTGAGGAACGAAGCCGAGGACAGCGCCGACGCCGGCGATGATGCCGTCGTTGATAAGTCCGCTGAGCCAGTCGGCCGCGCCGACCTTTTCAAGTCCGTTGCCGACGAGAACCGGAATGCCGGGCACCCACACGCCGTAAGCGGCGGGATCGGGCTCGTCGAAGCCCTTCTCTTCAAGATACTTGACAGCGTCAACATAGGTCATGCCTACCGTTGCTTCTTTGTCAGCCTTGGAGAGGTTTGCGGGGATTGCCGAATAATAAGCGGTCATGGCGTTGACGGCGAGGGTCTCTTCATCCTCAACATCAACCGTTGCGGTGTCCGCTGTGGGCTGATAGGCTTTCATCTCGGCGAGAGCCTTGTCGGCGTCGAAATCTTCTGCGCCGAAGTCAATGCCGGTGAATGCGCTGACAGCCTCGGTAGCTGCGGTGTAGTCGTCAGCGTCAGTCGAATAAGCCTTCGAGCCGATGCCGAGCAGGTGCCAGCCGTCGCCGAACACTCCGTCGTTCATCCAGTCGGTCGCGAACGAGCCGACAGTGACCATGGAGATGTAGTAGACGAGGAACATGATAACTGCGAATATCGGAAGTCCGAGCCAGCGGTTAGTGACCACCTTATCGATCTTGTCGGAGGTCGAGAGCTGACCGACGTTCTTCTTTTTGTAGCAGGCTTTTATGATAGATGCGATATAGATATATCTCTCATTCGTGATGATGGACTCTGCGTCGTCATCCATCTCTTTCTCAACTGCCTGAATGTCGCCCTCGATGTGCTCAAGGGTCGCCTTGTCGAGATTGAGCTTTGCAAGAACCTTGTCGTCGCGCTCGAAGATTTTAATGGCGTACCATCTCTGCTGCTCCTCGGGCAGGCTGTGGACGGCAGCTTCTTCGATGTGGGCGATAGCGTGCTCGACGGAGCCTTCAAAGGTGTGCATCGGAACAGTCTTGGTGCTCTTTGCAGCCTCGATGGCAGCCTCGGCAGCGTCCATGACTCCGTCACCTTTAAGGGCGGAAATCTCAACTATCTTGCAGCCGAGCTGGCGGGAGAGCTCATCGACGTTTATCTTGTCGCCGTTCTTCTTGACGACGTCCATCATGTTGATGGCGATAACAACGGGGATGCCGAGCTCGGTCAGCTGGGTGGTGAGATAGAGGTTTCTTTCGAGGTTCGTACCGTCGATTATGTTAAGTATAGCGTCCGGGCGCTCGTCTATGAGATAATTTCTCGCGACAACTTCCTCAAGGGTATAGGGCGAGAGCGAGTAGATACCGGGAAGGTCGGTGATGATAACGCCGTCATGCTTTTTGAGTTTTCCTTCTTTTTTCTCAACCGTAACGCCCGGCCAGTTACCGACGAACTGGTTCGAACCGGTGAGAGCGTTGAACAATGTGGTTTTACCGCTGTTGGGGTTACCCGCAAGAGCAATGCGTAAATCCATTTTGATAGCCTCTCTTTCTTGAAATTATATCAGCTTTTCTGCGCGGGGTCTTATTCGACCTCGATCATGTCTGCGTCGGCCTTTCTGAGCGAGAGCTCATAGCCGCGCACCGTGATCTCGACCGGATCGCCGAGAGGCGCGACCTTACGGATATAGACCTCCACGCCCTTGGTCAGTCCCATGTCCATGATGCGGCGCTTTGTTGCGCCCTCTCCGTGGAGCTTGACTACCTTGACCGTTTCGCCGATCTTAGCCTGCCTGAGAGTTTTCATTGCTTATATCCTCCTTTTGTGCAATTTTATTCATTTGGTATATGTACTGCGCCGCAGCGCCGTCATATCATGATTTTCTTCGCCATCTCTTCGCTGATGGCAACGCGCGACTCCTTGACGTTGACTATAACATTTCCGCCCAGGGCGTTGACTACCTTTACAGTGCCGCCGACGACAAATCCTAGATTTTCGAGATGCTGTTTTACTTCCGGGCTGCCGCCTATCTTCTTGATGATATTCTCTTCGCCGACCTGTGCGAACATCAAAGGCATCATATTGAGTCCCTCTTCCTCTTTTGTATTTCCGGAATTAGCATACGCTAACCTTGGGGCTTTAAAATTGATTAGCATCCGCTAACCGTGATATATGGTACTCCTATAGTTGTTCCCTGTCAATAGACTTTTTTCAATTTTTTGCCGTAAAACGCAATTTCGGCGACATCCACAAATGATTAGCTTATGCTAACCGCCTGCTTTGGACATTTCATACATATCTTCCCGCCCTTGATTTTTCCTAAGTGAAGTGATATCATACCTTTAATATATAACAATATACACACCTAAAAGGGAGGAACAGATATGCATCTTCAGGAATCGGGCGAAATGTATCTCGAAACCGTCTATGTGCTTTCAAAAAACGGCGTTGTGCGCTCGCTCGATGTCGCCGAATATATGGGATTTTCAAAGCCGAGCGTCAGCCGCGCTGTCGGGCTTCTCAAACAGGGCGGCTATCTTCTCATGGACAAGGACGGGTATCTGACCCTCACAGAATCAGGGCTCGATGTGGCGAAGAAAATATATGAGCGCCACACCCTGCTCTCGAAGTTCCTCGTCCGTCTCGGCGTTGACGAAAAGACTGCCACCGAAGATGCGTGCAAAATGGAGCACGACATCAGCGACGAGTCGTTTTCGGCGATAAAAGAACACGTCCGCAGGAACATGAAAAATGCAGATGAATAAAGAAATTTTTGCTCAAACCGACAGGCTCGTGCTGAGAAAATTCAATCGGAATGATTATTTCAATCTGTGCGGAATATTGCAGGACGAAAAAACAATGTACGCCTACGAAGGCGCTTTTTCGTATGACGCAGTATGAATCAGGCTCAAGAACGCCGAAAGCAGACCTGACTAACAGCCTTGCAGAAGTGTTCGGAGTATCAACAAGCGCTTTAACTGTGCCGGATATTGACAGTTACAACGGCTTAATGCACACTTTATTTACTCTTGAAGATTTATACGGTCTTAAAATTACTGAATTAGACGGAGAGGTTTGCCTTCATTTGGACAAGGGTATGGGTTCAAATTACATTACTATGTTTGAAATGTTCTCTGCTTGGAAAGAACAAGCTGATAAGTTGAAGAACGGCGAAATTTCTAAAGAGGAATACGATAATTGGCGTTATAACTATCCCAAAGGTGTAATTTGTAACTCTCAGAAAGATGAATAACTATGGATAATATTGAGTACCTTTACCATTACACAAGCATTGAAGTACTTGCTCTTATCTTAAAGAATCGAACTATCCGCTTTAATTCACTTGATAAAATGGATGATCTTCAAGAGCAACAAACGGCAGATATAAAAAATATCGGTCAGTTTTGTTATATAAGTTCTTGGACTGACGATTCTACCGAAAGCATCCCTATGTGGAATATGTACGCTTCATTGAATCTTGGTGTGCGAATTAGACTTCGTAAAGATCCTTTCAAAATATATGACAATACTGCTGACAACCTTTCTAAAGTGGTAAATACACCTATTACTGATAATTCAGGAGGAAAGCCATTACAAAGCATTATTCCTTTGACAGAGATGTTTTCTAAAGGCTTTTTTACCGTTCAAGCAATGAATCGACAACTACTTTGTAAGGTTGAATATACAGATAATATAGAAAAGCTTTATCCACATATATTAAAGGAAGATGGGGATCGCTTTACACTTGCATTAGGCGAACTTGGGAAATACAAAAATTTACACTGGAGTTTCCAGAGTGAATGGCGATACATATTAAATATCATCCCGTTTGATATAAACCAATCCGTAAAAAAATTAATGCTTGATTTTCAGATCATTGCAAACAAAATGAAACTGGGTTTAGAAAAACAACCTTTTCCATATTACGATATGTATATATCTGATGAAGCATTTGCAGATATGGAAATCACTTTAAGTCCTCGTATAAGCGCCGGAAGCAAAATTATTGTTGAAAATCTAATTGAAAAGTTCAACCCATCTGCAACATTAACAGAAAGCAATCTTGTTGGACTAATATAAACGCAAAAAAGGCATTACCGACTGCAAAAGTCAGTAATGCCTTTTTAGAATTTATTAAGATAATTTAATTGTGCCCGAAAACCGCAGGGAACGCACAATAAATGCGTTTTGCAGTCTGCTATCATTTTGCTATCAAATCGGGAATTTGAGAGCCTAAAGCCCAGTGTTTATGCGGGTTTACGCAACTCTTGATATTATTCCCACTCGCTCCCAGAAACCGTGACCTAAACGATTTTGTATAGACCGTTTAGCTCCGATTATCGGGATTGCTTAGATTATCCAAGAATTACGGTGTATCATAATTCCTGTTGTCATCGTGTTGTCACGAAGATAGGTTGGTGCAGGACCAAACTGTATAGATATTATAGCGCGGTGTTCTTTGAATTACAATACTGCTTTTCAAAATTTACACGCAACATTTTCAAAAAGCGTGCAAAACATATTGATTTTTGAGGGCCTGGGCATTATAATATAAACACGCATAATGCAAATATTGCGTGCAGAAAGTTGGTGACAGGTTGAGCAAGTACGATATCGTTAACGAAGTTTTTGATGCCATCGGAGAAATTGCAAAGAAATCGGATTTCATTTCTGCTGGACTCAAAGGCCAAGATGTATATGCGCTTTGTAAGCAGGGGTATCTCGAGCGTGTGAAGAAAGGATATTACAAGCTGGCTGTCGGGGACGAGCCCAAAGAGGAGCTTATCCTTTCGAAACTGATGACGCACGGGGTCATCTGCGTTGAATCAGCTCTGTTCTACTACGGCTATAGCGACTTTGCGCCCAGAGAATGGTCGATTGCCGTTCCACGCTCTTATTCCAGAACGGTGAAGGCGATTCAGGCGGAAGTTCCGGTGAAAGCGTACTATGTGCAGAATCCGATGTATCACATGGGGGAAACAACTGGCATCTTCAACGGCGTAATGCTTCCGGTCTATGACCGTGAGCGCACCGTCTGCGACTGCTTCAAGTACCGCACGAAGCTGGATAACGAGATATTCAACAAAGCCGTCAATGCTTATGTGGCGGATGAAAAGAAAAACCTTGCCAACCTTTCCAAATACGCAAAGGAAATGGGCGTTTATAAGAAAATGATGAGTGTGATGGAGGTGCTGCTGAATGGCTGACGTGGCTGCATCCGTGCTTGCACGGCTCAAAAACAAAGCCGCAAAAAGCGGCAGAAGCTATCAGCTCTGCTTACAGCTTTTCTGCCAGGAAGAGTTCCTGCGCCGACTGGAAAAGTCAAAATATGCGGAAAACCTGGTTCTCAAAGGCGGACTGTTCCTCTATTCCCTCACGGATTTCGATAGCCGTGTTACGGCTGATGTGGATTTTCTGCTCAGAAAGATGCCCAATACACCGGAACAGCTTCAAGCAATATTGGAGGGGATCATTGCAACCCAAACAGGCAACGATTTTATCACATTTGAAATCAAAAATGTGGCTCCCATTGCTGTGGCAAAGAAGTACGCCGGTATTGGTGCTTCCCTCGTAGCAAGGATAAAGAACACAAAAACTCCTTTTGGCATTGATTTCGGTGTGGGGGACATCATTGTGCCGAGGCAGGAAAAGCGGAAGATACCAACGCAGCTTGACGGTTTTGAGGCGCCGACGGTCAATACCTACTCGCTGGAAACGACCGTTGCCGAGAAGTTGGATGCAATACTCAGTCTGATGGAATTTTCCAGCCGGATGAAGGATTATTACGATCTCTATTATCTTGCAAACAAGTTTGATTTCAACGGTGCAACGCTGACGGAAGCGCTGAAAAAGACCTTTGAAAACCGTGGACACAAGTTCACGGTGGAGCAGTTTGAGCAGGTCATGGCCTTTGGCAGCGACGATGCAATGCAGAAGAAATGGAAAGCCTTCTGCCGGAAGATTGACACAAAGACCGATGATTTTGATACGGTGCTGAGGACGATAGATGTTTTTTTGAATAGCCCGTTTGCTGCGGCAGTACAGCTCGTAGAATATTCGGACTGCTGGTCTGCGTCAAGTGGAAAATGGAGTAAAAATAGGGGTGCAGAATTATGATTAGAGCTGATATGATTTCGACAGTTGGCAGAGCATATCTAACAAGTAATATTGAAAACGATGAATACAGTTATCCCAAGGCATTTTCTGCTGCCTCGCTGACTTTTGCGCCCATTCAAAATAGTGCGGGCCGCAGATTTGAAAAGTTGGATATTCGTTTTGTTAAGGATAACATTTCTGTCCTCATAGAAACAAAACAGAATTTTACAGCAGCAGATGAAGAACAATTATCCGCTTATGTCGAATATGAAAAGGCACTGACTGGGAATAAAATCATTGCCATACTTGCTAACACAATAAATGATAATGTCAAGGTTTGGCGCGGCGTTATTTCCGACGGTGATCTGATGTCGAAAGAAACGGCGCTTCGTACAATGGACGAATATGTTGATTTTTATACATCAAAGATCAACGATAAGGAAAAGGTGATGCAGAACACCTATAAACTCAATGAAATGCTGCATCGCCATAGCATTCCTGAAAAACTGCGTAGTCAGTTTGTTGGAACGTGCCTCCTTGCGTTAAAAAACGGTCTCGACTATTCCACGCCCTCGCTGACCGCTGCACAGATTCGAACCCGAATCAAAGAGGTATTGGAAGACCTACTCAACTCGGATATTAACAAAGCAGAAAAGCTGGCTCTGCTTAACAGAAATGTCCTCGGAGACCAGTATGTCAGACAGCTTAACATCGCTGCTTTCAGGGAAATATTAAAGTTCATCGAAGATAACATATTGCCTTTTATCAATGACAAGAGCACCTCCGGACAGGATTTACTGAATCTGTTCTTTGTTACTTTTAACAAATATGTTGGCAAGTCGGATAAAAACCAAGCCTTCACACCTGACCACATTACAGATTTTATGGCAAAAATAACGGGCGTAAATAAGCATTCTGTCGTACTCGATCCTTGCTGCGGAAGTGGCTCTTTCCTTGTAAGAGCAATGACTCAGGCGTTGGATGACTGCGCTACTGCTGCTGAGCAGGAAGAAGTGAAAAAGCACCAGATTTTCGGTATCGAGTTTGATGAAAATGTGTATGGCCTTGCTACAACGAATATGCTCATTCACTCGGACGGCAATTCTAACATTGTAAAGGGAAGCTGCTTCGCATTGGCAGACTGGATAAAGGATGCAAAACCAAATGTAATTTTGATGAATCCTCCGTATAATGGACAACGCATTCATTTGCCAGCAAGTTATGTGAACACTTGGAGAAAGGACAAAAAAGAAGATCCGTCAAAAGGATTATATTTTGTAAAGTATTTGGCTGACACGCTAAATTCTATCAATCATCAGGCAAAACTGGCAGTATTGCTTCCCGTTGCCTGCGCTATCGGTACCAGCGGCGAAATAGCCCGACTCAAAAGAGAAATCCTTGAGGAAAATACCCTCGATGCCGTATTTACCCTTCCAAATGAAATATTCTACCCAGGAGCAAGTGCTTCAGCCTGTTGTATGGTGTTTAAAATCGGCACGAAACATAATGATGTTTCCAATCCCGATACTTTCTTCGGGTATTGTAAAGATGATGGGTTTAAAAAGAAGAAAAATCTGGGTCGTGTCGAGCAAATTGATACTGATACAGGCAAGAGTAAATGGGTAGAAATTGAGCGTGAATGGATTGAACTATATCGTAACAGGCGTTCTGTAGACGGTCTTTCGCAACTCATAAAGTTAACGGCGATGATGAGTGGCTTTGTGAAGCTTATATGAAAACGGATTATACGAAGCTTACAGAACAGGATTTTCAGCAGACAATCAATGATTATCTTGCTTATCTTGTGAAAGAGGGGTATGTGTATGAATCTTAATACGCACTTGTGGAAAGAATTTACTATTGGTGATTACTTTGATGTTTACCTTTCATCAGGAGATTTAAAAATTGACAACTGTGAGCCCGGAAATATTCCGCTTATTTCTTCTGGTTCTACTAATAATGGTATAGTTGGCTACATAGATGAAAAAGGCGATGGAAAAGCTCAGATATTTAAAGCGAACTGTATAACAGTAGATATGTTTTGTAACGCATTTTATCAAAACGGAGATTTTTATGCTGTGAGTCATGGAAGAGTTAATATTCTTTGTCCAAAATTCAAATGCAATCTTCAGATAGGTTTATTCATTTGCAGTATAATAAAAAAAGAACAGTTTAAATATTCGTACGGTAGAGCTGTTTATAGTTCGGAAATAGCAAGAATGATCATAAAATTACCTTCAACACCCGATAATGAACCCGATTGGAATTATATGGAACAATACATAAAATCGTTGAATCACAAACCGTTAACAACAAGGAATAAGAGCGAAAATGTATTACAACTTGATATTGAGAACTGGAAAGAATTTAAAGTTGGAGATTTTTTTGATATACATCCAACAAAATTTATTGAGGGGGTCTCTGCTGGTGACTGTGTTAGTTATGGTGTGCCGTTAGTTGTTAATTCGGCAGAAAACAATGGTATTGCTGGACTTTGTGATATGTTGCCAACAGAGGAAGGAAACATTGTAACTTTTAGTGACACAACTGATGGAAACACTTTTTTCTATCAGCCTAAACCATTTATTGGGTTTGCACATGTACAAGGGATGTATCCAAAAACAAAAAAATGGTCAAAAGAAGAATTGTTATTTCTTTCAACAATAATGATGTTTGATTCAAAAGGGAAATATAGCTATGGTAGAAAAATGCGTAGAGATATTATTTCAGAAATCAAAATTAAGCTACCTGTTGATAAAACTGGAAATCCGGATTGGCAGTTTATGAAAAACTATATTAAGTCTTTGCCATATGGAGATAGAATCTGAGGTGATAATATTATGTGGCAAAAATTCAAATGGGATATGTTTGTTACATCTTTTATTCCACTATGGCTATCAATTGTTGTTCTTGATGCTTGGAATATTGTTTCGCTGGCTTTAGAAAAATGGGATGATAAAAGCAAAATTCTTGAAAACTTGAAAAATATACTATGTAGCAGTAGCGTTCAAGTGATAAGCGTTATTGTAATAGCTTTTTTGGTGATAAGCAGCATAGTTGGCATAAATTCTTTCCTCAAGAAGAAATTGACTATTAAAAGCACTAATCCAAAGGGAACTGTGAAGAAAGCTACAAAAGCAAACAAACTGTCCTCAGAGTTCTTGCTTGCATATATTCTCCCGATGATAGCGTTTGATTTTGGTGACCCACAGAAATTAGTATTGTTTTTGATTTACTTTTTGGTATTGGCGTACCTTTGTATTAGAAACAATAATATATACACAAACATTCTTTTGGAATTCAAAGGATATCGCATATATACGTGCGATTTTGAATGTATGGTCGCCAATGAGAATCATATTTATCACGACAGCATTGTTATCAGTAAGATAGATCTGACGCAAGAAGAAGGTAATGAAGTTCCATACTGGGATTTTGAAAACTATATTTACATCACAGTAGATAGAGGTGGAAAACAATGAGCAAAAATGTATTAAATAATATCTGCACATCAGCACAAAAAGATAGCTATAGCTGGGCTCTGTATTTTTTCAAAATTGACAAAAGAGCAAAGCAGCCATTCAAGACAAATAAAGTTAGATTTAAAAACGACATCTATCTTTTGCAGTATGCGAGAAACCTATTAAATGCCACTAAAACTTATCAAGTTGACCAAATCAGCGAAGTACAAGATTATGACGGTGAAAACAGTAAAGTGTCTTGTGATAAACTGTTATTAACAAACGAACTTGTTTCTGAACAATGGAAGCTGTTTACACAAGCGGTTGCTACATCTTCCGACCAAAAAATCAAAGGTAAAATTAACGGTTACATACTATGTGGGCAGCCTTCTGAAGATGGGGATAAACCTGTAACTTTTGTTAAGGTTGCAAATCCGATTACAAAATTAACAAACAAGAAATCTGTTGTCTTTTCCGCAAATGCCAACGATGAATTGGATTTAATAACCGACGATGTCTGCAGGCTATATCTAACGGTTGACTTTATTGCCTACGAGGGCGCAATGTACACTTTTAATCACACCTTTGAAACTGTTTTCAACCTCGAAAAAACGATGGCAAAAGTCAAGAAGGGAGCAATAGATGAAATAGCCGGGACAAATGTGTTTAGTAACGTAGATACTTTCAAATCTTTGGCTTCGCAATACAAATCATCTCGCACATTCATTACGCTTAAGCCGGAAAGAATTAACCGAATTAAAAACAAACGAAGCAGAAAATCAGTTGCTGATATGCTGCATTTGCCTCTTGATACCAACGGTAACTTTGCCATTACAACAGCAGAGGAAGCATCCCTTCTGATTCGCTACTTATGTTTTAAAATATTCCAAGATAATGAAACAAAAGATGTATTGGAATCCAATACTGTTACAAAACTTAGCGTTGAACACTCATCTTCCCAATAAACTTATAAAAATGAATAAGTTTTCTTGTAAGCAAACTTTCAACTAATCAAATAAAAAACGGCGGCAGGGATTATTCCCTGCCGTCGTTGTGTTTATACCTTGTAATTATTCCCACTCAATCGTGCCGATCGGTTTGGGGGTGAGGTCCATTACGACGCGGTTGATACCCTCGACCTCATGGGTGATGCGGTCGGTGATATGGTGCAGGAGGGGATAGGGTATCTCCTCTATTGTGGCAGTCATGGCGTCGGTGGTGTTCACCGCGCGGATGATTGCCGGCCAGCCCTCATAGCGCTTGCCGTCGCGCACGCCGACGCTCTTGAAGTCGGGCACGGCGATAAAATACTGCCAGACCTTGCCGGCAAGACCGTTCTTGTCGAACTCCTCTCTGAGGATAGCGTCGGCTTCTCTCAGGGCGTTCAGACGGTCTCTCGTTATCGCGCCGAGGCAACGTACTCCGAGTCCGGGACCCGGGAACGGCTGGCGGTATACCATGCTGTGCGGCAGACCGAGAGCCTCGCCGACGACGCGGACTTCATCTTTGAAGAGCAGTTTTACGGGCTCGACAAGCTCCATTTTCATGTCCTCCGGCAGGCCGCCGACATTGTGGTGAGCCTTTACGCCGTGGGATTCGAGGATGTCGGGATATATCGTTCCCTGTGCAAGGAACTCGATGCCCTCAAGCTTCGACGCCTCTTCGTCAAAGACCTTGATGAACTCGCCGCCGATTATCTTTCTCTTCTTCTCGGGGTCGCTGACTCCGGCGAGAAGATCGAGGAAGCGGTCGGTAGCGTCGATATAGACGAGGTTCGCGTCCATCTGGTTTCTGAAAACCTCGATGACCTGCTCGCTCTCGCCCTTGCGCATGAGTCCGTGGTTGACATGGACGCAGACCAGCTGCTTGCCTATCGCGCGGATAAGCAGAGCCGCGACTACGGACGAGTCAACGCCGCCGGACAGAGCCAGCAGGACTCTCTTGCCGCTGACCTGCTCGCGCACGGCAGCGACCTGCTCTTCGATGAACTTGTTCGCAAGCTCGGGGGTAGTGATGCGTTCCATGGATTCGGGACGTACATTACTGCTCATGGTTTGTTCTCCTTGTGAATTTTATTCCCATTCCACCGTTGCCGGGGGCTTTGTAGTGACATCGTAGACTACGCGGTTGACTCCCTTGACCTCGTTGGTGATGCGGTTTGAGACCTTTGCGAGCACATCAAACGGGATGCGCGCCCAGTCTGCGGTCATGAAGTCGTCTGTGGTCACTGCGCGCAGCGCGATAAGGCTGTCGTAGGTTCTCGCGTCGCCCATAACGCCGACGCTGTGGACGTTGGTAAGCACCGCGAAATACTGGTTGATGTCGCGGTCGATGCCGGCGATTTTGACTTCCTCGCGGAAGATAGCGTCCGCATCCTTGAGAATATTGAGTTTCTCCTCGGTGATGTCGCCGAGGATACGCACGGCAAGTCCGGGACCCGGGAACGGCTGACGCCAGACAAGATCCTCGGGGATGCCGAGCTCGAGTCCGACCTTGCGAACCTCGTCTTTAAACAGGTCACGCAGGGGCTCGATGAGCTCATCGAAATCGATGTGGTCGGGCAGTCCGCCGACATTGTGGTGGCTCTTGATGACCGCCGCGTCGCCCACGCCGCTCTCGATAACATCGGGATATATTGTGCCCTGAACGAAGAAATTCATCCTGCCGAGCCTCTTGCTCTCGTCTTCAAAGACGCGGATAAACTCCTCGCCGATAATTTTTCTCTTCTTCTCCGGCTCGGTCACGCCTGCGAGCTTGGTGAGGAAACGCTCCTGGGCGTTGACTCTGACGAGCTTCATGTCAAAGCGCTCGCGGAAGATGTGCTCGACCTCGTCGCCCTCGTTCTTTCTGAGCAGACCGTGGTCAACGAAAACACAGGTCAGCTGCTTGCCGACCGCTCTGTGCAGAAGCACGGCGGCAACAGAACTGTCGACTCCGCCGGACATGGCGCAGAGCACGGTCTTGTCGCCTATCTTCTCGCGCAGGTGTTTTACCTGCTCTTCGACGAAGCTTGACATGACCCAGTCGCCCTTACATCCACAGATATCAAAGAGGAATGTTTTGAATATCTCCTCGCCGTACTGCGTATGCATGACCTCGGGATGGAACTGAACGGCGTAGATTTTCTTCTCATCGTTCTCCATCGCCGCGCAGGGGCAGTCGCGCGTGACGGCAGTCACTTTATAGCCCTTGGGCGGGTTGCTGATATAGTCCGTGTGGCTCATCCAGCAGACGCTCGTATCCTCGGGGATATTTCTGAGCAGTCGGCTGTCCTTGCTGCGGGTCATATCTATCTTGCCGTATTCGCTCTTCGAGCCGCTCGTTTTGACAACGCCGCCCGCCATATATGCGATAAGCTGAGCGCCGTAGCAGATGCCGAGCACGGGGATGCCCGCGTCGAGTATCTCGGGCGAATAGTGGGGCGAGCTCTCGTCATAGACGCTGTTGGGTCCGCCCGTGAATATTATTCCGACATAGCCCGCCGCCTTTACCTCGTCGACGGTTATGCGGCTGTACGGTTTTATCTCGGCGTAGACATTGTGCTCTCTGACGCGGCGCGCGATGAGCTGATTGTACTGGCCGCCGAAGTCCAGCACGAGAACTTTCTCATGATTGTCCTGCATGATATCCACCCTTTTTTATCTGACTATAATCTCTTCTCTTCTCGGTCCGTTGGAAACGAGCTTTATCGGCACGCCGATCTCCTTCTCGATGAAGAGGACATAGTCCTGAGCCTCCTTGGGAAGCTTATCGAATTCTCTTATGCCGCGGATGTCGCACTTGAAGCCGGGCATGGTGACATAGACGGGCTTTGCCTTTTTCAGGCGCGAGGTGACAGGGAAGTCCTTTGTGACTTTGCCGTCTATCTCATAGCCGACGCAGAGCTTTATCTCATCGAGATACGACAGGCAGTCGAGCGCGGTGAGCGCGACCTGAGTTGCGCCCTGAGCCTCGCAGCCGTAGCGGGTCGCGACGCAGTCAAACCAGCCCATGCGGCGCGGTCTGCCGGTCGTTGCGCCGTATTCGCCGGCGTCGCCGCCGTGGTTTCTCATCTTGTCCGCCTCTTCGCCGAATATCTCGCTGACGAATTCGCCCGCTCCGACGGCGCTCGAATAAGCCTTGGTGACGGTGACTATCTCCTTTATCTCATAGGGCGCGATGCCTGCGCCGACGGCGCCGAAGCCCGCGAGGGTCGACGACGATGTGACCATGGGATAGATACCGAAATCGGGATCTTTGAGCGAGCCGAGCTGACCCTCAAGAAGAATGTTCTTGCCGTCCTTGACAGCCTGGCGGATGATCTTGCCGGTGTCCGCGACATAAGGTCTGACCATCTCGCGAAGCTTCATCATGTGGTCGAACAGCTCGTCCACATCGAGAGTCGGCTTGTGATAGACATGCTCGAGCAGCAGATTCTTCACTTCGCAGACTCTTTCGAGCTTCTCTCTGAGATATTCCTCATCGAACAGCTCACAGACCTGGAAGCCGATCTTCGCATACTTATCCGAATAGAACGGAGCGATACCGCTCTTTGTCGAGCCGAATTTTTTATCCTTGAGGCGCTCCTCCTCATAGGTGTCGAGCATAACATGATAAGGCATCATGATCTGCGCGCGCTCGGAAACGAGGATATTGGGCCGCGGCACGCCTGCCGAAGTGACATGCTCGATCTCCTTGACGAGCTTCTCGATATCGAGAGCCACGCCGTTGCCGATGATGTTGACCGTGCCGGGCTGGCACACGCCTGACGGCAGAAGATGGAGCGCGAACTTGCCGTAGTCGTTGATTATCGTATGTCCTGCATTGGCGCCGCCCTGAAAACGAATGACCATGTCCGCCTGGGAGGCAAACATATCGGTAATCTTACCTTTGCCCTCATCGCCCCAGTTGGCACCCACAATTGCTCTGACCATACTTAAAACGCACCTCCGAAAAATCAAATACACTTAATTATATATTATCGCCCGCGCGGTGTCAATGAGCCGAAGGGCTCAAAGAGTCGAATTTTGCGGCTTCTCAATTGATTTTATTGGTTATTGTGGTATAATATAAAATGGTATAATTCAAAATTAAAATGTTTTCGCATTCGATATTAAAATCGCCTTTTTCGGCACACAATAATCACGAATATCTGTGAAAGGACTGTGTTAAATGAAGAGACGAAGATTTTTAAGCCTCGCACTCGCGCTGATGCTCATTATCTCGCTGTGCGCATGCAAAACGAAAGTAGTTGACGACAGCACGGACGCCACCCACGGCAACGCACCCGTTACGGGTCAGAAGCGCGACGAGACAACGACTGCGCCGCAGACGACAAAAGCGACGGAGAGCACAACTTTGGCTCAGCGCAAAACGGAGAAAGGCAAGCTCGACCCGAACACCGGAACGTATACGGGACTCTCCCCGCTGCCGAAGATAAAGCTGACAGCAACCGATCCGCAGAATACGCGCGGACTCTCGACCGCGACGGTCGGATACAGCTACGGCGTATCCAAAAACGGCGTTCCGCACCAGAACTCGACGAACGCGCAGAAATATTTCGACGAGAAGGGCTTCAACGCCGTCTCGATAGACATGAAGACGAAAGAAAAGGTTCTCTATCTCACCTTTGACTGCGGCTGGGAGAACGGATACACAACGACCGTGCTCGACATTCTCAAGCAGAAGAACGTGCCCGCCGCATTTTTCTGCACGCTCTCGAATATTAAGGCAGAACCCGGACTTATCGCAAGAATGATAAACGAAGGGCACATCGTCGGCAATCATTCGACAACCCACCCCGATTTCTCGAAGATAAGCCGTGAGAAGATGGCGACGGAAATCGAGACCTGCGACAACTACCTGCGCGAAAAGTTCGGCTATTCCTCGCCGTATTTCCGCTTCCCGATGGGGTCATATTCTGCCTCGGCGCTCGACCTCGTCTCCTCGCTCGGATATAAATCCGTGTTCTGGTCAGTAGCCTACGCCGACTGGGATGTCAACGACACAAAAGGCAAACAGTATGCATTCGACACCGTGACTTCGCGCCTGCATCCGGGCGCGGTTATACTGCTCCACTCCGTCTCGCCCGACAACGCCGCCGCCCTCGGCGATATCATCGACTGGGCGCGCAAGCAGGGCTATGAGTTTCGCTCGCTCGAACAGCTGCCGAATTGAATATTTACAAAGCACAGCCCCGCCTCGGGATATTCCGAAGGCGGGGTTTTCGTTTTATTTAAAGCAATAGGAGCAGCCGAGCTTATCCAAAATCACGGCTGTATTTTCTTCGCCATCATCGCGCCGGCAAACACAGCAACAACAAGCTCTGTCACGGGCATCGCCCACCAGATCATATCCGCGCCGAGGGTGACGGGGATAATGAGTATCAGCGCGCCGCTGATAAGTATTCCGCGCGCTACGGACACGAACATCGAGGTTTTCGCGCGCATCGTCGCCTGGAAATAATAGGTTGAATAGACATTGAACGGCAGCAGCAGGAACGACGAGCCGTATATGCGGATTATCGCCGGGGCTATTGCGAGCACCGAGGCGGTCGGGGTCATAAACAGGCGGATAAGCCCGTTGGGTACCGCGAATGTTATCGCCGCCCACACCGCGCCGAATATCGCGGCGGTTATTATATTATATCTCAGCATCTTCTTTATCCTGCCGACATTGCCCGCGCCGTAGTTCTGCGAGATTATCGGCTGAGACGCCTGACCTATGCCGTAGGAGCAGCACTGGACGAGCGTGCTGACGGAGACTATGACTCCGTAGACCGCGAGCGCGTCCGTGCCGAGATATTTCATTATCTGACGGTTGAAGAGCATCGTGAGCACTCCCATCGCCACGTCTATAATAAACGACGAGAAGCCGTTGACGGTTATCCTGCCAAAGAGGCGGAATATTTCTTTTGAAAATTGCAGGCGCAGAGTGTTGCTCTTCTTGAAAAAGTGGGTGAGCATGACGAGCGTCGATATGCCCGCGCCCATCGCTGTGGCTATTCCCGCGCCGCATATACCCATATCGAGCGTGAATACGCAGAAATAGTCGCCGAATATATTGAACACGCCGCCTGCTATGACCGACTTTGTCGCGAGCCCCGGGTCGGAGTCGTTGCGCAAAAACGACGAGAACAGGTTTATGCAAACATATATCGGCACGGTGAATTTCGGGGCTATCATATACTCCTTGCAGAGCGGCATAAGTTTTTCATTCGCGCCGAAGAGCAGGAGCAGTTTATCCTCGAACACGAAGATAATCACCCAGAGCACCACGGATATTATCGCGCTGAACACGACCGCCGAGGTGAAATACAGATTCGCCTTTTTGCTGCCCTTGCCTTTTGAAACGCCGTAGAGCACCGAGCCGCCGATACCCGTCAGCAGACCGAAGCTGTAAATTATATTCCACACCGGCGCAATGACCGACATTGCCGCCGCGCCGTCCGGTCCGTGATACTGCCCGACGACTATCATATCAACGAGGCCGTAAATGCTCGCTATGAGCGCGCTGCCGAACGAGGCGATAAGAAATTTTCTGTAAAGTTTTCCGAGATCGTCTTTTAAAAGATCCATGACTTCCTCCTGAATAACTGTGGTGGATAAAATCAAATCGCTTGTAATAAGCGACAAGCCTTAGCTGTGAAAGATAAAGCACCGCACATCGGCTCTATAGATAATCGGGCTCTAAATAGCCGCGCCGCAGTAGTAATAGCCAACTGAGGAGAGCGAGGGAACGGCTTGCGAAGCAGGACGCACGAGCCCGTACTGTTTGAGCGAAGCGAGTTTACGGGCGAATGTGCCGAGCAACTAATTGAGAGTCACAAGCTATGTACTGCGGCGTGGCGTTGCCGGGGTCTCGGGGCGTAGCCCATAAAAAGGCAGGCACACATCGGTTTTTGCGCAGCAAAACTGCTTGCACTTAAAAGTATTGGATTTTTGATGACAGGCAAGAAAAAGGCGCGCAGGAATGCGCCCGCATTTCAAGCGCTTTTTTCGCAGCATGGCGCAAAAAGACTTACTTTTAAGCGATGCTTGCTTGCCTTTTTGTGGGCACAGTTTGCTTTTCTTTTGCAGGCGTTTTCTTTTTCAAACAAAAAGAAAATGCCGAAACACGGGAAGTATAAAATATTTGATTATTGTATGACGCGAAGGTAGAGCGCAAATCCTACAATTCATATCGTGCCGCTTGCGCGGCAGCGGTGCGTCGAGTCGCCGCACCATACAAGGTGCATACTAATAATTCCCGCGCACCTTGAAAATTAAACAGAGCCTAAAGCAAAAACCGGACAAGAGAAACAGGCGTTTCAGCCTGTACCCTTATCCGGCGTATCATTTCTGTCGAACGATCTGCCCTCCGAGCAACGGAGCTTATTCTACTATATGCCGCCTTGAAAGTCAAGCGTTTTTGTTTTCCGTCTCCTGCGCTTCGTTGTGCGCCTTTATCGCGGCGGCTATCTCCTTGTCGTTATAGAAGATATAGACAACGACTGAAATCGCGACAAAAATCATTGCGACAAGCGCCGTGTTGCGCACTCCTGCGCTCGTTGCAGCTCCCGTGCCGTCTGCGCCCTTGCCGAGCAGGAGCGAGCACGCGATAACAACTATCGCCTGGCACATCTTGTTGGCAAAGTTGCGCGCGGCGAAGAACATACCCGCTCTGTTCTGCCCTGTCTTTATCGAGTCGTACTGCGCGAGATCCGCGAAGATGGACGAGGGGATTATGTTCGTTATCGCTATGGGCATGGCTATAACGAGTCCGATGAGTATCGCGAACGGCTTCGCGCCGATGGCGTCGATAACAAGGTTGTAGTTAAAAATAGCGCAGTAGAGCAGGACATATGTTATGCACGCGCCGAGCAGAAGCGGTTTTTTGCCGACCTTGCGCGCCAATATATTGACGAGCGGATAGGTCATTATGCCGACGCCTATTGATATAACCGAGACATATGTCACCCACTCGTCGCCGAGGTTCAGGAGATTTGTTATGTAATAGACCTCAGCGGTGTTGAAGAAGGTGAACGCTATCCACATAATTAGATAGCCCACGGTGATTATCGCGAAGTTCGGATAAGAGACGGTCGCCTTGAGTGCATCCCAGATGGACTGGTGATATTCTTTCGGCTCGACGTAGTCCTTCTCTTTTATGACAAAAGCCGGGATGAGCGCGGCTATTCCGCCGAGCACGCAGAACACGATGAACGGAATGCGCAGAGCCCATATCTCCTCGATGCCGTTTTTCATCAGTATGCTTTTTATCATAGATGTGCAGAATACCATCGCCGACGAGACAACATAGAGCAGGCTGACTATCGAATAGAGGAACACTCTCTTGCGCGGCTCGGCGACGACCTCCGCCTGGAGCGCGCTGTAGGGAATGTTGTAGAGCGTCGAGAACAGGTAATAGAGCGCGAGCATCACGCCGACCCATATGGCGTTTATGACGCTCGAACCCGCCACGGGCGGGAAAAAGATGAGCAGGCAGAACAGCCCGTAAGGGATAGCCGACCAGCGCATAAAAGAGATTCGCCTGCCGCTCTTTGCCTTGCTGTTGTCCGAAAGGCTCGCGACCCACGGGTCGGTAACAGCATCTATAACGGTGCCGATTCCGCGGATTATCGCCATGGTCAGCGCGGCTTTCATAAAAAACTGCGGCAGAGTTGTGTTCGAGTTCGTGGGGATGAAGAAAGTCAGCAGGTATGTTGTAATAATACCGTTGATAAGTCCCCTTGCAAAATCTCCGAGGCACAGGGCGAAGATCTTGCCGTTTGTTATTTTTTTCATTGTTTCTCTCTCCTCCCGCCGTCTGCGGCTATTTTGAGAAATTTTTCGCGAAGATGCTTTCTGAACAGCTCGGGCTCTTCGCTCAACGGGCGGTGAGCCGAGTTTTCAAACCAAATCAAGTCTTTGTCCGGCGCTTCTATCGAGTCATAATAATTCTGGATCAGCGCCGCCGGGGTGTTTTCGTCGCGCCGCCCCTGGAATATATAATAGGGCATTTCAAATGTATGAAGCTGGGTGGTGAAATCATAATTGACGAGCGTCGGCCACATCTGCGTCAGGCAGAGCTTATAGCCTTTCGCCGCGCCGTATTTGTCTTTTATGCTGAGCTCCGTCGAAAACAGCATCGGCAGGACAGTGCCTTTGAAGTAGCTCTCTTTTTTGACCGTGTGTCCGCCGTATTTTCCGAGTATGCGCCGCTGGGTCATGAGCCCCTCAAACACCGGCTTATACTGCCCGTTGACGGGCGGGCCGACCTGTTTGAGCTTTGCTATGCTCTCCGAGTCGTTCGCCTCTTTCGCCTTTCTCATCGCAAATGCATAGGACAGATTCTCGTTTTCGACTCCGTTGACGACCTGGCCGTAGCCGATATATCCGGCTATCTTATCCGGCACGCGGGCGCAGGCGAATGTGCCGAGCTCGGTGCCCCAGCTGCCGCCGACGATAAATATTTTCTCCTTGCCGAGCGTTTTGCAGAGCCATGAAATAAGCTCGGCGCAGTCGGATATCAGCTGTTCGAGTGTCAGGCTCTCGGGGTCGCAGCCGAAATATGAGCCGCCCGTTCCGCGCTGATCCCACGCGACGACAGTGAAGTCGTCCGTCAGCCCGAAGCCGTCTTTAGCCATGTCGTGGCGGTTGGGCACGCCCGGTCCGCCGTGAAGAAACAGAATGACCGGATTTTCGTTTTTCGTTCCCCAAATGTGAATCGTCTGTCCAAGCCCGCCGAGCGTCACGCGCTCCTTGCGGTCTATCGGATATCTGCCCACAGAAAACACCTCACTTGTATCAATAGTCTAATTGTAGCACCTTTCGGCGCGCAAACCAATAAAAAAATTATAAAGAATGGAGCCGCCCGAACGGGCAGCCCCAAAATATAATTTAATTTGATATATATTTGCTGTTTACCGCAGGCACATCGAACTCGCCATAGCATTTGAATCCGACGGCAGGCGAGCGGTCAAGCTCAACATAGAATCTGTAATACGGCGCGAAATACGCGTCCATGGGGTCTATTGAATAGACGAGCTCGACTTTTTTTATCTTCTCGCGCACGACCACGCCGTTTTCTATTCCGTCCGCCGAGCCGGAGATATATTCGCCGCCGAGCAGAAGCTTTTCGGCTTCTTTATATGATATTATCGGATAATCACCGAGCTTCTTTGCGCCGTCGACGGAACTGATTCTTATCGATTCAAGCCCGCCGTTTTCGTTTATATCAAAAAACACGCTCCCGAAATTATAGCTTTTTACTCTTTTCAAATCGCCGCCCGAGCCGTCATAGACGCGGTATTCCGCACTCTCCCCGCCGTTTATATCATAGTCGGAAGTGACGCAGAGCACCGGATTTTTGAAGCCGATTACAGAAGAATACTTTTCAATGAAGTACCCTGCGGCATCGCGCCCCGTGCCGTTTCCCGCAACAGGCTCGGAAAAGTTTATACTTACCCCGCCCGTCGCAAACGCCGATATCAAGCCGATATCCGTCTCGGCTCTGACGGCGTAGAGCGAATTTTCGCTGACTACCCACTCGCATTCCGGGAGATTCTCCTGCGTCACCGACTTTATCTGCGCGCCTGATTTTTCGGCAGTTTTGCGCACGGTCGAGAGCAGCTCGTCATAGCTTAGCGACTGCGTGTTTTTGTAGACAGGCAGACGCTTCAGCTTCATCTCCGCGCTCCACGGGTTTCCCGTCGTGTATTCGCTTATGTCGCGCACAACAGGCGTGTGAGCGCCGGCTCCCTCGCCGGAAAAGCCCACTGTGCCGAGTGATATCTTTTGCAGTCTGGCGGGGCTTATCAGCCAATAGCCGAAGAACACCGCCGCGACTATGCAGAGGCACGCCGCCGCCGTCATCAAGCGCATGGGATAGCGCGGCGCTCTGTTCTTAAAATTTATTTTTTTCGGCGCGCTTTTTCGCCCGGCGGACTTTCAACAAATTCAGCGCGGAATTTCTCGCTATCCTGCCGAGATATGCGCCGAGATTTTCCGGTCTGTTCGGCGGAATGGAGTTCCACGCACCAAGCATGGCGTCACTGACGCACTCCTGCGCGTCCTCGCGGCAGCGCACAACGGCATAGGCCACGGTATAACAGTATCCCGAATATTTTTCCTCGAGCCGCGCCACGCTCCTCTCGTCGCGGGCGAACAAGCCGTCAATAAGCAGTTTGTCCTCCATAATTACCTCCTCTCCAACGACATCCGCTCACTCTTAAAGACAACAAAAAGGTGCTTTAGGTAACGCATGGGCTTACCTTTATTTTTATATTATCATATATTTTGCGTTTTGAAAAGAAAAACGCCCCGAAGAAAAACTTCGGAGCGTCATATAAATTATATTTTATCAGCCGCCGAGATAGGCTTTGACTATCTCTTCGTTGTTGAGCAGATCCTGCGCGGTGCCCTCTGCGGTTATTGCGCCGGTTTCGAGGACATAGGCGCGGTCGGAGATGGAGAGCGCCTTTTTCGCGTTCTGCTCGACGAGCAGGATGGTCGTGCCGGACTTGTGATAGTCCTTGATTATCTCGAACACCTGATCGACAAACAGCGGGGACAGACCCATCGACGGCTCATCGAGCATGAGCAGCTTCGGGTGGCTCATCATAGCTCTGCCCATTGCGAGCATCTGCTGCTCGCCGCCGGAAAGAGTGCCCGCTATCTGCGACTTTCTCTCGCCGAGGCGGGGGAAGCGGGTGCAGATCTCGTCGATATCCTCTTTTATCTTCTTTTTGTCCTTCTGCGTATACGCGCCGAGGAGCAGGTTTTCATAGACGGTCAGCTCCTGGAACACGCGGCGACCCTCGGGCACCTGGCTCATTCCCATGCCGACCAGCTTATGACCGGGAATCTTGTTTATCTCGTTTCCGTCATAGACGACGGAGCCGCTCTTTATCGGAATGAGGCGCATGATGCTCTGCATCGTGGTGGTCTTGCCCGCTCCGTTTGCGCCGATGAGCGAGACTATCTCGCCCTGATCGACATGGAAGCTGATGCCCTTGAGCGCTCTTATAACGCCGTAATAGACCTGAAGATCCTTGACTTCTAACAATGCCATGACTTTTCCCCCTTATTCACCGATATACGCCTTTATGACCTCGGGGTCACTCAGCGCGTCCTCTGTCTTGCCCTGCGCGAGCACTGTGCCGAAGTTGAGCACGGTTATCTCATCGCAAAGGCCCGACACGAACTTCATGTCGTGCTCGATAAGAAGTATGGTCATGTCAAACTCGTCTCTTATGCGCCTGACTATGTCCATCAGATCCTCTGTCTCGTGGGGGTTCATGCCCGCCGCCGGCTCGTCGAGGAGCAGCAGGCACGGATTAGTCGCGAGAGCGCGGGCTATCTCAAGCTTTCTCTGCTTGCCGTAAGGCAGGTTGCAGGCGAGATTGTTTCGCTCGTCATAGAGATCGAAGATGCGGAGTATCTCCTTTGCCTTGTCGCGCATCGCCTTCTCCGTCTTGTAGTGCTTCGGGAGGCGGAAGATGCTCGAGAAGATGTCGCATTTGAACTCGGGCTGGTTGTGCAGACCGACGAGGACGTTTCTTATCACGCTCATGTTGTTGAACAGGCGGATGTTCTGGAATGTTCTCGCGATGCCCTTGTGGTTTATCTGCTCCTGGCTCTTGCCGCGGAGCTCTTCGCCGTTTAAGTAGAAAGTTCCGGTGGTGGGCTGATAGACGCCGGTGAGCATATTGAAGACCGTTGTCTTGCCCGCTCCGTTGGGGCCCACGAGACCGTAGAGCTGCTTTTTCTTTATTTTCAGATCGACATTCTCGACCGCTTTCAGTCCGCCGAAGGAAATGCCGAGATCCTTTGTTTCAAGAACATATTCAGCCATTTTTCTTTCCTCCCTTTTGCGGCTTGTCGGGGACAAATTCCTTGCCCTGCTGCATATCGACAGAGAGGATTTCGTCCATGGAGATCTTTGTGGGAACGTTGCTCCACTCGCCCTTGTCGTCGCTGATATCCTCGGGCTTGCGCTTCTTGTCCGCGATGCGCGCCATGATGAAGCGCGGAGCGAGCTTCTCTTTTATGCGGGTGAACGCGGGAGCGTTGTTGAAGATAACGAGGCAGATAAGAATGAGCGCATAGATAAGGTACTTGAGCGCCGCGAGGTCGCCGGAGAGCTTGCTCTGGAGCTCGAAGTTGATTATCGTGATAAGCGCGGCGGAGACTATCGAGCCGTTGATGCTTGCCATGCCGCCGAGAACGACCATGACGAGAATTTCGATAGAGTAGTTATACGAGAACACCGAATACTGGACGGGCGTGATGTAATGCGCATAGATAACGCCTGCGACGCCCGCGAAGAATGCGGAAAACACGAACACAAAGAGCTTATAGAAAGTCACATTTATGCCCATTGCCTTTGCCGCTATCTCGTTGTCGCGTATAGCGGTTATCGCTCTGCCGTGCTTTGAGCGGATGAGGTTGTTTATCATGAACAGGACGATGAGCACGACGACGAAAGCGACAATATAGAGTGATGTATCGTTTCTCGTATCGTACTTTATCGTGTTCGTGCGAAGACCCATTGCCTTGCCGAAAACATCGAGGTTCTTGAATATCGTTCTGACTATCTCGCCGAAAGCGAGAGTCACTATCGCGAGGTAGTCGCCTTTGAGTCTGAGCGCGGGAAGTCCGACGATGAGACCGAATATTGCGGCTATCACGCCACCGGCGAGCATGCTGATGATGAGCACCAGAAGCTTGCTGCCGATAACATCAGAGAGCTGAATAGCTATGTATCCGCCGAGATATGCGCCGACGCACATAAAGCCTGCGTGACCGAGCGACAGCTCGCCGAGGAAACCGACGACGAGGTTCAGGGAAACGGCGAGGATGATGCTGTAAGCTATCTGAACGAGCAGGGTCGACGCCGAGCGCTGGAGGTTGCCGGTCAGCTGGAGAATGACCGACACGCCGAGGACGGCGATGACCATTATATAGCTGATGTAATTTTTGAGCTTGAATTTGCTTTCTGTCTTTGTTTTACTCATCAATTACACCTTCTCTCTTCTCTTCTTGCCGAGCAGACCGATGGGTCTTACAAGAAGGATCAAAATCAAAAGACTGAATTCAACGGCAGTGGTATAGGGTGCGAGGACGGGGAAGGCAAGGCATATCTTCTCGATAACGCCGAGGAGCACGCCGCCGATCATCGCGCCGGGGATGGAGCCGATGCCACCGATAACCGCCGCGGTGAACGCCTTGATGCCGGGCATCGAGCCGAGGGTCGGCTCCGCAGTCGGTATCTGGAAGAGATAGAACACGCTCGCGAACGCGGCGAGAGCCGAGCCGATTGCAAAGGTGACGGTAATTATCTTGTTGACATTTATACCCATAAGCTGAGCCGCGCCCCTGTCTTCGGAGACGGCAAGCATGGCGCGTCCGGTCCTGGTCTTTTTGATGAACAGGGTCAGGGCAACCATTATAACCGCGCTTATGCCCATGGTGAGGATCGAGCTGACGCTGACATTGGTGCCCGCAATGCTCACCGCGCCGAGCGAGGGCAGAGACACGCTCTGCGCCTTTGCGCCGAAGATGAGCTGCGCGATACTCTGAAGCAGGTAGCTGACGCCGATAGCGGTTATCAGAACCGCGATGGGGGTAACGCCTCTCAGGGGTCTGTAGGCAACCTTTTCGATAATAATACCCATCAGCGTGCAGACTATAACAGATGCCAGAACGCCGATAGCGAGATTTCCGCCCGCCGCCAGCGTTGTGAAAACGGCATATGCGCCGACCATGATGATATCGCCGTGGGCAAAGTTGAGCATCTTCGCGATGCCGTAAACCATCGTGTAGCCCAGTGCTATGAGGGCGTAGATGGCGCCGAGGCTGAGTCCGTCAAATATAACACTCATAATAAACCTAACGCTCCTTTAGAATGGGAGAAACTTGAACTGCCGAAAGAAAAACAGAAAACGGCAGGAGAATACACTTCCCCTGCCGTTCAAAAACCAATAAATATAAATTTTAGAAATTAATAGTTATCAGCCAAGCTCAACAATAACGGGGACCTTGTTGCAGGCGCCGCTGGCTTCCCAGGTCATCTTGCCGGTAACTCCGTCATAGGAGAAGTCGGAGGCGGTGATAGCCTTTGCCATAGCAGTACCGAGAGCCGTGGGATCGACCTTGACGTTGTTAACGCCGGTCTTCTTCATAGCGTTGAAGACTGCATAGACTGCATCGTAAGCGTCAGCCGCGAACTGGTCGGGGAGAGCGTTGTACTTTGCCTTGTAGGAATTTACGAACTTCGAAACCTTCTCTTCCTTGCTGTTGACATCGAAGGGGGTGATGTACTTGATCTGGTTCTTAACGGAGGAGTCGATCTGGCTGGCTACGCCGTCAAGTCCGTCACATCCGAAGAGAACCGCGTTGCAGCCCTTGGAAGCGCAGGTCTTTGCGATAAGTCCCGCCTCGGTGTAGTAGATGGGAAGGAATATAACGTCGCAATCTTTAAGAGCGGCAACCTGAGTGGAGAAGTCTCTCTTGTTCTCCTTGTCGAAGGTCTGCTCGATGTAGGAGACGCCGAGCTCGTTCATCTTTGCCTTGAATGCATCGTAGATGCCCTGCGAATAAGTGTCGGAGGTATCATAGATAGCGCCGATCTTCTTATACTTCGAGGTAAGCTCCTGAGCGGCAAGTGTGCCCTGGTCGGGATCGCCGAAGCAGACGCGGAAAGCGGTGTCGCCGGTCTCGATAACAGAAGCTGCGGAAGCGGAGGGAGTCATGAAGAAGATGCCGTACTCAGCAGCTGCGGTGCCGAAAGCCTCGCAGGATGCGGAGGTAACGGCGCCGAGGGAGACCTGCATGCCGCCCTCAAGCAGGGAGGTGAAGCCCTGACCTGCCTCAACGGCGCCGGCCTTGTCGTCCTTCATGTCGAACTTGAAGTTCACTCCGTTGAGACCGCCTGCGGCGTTAATCTCGTCAACGGCTAGCTGAGCGCCGTTGCGCACGGAGTTTCCGTATGATGAAGCGTCGCCGGTCAGAGGGCCGGTTGCGCCGATAACATATTCGGTGTTGTTAGCTGTGTACTCGCCAACCTTGGTAAGATCGGCGTCTGTCTTGGTATCGCTGCCGCCGTTTTTGCCTGAGCATGCGGTGAAGCCGCACATCACGAGAGCAAGAGCGAGGACTAATGCAAATACTTTTTTCATAAAAATCCTCTTTTCTTTCCTGTTTTTTATTTTATTCTCGGCGCCGCCCGACAACTGCGGCGCAAAAAATCGGATATAATGAGGGCAATTGTGAATTACCTTCAATTTTTATTGATTATACTTTCGTGCGAGTCTATTGTCAATACTCATAAAAATTTTCGCTTTTTTTAATAAAAATGACGAAAATCAGGAAAATCGCTTTATTACTTTTAACAACTGAAATGTTCCGTAAAAACAAATTGATTGCCAGAGTCCCGTCAGCGGATTATTTTGCCTTTCCCATAGCCTTGACGCGGTCGAACTCGTCGGTTATCTCCTTGGAGGGAGCCTTGGTGCAGAGGCTGACTATAACCATCAAGACAAGACCGACAAGGAACGCGGGGAGCAGCTCATATATGCCGAACACGCCGCCGATGGGTTTGATGAGATATTTCCAGATAAAGACCATCGCGCCGCCCGACACCATGCCGGCGATCGCTCCGGGGAGCGTGGTGCGCTTCCAGAACAGGGAGCAGATAACGAGCGGGCCGAAAGCCGCGCCGAAGCCCGCCCATGCGAACGAGACTATGCCGAACACCGAGCTGTCGGGGTTGCGGGCGATTACTATACCCAGGATAGCTATGCCGATAACGGTAAGACGCGCTGCGAGCATACTCTTCTTCTCGGATATCTTGAGGTGGAACGCCTCACGCAGTATGTTCTCGGACACGCTCGAAGCGGCGGCGAGAAGCTGGGAGTCGGCGGTGGACATCGTGCTCGCAAGGATACCCGCGAGGATAAGACCCGCCATGATAGCCGGGAACGCGCCGTAGGTCGAGAGCAGGTGCGCGACGCGGACTATAATAGTCTCGGTGTCGTTGCCGTGGAGCTGATCGACAAGGCCGGTGTTGCTCAGCGCTCTGCCGACGATACCGATAAGAACAGCCATCGCCATGGCGATAACGACCCATACCGAAGCCACGCGGCGGGAGAGCTTGAGCTTCTTCTCGTCCTCGATAGCCATGAAGCGAAGCAGGATATGCGGCATACCGAAATAGCCGAGTCCCCACGAGAGCGTGGTGATTATGTGCAGAAGATTATAGGGCTCGCTCTTGCCGGTATCTTCTATATATGATGCGGTGAGCGAGAGATAGCCGGGGAGAGCCTTTGCGTTTTCGACAACAGCGTCAACGCCGCCCGCCGATATCGTTGAGAAAACAAGAACAAAGACTATCGCCACGGTCATGATAATGCTCTGGACGAAGTCGGTCGCCGAAGCGGCGAAGAATCCGCCCGCCGTGGTATAAGCGACTATGACGACTGCGGAGATTATCATCGCGGTCATGTAGTTCATACCGAACAGCGAGGAGAACAGCTTGCCGCAGGCAGCGAAGCCGGACGCCGTATAGGGAATGAAGAAAATAATAATTATAACCGCCGCGAGCACCGCGAGAATGTTTTTGTCATCCCTGAAGCGGCGGGAGAAGAACTGCGGAATAGTGAACGAGCCGGTCTCCTGGGTATATCTGCGCAGTCTGAGCGCGGTGAACAGCCAGTTGAGATATGTTCCGACTGCGAGACCTATTGCGGTCCAGCCGACATCGGCAACGCCGGAAAGATACGCGAGCCCGGGCAGGCCCATAAGCAGGTAGCTCGACATGTCGCTCGCCTCAGCGCTCATTGCGGTAACGAGCGGACCGAGCTTTCTGCCGCCGAGGTAGAAATCGGCGGACGATTCGTTCTTCCTCGCGCAGCGGAAGCCGATTATCAGCATTCCGACGAGGTAGACGGCGATCGTCCCCAGAATACAGATGTTTGATACGGTCATTTGAAAAACTCCTCACGGGCTGCATACGAGCCCCTCATTTTGGCGGCGAAAATGAAAAAGAGCCGCCAGTCTCAGCTGAGCGGCTCTTCATCGTACCGTCATTGATGTCTGCTATTGTAACACATAAAATCGCACATTTCAACGCTTTACCGTGAAAAACAGCAAAAAATTTATTTTTTTTCGCCGTTCATTCGCTCATGGAGCTTGCGCTTTATCTCACGGATGTCCTCCGGGATATCCTCGTCGCGTATCTGCTCATGCACTTTGCAGGTGCCCGCCGCCTTCGCGGTCTCGTAGTACCAGTGCTTATAATCGAGCGTGTCGAGCGTTTTTTCGAGCTGAGCCATCTGCTCATACACCCGCTCGCGCTGGCGGTCGATAAGTTCGAGGCGCTTGTTTATAGTCGAATCACCCTCGATGCACCAGTCGATAAACCGCTTTATCTCTTTTATGGGCATACCCGTCTTTTTCAGGCACTCTATAATAGAAAGCCACTCAATATCCTCGTCTTTGAACATTCTTATTCCGCCGCCCGAGCGCTCGACAAACGGCAGAAGCCCCTCTTTGTCATAATATCTGAGTGTCGAGGGCGCGACGCCCATCTTTTTTGCCATCTCTCCTATTGTATAGAACATCTTCCCGCTCCGTTCATAAAAAGTTTTTATTTTAGGTCTTGACTTGAAGTTAGCTTTAAGTTGTAGAATATAGACGAACTTGCAGAATGATTTTAGCATTGTGCAAAAGATTTGTCAATCGGGAGGTATTTTGAATGATTCTCAATGAAACCTACACTCTTTCAAACTCCGTAAAAATACCGAAGCTCGGGCTCGGCACATGGATGCTGACGGACGGCGAGGCCGCGCAGGCGGTCAGGGACGCCGTCGTCATGGGCTACCGCCACATCGACACCGCACAGGCATACGGCAACGAAGCCGGAGTCGGCGAGGGGATCCGCACCTGCGGCATAGCGCGCGACGAGCTGTTCGTGACGAGCAAAGTCGCAGCCGAGAACAAGAGCTATGATTCCGCGGCGCAGTCGATAGACGAAACGCTCCGAAAAACCGGACTCGATTACATCGACATGATGATAATCCACAGCCCGCAGCCGTGGGCGGAGTTCCGCGGCGAAAAGCGATATTTTGAAGAGAACCGCGAGGTATGGCGCGCGCTCGAAGATGCATACAAAGCCGGAAAAGTCCGCGCGATAGGCGTGTCGAATTTCTTAAAAGACGACCTTGAAAATATTCTCAATTCGTGCGAGATAAAGCCCATGGTCAACCAGATTTTGGCTCACATCAGCAACACCCCGCTTTCGCTCATTGACTTCTGCAATAAAAACGGCATTCAGACCGAGGCTTATTCGCCGATAGCTCACGGCGAGGCGCTGAAAAACAAAGCCATTGCAGACATCGCCGCGAAATACTCCGTCACCCCGGCTCAGCTGTGCGTGCGCTATGTGCTCGGCCTCGGCATGATTGCCTTGCCCAAGACAGCGAACCCGGAGCACATGAAATTAAATGCCGATGTTGATTTTAATATTTCCGGCGAAGATTTGAACACGCTCAAAAATTTTGAAAAAATAAAAGACTACGGAGAGTACAGCTTCTTCCCGGTATTCAGCGGAAAGTGAGGAATAATATCGTGACAGAGAAAGAATTTGAACAGCAGAATGTATTCGGAAAAGGCTGCGAAAACTCCGCATACGCGCAGTATTTCATCGGCAAATCGTTTCTCAATCCCCTGACCGACCCAAAATGCGGTCTGTTCCTTGCGAATGTGACCTTTGAGCCGGGCTGCCGCAACAACTGGCATATCCACCACGCGAAATCCGGCGGCGGTCAGATGCTCGTCTGCACCGCGGGCGAGGGCTGGTACTGTGAAGAGGGCAAAGAGCCCGTCAGCCTGACTCCCGGAACGGTCATCGCAATCCCCGCGAACGTCCGCCACTGGCACGGCGCGAAGAAAGACAGCTGGTTTTCACACATAGCCTTTGAAATCCCCGGCAAGGACTGCTCGACCGAATGGTGCGAACCCGTCGGCGACGAGGAATATAACAAGCTCAAATAAGGAGGATATATATAATGGAAAAGGTAACTGCGGGCAGAGACGCCCTGGGCGAATTTGCGCCCGAATTTGCAAGATTCAACGACGATGTGCTCTTCGGCGAGGTATGGTCGCGCGAGGATAAGCTATCCCCGAGGGACAGGAGCATGATAACCGTCTCCGCGCTCATGGCGAGCGGCATTCTCGACAGCTCGCTCAAATATCACATCTCCCACGCAAAAGAGAACGGAGTCACCGCAGAGGAGATGGCGGAGATGCTCACTCAGCTCGCGTTCTATGCCGGCTGGCCGAAAGCATGGGCGGCATTCCGCATGGCAAAAGAAGTTTACGGAGAGGATAAATAATGAAAGCGGTTGTTATTTACTATTCCTGGGGCGGCAACACAAAAAGCATTGCAGAAAAAATCGCCCGCGAATTGAACTGCTGCGGCACGCCTTCTTGTGAAAGCGTGCCGCAGCGAACAAGATCGGTTTTTATTTCCAAAGATTTATCCAAAACGCCGGTTCAACGCTCGTAAATGCAATGAGCTGAGCTATATTCACATATACGCAAACAACGGTAGAGAACGTGAATATCAGATCGACGAGCTTCTTTGTGCTCTCGGACTTGATGCTCTTATAGAGCGTGAATGCAACAACGAGTGCACCGATGACCATCTGCCACGAGAAGTCCGCATTGTAGCGCACGGCATATCCGCTCTCCCACGAGGAGAAGATTATCGCAAGCGGCATGAGAATGCAGGTCACGCCGATAAGCAGGATAGGCAATACGCGCTTTTTCTTCTCGACGCGCTGCAATGCCTTGCCCGAGAAGAGATAGGCGAACATGGGCAGAGCGCGGTATATGATTCCGACTGAGACAAGGTTCTTGCCCGCATCGTCGAAGAACGTATATCCGTTGATCCCGAAACGCTCCGCCGAAGAAGCGAGATATGTGAACTTTCTGGGAGTGAAATGCGGCATGTTGAAGAGATATGCGTACATATTGATGAGCACATATTTCCAGTGGAATTCCGCGCGGGTGAAGTCGTTTATCGTCAGCGAATACTGAATACCGAAATCGAGCGGATTGTCAAATCGCAGATAATTATATGTCATCTGCCCGAGGGCTATAATGCCGAGGGGAACGAGCGCGACAGCCGCATATTTGAAGAACGTGCGGGTCTTCTGCCTCTTTTCAAGTCCGTCAAGTGCCTTTTTGAGTCCGCCCGCGAAGAAGAACAGCGCGGCGATGCAATAGACCGCGAGCGTCGGGCGGCAGAGCACGGCATATCCGAGGAAGAACGAGGCAAAACCGAGACGAACATATGAAATCTTTCCGTCCCACAGGATATTCGAGGTCATCAGCAGATACGCGCCGATAGCGACGCACATGAAGCCGGAAGCTATTGCGAGCTCATAGAAAAGCGGGCGCGCCGCAGAGAACATTATTCCCGATGACAACTGCAAAGTTATCAGTCCTGCTGTAACCGTGTTAGTCGGCAAGTCACGGAATTTTTTCTCTATCACCGCGAGATATATCTTTGTCAGGAAGAGGATTCCGATGAGCGAGAACATAAGCGTCGCCCATCCGGACGGGAAATAGTATCCCGTTATCAGATGATACGGCAAAAACAGAGCAAGAACAGGACCGATGCCGTAATACGAATAATATTTTCCGTTATAGAAGCAGTGATCCCAAAGGAAATTGCCCGAGCCCACCTCTGCGTCACGCTTCACATATTCATATGGATTGTCCAGCTTGAGAAGATCCTCACTCGGCTCTTCGAGGAGGTTCACCTGGTGATGCTCAAATGCGTCAACAAGCTCTTTGCTTATCTGGTTGCCCTCCTGCGAAGTGAAGCTATAATAGGTGTTTGACCATCCTTTCATGACATTGGTAACAGTAAGGCAGACCGTGAACACCATAGCGGCGGCGGTTATAAATGCCGCCACACGCGCACAGCCGACTCTGTTTTCAGAGAACTTCTTGCGGGCGCCGACGGGGTTGGCGATCATATAGATGAGTATTGTCAGGCCCAGTGCAACAAGGAACCACAAGCCGACTATTTCGGCTATATGCATGGGACTTATTGACTGATTGAGTGTTATGCCCTTGAGCGTTGCACTTTGATAATCATCGAGGGATATCTCAAAACGGAGGCGCGAAACATCGCCCGAAAAATTGCAGACCATGACATTGTCAAAATTCTTGCCAATCGTGAGCCTTGTAAGATTCTTGCGGTAATAGGAACTCGTGGCATCCGCAAAGTCGGCGCACACTTTTCCGCCCTTTTTCGAATCTCCGAAGTCGATATCAAACCCTATCGAACCGACGCGCGCGTCTATCCCCGTGAATTCGAGCTCTGCATATCCCTCGCCGAGGGTTATCGTGCCGTCGTCGTTGTAGGTAATGTTCGCTCCGTCCGCGCGGGAAAGATCGAGCTTCTGCTCCTCATATCCGCCGAGAAGTCTGTTTATCGGCGTAAAATTCATCACGCACAGGTTGACTGATGTCACTATAACAAACAGAACAACAATGCATATCGAAAGCTTTTTCAGGAATTTCCTGTTTTCTCTGTCCATAGGCACCTCACAAATCTTTTGAAGTCAGCTAATTATATCCTATTTTCGACAAAAATTCAAGATTATTTGTTATATCCGAAAAAGTTGAACCGCAACTCGCAGCTTTGATTGCGAATTGCGGTTCTTATTTTGCTATTCGGTCTGCGCGAAAGCGGCAGTCCTTATGATTCGATCAATACTTGACGTTGCTTATCTCAAGGAAGTTGTCGAGAACAGCACTGCCGTTAAACTTGCTGCCGAGCACCTTGCCGGAGCCGGTGATAAGAACATGCATATACTGGTTGAGCGACACCATGTGGTTGTTCTTGGGATTGTAAGTAAGAACTGCGGTGCAGTCATAATACTTGAGCGAATACTCAACATCCTTGACGACCTTTGTGACTCTGGAGTCGTTCTTGAGGGTGTTGTCGATATCGGCCTTTGCAAGGGGGCTGAACATCGTTCCGGTGAAGCCCTTGGAGATAACGCCCGTCTTGGGATCGCAGGGCTCGGGGTTGATATCCGCCTTGAGGACTATCGTAATCTTGTAGTTGCCGTTCGAGAGAACCTCGCACTTTGCGCTCTTTATCTTGCTGACATCGGTCAGGGTGCAGCCCTTTGTGGGATGCTGGTAGATCGGGAACCACTTCATGTCAGTGCCCTTCGGATTGTTCTCGTGCTTCTTGCCCTTGGCATCCTTCTCGCTGGTCATGAACAGCTCGGCAACGGGAAGAGCCGCATTGATAACAAAGCCGTCGAAGTTTCTCTTATCCTTGGGCAGGGTCTGCCACTCGGACTTCTCATAGCCGACCTTGCTGCTCTTAGCGAGATTGAGAACGTCTCTGTAAGCGGCAAGAATTTCTGCATAGCTCTCGGGCTTGCCGTTCGAGGGCTTCGCGGAGTTGTCGGCGGGAGCCTTGGTCTCGATGACGGTGTGCCCCTCTTTGTCGGTCACTATCTCGGTCTCGGCTGCGGTCGAGTCGGAGGTTGCTTCCGAGGAAGCCTCGGGAAGCAGATCGTCCGCAATAGCGTCGCCGTTTATGGCAATGTCGCCGGCGGCAGTTGTGTCGTTGTTATTCTTGTCGTTCTTGCACGCCGCGAAGCTTGCAACCATAGCGATCGCGAGCAGAAGAGCCGCGATTCTCTTAAGGTTCTTATTCATTGTTTTCTATCCCCTTAGAAAAATCAATATTTGAAGCTGGAATAGCTTACATACGATGTTCCGGTAGCGGTGGGCTTGCCGATACCGATGTCGATGTTGACGGTGATATCAAACTTGACATCGAGCTTGACGAAATGACCGGTAGCGGCGTCGATGGTTGCGGTAACGACTGCGCCCGAGTAGCTCTCGGTGACCTTTGCGCCGCCGTAAACTTCGTCGATGGCGTCATAGATGCAGCTGGCTCTCTTGTGGTCATAGTAGCCCTTGTCCTTGTCGCCGACGCAGATTCCGCTCTTGTCGAGGGGAGCGTTGCAGGTCGCGGTGCCCTTGGTCGCATAGGAGTTGCCGTTCTTGATGTTGATGGTGATTATGTAGTTCGAGCCGCTCTGTTTGCAGGAAGCTGCGGTGACATCGCCCGTGCCGAGGGTCGAAACTCTGAGGAAATACTTGTTGGTATCGGTATCCCACTGACCCTTGGTGACGGTCTCTTTGTATGCGTTATCTTTGCCGATGCCCATGAACTTGTAGATAAGGCTCTTGAACTGCTTGACAACAGCGTTTGCCTCGATCTTCTCGTTCTTGGTCTCTCTGTGCTTTGCAAAGCCGACCTTGCCGGAAACTGCAGCTTTTGTGGCGGCGTTGTAATAGTTGAGGATATCCGCGGTGCTCGAGGGAGCCTTGTTGCCCTTCGAGGTAACTACGGGAGCCTTGCCGCTGTCGGCGGGCTTGGTCTCGATGACCTTGCCGGAAGCGTCGGTAACGGTCTCGGCCTCGGTGGACTCGGCAGAAGCGTCCTCACTTGAGGCCTCTGCAGGGGTGCTCTCGTCGGAGACGGTGTTGTTCGCGTCTGCGGAACTTTCGGAGAGGGCTGTGGAATCGCCGTTGTCCTTGTCGCTCTTGCACGCTGCGAACGAGAATATCATCGCGAGAACAAGAAGCAGGGAAGCGATCTTCATAAGATTCTTTTTCATGTCAAAAACCTTTCATAAAATATTTTCGGGTCTTTCCGCCCGTTTTTGTGTTGCACTTGACAAGGCAACACAGCGCACTATAAATTTACACTAATTAACTAATAATGTCAAGTAAATTTTGATAAAAACAAAATTAATAACGCTGTGTTTTTATGCAAGATAACATCATTGGGCGTTTTTAGTAATAGATTGTTTACATTCGCTTTTATAAAGTTATGGAATTCCGCCGAAAGTTATGATATAATATCAAGGTATATGTGCTCCGGCGCATAAGATACATCCCCGAAAGGAGTCTGCGGCATGGCGGAGAAAAAGCTCATCTCATGGAATGTCAACGGAATAAGAGCGTGCATCGGCAAGGGCTTTTCAGAGGCTTTCGCGGCGCTTGATGCCGATATCCTCTGCCTGCAGGAGACGAAGGTTCAGGCGGGGCAGGTCGACTTTGCGCCCGAGGGCTATCACTGCTACTGGAACTACGCCGAGAAAAAGGGCTATTCCGGCACGGCGGTCTTTTCGCGTGAAGAGCCTTTGAGCGTGTCATACGGCATCGGCATTCCCGAGCACGACCGCGAGGGCCGCGTTATAACGCTCGGATTCGAGAACTTCTATTTTGTCTGCGTCTATACCCCCAATTCGCAGGACGGGCTCGCCCGGCTCGACTACAGAATGACATGGGAGGACGCGTTCAGGGACTATCTTCTTTCGCTCGACAGGGACAAGCCCGTAATAGTCTGCGGAGACATGAATGTCGCGCACAACGAGATAGATTTAAAGAATCCCAAGACGAACCGCAAGAACCCCGGATTCACGGACGAAGAGAGAAATAAGATGACCGAACTGCTCTCGGCGGGCTTCACTGATACATTCAGATATTTCTATCCCGACGCTGAGGGGCAGTACAGCTGGTGGAGCTACCGCTTCAAATCACGCGAGCGGAACACGGGCTGGCGCATCGACTATTTCCTCTGCTCCGAGCGGCTCAACAGCCGGCTTACCGGCGCGAAAATACATCAGGAGATATTCGGCTCCGACCATTGTCCGGTCGAGCTGACTGTCGATATATAAAAAAAGCGCCGCCAAAAAGGCGACGCAGAAAAGCTTGATTTTATATTGAGTTTTCGCTGAAGTCGATAACGAGCTTGTCGCGCTTCATCTCGAGCTTCGTGTATTTCACTCCCGCGGCGTCGAACATTCTTTTCGATGCGCGCACGCTGTCGGTGTTGCGGTATTTGTCGCTGATATAGACGACTTCTTTTATCCCGCTCTGGATTATCGCCTTGGCACATTCGTTGCAGGGGAAGAGCGCGACATAGACCTTGCATCCGCGCAGGTCGCCGCTGGCGTTTAATATCGCATTGAGCTCTGCGTGGCAGACATAGGGGTATTTTGTATCAAACGCATTTCCCTCGCGCTCCCACGGGAACTCGTCATCGTCGCAGCCGGAGGGGAAGCCGTTATAGCCGACGGACATTATCCTGTTTCTGTCGTTTACGATGCAGGCGCCCACCTGGGTGTTCGGATCCTTACTCCTGTAAGCCGAGAGCATCGCGATCCCCATAAAATACTCGTCCCACGAGATATAATCGCTTCTTTTAGGCATTTTTCACCGCTCCGTTTCCCTTATAATAGCATAATATATCAATCCGATATTAACATATCCAAGCCGTTAAGGCAAGAAGAAATTTTTGAGGTGACTTTCTATGGGTCTTTTAAAGAAAATTTTCGGAGACTACTCTTCGAGAGAAATCAAGCGCATCACGCCGATAAAGGACAAGGTGCTTGCGCTTGACGAGGAATATTCAAAACTCACCGATGAGGAGCTAAAGGCAAAAACCCCTTATTTCAAGGAGCGCCTCGCCAACGGCGAGACCCTTGACGATATCCTGCCCGAGGCATTCGCCGCCTGCCGCGAGGCTTCGTGGCGTGTGCTCGGGATGAAGCACTTCCCCGTGCAGATCCTCGGCGGTATCGTTCTGCATCAGGGACGCATCGCGGAGATGAAGACCGGCGAAGGCAAAACGCTCGTCGCAACGCTTCCCGCTTATCTCAACGCGCTCTCCGGCAACGGAGTCCACATCGTCACAGTCAACGACTACCTCGCACGCCGCGACAGCGAGTGGATGGGCAAGGTTTACCGCTTCCTCGGGCTCAAGGTCGGTCTGATTATCCACGAAAAGTCAAACGACGAGCGCCGTGAGGCATATGCCGCCGACATAACCTACGGCACGAACAACGAGATGGGATTCGACTATCTGCGTGACAACATGGTGCCATACAAGGAGCTCAAGGTTCAGCGCGGACACTCCTTTGCAATAGTCGACGAGGTTGACTCGATACTTATCGATGAAGCGAGAACGCCTCTTATCATATCCGGCCGCGGCGACCGCTCGACCGACCTCTACAAGCAGGCGAACTCCTTCGCCCGCACGCTCAATTTCGAGCGCATAAAGGAACTGCGCTCCTCTTCGAGACTCGAAGACACCGCCGACCAGGTCAGCGAAAACTGCGATGTCATCGTCGACGAAAAGGCGAGAACCGCCGTGCTGACTCAAAAGGGTATCGCAAAGGCGGAGAAGTATTTCAATCTCGACAACCTCATGGATCCCGCGAACATGACCATACAGCACCACATCAACCAGGCGATAAAGGCTATAGGCGTCATGCGCCGCGATGTCGACTACGTCGTAAAGGACGGCCAGGTGCTCATAGTCGACGAGTTCACTGGACGCATCATGCTCGGCAGACGCTACAACGAGGGTCTGCACCAGGCTATCGAAGCAAAAGAAGGCGTAAACGTCGAGCACGAGAGCAAGACGCTCGCGACCATTACATTCCAGAACTACTTCAGACTCTATGACAAGCTCTCCGGTATGACCGGTACCGCAATGACCGAGAGCGAGGAGTTCCAGGAGATATATTCGCTCGACGTTGTCGAGATCCCGACGAACAAGCCGATGATAAGAAAGGACATGGACGACCTCGTCTACAAGACCGAGCCCGCGAAGTTCAACGCAGTCATCGACGACATTGTCGAGCGCCACGAAAAGGGTCAGCCCGTGCTTGTCGGTACGATATCCATAGAGAAGTCCGAGACGCTCAGCAAGCTGCTCAAAAAGCGCGGCATCAAGCACGAAGTGCTCAACGCCAAGTATCATGAAAAGGAAGCGGAAATCGTCGCGCAGGCAGGTAAGCTCGGCGCGGTCACGATAGCCACGAACATGGCAGGACGCGGAACCGATATCATGCTCGGCGGTAACGCAGAGTTCCTTGCGAAGTCCGAGATGCGCCGCAAGGGCTACAGCGAAGAGCTTATAGCCGAATCGACCGGCTTCGGCGACACGGACAACGAGGATATAATCAGCGCGAGAGAGGAATTCCAGGCTCTCGAGAAGAAATATAAGAACGAAATCTCCGGCGAGGCGGAGCAGGTCAGGCAGGCGGGCGGCCTCTGCATCATCGGCACAGAGCGCCACGAGTCCCGCCGAATCGACAACCAGCTGCGCGGACGTTCCGGCCGTCAGGGCGACCCCGGCGTGAGCCGCTTCTACCTGTCGCTTGAGGACGACCTTATGCGCCTGTTCGGCGGCGAGCGCGTGACCACCATAATGAACACGCTCAGAACCCCCGAGGATATGCCGATAGAGTCGAAGATGATCTCGAATGTCATCGAGAGCTCGCAGAAGCGCGTCGAGTCGCGCAACTTCTCGGTGCGTAAGAGCGTCCTGAGCTTCGACGATGTCATGAACCGCCAGCGTGAGCTTATCTACAAGCAGCGCGACCAGGTGCTCGACGGCGAGAACCTCAAGCCCGTTATCCTCAAGATGCTCGATGAGTGCATCGTCGAGTCCATAGATTTCTATTGCCCGAAGGCGCTCTCCCACTCCGACTGGAACATAGCCGGACTGCGTGAGAAGTTCCTCGGTTGGCTGACCACTCCCGAAGACTTCGTCGACGGCTTCGACCGCGACGAGGCGAAGAAGGAGCTCACCGAGCGCGGACACAAGATTTACGACGAGCGCGAGGAGCTCATGGGCGTTGACGAAAACGGCGTGCCGATAATGAGAGCGCTCGAGCGCATGGTTCTGCTCAAGATGGTCGACAGCAAGTGGATGGATCACATCGATGCCATGGAGGAGCTCAAGCGCGGCATAGGACTCCGCTCCTACGGTCAGCAGGATCCCGTCGTTGCGTTCAGACAGGAGAGCTACGATATCTTCGACGAGATGACAATGTCTATCCGTGAGGACACCGTCCGCCTGATGATGACCATCATGCCCAAGAACGAGGAGGACACCAAGCGCAAGCAGGTCGCCGAGATAACCTCGACCAGCGGCGCGTCCGACGGCAGCGAAAAGGGTCGCACCGTCCGCAAGGGCGCAAAGATAGGTCCGAACGATCCCTGCCCCTGCGGCAGCGGCAAGAAGTACAAGAAGTGCTGCGGCGCAGTGAACAAGTAAGATATATATAATTAAATGTATTCCCTCTCCGGAAGCTCATCCGGAGAGGGAATTTTTTTGCGATGATTTGGGTAATTAATTGGGGAGTTATGATAGAATCGTTTCGACACACCTGCAGGGTAGCCGAAAACGAAGGGCATTTTCGCTTCGCTCAAAGTAATAAATAGAAGCGCATAGTGAAAAAAGTCTAAAAACGACCTTGTAGGGTGTATCGAGCCATATAAAATCCGTGTACCTTGAAAATCAAGCAACGGGCTAGGCAATAAATTTTCCCGAATCTTATCCACAAAAATCACACCGCGGAGACAGAATATATCTGCCTCCGCGGTTTTATATTTTTATTTTAAGTTTAAGCCGTCTCCCGAAGCTGTATCTCACGGCTGACCTCAAGCCCGTCGTGCGTGAGGGTGAGGGCGATTCCGCCGCTGTCCGAGGTCGAATACGCTTTGCGCCCGAACGCCGACATTATGCCGGCGAGTACATCGTCAGATATCTCGGCGAGGCGGTTCGTGATTATCATCGTCTCGGGGCGGAGCTTGTCCAGCACTTCCTGCGGGACGGCGCGTTCGCCGTGGCAGGGGACTTTAAGCGCGTCAATGCGGCCGACGGCGTTCGCGAGTCTCGCGAGGTCGCCCGTGTCGTTCACCATGTCGCCCGCCAAAAGAATACGCCTGCCGTTCTGCTCGGCAAGTATGGCGAGCGAGTTGTCATTTTCGCCGATATTCTTGTGATATGAGTCGGGCTCGGTGTTGAAGAAACGCAGAGTCCAGCCGCCCAGCGCAAACGGTTCATCCGGCACGCAGCCGATGACCGGGATATTCATACTCTGCGCCTTTTCGCTGAGCGATTTATACAGCGCGTCGCCGTCGTGGAGACACTTGTCCCACTGCGCGAGGTTCGGGCTGATAAACGGCTTGAGATATATTTTGCCGATCGCTATATCCTTATCGTTAAGAAGCGTCCCGAGTCCGCCGGAATGGCCGGAATGAAGATGGGTTATCGCGACAAAATCAAGATTTATCTTCCCGCCGGCAGTTTCTTTCAGATACCGCGCCGTATGTTTCGCGTGCTCCGCGTCGCCGCAGTCAACGAGAGCGAATCGGTCGCCGCTCTGGAGAAGAATGCAGTCCGAGCGCCCGGTGTTGAGAAAATGGATACGCTCGCCCTCCGACGGGACAGAGATATCCTCATTCTGCGCGGGAACGGGCGGATTTTTTGCCGACTTGATGACCTGTACTGTCGTTGGCTTGAATTTGTCTTTCTGAGTGAATTTTTTGATGAGTTCGGCAAGATCCTTTATTGCCATATTCTTCAGCCCTTTCGGGAATTTATTTTGTCCTGCGCAGCTCGGCAAAGAAGTGCTTCAAAAGCAGAGCACACTCGTCCTGCATAAATCCGCCCTCGACCTCGGGCGAGTGATTATACGGAAAAGAAAACAGGTTATTTACCGACCCGCACGAGCCCGCTTTCGGGTCGTATGCCCCGAACACCACTCGCTTTATGCGCGAATTTATTATCGCCCCGGCGCACATCGGGCACGGTTCGAGCGTCACGAACAGTTCGCACTCCCAGAGCCGCCAGCCGCCGAGCGCCTTGCACGCTCTGTCTATCGCTTCAATTTCGGCATGAGCGAGGGCGTTTTTGTCCTTTTCGCGTCTGTTGCGCCCGACCGAAACTATCTCTCCGTTTCTTGTGACCACCGCGCCGACGGGCACTTCGCCGTCTGCCGCGGCCTCCCGTGCAAGCGCGATCGCCGCCTGCATAAGCTCTCTGTCAGTCATTCTTCCACTCCCCGGTTACGAAGGCCATGTGATAAAAGTATATGTCGTGTAGAGCAGATAGATGATAGAGATTATCATCGGGACGTTTATAAAATATGCCGCCGTGCGTTCGCCGCGCGAAAGGGCGGTGCGCGGTTTTCTGAATTTCGTCTGGATATTCTTTTGGCGCGCCCTTCTCATGAAGAGAATCAGGCAGATTATGCCCGCCGCAAAGAACACCGCGACGCAGATATAATAGATGAGATTGACCGTTTTTTCCGGCAGGAACTCGTAGAGTATCGAGATAACGCCGGAGAACATATTGTTGCAGAAATGTATCATGACTCCCGTCCACATCGAGCCGGTGACTATAACAAAATAGCCGATGCCGATGCCGACGATGAACGCGAACGGAGCCTGGACGAGGTTGCCGTGCATCATGCCGAACAGGGCGGACGAGACGAGAATTGCAAACCAGTTGCCGAACTTGCGCGCGGGCATCATGACCACGCCGCGCAGCGCATATTCCTCAACGAGTGCAGGCACTACGGCGAGCTGGATAAGATACATCGCAATGCCGAGTGGCGTCGTCGGGGTGCGCGAATCGGGATATTCAAATGTTATACCGGTCGTGCTCTCGACAAAGGTCGAAAGAAAATTTGTCGCGTAGTTGCCTATCATGCAGATCATCAGACCCGCGGGCACAGCAAGAAGCATGAGGCGCGTGTCATAGGGCTTGCCGAAGTTCAGGCACTGCTGACGCTTATCTTTTAGTAGCAGGCTCGACAGGAAAAACGGGACGAATATACAGAAAATCGACATCAGTACGCCTATTGCATAGCCGCGGTCGGTCTCGTTCGCGTAGTCGTCATAGAGATTGAGAGCAAACAGCAGTCCCGCGCCGATAAACTGGAACAGGGCGAACAATAATATGCCCAGACCGCTTATGTTGCCGAGCTTTCTTATCTGGCGCTTCTCGCGCCGCTTTATCTCGAGAGTCTGAGCGGGCCCCGGCTGATATCCATACCCGTTGGGCGCTCCGTTATATTGAGAGTCGTATGTCATACTTTCACCGTTCCACTAAAATTCTTATTAAATTATACCCTACCCCGCGGGATTTAACAATAGCATAAAAGCGAAGTTTAAAGAAAAAGGGAATATAGTTTAATTTCAGTTAACATTTAAAAGTGCTGAGGATAAGATGTTTCGGAAAGAGAACGGCGAAAGCGAGGCGGATTTTCCGATTTTATCGGTGAGTTTAAATCTGTGTAAACACATGGTATACAATTATTAATATAAATTTTTCCATCTTTTTTTGCCCTTTGTTTTCCGGCGATAATGCTGCGCGGCGCGGAAAAAATAACGATGTCCGCAGTGCGGACAAAATCAAAAAGGGGGCGGAGCATGAAGCAAATCATAAGATTTTTCAGCGCGGTCGCGCTCATGCTCTCGGTGGGAATTTTTTCCTGCGTCGCTTACGGCGATATTCAGCTGCCCGACGAATACAGCGTCGTCGCGGGCAGCGGCGCCGATATCGGCGAGAGCGTGTTTTCTGCGTCCGCGTCCGCATCGCCGCAGGGCGAATATGAGCTTGAGGTAAAAGCGTTCGGGGTGTTCCCGGTCAAGACCGCAAAGGTGAAAGTGTCTCAGCGCAGATATGTCACCGTCGGCGGCGAAATTTTCGGCATCAGGCTCTATACGCGCGGCGTGCTGATAGTCGGGAGCGAGGAGATCGAAACGGCGTCGGGTGCAGTTGACCCGGCGGCTCGCGCGGGGCTGAAAAAGGGCGATATTATTTTAGAGATAAACGGCTCGCCCGTCAGCCGAAACAATGATATCTCCTCCGCCGTTGAGTCGAGCGGCGGCGATGAGGTCGAGCTGCTCATCGAGCGCGCAGGCAAAAAGCAGACGGTGAAACTCCTGCCCGCGCGGAGCAAAGTTGACAGCAAGTTCAAAGCCGGTCTGTGGGTACGCGACTCGTCGGCGGGGATAGGAACGGTGACTTTCTATGACCGTAAAAACGGAATTTTTGCGGGGCTCGGTCACGCGGTCTGCGATGTTGACACGGGCGAAGAGCTGCCGATATCCGGCGGCGACGCGGTCAATGCTGCTGTAAAAGGCTGCTATAAGGGCAAGGACGGTTCGCCCGGCGAGCTGTGCGGTGTGTTCGCGCCGGGAGAGATAGGCGAGCTCTATGAAAACTGCGGCATCGGCGTTTACGGCGCGTTTAGCGAATTGCCGAAAACCGGGGAGATGCCCGTGGCGATAGCCGACGAAGTGAAAACCGGTAAGGCACAGATTATCTCGACCGTCGACGCAGACGGACCGCAGTATTATGATATCGAGATAACGAAGATCTATACAAAAAGCGGTCAGCGCAACATGATAATCGAGGTGCGCGACAAGCGGCTTATTGAAAAAACCGGCGGTATAGTCCAGGGCATGAGCGGCAGCCCGATAGTCCAGAACGGTATGCTGGTCGGCGCGGTGACCCATGTTTTTATCAACGATCCGCTCAAGGGCTACGCGATATTTGCCCAGACGATGACGGAGGAGGCAGAGCGCATTTCTTCGCCCGGATATTCCGCCGCTTCGTAGCAAAGTCGGAGCATAAAATAAAAATTGCCAAAAAATGGTAATTTATTATTGACATTTATTCCCATATATGGTAAAATCCAATTGAAAAATCAACCCGGAGGTACTAATTATGGGAAAAATGTTAAAAATCATGCTTGCACAGGACACGGACACTCAGACGGGCTGCGCCGCGGCACTGCGGGCAAACGGCTTTGAGGTCGAAACAGTCCGAAAGGACGGCGCGCAGATACTCCGCCTTTTCAGGCAGGGAAGCAGACCGGACGTGCTCATCATGGACGCTTTCATGCAGGGCACGGACGCGATAGGCGTGCTCGGCGGACTTGCCGATATGCACCTTGAGCCGCGCCCGCTGGTGTTCGTGACCGCGTCGAACGCGAATCCGCGTCTTGAGCAGGAGATAACGCAGAGCGGCGCAGACTACTATTTCATCAAGCCCTTTGACACGCAGATACTCGCACAGAGAATAAAACAGCTGACCGGGCTTTCCGCCCCGGCGCAGGGAAACATAGTTGCTTTTTCCGCGCAGGACAACAGCCTTGAGGTCACCGTCTCCGAGATAATGCACCGCATCGGCGTACCCGCGCACATAAAGGGCTATCAGTATCTGCGCGAGGCGATAATCCTCGCGGTCAACGACGATGAGATTATGAATTCCGTCACGAAGCTTCTCTATCCTACAGTCGCAAAGACCTTCAAAACCACTCCGTCGCGCGTTGAGCGCGCCATCCGCCACGCAATCGAGGTCGCCTGGGACAGAGGCGATGTTGATGTGCTCAACTCCTACTTCGGCTACACCATCCAGAACTCCCGCGGCAAGCCGACCAACAGCGAGTTCATCGCAATGATATCCGACAAACTCAAGCTCAACCTGAAAATATCCTGACATCAACTAAAAACCTCCGCATGACTTTTGCCATACGGAGGTAATTTTATTAACCCTGCGTGAGCGTGAGGCTCGCAGTTATCGGGAAATGATCGCTCGGATAGACTCCGTCATAGGTCGTTCTGACAACATTGTAGCTGTTGACCCTGAAGCCGGTCTTGGAGATCATTATGTAGTCGATGCAGTCGTCGTCAAGGCGCTTGCCCCAGTTCTGATAGGTGCAGCTCTTTATCGGGTTCGCCGTCTGATACTTGACATCGAGGAAGTTCTCGGTCGCGCTGCGATATGTCTCAGTGTCCTCTTCAACATTGAAGTCGCCCATTATCATCGCGGGCAGCGAACCGAACTGCGCTATCTTGTCGAGTACAACGCCGATGCCCTTTATCCTCGCCTCTTCGCTGACATGATCGAGGTGCGTGTTGAACACGACGAATTCGAGCCCCGTCTGCTTCTCCTTGAGGATAACATAGCTGCAAATTCGATAGCACGCGGAGTCCCAGTCCTTGCTCATCTTTTCGGGAGTCTCGGAGAGCCAGAACGCGCCTTTGTCGATAAGGTCGTAGAGGTCGGTGCGGTAGAACACCGGGCAGCCCTCGGAGAAAGTCGATTCGTCGCGGAAGGTTATGACCGAGTCATAGCCCTGAAGCGTGCGGCACATATAATTATACTGCCACTTTGTCGCCTCCTGGAAGCCGATAATAGTCGGCGCTTCCGTTTCGATGTTCTTGACGATGAGATCGGCGCGGTAGAACCAGCTCTTTTTGCCCGTGTCCATGACGTTCGCGCAGCGCAGATTGCAGCTCATGATGCGCATCTCCCCGCGCTCGAGCGGCTTATCCTCGATGACTGCGGCGTGCTGATTCTGCTTATAGTGCGGATAGTAGATGCAGAAAATGCACGCGACAGTGATGAGCGTCGCAAGCACGACACACAGCAGGCAGATAAAAACCTTCGTGCCTTGTTTCATTTGATCCTCTCCTTTGATAAAAAATTATATATCCTGTGCGCTACGCGCACTGAGTTCCGAGGTTGAATTTTTCGTTTGAGGTTAAAAAATGTGTCTTTGTAGAGTGCGGTGACCCAACAATATTATATCATAAGGGCGGATATTATCTGCCCGCGAAATCTGTACAGGATTTTGATGTGCAGATTATAGATGTGCTTTCATACTTTTTCACTATTCACTTTTACCTATTACTTTGAGCGAAGCGAAACAAACCCCTCAGTCTTGGCTTCGCCGAGCCAGCTCCCCTGCAGGGGAGCCGAAAGCAGGCGAACCTTGTTTGCTTGCCTTTAAAATCTATGTGATTTTAAACAGCGCACTTCGTAGGGACAGCCCTTGCGGCTGTCCGTTATCGGCGGCGCTTCGCCGATGTTACCCGCCTTAACTTTTCGGAGACTTGGGCTGTCGGTGCAGCCGATATAAATAAAGCCGCGGCAAACTAAAACTGCGCGCCGCAAGAGCGGCGCGCAGCGGCATTGCTTTTTTTTGATTTTTATCAGTCGTCGTGATCGCAGTCGCAGTCGTCATCGCCGCAGCAGCAATCGTCATCGAAATCGAACTCGAGCAGAGTGCCGCAGTTGGGGCAGTCAATGCTTCCGTCCTCAAGGATGCCGTCGTCGACGCAGATAGTCTCGCCGCAGTTGGGGCACTCGATCTCATAGCAATCGTCGTCGCCGCAGCAGTCGTCATCGTCCTCGTAGACATAGCCCTCGAGATCGGAGAGATCCTCGTCTATTTCGTCAACCTGATCGCTGACAACATCGAGACCCTCTTCGAGATCCGAAACGCTCATAGCCATGTCGTCAAGAAGCTCGATGATAGCCTTGATGACCTTGACTTCGTCTTTCTTTGCGTCGAGGTCGAGACCGTCGACAAGACCTTTGATATAAGCAACTTTCTCAGTAACTGTCATTTTGCTTTCTCCTTTCAAAAACAGCCGTCGGCTTTTGAATTACGGAATCTTACGCTCTGCTCAGATACTCGCCGGTGCGGGTGTCAACGATGACCATCTCGCCCTCTTCGATGAACAGAGGAACCTTAATCTCTGCGCCGGTCTCAAGCACTGCGGGCTTGGTGGCGTTTGTCGCGGTGTCGCCCTTGAAGCCGGGGTCGGTCTGGGTGACTTCGAGAGTAACGCTTGTGGGGGGCTCAACGCCGAAAACATTGCCCTTGTAGGAAAGAATCTTGCAAACGGTGTTCTCCTTGACGAACTTGAAGTTGTCGGAGAGGTCGCTCTTGTTTATCGGGATGAGCTCATAGCTCTCGGGATCCATGAAATAATAAAGATCGCCATCGTTATAGGAATACTCCATCTCCTTGCGCTCAATATAAGCGGTGGGGAATTTTTCCGTGGGGTTGAATGTGCGCTCAACGACCGAACCCGCGATAACGTTTCTTATCTTGGTTCTGACGAATGCCGCGCCTTTGCCGGGCTTGACGTGCTGGAACTCTATAATCTGATAGACATCGCCGTCCATCTCAAACGTCACGCCGTTTCTGAAATCGCCTGCTGAAACCATATTGTCTCCTCCGATATTTTAGACTTACACATTTATTTTATACTATTCAGCCGTATATTTCAATACTTTTTTTCATCAGAATGGGCTTTTCTGCGCGCTGAGCTTCAGATGCTCGCCGGCATATATCAGGTCGGGGTCTTTTATTCTGTTTATCCCGACGAGGGTTCTTATCGGAACGCCGGTGCGGCGGGATATATAAAAGAGAGTATCGCCCGGGCGCACGACATAAAATTCGCCCGACATTCTGGCGCCGGGTATCGAGAGCTTATCCCCTGCGTATATCGTTTCGCCGCGTTCGAGTCCGTTTCTGTCTTCAAGAGCGGAGAGCGTGACGCCGAACTTCCCGGCTATTGATATCGGCGTGTCTCCGCGCCTGACGTTGTATATTTCTTCGCCGTTGCCGCGCGCGGGCAGAGTTATTCTCAGCCGCTCGCCCGCGAATATCCTGTTGGGGTCAGCTATCCTGTTCTCTCTGGCTATCGCCTCGACTGTCGTGCCGTATTCCCTCGCTATCGCCCAGAGCGTGTCGCCGGCGCGGACATATACCGTGAGCGTCCGTGTTCGCGCGCGGACAGAGGTTCGCTTCTCGCCGTCGATGCACCCCGAGTCGGAAAGAAATATCCCCTCGGTGAAGACGTTGCGGTCAACGTTGCCGTAGATGCCGCCGACTTTGCCCTCGTCCGTATACTGGAAGCCGACCCACTCGCGCCATTTTCCGTTTGCCGAGGGCTCGTCTGCGCCGTACTGCGCCGCCCAGAACGGATATTTTTCGGCGAGCGCGCGGCTGAATATATTCCGTGCGCTTGAAAGGTCGCTGTATATCACGGCTTCCCGCCTCGTCAGCGCGGTCAGCTCATCGAGGTAAGCCTCGGATATCGCGTTTATCTGCGAGACGGAGAGCGAGCCGAAATATTCAAAATCCATCGCAAGGCGCATATCCGGCTCGCGACCAGCCGCAAGGGATGCAAAGAACCGCGCCTGCCTGCGCCCCTCCTCGACCGAGCGGGCGGTGACATAGTGATAGAAGCCGATTTTCAGCCCCGCCGCCTTCGCCCGTTCGTAGTTTTCGGCGAAGTATTCGTCGGTATATTCCCCTGCGCCGACGCGGATATACACCGCCTCTATCCCGCTGCGTCTTACCTCTTCAAAATCTATCTCGCCCTGAAATTCGCTTATATCTATCCCGCGGTACTGCCGCCCGTCCGACGGCGGAATCGCCCGCGCCGGGGCGAGCGCGGCAAAAACAAGCGCCGCGATGCAGGCGAGAAGCACCGCCGCCGCGCCCGTGAGTCTGCGTTTTATATTCATTTTCCCCTCTCCTCCGTCGTTTCTGCCGATTATTCGGCACTATATTCTATGCCGCAGAGCAAAGAAGAGCAACGGAGATTGAAATGGCGGCGGGAATAAAAGCGGTTGGCGTTAGCGGAGTGTTCATAAAAAATTCGACCTATGATTTATAGGTCGGTTTTTATGTTGCTCAAGGTGTATAGAGAGGAATTGCTGCTCAGGATAATGACAAATCTTCTCGACAACAGCAGAAAATACCGCAATAAAGATATCGGCCACTGCGTCGTCAGCGTCTCGCGCGAGGAGAACAGGGCGCGAATAGAGTTTGCGGGCGACGGTCCCGGAGTCGATTACGAATGTCTCGGCAAGCTGTTTGACATCTTCTACCGCACGGACAAAGCGCGGAGCAACACCGGCACGGGCTCGGGAATAGGGCTCGCGTTCGTGCGAAAGGCGGTCACCCGCCTGATAGACAGGCACTATTCCTTGGTATTTCACGGCATAATCGGCATAGTTATCGCCGCGACTGCTGTGATAATCCCGTTCGGCAGCTTTGCCTCGGGCATAAAGAGCTGCGTCGCCGATATAATCTGTCTCGCAGTCGGAATAGCAGCCGCTCTTTTGCTGACAGGTTCAACAGAAAGTTTGACAAAGACTAATTCTTTCCCCCAATATAAAGTCAGCCGCAGGGAGCTTTTATACTCTCTGCGGCTGATGCTTTTTATATAATTTAAAAATTTATAACCCCGAGGTGCTCGAGGAGTATCTTGACGCCGATGCCCATAAGAATAAGTCCGCCGGCGAGCTCCGCTTTGTTCGTGTATTTCTCGCCGAAAACATGACCTATCTTGACTCCCGCGGCGGAGATAATAAATGTCGTCACGCCGATAAACGAGGCGGCAGCCCAGATATTGACCTTGAGAAAAGCGAGCGTGATTCCGACTGCGAGCGCGTCGATGCTTGTCGCTATCGCGAGGACGAGCATCTTTGTGAATTTCAGCTCGTCGCGGTCGTTGCCTGCGGCGTCGCGCTCAACATCTTCTTTTTTGAAGCTCTCGATGAACATCTTGCCGCCGAGAATGAGAAGAAGCACGAAAGCCACCCAGTGGTCATAGCGCTCGATCTTGTCGGCAAAGCCCGTGCCGAGGAAATAACCGATTATCGGCATAAGAGCCTGGAAGATGCCGAAATACGCGCCGACAATCGCGCTCTGCCCAAGGCTCGCCTTTTTCAGGCATACGCCCTTGCATATCGAGACGGCGAACGCGTCCATTGAAAGACCGACTGCGAGAATGAAAAGTTCAGCTAAACCCATATTGATTCCTCCGTTTTTTTCGGGGCAGGGAACAAAAAAAGACCTACCTGCGCCCTTTGCGCAGATAAGTCTCATCAATTAAAGAGGCGAAAGCCTCTTTATAGCAGGACCAGATATAGATCAGTATGTTGACCCTGCTGCGCCGCAAATCAGCGCCGATTACTCCCCTATCGCTTCGGGCAGTATAGCGCATCGCTTTAGTTTTGTCAAGTGTATCCGATTGAATTTTGCCGTTTGTTCTGATATAATCTATCGTGGATCAGGATGCCGTGCGGTGTCCGAAGCTATATTTATGCAGAAAGAGGTCTTGCTATGAGCGGACGCTTTGATGAGCTTCGCCGGGAATATCCGCAGTTTGTCTACAGCGGCTATTCAGTCAGCGAACATGAGGATGGGCTGCACTTAAGCTTTGATTTTTCTATCCCCGGTCTGTGCGAGTTTCATCCGCAGACGAGGCTCGACGGAAAAAGTCTTGATATATTCAATTCCCCCGTGTCGGACTATGCGAAGAGAATGGTTTTCTTCATCGGTCTCGCGGAGGCGGTCAGCTACTGGAAATGCGCCTGTCCGCCTGTTTTCAGAGTCGAGTGCGGCGAAATGTCCGAGGATGATAAAGCTTTTTTCAAAAAGCTCTGGTTCAACGGACTCGGCGAGTTTTTCTATCGAAACGGGATAAAGACGGATATCGACTCTTTTGTGAGCATAGACGCGCCGGAGCCGAAAAATATTCCGCAGTGCGAAGATTATGTTTCGTCGGGGATTGAGATAGTCCCTGTCGGCGGCGGCAAGGATTCGGCGGTCACGACCGAGCTTCTGCACCCGTTCGGCGATAAGCTGAGGTTCTTCACCGTCAACGACCAGCCTGCGCGCACCCAGTGCGTTCTCGCGGGCGGCTACAGCGAGGATAAAATAATAAAAATTTACCGCACTATAGACCCCGAATTGCTCAGGCGCAACGCCGAGGGCTTTTTAAACGGTCACACGCCGTTTTCGTCCGTCGTCGCGTTTCTCTCGATGTATGCGGGCTTTATCGAGGGCGCAAACGATATTATTCTCTCGAACGAGTCGAGCGCTAATGAGTCGAATATCGGTGGAGAGAGCGTCAACCATCAGTATTCAAAGTCGTTCGAGTTCGAGCGCGACTTCGATGAGTTCCGCCGCCGCAACTTCCCGCAAAGCGCGGTTTATTTCAGTCTCCTGCGCCCGTTCTGCGAGCTTCAGATAGCAAAGCAGTTTTCGCAGTATAAGCAGTATCATTTGATATTCCGCAGCTGCAACAGAGGGAGCAAGAAAAACATCTGGTGCTGCGAATGTCCGAAGTGCCTGTTTGTTGCGATAATGCTCTCGCCGTTTTTGCCGCCCGATGAGCTGAACTCAATATTCGGCTGCGATATGCTCGCGAAAACAGAGCTTGAGACCGACTTCGACGGGCTCTGCGGCTTCACGGGGCTCAAGCCCTTTGAGTGCGTCGGCACGGCGGACGAGGTCGTGCTCGCATTGACGCTGACGGCGGAAAAATACAGAAAATCCGGGCTCGGGATGCCCGCGCTCCTGCGCCGCTTCTGCGAAAAGAACACTGCCCGCGCGGATTACTCCCTGCTCTCAGGCTTCAACGAAGAGAATCTTATCCCGAAAAAATTTGATGAATGTGTAAAGAGGATGTTTGAATATGTATCAGCAGCTGATTGACCATCTGAAAAACAAGCGCATAGTCCTGCTCGGCATGGGGCGCGAGGGTCACTCGACCTATAATTTTATCCGCCGCTATCTGCCCGAGCAGAAGCTCATAATCGCGGACGCAAAGCAGGTCGAGCTTGATAATGACCCGAATGTCGAATTTGTCTGCGGGGACGGCTACCTCGGCGCGATAGACCGCGCGGATATTGTCATAAAGACCCCCGGCATTCCGCTCCTCCATTTCAAGAGACCGCAGGGCGTTGAGATAACCTGCCAGACCGATCTTTTCCTGCGCTTTTCCGGCTTTACCTGCGTCGGTGTGACGGGCACAAAGGGCAAGACGACAACCTCTACTCTCATTTATTCCATGCTCCGCGCCGCCGGGAAAGAGGCGTGCCTGATAGGCAACATGGGCTATCCCGTCTTTGATAATATAGAGGACTGCGCGGGCGAAATAGCCGTTATCGAGATGTCCTCGCATCAGCTGGAATTTACTTCCCGTTCGCCGCATATTGCAGTGCTGACAAATATATATCCCGAGCACCTCGACCACTACGACAGCTTCGAGTGCTATGTCGGCGCGAAGCTCAATATAGTCCGCAACCAAAGTAAGGGCGATACATTTATATATAACGCAGATCAGGGGCTCGACGGCTTCTTTGACATGAGCAAATATCCGGGCGAAGCGGTCGGAGTCAGCGTCCATACGCCGGACGCCGAGAAGTACAGCGACATAAACGGCCATCTTCTGGGCGAGCACAATATCCAGAACTGCATGTTCGCCGCCGAGGCTGCGAGACGGCTCGGCGTTTCGGATGAAGATATCATGAAAGCTCTCAAAGACTACGAGGGCATCGAGCACAGAATGGAATATTTCGCGACGGTCAAGGGCATAAAATTCGTCAACGACTGCATCGCGACCATCCCCCATTCTGTCATGTGCGCCGTCGAGGCTCTCGGCGACGTTGACACGCTGATTTTCGGCGGCATGGATCGCGGACTCGACTATTCGGCGTTTGAAAAGGCGCTGGAGAAGAGCAGCATCAGAAATCTCGTCTGCCTGCCCGATACGGGACACAAGATCGGCATGCACATGGCGCAGAACGGGAGCGAAAAGAAGATAATTATCTCGGAGGATATGGAGGGCGCAGTGCGCGCGGCGATGGGCGTAACGCGCCCGGGCTGCACCTGCCTGCTCTCGCCCGCCGCTTCGAGCTACAACAAATATAAAAATTTCGAGGAAAAGGGACGCCATTTCAAAAATATAGTGCGCCGCTACGCCGAGATGGGCGGGGAGAAAGCATGAGAGATTTTCTGAGCGAAGAAAAGGGACTCTGCGCCGAGGTTGAATCCCTCTGCATGACCGACCCCGACTCCGCGCACGCGCTTATCGACAGCGTGATATCGGACTGTGGCGAAGCGAAATCTGACCGCGCGCAGTCCGCGTCCGTTTCGCGCGTCTGCTGCCGCTTTCTGATGCACAGAAAGATGAAGAGCCGCCTTGTTGACACACTCAAGACGGACGACGATCTGCGAAAAGCGATTTTCGGCGAGTTCAACACATATAAGTACAGCCTTGTTTTCCTGTTCCGTCGGCTCATACGCCTGAACGAAACGGAGCTGACGCAAGAGCTTCTGACCCTGCTCGAAAACAACCCCTACCGCGACGACAGCGCAAAAGATTACTCCGACCGCTGGTCCCTGCGATTCATAATCGACGAGGCTCTGCGCGCGCCGGACGATTATCTCGATTTAAGCGAAGAGAACAAGAATGTGATAGACGAAGTTAGAAAAGGACTGTAAAATCCGATTGTTATCGGCTGCACACTGTGCCGCCGCCGACAATATTTTCGGCGGCAAGGTGCACTCCCCAACATCATTCACATCACGCAGGCGAGCACGAGGGTTTCCTCAATGCTCTTATACACACTCTCGAAGTCGCTCAGCGGCAGGGGATTTCTGCCTTTCCCGAGCTCGAATGTGAACGACGGAATGCCGAGTGCCTCTATCGTCCAGTCCTTGAACCCCGCGTGTGAGGCAAGCCCCGCATTCTGCACGAGCGTATAGCCGCTCGCCGCGGCGAAAATTTTCGCCAGATGCTCACCGCGCTCCGGCGTGTGCTCCCCGTATTCATAGTATATCTCTTCGCCCTGACTGTGCAGGGCTACAGCTGTTCGCGGCATTCGCCGCAGGCACAGCCGAACGAGGGCGTTTACCTCCGGCTCGGTCTGCGGAGCATATCCGCCGAACCGCCTCGGCGCGGGCGCGGTTATCCCCGCTTCGATTTCCAGAGCTTTTGAGAGATCCCACCCGGCGTTGAAGTTGTGGTTGAGGTCGACTCCGCGCGCGTTCGCGTTCCATAGGTCACGGCTTTCACTCATAGCGCGCTCAATGCAGTCTCTGTATTTTCCCGCCGTCTCTGCGCCGTGCAGAGCTATCTCGACCCCGTCGGGGTTGACGCACGGGACAAATATTATTTCCCGCCGGCTAAGCGCGCCGCCTATGTCGATTCCGCACATGGTCTGCCTGTTCTTTGCACTCAGGCACAGCCGCTCTATAAATCTCAGCGTGACGAGTGCCGTCAGCCGCTCCTGCGCGTGGAAGCACGCCGCTATGAGCACAGGGTTTGCGCTCCTGCCGAATCGCAGGGCGAATATCTTTCTCCCGCAGGCGCTTCGCCCGGCTATCTCGGCTTTTAAAAACGGATATTCCGCCTGGAGCGAGCATACGCTTTTCTTTATATATGCGTAGTCTGGCTCGCCCGGCGTGAAGATATATTTCAAAAAAACCACCCCCGGAAAATAATATTTATTTCCCCGCGGGATAAGACCTGAACGGAGGCTTATATATGAAGCTCGACGAAAAAACGATTGAAAAAAAGTACATCTACAAAGGCAGGATAATCAATGTCCGCACCGACACCGCCGAACTGCCCAACGGCAAGCAGGCTCTGCGTGAAGTCGTGGAGCATCCCGGCGGAGTGACAGTCGCCGCGCTGACTGATAACGATGAACTGATGTTTGTGCGTCAGTTCCGCTATCCGTATTCCGAAGTCCTGCTCGAACTGCCCGCGGGCAAGCTCGAATACGGCGAGGATCCGTTTGAAGCGGGCAAGCGCGAGCTGCGCGAGGAGACGGGAGCCGTGGCGGAGCACTATATCGACCTCGGAAAATTTTATCCCACCCCGGGCTACTGCGGCGAGATAATCCATATGTATGCGGCGAAGGGGCTGTCCTTCACCTCCCTCGACCTCGACGACGATGAGTTTTTGGCGCCGGAGAGAATACCGCTCGAAAAGGCGGTCGAGATGGTCATGAACAACGAGATACGCGACGGCAAAACGCAGACCGCCGTGCTCAAAGTTGCGCAGAAGCGCAGAAAGGGCGAGATATGAAAATTGTTCTTGCGTCGTCCTCGCCGCGCAGAAAAGAGCTGCTCCAAACGGCGGGTATAGATTTTGAGATAGATGTCGAGGGCGTTGACGAAGTGCCTCAGGGCGACACGCCGGAGGAAAAAGTCTGCTCGATAGCGGCGCAGAAATGCCGACCCGTGGCGGCGCGCCGACCGAATGACTGCGTGATAGGCGCGGATACGGTCGTCTCTGTTGACGGCGATATCCTCGGCAAGCCGCACGACAGACAAGATGCGGAAAATATGCTCCGCCGCCTCTCCGGCAGGGAGCACACGGTATATACCGGAGTGTGCATCTCGGCGCACGGAAAAGAAACCGTGTTCAGCGAAGCGACGAAAGTTAAATTCTTCGATCTTACAGATAAAGAGATAGCGGACTATGTCCTCAGCGGCGAGCCGATGGACAAAGCCGGAGCTTACGGGATACAGGGGCTCGGCTGCACGCTCGTCGAGGGTATCGGCGGCGACTACTTCAATGTCGTCGGTCTGCCGGTTGCGCGCGTGGTGCGCGAGATAAAAAAGATAACGGGAGCGAAAAAATGAAACTGCTTGTGACAGGTGCATTGAGAATAACGCCCGAGGAATCGGCGGATCTTGAAAATCTCGGCTATGAGATATATTTCATGCCCGACGAGCGGGTCGCCGTGCCGGATAACATACCCTGCGAAGAGATAGAGGCTATCATCTGCAACGGGTTGTTTCTCTATACCCCGCCGGATAAATTTCCGAAGCTCAGAACCGTTCAGCTGACGAGCGCGGGGCTCGACCGCGTGCCCATGGACTACATGGACGCCCACGGCATAAAAGTGTTCAACGCCCGCGGGGTCTACAGTGCGCCGATGGCGGAGTTCGCCGTCTGCTCGGTGCTCGGATTCTATAAGCGGAGCGCATTTTTCTCGGTGGCTCAGTCGGAGCACCGCTGGGAGAAGCACCGCGGACTCGAGGAGCTCGGAGGAAAGCGCGTTGTCATAGTCGGCTACGGGAGCGTCGGGCGCGCCTGCGCGGACAGGTTCAGGGCGTTCGGCTGCGAGATAATCGGCGTTGACAGAAAAACTACCGTTGACGGCTTCGATAAAATATATTCAATAGGTGATATCCGCGCCGCCGTGAGCGCGGGCGATATAGTCATATTCTGTCTGCCGCTGACAAAGGAGACGGAGCATATCGTGAACGCCGAGCTGTTCTCCGCGATGAAGGACGGGGCGGTCATAGTAAATATATCGCGCGGCGGAATAATCGATACCGACGCGCTCATAACCGAGCTCAAGTCCGGACGGCTCAGAGCCGCGCTCGACGTGTTCGAGCAGGAGCCGCTGGACGCCGACAGCGAGCTGTGGGATCTCCCGAACGCCGTGATAACCCCGCACAATTCATTTGTCGGCGACGGCAACCGTGCAAGGCTCTTTTCATTGATAATAAGCAACCTGAAATAAGACTGCCGCCGGGCAATTCAACTCGGCGGCAATTTTTACATATGCCGAAAAATTTTTGAAGTACATCTTTTTTTATGCTCGTTATTATTGACGAAAGCGCAAAGGAGGTGGTAAAGATAGATCGCGAAGAAAAGTTAAAAGAGCTCATGGACGGCTACAGCAAGCTCGTCTTCAGCATATGCTACCGACTGACGAACGACTACTTTACCGCCGAGGATCTGACCCAGGAAACTTTCCTGTCCGCCTATTCCTCGCTCGACAGATTCGACGGGCGCAACGAGCGCGCGTGGCTGAGCCGAATAGCGACGAACAAGTGCCTCGATCATCTGAAGAGCGCGGCGTCAAGAACGACCCCCGCCGAGGATGACGAACTGGAGTTCAGAGCCGGCGCCTCACCGGGACTCGAGGACGAATATATGAACACCCAGCTCGGGCGCGATGTCAGAGCGGCGTGCGAAGCGTTGAGAGAACCCTACCGCAGCGTGGCGGTCGAATATTTCTGCGAGGATATGCCGCTGTCGCAGATAGCCGAGCGAACGGGCGAACCGCTCAAAACCGTCCAGACCCGGGCATACAGAGCAAAGAAAATGCTCAGAGAAAATCTGAAGGAGGTCATACTGCAATGACACACGCAGACGATAAAAGAATAACGCTCTTGCTGCGCGGCGAGCTAAGCGAAAGCGAAGCGGCCGAAGTCATGGAGCACATAGCAAAATGCGACGAGTGCGCCGACCGTATGGCCGACCTGACGCTCGACATGGCTTGCGTCGATCCGCCCGCGGGCATAAACGAGGATATCCTCGCCGCCGCGGCGAAAGAGAACACCCGCGAGAAGCGCAGGCAGGATAACCTGCTGATGTATTCCGTGAGAGTGGTCGCAGGAATATGCGCGGCGCTCGTGATGATATTCTCCGGTGCGTTCAGGCACATAACGAAGATAAACGATATCGACATGTCGAAGATAAACGACAAGAGCCGCTCGATAAGCCAGTCGATTGACGAGAGCTTCAACGAATTCAAACAGAAAATCTCTGACTTAGGAGGAAATAATAATGAACAAAAAGAATAAGATACTCTTTTTCCTGTTTTCACTCATCCCGGGCGCGGCGCATATGTATATAGGTCTCGTCAAGCGCGGACTTGTGATAATGCTCGCCTTTGTCGCGGGTGCGGGACTCGCGATGATGACAGATGTCCCGGCGCTCCTGCTCCTGCTCCCGGTGCTGTGGTTCTACAGCTTCTTCGACGCATGGAACAAATATCATCTGCCCGAGGATAAGCTCGCGAAGGTTCAGGACGACTTCCTGTTCTTCTTAAACGGTATGCCGCAGAACATGCGCTCCGATCCGCGCTTTAAAAAGGTCGCTTCCGCAAGCGTGCTGAAAATCGGCGGTATCGCCGCCGTGATAGTCGGTGCTTACCTGCTTTGGGATAAGATAATCGTCAATGTTCTGAGCCGCCTGCTCAGCGAGACGGGCGCTGGGATTCTCAGCGAAGTATCCTACAGACTTCCGCAGGTCGCCGTTGCGGTGCTCCTGATAGTCATCGGCGTCAAGCTCATCACGCACAAAAAGCGCGAGCTTGACAGCGAGAATAACGACAGCGAAGAGGAGGACAAATAACATGGCGGCAAAACGCGTAGGCTCGGTGACATTCGGTCTGACCCTCGTCGTTTTCGGCGTGCTGTTCCTGCTCAGCGCATTCATCAGGAGCCTCAACTATCTTGAAATCATAAAATTCTGGCCGGTTATATTCATCTCCCTCGGTGTCGAGATGCTCGTCCACGCTTTTTCGAAAAATGCGGAAAAGGCGAAGCTCGATGTCCCCTCGTGCATCATGACCTGCGTGCTCATGCTCTTTTCAATGTGCCTTGCCGGCGCACAGTATGCGATGACGGAGCTTGTTCCCTATATTCAGGCGCACGCATAAAAGAGGTGCCGGATTGAAAAAGAAACTGAGAAAAAGAATCTCCGCGGGGCTGATAATCTCAGTCCTCGCAGTCATGGCGGCACTGCTCGCGGTCTTTGCGATAAGACCGCACCTGCGTTTCGTCGCCGGGGAATATCTCGGGCTGAACACCCGAAAGATAACGGTCGCAAAGATTTCACCCGAGCTTGACGAAATAAATATTGACGCTCTGCGCGCCGACTCGCGCGTGACTTTTAATCAGAGCCTGATGCTCGTAAACTCCGAGCATCCTCTGGATGATAAAGATAAGCCCGATCTTGCGGAATATAAAAAGACGGGCGTCATAATGAACGCTTGCGCCGCGGAGAGCTTTTCGGAGCTGTCCGCCGCAGTGACAGAAAAGACCGACTGCAAGCTTCTTGTCATGAGCAGTGTCCGCGACGCGGACGAACAGAAAGAGCTCTACAACAGCGATTCCTCGACCGCCGCCGCGCCCGGCGCGAGCGAGCACCAGACGGGACTCGGCATCGATGTTTATGTCAAGAATTTCGCAGGCGAGGGCTTCGTCAAAAGCCCCGCCGGACAGTTCGTCAACTCCGAGTCGTGGAAATACGGATTTATAATCCGCTATCCGTCCTACGGCAAGAGCTCGACGGGGATAAAATTCGAGCCGTGGCACATTCGCTATGTCGGCAAGCCCCACGCGGCGATAATATACAACGACCGCCTGACGCTCGAAAAATATATCGACTCGTTTGAAACAGACGAGTGGTACTCCGCCGAGGGATATTTGATTTCGAGGCAGGAGATTGGCGAAAGCGTGACAATGCCGAAAGCATTCGGCTCGGCAGTAGTCTCCCCGGACAACACCGGCTGCTATATGATAACAGTCAAACAGTGAAAAGTAAGAAACAGAAAATCCGCCAAGCGAAAGCAAGGCGGATTTTTGTGTTGTGTGGAGTAATAAGTAAAATATAGAACTTGATGTTGTGTGGAGAGACATCGACAAATCCTAATTTACGAAACTTCGCGGTTTCATGGCACTGCCGCAAACAAAACAGCACCGACCCCCGATATATCCCGGAGGTCGGTGTTTTACTATACAATATAATCTTTGTATCTTTCGAGGAGCTTTGCGTCTGCGGTGACGGTCATCAGCAGTCCGTCCGGGCGGTATTCTTCGCGGTCGAGCGCGCCCTTTTCGCGCAGGAGAGCGGCATCCGACCCCATGGAATAGGGGAGCAGGAGCGTGACCTTTTTGCGCGTTGGCGGCAGTGCCCTGACCATCTCGTTTAAAAGCCTGTCCAGTCCCTCTCCCGTGAGCGCGGATATCTTGACGCTGTGCAGTCCTGCCGAGAGCCACGAGAGATCCGGCGCGGCGTCGCACTTGTTGAACACGGCGATTATCGGCTTGCCCTTGCATCCGAGCTCTTCGAGAAGCCTGTTCGTGACCTCAAGGTGCTCGGCGCAGTCCGGCGACGAAGCGTCGCAGACATTGAGTATCAGCGTCGCGCTCGCCGCTTCCTCGAGGGTCGATTTGAACGCCTCGACAAGTCCGTGCGGCAGGCGGCGGATGAATCCGACCGTGTCTATGAGCATAACCCTTCTGCCGTCCGGCAGAGTCAGCGCGCGGGAGGTGGGGTCGAGCGTTGCGAAGAGCTTGTCCTCCGCGAGCACGCCCGCCCGGGTCAACGCGTTCATCAGCGTTGATTTTCCGGCGTTTGTGTAGCCGACTATGGCGACCGTTTCGACTTCGTCCTTTTCGCGGCGTTCGCGCGCGAGCTTCCTGCGGCGCGAGAGCGCCTCAAGCCCGTCCTCAAGATTTTTTATCCTGCGGCGGATGTGGCGGCGGTCGGATTCGAGCTTTGTTTCGCCCGGTCCGCGCGTGCCGATTCCTCCGCCGAGACGCGACATGCTCGTTCCCTTGCCGCCGAGACGCGGGAGCAGATATTTCAGCTGCGCCAGCTCGACCTGCAATTTGCCCTCGCCGCTTCTTGCGCGCGCGGCGAAGATATCGAGTATCAGCTGCGTGCGGTCAACGACGCGCACGTCGGTTATGTCTTCAATATTCCTCTGCTGTGATGGGGTCAGCTCGCTGTCGAAGATAAGCAGATCGACGTCGTTATCGGCGCAAAAGTTTTTTATCTCCCTGAGCCTGCCCGAGCCGATGAAGGTCGCGGAGTCGGGAGTCTCGCGCCGCTGAGTCACGCGCGCTTCGACCTCGGCGCCGGCGGTCTTTGCCAGCTCCTCAAGCTCGTCGAGCGACGCCTCGCAGTCATATTCGCCCAGATCCACGCCGACAAGCACGGCGGTCTCGGGCTTTTGTATATTTTCAAAAAGTTCCGTCAAACCGGTTCCTTTCCGAACAGCTTATTCCAGGCCGTTGGGGTTCTGCGACTGCCAGCGCCACGAGTCGGCGCACATATCGTCGATATCGTACTGCGCCTGCCAGCCAAGCACTTCCTTTGCCTTTGTCGCGTCCGCATAGCAGCAAGCGACATCACCCGCGCGGCGGGGAGCTATTCTGTAGTTGATTTTGATTCCCGACGCCTTTTCAAAAGCCTTGACAACGTCGAGCACGCTGTAGCCCTTGCCGGTGCCGAGGTTATAGACCTCGCAGCCCTTTACTTTGAGCAGTCTGTCGAGGGCTTTTATGTGGCCGAGAGCCAGGTCGACAACATGGATATAGTCGCGCACGCCCGTGCCGTCCGGGGTCGGATAGTCGTTGCCGCAAACGTTGAGGCACTCGAGCTTGCCGATGGCGACCTGGGTGATATAGGGCATGAGGTTACCGGGGATTCCGTTGGGATCCTCGCCGATGCGCCCGCTCTTGTGCGCGCCGATGGGATTGAAGTAGCGGAGGATGGACACGCCCCACTCGCTGTCGGATACGCACAGATCCTGAAGTATCTGCTCGATGAAATACTTCGTCGTGCCGTAGGGGTTCGTGGTGCCGCCGGTCGGCATATCCTCTCTGAGCGGAGAGGGGTTCTTGCTGCCGTAAACAGTGGCGGACGAGCTGAAGACGAGTTTCTTGCATCCCGCCTTATCCATCACGCGGCACAGGCAGACCGTGCCCGCTATGTTGTTGTCATAGTAGTTGAGAGGCTCCTTGATGCTCTGCGGAACGCTCTTGAGACCCGCAAAGTGAATGACCGCGTCGATCTTGTTCTCGGCGAAAACTTTGGTCATCGCCTCTTCGTCGCGTATATCCGCCTGATAGAATTTGAAATCCTTACCCGTAAGTTCTTTTATTCTTTTAAGGCTTTCGGGCTTGCTGTTGACAAAATTATCGAGTATAATGATATCATATCCCGCGTTGAGCAGCTCTACGCTCGTGTGCGAGCCGATGAAGCCAGCGCCGCCGGTTACTAATACAGTGGACATTGAAATTACCTCCAGACTCTTTATTGGTTATATTATACTCATAAAGTAGGCAAAAGAAAAGATAGACAACAGGTTTTTTACAAATTTTTTACGCCGCAGAGCGAAAAAAGAGGTGCAAAAAATGGAACTTTACGATAAAATTCATGAAAACGAAGAGCTCAAGACTTATATCCTCGCAGGCAACCGCGTTCTCGGCGAGCTGGGCTTCACCGAGCACGGACTCGCCCATGCGGGCACGGTATCAAAAATGTCGCGCGAGATACTGGAAATACTTAACTACAGCGACCACGAATGCGAGCTCGCGGCGGTCGCCGGATACATGCACGATATCGGCAACATGATAAACCGATGCGACCACGCGCAGAGCGGCGGCATACTCGCGTTCAACATTCTGCGCAGTCTCGACATAAACCCGAAAGACATCGCGCTGATAGTCGGCGCGATAGGACACCACGACGAAAAGACGGCGGCGCCCGTCAGCCCGATCGCCGCGGCGCTCATCCTCGCGGACAAGAGCGACGTGCGCCGAAGCCGCGTCAGAAACAGCAAAACAGTCAGCACGGACATTCACGACAGAGTCAACTACGCGGTCGTGGGCTCGGAGCTTGAGGTTGACGGCGAGGACAGAGTAATAATCCTGCGCCTGAAGATCGACACGGACATCTGCCCGGTGATGGAATATTTCGAGATTTTCCTCGAGCGCATGGTGCTTTGCAAAAAGTCCGCCGCCAGACTCGATTGCAGCTTCGAGCTGATAATCAACGACACGAGATTGCTGTGAGTGTGCGGACAAGTCGCCGACCCCTACAAAATACGCGGCAATAAGATTGTACGGATTTCGCGGGAGAATGATATCCGCCCCTACAAGATTGTGCTGATTTGCAATATTGATTGTTTGCCTATCGCAGACATTTACAGTTGTACGCTACAATTTGTTGTTTTGCTTCGCCCGCTCTTTTATTACCCGTTCTGTCTCCCTGCGGGGCATTCACAAAATACTTTTAGCAAATTTCTCAACCAAACCACACGGAGATATGATATGTTCAGAAAAATGAGGCGCACTGAGCGCGAATTGCCCGAGAGGCAGGCAAAAGAAATACTCGAAAACGGCTCTTACGGTGTGCTCGCCCTCGCGGGCGACGGTGGTTATCCTTATGCCGTGCCGCTCAACTATATCTATGACGATCTATGACGGCGAGAGAATATATTTCCACTGCGCCGCCGAGGGTCATAAAATCGACGCCATAGCGCGGGATAACAAATGCTCGTTCTGCGTCGTTGAAAACGGCGGAGTGATCGAAGACCGCTTCACCACAAAATATCGGAGCGTTATCGCTTTCGGGAAAATATACGAGGAGACCGACGGCGAGCGCAGGGAGAATGCTTTTCGCCTGATGATGCGGTCGCTGACTCCGTCGGTAACAAATGAAAAGCGCGAGGAAATGTCGCACTGCCAAAAAGCGCGTATTTTCGCAATGGATATAGAATATTTGAGCGGCAAGGGTGCGAATCAGTAAGATACAATCTGCCGTCAACGAGGGGTTAAATCAATGAAAAAGAAAAATATAATCTGGCTGTGCGCCAATATAGCGGTGTTTGCGCTGTTCGCTTTCTTCCACAGCGTGAAATTCGTCGCGGCGGCAGCGGTCGTCTATTCCGCGGCGAGCATAGGACTTTTGACATTCGATATGTGCCGCGGACGCACGGAGAGCATCTGGTGCGCGCCGATGGTGCCGGTGGCGCTCATGATTTTCGAGACTGAGATAAACAACGCCATCGACTCGTTCGGTCCGATGCTCTGCGTGAGCATTATTATCGCCATTGTGCTGACTATAGTTGCCTATATGATATGCAAGAAGAAGTTTGCGGGCTTTTCCGTCGGCGGAGTGAAACAGGCACTGTTTATTCTGCTCGCCGCGCTGTCTATAATGGGCTGCGCCATGACGCTCAACAACACGTTCACCCGCGGCGTACATAATGTCAACACGGTCGTTATCGAGACGGACGACGATATCCGAACCGCATTTTACGACGGCCCGCACAGAATCCGCGTAACCCCGTGGAAGGGCGCGGGAGTCGACGCGTGGATCGACCTGCCAAAGGAGCGCTGCGGCAAAGTCGAAGTCGGCGATTCAATTGAGGTCAAGGTCGAAACAGGACTTTTCGGCGTGCGCATCTGCTCGCTGACCGAATAACAAGGAGATAATATGCAGGATCTTTCAAATATCAATACTATAAAAGAAATACTCTCAGCTCACGGATTCACTTTTTCGAAGTCGCTCGGTCAGAACTTTCTGATAAATCCGACCGTCTGCCCGCGCATGGCGGAGGCCTGCGGCGCGGACGAAAACACCGGCGTTATTGAGATAGGCGCGGGAATCGGCGTGCTGACTGCGGAGCTTGCAAAGAGGGCGAAAAAAGTCGTCTCTCTCGAGCTCGACACGCGCCTTATACCCGTTCTCGCGGGGACGCTCGAAGATTTCGATAATGTCGAAGTGCTCAATGCAGATGTACTCAAGACCGACCTGCACGAGCTTATCGCGAGCCGTTTTAACGGGATGCGCGTCGTAGTCTGCGCGAATTTGCCGTATTACATCACATCGCCGGTTATCATGTACCTGCTCGAGAGCCGCATTCCGATAGATGCGGTGACGGTCATGGTGCAGAAAGAGGCGGCGGCGAGACTCTGCGCCCCGGTCGGCAGCAGGGACGCGGGCGCCGTAACAGTAGCGGTCAACTACTATGCCGACGCAAAGAAGCTCTTCGACGTTTCGGCAGGCTCGTTCATGCCCGCTCCCAAAGTGGACAGCAGCGTTATCAGGCTCGATATCAGACCCGACCCGCCCGTTGAAATATCGGACGAGAAATTCTTCTTCCGCGTAGTCAAGGCGGCGTTCGGTCAGCGCAGAAAGACAGCATCGAACTCGCTGAGCGCGGGACTCGGCATCCCGAAAGACAAGATAAACGCAGCTATAGAAGCGGCGGGACTGCCCGCGAGCGTCAGGGCGGAGAGCCTCGACATGGAAAATTTGGCGCGCCTGAGCGAATGCATCGCGGCTCAGTGCAGATAAGCGGGGGATTTCTATGCTATTGCTCTTAGTAAAATACACGGCGAAGCCCGGCGGCGGAGAAAAATTCGTCAGAGAAATAACAGATTCCGGGATTCTCAATACCGTCCGCGCCGAAGACGGCTGCGAGGGCTACGACTACTACTTCTCGGCAGAAAGCCCGGACACGGTACTGCTCGTTGAAAAATGGGCTTCGGCAAAACAGCAGGAAGCGCATCTTCAGACAGCGCACATGGCAGAACTGATTAAGATAAAAGAGAAATATATCTCGGGCACTTCGGTAGAAAAGACAGTTTTATAAAACATCAAGGCATCCGTTATAAGCGGATGCCTTTGTTTGTTGATGGGGCGTGGGGTTTCTGCAAATCATTCCGTCTCTCTTTTTCCTCCAACCGCTTTGCCGAGTTCGGAGAACGCTATCGGTGCGAGAGCGAGGGCGGCGACGGTCAGCCACTCATATATATTGAGCACGGACACATCGAACAGCACCCGCAGCGGCGGGACGGTCATAACAATGAGCTGGAGCGCGGCGCAGAGGGCGGCGCAAATAGTGAGCTTTCTGTTTGAAAAAATACCGATGCTGAAAACCGAGCGGCGCGAGCGCATGTTGAACGAATGAGCTATCTCGCAGAGGCTCTGCGTCGCAAACGCCATGGTTCGCCCGAGCTCGACGCAGGAGTTTTTGAAAAGCGAGTTGCCTGCGACGAACGCAAACAGACTCAACGCGCCTATCAACATTCCCTCGAGGGCTATGTCGAGTCCCGTGCGGTCGGCGAAAAAGCTCTTTGAGCTGTCGCGCGGGGGACGCTGCATGATGCGGCTGTCAAGCCTCTCCGCACCGAGCGCGAGCGCGGGCAGGGAGTCTGTGACGAGATTTATCCACAGAAGCTGTATCGGCAGCAGCGGCGCGGGCATGCCGAATAGCGTGGCGGCAAAGACGCAGAGTATCTCGCCGATGTTGCAGCCGAGCAGATAGTGTATGGCGCGGCGGATGTTGTCATATATTCCGCGCCCCTGGGCGACGGCTTTGACTATTGTCGCAAAATTGTCGTCGGTCAGAATCATGTCGGCGGCGTTCTGCGCCACCTGCGTGCCGCCCTTGCCCATGGCGCAGCCGATATCGGCGGCCTTTAATGCGGGTGCGTCGTTGACCCCGTCGCCGGTCATGGCAACAACCTCGCCGTGGGCTCGCAGAGCCTTGACTATCCGAACTTTGTGCTCCGGCGTCACACGCGCATATACGCGGCAGGAGCGCACGGCGCGCGCGAATTCGTTCTCGCCCATTTTGTCTATCTGCGCGCCCGTCAGACATTCGCCGGAGCGCGAGAGTATGCCGAGTTTTTTCGCCGTGGCGCAGGCGGTGCCCGCGTGGTCGCCGGTTATCATGACCGGCGTTATCCCCGCGCGGCGGCAGGTTTTGACCGCTTCATATGCCTCTTCGCGCGGCGGGTCCTCCATGCCGATGAGCCCGCAGAATGTCAGCCCAGTCTCGCTTATTTTCCCCCCGTTTGTCTCGCCCGTGGCGACGGCGATGACTCTCAGCGCCCGCTCGGCAAGAGAGGCATTGAGGCTTAGTATTTTTTCGCGCCAAGCCGAAGTCAGAGGGCTTTTTGTTCCGTTTAATATTATGTCGGAACACTTTTTTATCAGCACATCGGGTGCGCCTTTTGCGACCGTTATTATTTTGTCCCCGTCTCTTATCGCGACGGACATCATCTTTCGCTCGGACGAGAACGGTATTTCATCGGTTCTGGGCTTTTGACGGTTGAGCTTCGCCGTATCAGTCCCGGAGCGCTCCGCCGCCGCGACTATCGCAGCCTCGGTCGGCTCACCTGATACCTTGCCCTTGCCCTCGTATTTTGCGTCGCAGCAGAGCGCCGCAAGGGAGAAAAGCTTTTTCGCCTCTTCGCCGGTCAATTGAATTTCGCCCGACGGCGAGCAGGCGGCAGTGACTGTCATTTTATTTTGTGTCAGCGTACCTGTCTTATCGGAGCAGATATATGTTGCCGCGCCGAGCGTTTCGACTGCAGGCAGGCGGCGTATGACTGCGTTGCTCTTCGCCATCTTCTGCACTCCGAGCGAGAGCACAACGGTGACAACTGCGGGCAGTCCCTCGGGGATAGCCGCAACGGCGAGACTGACGGACAGCATAAACGCGCTGAGCACGCCCATGCCGCGCAGGATGCTGAGCACGAATATCAGCGCGCATATCGCCAGCGCGCCGATGCCGAGGACTTTTCCTATCTTCGCGAGCTTTATTTGCAGCGGCGTTGTCGGTTCGTCTTCTGTGTTCAAAAGATGTGCTATCTTCCCGACCGCCGTGTCCATGCCCGTCTGAGTCACGACCGCTCTGGCGTGGCCCGCGGTTATGACTGAAGACGAAAATATCATATTTTTGAGCTCCGCCTGCGGACTGCCGTCGGGAATACGGCAGAGAGCGTCCTTTTCGCACGGCATGGATTCGCCGGTCAGTGCGCTCTCCTGAGCCGACAGCGAATGCGAAGATATCAGCCGCGCATCGGCGGGGACAAGATCGCCCGCACGGACTTCTATAATATCCCCGCGAACAACTTCCGACGCAGGGATTTTTGTCTCTTTTCCGTCTCTTATGACTGCCGCCGTCGGCGCGGACATACTTTTCAGCGCCTCGAGCGAATGCTCCGCGCGCCGCTGCTGAATGACCCCGACTGCGGCGTTGAGTATAACTATTATCAATATCATTATCGGGTCGGCGAAGTCGCCGTGTTCCTCTAAAAACGAGGTCGCAAATGACACTCCGCTCGCTATGAGCAGGACTATCACGGTGAAATCTTTGAACTGCTCGAAAAATTCCGCGATGATACTTTTTTTCTTTTTGCCGCGCAGTATGTTTTCGCCGTCCTGCCCTAGCCGCTTCTCCGCTTCGCGCGAGCTCAGGCCCCTGTCAACGCTGCTGCTGAGTTTGCCGACCGCGTCTGCGGCGCTCATCGAATACCAGTCCATATTTTCTCCCCTTTTTTATTGAGTCCGTGCAATATATATTCAATTTGTCGCCGAAAGTTTACCAAAGTTATTGAACCGTTCACATTTCAATGATAAAATAAATTGTAATTATATCTTTTTTTCGACAGACGGAGGTATCGCGCTTCGTGACAAAGATAGTTAAATTTCTAAAACCGTATATGGGAGCTACCGTGGCGGCGCTGTTTTTCTCGCTGTTCAACAATCTTATGCAGCTGATCCTGCCCGCGATGATGGCTCTGATGATAAACACCGGCATCGGCGACGGGCGCATGGGCACTGTTCAGCTCATCGGCGGCGTTATGGCGGTGCTCTCCGCTATCGCGATAGGCGCGGCAATCGCGGGCAGCTACTATTCTTCAAAGGTCTCTGCCTGCTTCGGTCTGTCGCTTCGCCGCGCGCTGTTCGTCAAGGTCGAGTCGCTGAGCCAGTGCGATATAGATAAGATAGGCACGCCCTCGCTGATAACGAGAACGACAAACGACATCCGCCAGATTCAGGACATGATCCTGATGATGATCCGCATTATTATCAGCGCGCCGATAGTCATGGTCGGCGGCGCGTTCATGGCGTTCACGCTGAACAAAAGGCTCTCGACCGTCATGTTCATCGCTATTCCGATAATTTTGGTTATCGCCCTCGTCGTCGCAAAGCAGGTTCTGCCGATGTTCGACAAGGCGCAGAAAAAGACCGACAGACTCAATCTCATCCTGCGCGAGAAGCTCAGCGGAATCAGAGTTATCCGCGCGTTCAACCGCTCGGAATATGAGGACGAGAAGTTCAGAAAGGCGAACTACGACCTGACCGGACTCATGCTCAAGATAAACCGTATTTTCGCGTTCCTTATTCCGCTCGCAACGCTTCTTTGCTATGTCATAGTCGCCATTCTCCTCAAGATGGCGGCGGATCAGATAGACGCGCTCGACGCCGTAGCGGACAGCGTGCAGATAGCGAACACCGTCGGCGATCTGCAGGCGTTCATGGTCTATATGATAATGATAATCTACGCGGTCTCCATGGCGGCGTCGCTGTTCGTGATGCTCCCGAAAGCGGAGATATCCGCGAAGAGAATCAACGAGGTACTCGACCTCGTCCCGATGATAAAAGAGACCGAGCATCCGATAACCCCCGATGCAGACCGCCGCAGCGAGCTTGAGTTCGACTGCGTGAGTTTCAGCTATCCGGGCGCCGATTCGCCGATACTTTCGCGCATATCTTTCAAGACCATGCCCGGCGAGACCACCGCCGTTATCGGCTCGACAGGCTCGGGCAAATCGACTCTCGTCAATCTTATCCCCCGATTTTACGATGTCTCGGGCGGCAGGATACTCATTGACGGCGTGGACATAAAGAATATGTCGATGCGCACCCTCCACGAAAAGATAGGATTTATTCCGCAGAGCGCATTCCTGTTCAGCGGCACCGTCGCCGACAACCTGCGCATGGGCAAACCCGACGCTACAGAAGAGGAGATGTGGGAGGCGCTCGAAACCGCGCAGGCGGCAGACTTTGTCAAAGCTATGCCGGACGGACTCGACAGCGAGCTCTCGCAAAACGGCAAGAATCTTTCCGGCGGTCAGCGCCAGCGCCTCGCGATAGCGCGCGTGCTGATAAGAAAGGCTGAGATATATGTTTTTGACGACAGCTTCTCGGCTCTCGACTTCTCAACCGATGCAAAGCTCCGCAAGGCTCTGCGCGAGAGGATGCCGGACATAACGAAGATAATCGTCGCCCAGCGCGTCGGAACGATAATCGACGCGAACCGTATAATCGTGCTCGACGAGGGCAAGGTGGCGGGCATCGGTACTCACCGCGAGCTGCTTGAAAATTGTACGGTCTATCGCGAAATTGCCCAATCCCAGCTTTCAAAGGAGGAACTCGCATGAGCAGAAGATCACCTCTGAAGAGAAAGCGCACCTCGCAATCGAGAAAGAAATACAGCGGATATTCCGGCGGCAACCGCCGCCCCGGCGAAAAGCCGAAGAATTTCAAAGAGACCGTCTCGCGCTTCGTGCCGCTCTTAAAGCCGTTTATCCCCGGCATGGTCGTCGTGCTCATAGCGGGCGTTATCGGCACGGTGCTGACCGTCACGGGACCGATGTTCCTCGGCGACATAGTCGACGCGATAAAAGAGCAGGCGGATATAAAGCTCTCAGGCGGCGAGATAAACTTTTCAAAGATACAGAAAATACTGCTGACCATTCTCGGCATCTACGGTCTGAGCGCGGTGCTCAGCTATGTTCAGCACTATATCATGGCGGGCGTCACGCAGTCCGTCGTGCGCGATCTGCGCGACAAAGTCAACAACAAGCTGACCCATCTGCCGCTGAGCTATATTGACTCGCACTCGAAGGGCGATATCCTCAGTAAAATGATGAATGATATCGACAATATCAGCAACACCCTGCAGAACAATCTCATTCAGATAATCACCTCTGCGGTGAGCTTCATCGGTATGCTTGCGCTGATGTTCTATGTCAGCTGGCAGTTAACTCTCATCACGCTCTCCGTGCTCCCGCCGAGCCTTCTTGTGATATCGATCATCTCTAAGCGCTCAAAGCGTTATTTCCGCCGCCAGTGGGACGAGACGGGCAACATAAACGGACACATCGAAGAGATGTACACCGGCCACACGCTTATCAAAGTCTTTGACCACGAGGAACAGGCGATAGACGAGTTCGATGATATAAACGTAAGCCTCGCAAAAGCCGGATACAAAGCGCAGTTCATCTCCGGCATAATCGGTCCGATATTAAATTTCGTCAGCAACATAGCCTATGTGCTCATCTGCGTCATAGGCGGCGTGTATGTCATAAAGGGCACTTTCTCTCTCGGCGACATAACAACTTTCTTCACTTATTCAAAGCTCTTCATGCAACCGCTCGTCAGCATCGGCAACATTGCGAACAACCTTCAGTCCTCGCTCGCGAGTGCGGAGCGCGTGTTCAACCTGCTCGATGAGCCCGACGAGTGCGCCGACTGCTACGACACCAGGATCGAAGAGCCCAAGGGCGAGGTCGAATTCAAAGATGTCAGCTTCAGCTACACTCCCGAAGTGCCGCTTATCGAAAACATGAATCTGAAAGTCGAGCCGGGTCAGCTCGTCGCGATAGTCGGACCGACGGGGGCGGGCAAGACGACATTCGTGAACCTGCTCATGCGCTTCTACGATGTGAACAAGGGCGAGATCCTTCTCGACGGGCACGACATACGCTCAATGCCGCGTGAAAATCTGCGCAGTGTATTCGGCATGGTTCTCCAGGACACATGGCTGTTCGAGGGCACGATAATGGAGAATATAGCCTACGGCCGAAAGGGCTGCTCACGCGAAGAGGTCATTGACGCGGCAAAGGCGGCAAGAGTACACCACTTCATCAGCACACTGCCCGACGGCTACGAGACGATGCTCGAAGAGAACGGCGAGAACATCTCGCAGGGTCAGCGCCAGCTTTTGACAATAGCCCGCGCCATCCTCGCGAACCCGTCGGTGCTCATCCTCGACGAGGCGACAAGCTCCGTTGACATGCGCACAGAAGTGCATATCCAAAAAGCGATGAACGCGTTGATGAACGGCAGAACGAGCTTCGTTATCGCGCACAGGCTCTCGACCATCCGCGACGCCGATGTTATCTTGGTCATGAACAACGGCACAATAGTCGAACAGGGCACGCACGAACAGCTGCTCGCGCAGAACGGCTTCTACAGAGAGCTCTACGCCAGCCAGTTCGGAGTGTAAAATATAAAAAATTATCCGCTGTATCAAATAATTGATACGGCGGATTTTTCATTTCATCTCACTGTATATTTCCCTCGCGCGGGTCGTCAGGGCTTCCTGCGTGTTTTTTGTCACCCCGTCTATCACTTCGTCAAGTAATTGGGCGAGCACTGCACCGAGCTTTCTGCCCTGCGGGATGCCGATATCCATGAGCGTGCGCCCGTTTATCTGGAGCTCGCGCAGCGACAGGCACGGCTTTTGCGCCGCCAGATTCTTCGCGATTTCTTCGGCATCGGCTATCTGATCGAGCCGGTATCTGTATTCCGGCGATTGCGCGAGCACATCGGCGCGCATGACCTTGAGCAGATTCAGCACGCCGTCGAGACCGAATTTTGAGAGATAGCGCGGCATTTTTTCCGTGTTTTCATATAGCTCCCAGCGGTCGTGGTTGCTGACGAGGAACAGAATTTCATCTCTGAATTTGTTCGATACTTTGAGCCGCGCGAGTATCTGCGCCGATATCTCCGCGCTGATTCTCTGATGTCCGTAAAAATGCGCGACTCCGTTTTCGTCGAATTTTTTGACGGCGGGCTTGCCGCAGTCATGCAGGAGCATCGCAAAGCGCAGCGTCGGCTCGGGGTCGATGCTCTCGACGGCTATCAGCGTGTGTTCGTATATATCATAGCAGTGATGCGGGTTGTCGTGGCTGTTTTTATACATCGGCTGAAGCTCCGGCAGGATTTCAAACAGCACCGGGGCAAAGTCCGTTAGAATTCGCTTTGCGCCTTTTCCGCAGACGAGCTTTAACAGCTCTTTTGCTATGCGCTCTTCGGAAATATTGCCGAGCAGAGCACGGTTTTTCAAAAGGCTCTGTGCGGTTTTCTCTTCAATCTCAAAATCGAGCGCGGACGCAAAGCGCAGTGCGCGCAGAATTCGCAGGGCATCTTCGTTAAAACGCCTGTCCGGGTCGCCGACACAGCGGATTATTCCGTTTTTGAGGTCATTCTGACCGCCGAAGAGATCGACTGTCCCGGTCTTTTTGCTGTAAGCCATGGCGTTGACCGTAAAATCCCGCCTGCCGAGATCCGCTCCGAGGTCAGAAGTAAAAGTCACGCTTTTCGGGTGCCTGTTGTCCTCATATTCGCCGTCGAGGCGGAAAGTCGTTATTTCAAGCGGCTCGCCGTCGATAACTACCGTCACCGTGCCATGCTTTATGCCCGTGTCGATGCAGTGAAAGTCTGCAAACACGGATTTCATATCCTCCGGCTTCGCCGAGGTCGTTATGTCCCAGTCGTTCGGAGTTTTGCCGAGCAGGCTGTCGCGCACGCATCCGCCGACGGCATATGCCTCAAAACCCGCCGACTGAAGCAGGTTTATCGCAATATCAACATTTTTCGGCATATCCATCGTCAATCGGTTCAACTCCTTTACAACAAAGATATTTTATCATATAATTATCACCGGATACAAGAGAAAAAGGAGCAAGAACATGAACATACAGATATTCGGAAAATCAAAATGCTTCGACACAAAAAAGGCGGAACGCTGGTTCAAGGAGCGCAGGATAAAATATCAGCTCATCGATGTTGCAAAATACGGCATGAGCCGCGGCGAGTACGCCTCGGTCAAGAAAGCTGTCGGCGGCATGGACAAATTATTCGATGAAAAGAGCAAGGCATACGAACAGCAGTTCATAAAATACCTCGCGCACGACGAGGACAGAGAGGAGAAGCTGTTCGAGCACCCCGAACTCTTCAAAACCCCGATAGTCCGAAACGGCAAGCAGGCAACGGTCGGCTACTGCCCGGAGATATGGAAAGATTGGGAATAATTTCGTTCGCACTCAAAGCAATTAGTGAACAGCGAATAGTGAAAAAATGCGCAGTATAATCAGATATCATCAACCCGCGAACTTTGCACAGATTTATTGATAAGCAACTTGTAGGGTGCGGCGACCCGACGCACCGATGCCGCAGGGCGGCACAAAATGAAGTTATAAAAAGTATTTTTTTAATTTACCAACTTTCACGCTTCTAATTTTCACGAAAGGAGACCCGATATGCCAAACAGAATCTGGCTCTGCGGCGATACGCATATGCATTCTTCAATCAGCGACGGAAAATACACGTCCGACGAGCTCATTGAAAAATGCAAAACCAAGGGTCTCGACTGGATAATAATCACCGACCACAACAAAAACGCGGTCGGCGAAAAAAGCTATTATTCAGAAAATCTGCTCGTCATTCCCGGCGCCGAATACACCGGGCGAAACGGGCACATGAATATATACGGTAGCGGGCTGCCCGAATTCGACGGCAGGCGCCCGGAGAAATACGAACAGTATCTTTCAATGTCCGCGCTCGCTCATTCAAACGGATGCACGGTGTCAATAAACCACCCGTTTTGCAGCCGCTTCGGCTGGAGGATGCCGCTCGAAGATTTTCCGGCGGACTGCGTTGAAATCTGGAACATGTTCATGCATCAGAGCAACATGACCTGCATCAGTTGGTGGGAGCGGCAGATTCTCGGCGGCAAGCGAATCGCGGCAGTTGGCGGCAGCGACTATCACCGCGACTACGGCACATCTGATATGCTCGCTTCGCCGACAACATTCGTCTTTGCCGAATCGAACAGCGAAAAAGATATCTTATCTGCCCTGCGCCGTGGCAACTCGTTTATCACGAACTCACCCGACGCGTCGAGGCTCGTTTTGTCATATAGAGACTGCGTTCAGGGCGATGAAGTTAAATTTGTCCCGGGAATGAAAGTTCACCTGCGCGCCGAAAGGCTCAGAAAAAATATGACTCTGTGCGTGTTCAACAACGAAAAAATCATATATGAACACAGAATCGGCGACGAGTCGGAGCTCAACGAAGATATCTCTATAACAGAAAAAGGCTTCGTCCGCGCGCAGATAACATACCGCCTGCGCGGATTCAGAAAGGCATTTTTCAACATCAAAATGGCTCTATGGAGACCGAAAGAGAAAAATATTCCGTATGATACCGCCGTGTGGTGCATGACTAACCCGATGTGGATAGTGTAAATATATTTTCAGAATTTTAAGTTGACCGTGCGGACATATTTTATTGCCTTATAACATGTAAGGTGCGTCGAGGTCGCCGCACACTACAGACCGTATATCAATAAAATTGTGCAAACCTCGCGGGCGGATGATATCCGCCACTACAATATTGTGCTGATTTATAATAAAAAGGAACTGCACACGGCAGTTCCTTGAGCGTGTCTATAAACCTATTTTTGGTGGTTTCGCAAAAATCAAAGCCTCCCTTGTGTAAAGGGAGGTGGCGCGAAGCGCCGGAGGGATTGTTCTGAATAAGGGAAAAATTTTCAAAATGCTGAGTATTTTGAACTTTCATTACAACAACCCCTCAGTCACGGCTTAGCCGTGACAGCTCCCCTTACACAGGGGAGCCTTGAGCCCGTACGATAACAGACTTTTTCGACAGACTGAAGGAACTGCACACGGCAGTTCCTTTTTATTATTCAGATTTTTACTATATATCCATCCTTGCGCGGGGGACGCGCAGTTGGTTCGGCGGCGGGATAGCCGAGGGCTATCGAGCCGACTCCGCGCAGGGTTTCGGGCAGATTCCACTCGCGCAGTAATCTTTTGCCCTCTTCGCTGTCGAATATCTCGCGCTCTCTGTGAACCCAGACCGAGCCCAAATCGCAGGCGTGGGCGGCAAGCATCATATTTTCGAGCACGCAGCTGCCGTCCTCAACAAATGTGTTTGCGCTCGGATCCGCAAGCACGAGAACGACGGTCGGCGCGCCGTAATACGGGTCTTTGTCAACGCCCATTATCGCGGCGTTGAGCTTCGAGAGCTTTTCGCGGTACTTTTTATCGAACACTGCGATTATAACAGGCGACTGGCGGTTCATGCCTGTCGGCGCATAAGTGCCTGCTTCGAGGACTGCGTCGAGCAGATCTTCAGGTATAGAATCGGGCTTGAAGCTACGCGTGCTGCGGCGGGTTTTTATCATCTCAAGAAAATCTCTGTTCATGTTTTTTCCTCCCAAAAAGCTTTCAGGACAGCGTATCAAATTGATACCGCCGCCCTGAAAGCACCTCTATTCATATCTCCTATACTTTCTTTATTCTGACATCCAAATATAGCCAAATTGTGTTCAAATTGTGAACATTTTTTGATTTCAGATAAATTTAAGGAAATATTTATTTCTTTTGTCTACTTTAGCTTACTTTTTCTTGGCTTTGGGCAGTATCACGCAAACAAGAATGACGCACACGGCGGCGACTGCCGCGATGATTATCCACTTCGTGTTCGAGGTGTTCTGACCCGTTACGGGAACCATTTCTTCTGCAAAAGCGGTTATTGCCGCCGCAGCGACGCTTATCGCCATCAGAGCCGCCAGAACTATGGCGACCACTCTTGTCCATATTCCTCTCTTCTGCATTTTTATCATCCTTTCGTTCGGGCGTTATTTTACGCCGAGAATTTTTTCGATTGATTCGCCGAGCTTCTCGCCGAGAGCCGAGGAGTGATTTTCATCCTTGCCGCAGGCGGTTATATATGCCTTGAGCTTCGGCTCGGTGCCGGACGGGCGGACTATGACGCTGTTGCCGTCGGGCAGCTTATATGCGAGAACATTTGACTTCGGCAGATCTATTTCGCTTGTTTTGCCGCTTATTATGTCAACGCGCTCGGACTTTTTGTAGTCGGCGGTCTCAATAACTTTCATGCCCGCTATCTCTTCTGGGGCGTGCTCTCTGAGCGAGGTCATGATAGCGCCCATCTTCTCCATTCCGCTCTCGCCTTCGAAAGTGAAGTTGAGAAGAATATTTTTGTAGTAGCCGTATTTTTCATATATCTCGGTCATCTTCTGGGCGAGGGTCTTGCCCTGAGATTTATAATATGCTGCCATCTCGCAGACGAGCAGGGACGCGACTACCGCATCCTTGTCTCTCGCGTGCAGACCCGAGAGATAACCGTAGCTCTCTTCCATGCCGAGGATGAATCTGTCGCCCTCGTTTTTCTTTTCGAGATTAGTCGCAAATTCGCCGATATATTTGAATCCCGTCAGCACATCGTGTATCGCGCAGCCATAGCTCTCCGCGACGCGGTCAACGAGCGAGGTCGTTACAAACGACTTGACTATCACGGGGTTTTTGGGCAGAGTGCCGGCCTCTTTCATCGAAGAGAGAATATACTCGGTCAGCAGAACGCCGACTTCGTTGCCGCTCATGAGCCTGTAATCGTCTCCGGCATTGACGGCGATGCCGACGCGGTCGCAGTCGGGGTCGGTCGCGAGGAGCAAATCGACATTCTTGCCCTCGGCGAGCTTCAGAGCCTCTTCAAAAGCCTGACGAATCTCGGGGTTCGGATAGGGGCAGGTCGGGAAGTGGCCGTCCGGGTTCTCCTGAGAGGGGACTACCGTAACATCGTCGAAGCCCGCGCGCTTGAGCACCTCGCGGACAGGCTTGTTGCCCGTGCCGTTGAGGGGAGTGTAAATCAGCTTGAGCTTGCCTTTTGAAACGGCGTCGGGATTGACTCTGCGCGAGAGGACGCACTCATAGAACGCCTCGTTCACGCTGCTGTCAATAAACTCAATCTTTCCGCTCTTTATGCCCTCGTCGAAGTCCATGGTGCGGACATCGTCGAATATATCAACTTTTCTGATGCACTCATATGTGGCGTTCGCATCGGCGTCGGTCATCTGATAACCTTCGTACGAATAGCACTTGTAGCCGTTGTACTTCGCGGGGTTGTGGCTCGCGGTGATTATTATGCCGGAGCTGCAATGGAGCTTTCTCACGGCGAAAGAGAGCATCGGGGTCGGAACCAATTCGGGATAAATATATACTTTTATTCCGTTTGCGGCGAGCACGCCTGCCGCGCCCTTTGCGAAAACATCCGAGTTGATTCTCGAGTCGTGCGCTATCGCGACGGACGGGGAATCATACTTTGCGTTGAGATAATCCGCCAAACCCTGGGTCGCCTGGTTGACGGTGAAAACATTCATTCTGTTTGTGCCCGCGCCGAGAACTCCGCGCAGACCGCCCGTGCCGAATTCGAGCGCACGGTAAAATCTATCCGATATCTCATCTTCTTTGCCTTCAATGGCGGAAAGTTCGTCATGAAGTTCAGCATTGCCCTTGGTCTTTTTCAGCCAGAGGTCATAGAGATCTTTGATTTCCTGTTTCATTGTTCTGCTCCTTTCGAAAGCCGGTGGCATCGGCTTACTCATATAATATTATAATACCTTTATATCTTTTCATCAACCACTATTTGAGCAAATTTACCATTTGTTTATTTTATCCGGCACATAAATTTATAGTCTTGCCGTCTGTCTTTTATGCGTCATGTGTGGTATAATTAACGGCAGTATTAATAAAGCCATGTAAAAAAATGTTTTTTGCGTTCAATCGGAGATAATACTATGGAGAAAGAAACAAACAGCTTTTCGCAGGGACTGCGCGACGGCATGCCTATATGCTTAGGCTATCTGTCGGTCGCCTTTGCGTTCGGAATATTCACGGTCAGCCACGGACTCACGGCGTGGGAAGCGGTAATGATCTCGATGACAAATGTCACCTCCGCCGGGCAGTTGGCGGCGGTGCCGATAATCGCGGGCGGCGGATCGCTGTTTGAGCTGGCGCTGACGCAGTTTGTTATCAATATGCGCTATTCGCTCATGTCCGTCTCGCTCTCGCAGAAGCTCGGAAAGAGCGTAAGACTGATTGATAGATTTTTAATATCGTTTGTCAATACAGATGAAGTTTTCGCGGTCGCTATCTCAAAGGGCGAGCCGCTCGGCAGAAAATATCTCTATGGATTGACTCTAACTCCCTATCTCGGCTGGAGCCTCGGTACTCTCCTGGGTGCTGTCGCCGGAAATATCCTGCCCGCGATGCTCGTCTCCGCTCTCGGAATCGCGATATATGGAATGTTTATAGCAATAATAATCCCACCCGCGAAAAAGAGCCTGCCGACTCTGCTCTGCATTTTGACGGCAATCGCTCTGAGCTGTGCATTTAAATTTATTCCCGTGCTCTCGAAAGTGCCGAGCGGATTCGCTATAATTATCTGCGCCGTTGCGGCGAGCGTGCTGTTTGCGCTCGTGGCTCCGATAAAAGAGGAGCAGACAGAGGAGGTGAGCACCGATGAATAATTATATTCAGTTTTTCTCGGGTCTTGCCGTCATGGCGGGAGTTACATATCTCGTCAGGATGCTCCCGCTCGTCTTGGTCAAGAAAAAAATAGAAAACAGATTCATAAATTCTTTTCTCTATTATGTCCCGTATGCGGTGCTCGCCGTTATGACGGTTCCCGCAATATTTTCATCCACAGCGAGTCTCCCGAGCGCGATAGCGGGCTTTGTTGTGGCTTTGATTCTCGCATATTTCGAGCGCGGTCTGCTGACCGTTGCCGCCGCATCCTGCGCCGCCGTGTTCATAGCGGAGCTGATAATGAAATTCATTCACTGAGGTAATATAAAATGGTACTGCGCGAAGTTTCTAAAATAGATGTAAATTATGTAAAAAAGCTATATAAAGAGGCTTTTCCGATAAGAGAGAGAATGCCTTTTTCAAGGCTGCTAAAATTACAAAAAAATAATATAATAAAAATGTTTGCCGCATATGAAAACGGCGAACCCTGCGCTCTCGCGATAACCTGCACGGGCAGCAAATCGGTGCTTCTGATGTACCTCGCCGTTGATGGCAGTAAGCGCGGTCAGGGACTGGGTTCAAAAATCATTCCCGCTCTGTGCGAGACTTTCCCGCGCCGCAATCTCCTGCTCGAAATAGAAAAGCCGGACGAAAATAAGCCGATGACCGTTCGCAGAAAGGAATTTTATCTTCGCTGCGGACTTCGCGAGACGGGGACGGAGATATCTCTCGCCGGAGTTTCGATGGAAGTTCTCATAAAGGGCGACGGTGAGTTCGACAAATACGAATATCTCGATATCTACCGCAAGCAATTAGGAAGAAATATGACAAAGTTGCTGCTGAAAATCAAATAAATTAAGCCGGAAGATTTTTCTTCCGGCTTTTAATCTATCGAAAAGTCTGTCTTAGCACAGTCTCAAGGCTCACCTGTGTAAGGGGAGCTGTCACGGCGAAGCCGTGACTGAGGGGTTGTTGTATGAAAGTTCAAAAAACAGCAATTTTGAAAATTTGCAGCTTATTCAAAACAATCCCTACGACGCTACGCGCCACCTCCATTTACACAAGAGATGCATTGATTCTGATTCCTGCGAAGCCCAAAAATTGGATTTATTGAAATGTTGTAAGCCGGAAGAAAAAATCTTCCGGCTTTAATTTTATATATTTATTGTCTCTTCAACCGACCCCGCTTCAATTGCCGGCTCTTCGATTTCAATAGTTTTCCTCTTTTTGCTGTTAAACACTTCGTCGAGCTTTTTACACAGCGCGTTTATTCTTATCAGCCTGAAAAGCTGTATTCTCAGAAGATCTATTACTATACATATTATAAATACAGCGAGCGAAATGCCTATTATGCCGAGTATGATAATCACCGGGTTCTCTTTGTTGAGAAAGTCCGCAATGCCGCCTATCACATAGTCAAAAACAAACGGATTGGTGTGTATAAGATAAACTCCGAGCGCGGCGGGCGTTATAAAGTTTATGAACTTTTCGCCTCTTTCCCCGAAACTGAGTTTTGAGAAGAAAATAAAAAGAAAAACTGCGCAGAGGATAATAAACGGTGAAGTATATTGAAGATAATTCACATTGACTTTTAAAAAGTTCTTCATTACAAATTTAAAATAAAAACTGAAGAAGAAACTTTCGGCGGCGCAGAAAACATATAAAAGCAATGCTATATGCTTCTTCATTTTTTCGCCGACGCGGTATTTTTTCATATATGCGCCGAGCAGATACATTATTGCAAGCCACAGCGCGCTGTAGCCGTTATTGAGCTTGAATGAATCTTCCCTTATTAAATAAGCAAGAGAGGACAACACAAAAATGCAGCCGAGCACTGTTTTGAATATAAATTTATCCGCTTTCTCAGCAAAAGAATTTAGCGCCGGGATAAACAGATACATAAAGAAATAAGACGTCATGTACCAATATTTTCCCGACACTATCGGGAAAAATGAAAATACAATGTTCTTCGCGCTGAAAAGCTCCAAATGAGTCGGTATCATTATCGCGGAAATAACAACACTGTAAAACAGAATTTCAAACCACAATTCTGTTATGCGCGAAATTCTAAGCTTCTTTCCATACATCAGATAGCCCGTTGTTATTGCATAACAGTTCACGGCGCAGAAGTTCATGTTCTGCAAAAAATATGCGCCGAAAAAACGGGCGCCCACAACATTATAGACCACTCCTCCTCTGCCTATAATATGGAGCACCACTATCATGAACATTGAGAAAAGCTTGAAAAGATTTATGCCGCTGTTGATCTTTTTCATTTGTTGTTCCTCATTCAGATATTTGAAAGACTGTCAACATACTCCGTGCGTTTGAGCAGCGTTGACGACGATATCTGTGAAATATAGACGTGCGTCTTTCCGTCTCTGCCTATGCAGACGATAAATGATTTCGGAAGATCGGTGCATACATTAGTGACGCAGCCGTCCTTTTCAGCCTTTGCGAGATAATCGCGCGTAGCTTTTGAAACAGTCGAAGTGTCGAGGTCAAATATTCCGACTATCTCGTCCATACTCACGACCTTGTCCTGACCGAGATGAAGATACATCAGTCTCCCTCCTCATATTTCATTTATACTGCCGTCCGTCATTTCAAATGCCTTGCCTTTTTGAAGCCGCAGCAGCTGGGACGGATCGCAGCAGGTTATGAAAACCTGTCTTTTTCCGAGGCGTTCGAGCAGCAGTTCCTGACGCCCGTCGTCAAGCTCGCTCATAACATCATCGAGCAGGATTATCGGGCTTTCGTCCGTGATTTTTTCGAGTATGTCCGCCTCGGCCAATTTTAGCGAGAGGGCACAGGATCTCTGCTGACCCTGCGAGCCGTAGATGCGGGCATTCCTGTTGTTTATAAAAAATGAAAGATCGTCTTTGTGCGGGCCTGTGCCTGTAAACTGGCGTCGGATATCGGTCTCGCGATTTTTTTCGAGCTCGTCGAGCATGGTCTGCGCCGCCGATTGTTCGTCAAAATCGGTAGCTTTGCAGAATGTATCATATCTGACCGTCAACTTTTCGCGCCCGGCGGTTATTCCTGAATAATTTTCCGCAGCCTGCTTTTTTATCATGTCGAGATATTCAAAGCGATAGCGAAGTATTTTTGCTCCGAGAGCGGACAGCTGTGCGTCCCATGAAAAAAACATATCGGAGCTGATATTCCCGCTCGCCGCAGCCTGACGCAGCAGCGCGTTGCGCTCAGAGAGAGTTTTGATATATTTTGAAAGTATCCCTGCGTAGTTGGGCTTAACAAGGCTTATAGCTATGTCTATAAACTTTCTGCGCTCGCCCGGTCCGTCCTGGACTATAGACAGCGTTGCCGGGGAAAAAAGCACCGCCGGGAACTCCCCAATGAGTCTTCGCGGAGTGTCTTTATGAACGCCGTTTATCCACACATTCTTTTTATCCGTCAGTTCGAGCCGAGCCGTCTGATCTCTGTCAAATGCAAAAAAGCTTATATCGAGCATACTGCGCTCGCAGTTCTCGCGTATAAGCTGGAAATTTTTCCTCGTCCTGAAGCTGTGGCAGCCAGTGAAGAGCCAGATGCTCTCAATGAGATTCGTCTTGCCCTGTCCGTTTTCGCCGAAGATTATATTTATAAACCTGTCCGGCAAAATTACTGCATTTTCAAGATTGCGAAAATCTTTTGCATTGTGCTGTGTTACATACATATCAGATAACTTTGTATATTTTGTGTTCAAATTCAGCCGTATCTCCAGGACGGAGCTTCTTGCCGCGCGAAGTGCAGACTTCGCCGTTGACTTTCACTTCTCCGTCCTGGATAACGAACTTTGCGTGTCCGCCGGTCACAACTGCATCACAGAGCTTCAGAAAAGCGTCGAGGCGGATAAACTCGGTGTCTATCTTTTTCTCCGTGACCGGTTTCTCTTTTATTCTGACTTTGAGTTTTTTAACCATTTCTATCCTTCTTACTCAGTCTTTATTCTAACGGGCAGCACGAGGAACAGGAAGCTGTCACCCTCGGGCGGAAGGATTATTATCGGCGAGACGGGGCCGTTGAGCTTGAAATTGACTTCGTCTGTATCCGCAACGCGCAGAGCGTCGGTCAGATACTTATTATTGAAACCTATTTCAACATCGTCGCCGTCTATCTCAGCTGAGACGCTGTCGCTCGCAGTACCGAGCGAGGTGACGCTCGAAAGTCTTATCATATTGTCGGCGAAAACGCACTTGATGGGACTCTTGTACTTCTCGCTGATAATGAGCGACGCGCGGTCGATCGAATTTATCATGTCGCGGGTGTTGACTCTGACTCTTGTTGTGCATTTGGGCGGGATAGCGGATTCATAATTTAAGAATTCGCCCTCAAGAAGTCTCGAAACGACGCTGTAAGAGCCGATTTCAAAGACAATATGTCTCTTGCCGACTCCAAGCGAGATAGTTCCGTCATCGTCGTTCATCAATTTCATTATTTCAGAAAGCGTCTTCGCGGGGACGATAAATGAGATATCATCGCCGGAATAATCTATATTCTCTTTTCTGACGGCGAGTCTGAATCCGTCGATTGCTATGAGCTTCAGTATATTGCCGCTGATATCAAACTTGACGCCTGTGTGAACAACCTTGCTGTCGTTAACTGCGACGGCGAATATAGTCTGCCTGACCATATCTTTTAAAACACCCTGATTGATAACAATAGGATATCCGCCGGAGACTGACGGGAGATCGGGATATTCCTCAGCGCTCATACCGATAAGCGAATATTTTGCGTTGCCGCTGACGATGCTTGCAAGAAGTCTCGCGTCGGACTCAAAGCGCACGCTCTCGCCGGGGAGCTTGCGCAGAATGTCGCAGAGAATGCGGGCGTTGATAATTATCGAGCCCTCTTCTTCGACTGTCGCCTTTATTGCGGTATTTATGCCGAGTTCAAGGTCATAGCCCGTGAGAATAAGCTGACCGCTGACTGCTTTTATGAGAATACCTTCTACTGCGGGTATCGATGTTTTGGTCGATACTGCTCTCTGCACGTTGAGGCAAGCCTCGGAGAGCTCCGCCGTGCCGCAAACAAATTTCATGAAAGATCCTCCCTGTCTGTGAATAAATAAATATTATATTTAGTAGTAGTAGTAGAGGGTGTTGAAAGTGAGGAAAAGTGCCTCTGTCCCTTTACTGTCAATGAAAATACGATTTTTAGTTTTCCACATCTGATGAGGAAAGATTTTACTTTTCCACACCCTTAAAAACACCAATGTGGAAAATGTGGAAAAACGGTATGTGGAAAACTAAAAGAATGTGGAAAACTTTTCTTTTTATCAGAGCTCTTTTCTGCCTTCGATAGCCTTTGTGAGAGTGAAATTATCGGCATATTCAAGATCCGCGCCGACGGGGATTCCGTAAGCGAGGCGCGATACTTTCACTCCGAGCGGCTTTACAAGCCTTGAGATAAACAGAGCTGTGACATCGCCCTCGGCTGTAGGATTGGTCGCCATGATGAGCTCTTTTACTTCGCCGTCGCCAAGCCTGTTGACAAGCTCTTTTATGCAGAGATCGTCCGGACCGACTCCGTTCATCGGGGATATCAGCCCGTGAAGAACGTGATATACTCCGCCGAACTCGTGCGTGCGCTCGATAGCCATGACTGCTTTCGGGTCTTCGACAACGCAGATAACGCTCTTGTCCCTCGACGGGCTCTTGCATATCGGGCAGAGCTCCGCGTCGGTTAAGTCACAGCATATTGGGCAGCGGTGAATTTTTGTCTTCGCCTCAACTATCGTGTCGGCAAATTCTTTTGCCTGCTCGTCCGTCATCGAAAGAATGTGATAGGCGAGCCTTTGGGCGTTTTTTCTGCCGATTCCCGGCAGGCGTTCAAACTGCTCTATCAATCTCGCGAGCGGAGCGGCATTGTTCTGCGCCATATCAGAAAAGTCCGGGGATGGAAAGTCCGCCCTTGGCGCGCTCCATGCCCTGCTCCATAGCGTCGTTAGCCTTGCGCACGCTCTCGTTGAAAGCGGCGATTATCAGATCCTCGAGCATCTCCGGCTCTTCGGGGTCGATTATCTCGGGAGCCATCTTGATGGAAACAGCCTCGTGGCGTCCGTTGACTGTCACTTCAACCGCTCCGCCGCCTGCGCTCGCGGTGAATTCGGTCTCTTCGACCTCCTGCTGGACGCGTGCCATCTCCTCCTGCATCTCCTGGATTTTCTTCATCATATTTGCACTGCCGCCCTGCTGGGCGCCGGGGATTCTTGCTTTCATGATTATTTCTCCTTACTTCAACTGTTTTTGAAATCGTTTATTTTTTTTATAAGCCCTTCGAGCGGGTCTTTGCCGCTGTGCTGTTCGGGGGCTTTATAAAGACCTATTTTATACCGTTTGCCGGTGACTGCGAAAATCGCTTTCATTAAGAGTACTGCGTGGGTATCCTGCTTGATGAAAGACGAGAGCGCGGGATTCTCGCTTTTTATAAGAATAAAGTTGTCGCGCTCATATCCGCTCGCGCCGTTGAGTATTCCGTGGAGCGGTGCATCGACTTTCTGAAGCTCGTCCATGACCTCCGCCCAGCGGGAGAACTGAACTGTCTCGCCGTTCGTGCCCTCGGGTGATGGCACGGGAGCGTGATGTTCAATAGAAGCTTCTGTTTTCGGCTCGTGAGCCTTTTCTTTTATATCAGCTTTCTGCGGCTCGGGAGCTTTTTTCACTTCTTTCGCTTTTGTTTGCGGACGAGGCTCGGAAACGGCTGTTTTTATTTGTTCGGGAGCTTTCGGATTATTTTCAACGGGCACAGCACTACTTGCCGCCGTGAAATTGCCGGAAGCCAATTTCGCTTCGAGCGCGGATATTCTTCTGAGCAGAGCATCGTTTTCCGAATCGAGCGACTCGGAGCAGAGCTTCACGAACGCCATTTCGAGAGGTATCCTCTTATTAGACGAGCGCTTTATCTGCGAGAATGTGTCTTCGATAATATTTAAATCATAGAGAAGCTCTTCGAGCGGCAGTTTTTCCGCGAGAGCTTTCAGAGATTTCAGTTCATCGTCTGTAGCTATCAGAATGCTGTCCGCATTTTTGACCGTTTTGACTATCATCAAGTCGCGCAGATGAAACATGAACTCGGAGCAGAGACGCTCCATATCGCAGGAGTTCATGTGCAGTTCATTGATTATTCCGAGAGCGGAGGCGCAGTCCTTTTTAATTATACATTCGGACAGGCGCATCAGATAGTCGCGCCCTGCGAGTCCCGCGCTCTTTGTAACGACTTCGCTTGTTATATGTTCGTCAACTGCACAGCATCTGTCGAGCAAAGAGAGCGCGTCTCGCAGCGCTCCGTCGGCAACTTTCGCTATCAGAGCGGCGGCGTCTTCGTCGAGAGTGATATTCTCATGCTCGGCGACATATTGAAGTCTCGCGCAGATATCCTCGGGCGTTATTCTTTTGAAATCAAATCTCTGGCATCGTGAAAGAATAGTCGCGGGGAGCTTGTGTACTTCGGTAGTCGCGAGTATAAATATAACATGCTCCGGCGGCTCTTCGAGAATTTTCAGAAGAGCGTTGAACGCGCCGGTCGAGAGCATATGCACCTCGTCTATAATATAGACTCTGTATTTTGCTTTTACCGGCGTGAAATTCGCCTCGTCGCGAAGATCGCGGATATTGTCAACGCCGTTGTTTGAAGCGGCGTCTATCTCAATAACATCGAGCACCGAGCCGTTATCGATGCCGCGGCATATCTCGCACTCGTTGCAGGGGTCGCCGTCATGCGGCGAGAGGCAGTTGACCGCCTTTGAAAGAATCTTCGCGCAGGTGGTCTTGCCCGTTCCGCGCGAGCCGGTGAACAGATAGGCGTGGGCGACCCTGCCGCTGACGAGTTCATTCTTGAGCGTCGCGGTTATATGGGGCTGACCGTAGACCTCTTCAAAAGTCTGCGGACGCCATTTTCTGTAGAGCACGCGGTACATAACAGACCGTCCTTTTAAGATACTTTTTGATAAAAACAAAAACGAGCCTTTATCTTGGTCATGCGGCGGGCAGGCGGACTGTGGCGCACAGTGCAGACCGCTTAATGCTGCTCGGTTCCCCGCCTGACATGGTTCACGGCGCCCCGCCGCACAGGACCCGCCACGCCACATGACCAAAACAAAGCCTCGCTTAAGATGCTTATCAGGTTACTAAGATATTATAATATATATTTGAATCAATTACAAGTGCTATATACTATAATAATATGCAAAATTTTTTGTTTCCGGGATTGTGTAATTTATCTTGAAAATTAAACAGCGAAGATTTGATTTTTTTAAAGCCTGATTTATAAACAGATATTTACATCTTCCGGCAATATTCCTCCGATTTGTTTTATAAGCAATGTTTTCTGCTTTTCATGGGTAAACAAGTATGATATAATAAAAATATGTATAAGAAAGGGAGTCTTATCATGACAAAGCTCAAGAAATTCGGCGGGAAATACAAAGACGAGACCGTTGAGAGAATAGCGCGGTACTTCGGATTCAGCGCGGGTCTGCATTTCGGCACGGACAAGCCCGACGAGAGCCGAATGAAAGCGGCGAAAAAGACGCTCAAAGAGTGGACCCACGGAAACGGCGAATTATTTGTGATAGTTGACGAAAAAGACACAGTCGGCTTTGTCCATATAAATTACCGCACGGGCAACACCGCGTGGATAGAAGATATCTATGTTGATGAACTGAAACGCGGACAGGGAATCGCCACGCGCGTTATAGGTCTTGCGGAAGATAAGATAAAATTCCACAGAGGCTATACTTCGATCTGCCTCGAAGCTTCGCCCGATAACAAAGCTGCGCTCGCGCTCTATCATAAGCTCGGCTATATCACGCTCGGCATGATAACCGTGCGCAAAGAGATATATAAAAACGACAAAAAGAACGAAACCGAGCTTTTCGGACTGACTTATAAATACTGAGGTGCAGCATGGAATACAAATTCAATCATTTTAACTTCAACGTAAAAAATCTCGACGAGAGCATAAAATTCTATAACGAAGCTCTCGGACTCAAAGAGATTCGCCGCAAAGAAGCGTCGGACGGCTCTTTTACAATAGTTTTCATGGGCGACGGCAGCGGCACTTTTTCTCTTGAGCTCACCTGTCTCAAAGATCACCCGCAGGCATATGATTTGGGCGAATGTGAATTTCATCTCGCGCTGACTGCGGACGACTACGAGGCCTCGCTCAAAAAGCATAAAGAGATGGACTGCGTCTGCTATATAAACGAGGGCATGGGGATATATTTTATCGCCGACCCGGACGGATATTGGATAGAGATAATCCCGAAGAGGTAAGCTATGACAAAAAAGCAAAAGGCCGCCCTCGCTGTGGCGGCGCTCGAAAAAGAATATCCCGATGCTCTGTGTTCGCTTGAAGAAAAGGAGCCTTATCGCCTGCTGATAGCAGTCAGACTTTCGGCTCAGTGTACCGACGCGCGGGTAAATTTAGTCACCCCCGTGCTCTTTGAGCGATTCCCGACGCTCGAGAGCCTCGCTTTCGCCGATGTTGCCGAGGTCGAGGAGATAGTCCACCCCTGCGGCTTTTTCCGCGCAAAGGCGAACGACATAGTCTCGATGAGCCGGATGCTCATTGAAAAATATGATTCAAAAGTGCCGGACACTATCGAAGAGCTTGTCAAGCTACCCGGAGTCGGCAGAAAGACCGCGAATTTAATAGTCGGCGATGTCTACGGCAAGCCCGCAGTCGTTGCGGACACGCATCTTATCAGAATAACAAATTTGCTGGGGCTCGTTGACACAAAAGACCCGGCAAAAGTAGAAAAAGAGCTGAAAGTTCTGCTCGATCCTAAAAAGAGCAACGATTTCTGCCACCGCTGCGTGCTTCACGGCAGGGCGGTGTGCATCGCACGCAGACCGAATTGTCCCGCCTGCGTGATGAACGGATTTTGCAGCTATTATTTAAAGCAGAAATGATATCAGCGCCGTCACCGCGGCTCCCGCGAGCGCGGAGCAGGCGAATTTCAGCGCGGAGATAATTTTTCTCTTTTTGAGCTTGCTTGCCGGAGGGATACCCGCGCTGTCGGCTATCAGACCTGCCCGCTCGCGCAGCGTACCCTCGCTCGTTGCGGCGTATTCGGGTTTGACGAAAAACAGCACTTTTTCAAAATATTCGCATTTGGTCTGCGTTATCTCTATAACCTGACGGTTCACACCTTTTATCATTTTTTCTTGCCCTCCGAATGTCATGTGTTGATTATTTTTGACTTTTCGGGCGTGAAATATACCGACGGACGGAGAAAAGCCGATTATACGAACTGTAATCACACTTTCGCGCGTGATATGTGGAAAACTATGTGGAAAATGTTGATAACTTCTTCAAAAACGCTTGAAAAACCTTGACAAGCTGATGTGGATAGATAAATCAAAGTCGAAAATATATACAATTTGTTATATTTTCTTTACTTTTGAATTTAAATATATTTCGCTTATATAACAAAAGGAGCGGATTTGAGTTGGATTGTGACAAAATTTTGCAGACGGACGGCGGAAGCATAATAACCGGGCTTCGCTGTTTCAGCCTGCCGCTGATACTCGACTGCGGTCAGGCATTTCGCTGGAGCGAAAATGCAGACGGCAGCTGGAGCGGAGTGGCGATGAACCGCGAGCTCAGATTAAAGCAGGACGGCGATAGATTATTTTTTGAAAACACGACGCCCGACGAAATAAAAAACATATGGATAAAATATTTTGACCTCGGCCGCGACTACACCGCGATATGCGAGCGCCTGAGCGCGGAGGAAAATCTCAAAACAGCGTGCTCGGAATATCCGGGGATAAGAATATTAAAGCAAGACGAGTGGGAGACGCTCTGCTCGTTTATTATTTCTCAGAATAATAATATACCGCGAATAAAGGGTATAATCGGCAGGCTCTGCGAAAACTTCGGAGATAAGCTCCCCGGCGGAGGATATTCGTTCCCGTCCGCCGAAAAATTGGCTTCTCTCGAATCAGACGATCTCGCTCCGCTGAGAGCGGGATTTAGAAATAAATATATAATCGATGCCGCGCGCAAAGTAGCGGGCGGTGAAGTGAATCTGTCCGCGCTCAGAAGTGCTTCAGACGATGAAGTGCGCGAAAGCCTTTTGAAAATAAAAGGCGTCGGCGCGAAAGTTGCGGAGTGTACATTATTATTCGGCTTCGGGCGCGTTGATGCGTTCCCGATAGATGTCTGGGTGCGCCGCGTTGTCGGCGAGCTCTACCCGAACGGTCTGCCCGAGTGCATGGACGGAGTGCGCGGAATAGCGCAGCAGTATCTGTTTCACTGGCGCAGGCATCTTGAGGAGGACGAGAAGAAAAATGCAGGCTGATATTCTCTCCGCCGCGGAGATAAAAAAATATCTCACAAAAGAGCGAAAAAATAATATCGCCGTCTTTGACACGGTGGATTCAACGAACACTATCCTAAAAAATTGGTGCGCCGAGGGAAAGGCCCGACCCGGCGACTGCGTGACAGCCGACTGCCAGACGAAAGGGCGCGGCAGGCGCGGAAAGAGATTTGAATCGGACAAAGGAGTAGGAATTTATCTCTCTTTTTTGCTCGGCACGGGCGACGCGACCCCGGATGAGATAAGCGAGATAACGGCGTGGGGTGCGGTTGCGGTGCGCCGCGCGATAGAAAAAGTCTGCCATGCGGGAAGCAAAATAAAATGGGTCAATGACATAGTCTGCGGCAGGATGAAAATATGCGGCATACTCACAGAGATGACCTCGGCGGGTCCCGTGATGGGGATCGGCATAAATGTGAATCAAAGCGAAGACGGCTTTCCGCCCGAGCTTCGCAATATAGCTTCGTCGCTTAGAATAATATGCAAAAGAGAATTTTGCAGGGCGCAGATAATTGCCGCCGTTATCGAAGAGCTCGATTTGATAACCACGGGATTTCCCGAAAAAAGAGAGGAATATCTAAAGGAATACCGCGAGAACTGCGCCGTTATCGGCGAGGAGATAAGCATCGAGCGCGGCGAAGAAATAAAAAAAGGACGCGCTGTTGAAATCGCCGAAAATTTCGGGCTTAAAGTTATTTTCGAAAACGGAGAGCGCGAAGTAATAACCGGCGGCGAAGTGAGCGTAAAAGGATTTTACCCGGCGAATAATACCGGGAGAGAATAAATTGACGGAGGGTACAAAATGAACAAACACAGAAAAGGGCTCTATATTATTTCAGGACTTTTCTATCTTTTCTTCTCGGGCGCGCTCGCGCTTTATCCGACCAAGATGACGGTCGGCGCTACAATTTCGATGATAGCGGGCGCGGTTCTGACGCTCGCGGCGGCAGTTTCTTCATTTATACTTGCGGCGCAGTCCGGCAAGAATCCGAAGGATTCCGCAGTCCGCACTGTTGTTATGCCGATATGCTTCGTCGGCTTTGCGGTAATTCTCGCGGCGGATATCATAAACACCGCCGTGCATTTTGAAACGGCGTTCGACGCAGTCAGAATCATAGCAGAACTTATAGGCGCGGCGGGACACGTTGCCGCAGCCGTTATCATGTTCAAAAATAACATGATATTCATCAGAAGAAATAAAATTGCATATGCCGTGTTCGCCGCGATGACGGGAAATCCCGCTTCCATATTTGTCTCCGGCGCGTTCGCGCGCGAAAGGGCTGACGGCGAATGTAAAAAGCTCCGCAAGGCAGGCGTTATCGAGCTTATCGTCGGCGCGGTAATTATCGTTGCGGCATACATAATAACCAATCTCACCCTGCCGAGCGACACGTTCCGCGCTGTGACCGACTGGCTGTTCCTCTGCCTGACTCTCGTTACCGATATGGGTCTTGCACTCATCGCCGTCTCGACTCCGAAAGATAAAAAGAAAAAGGAAAAGAAAAAATAAAATTATGTGGAATAAAATTTCAGGCAAGGAAGATATATCGGCTCTCATGAATAGAATGTACAGTTTCCATGACAGCTGCATCAAAGAGATGTATTATATAAGCGGAGCATATACTACTGCGGAAAAAAGCATGTATCCTATCAACGACCGACGCACACTGCGCGTTTTGATACAAAGTCAAATCGATTCTTCGGCTGCAATCGAGCTTGAGTTTTCCGGGCTTATATCTTTGTCGCTCCGCCCGACTGACGAAAAATACACCTGCGAAATCTTAGAAGCGTCGCTCGAAGAGAAAGACGGATATTTTATATGGAAAGACGATATAGATTTATCCGAAGAGTCGGATCAGTGCGGCACGGTGATATGCTCCGAAAGACTCAGTTGGCGCGAAATAAAAAGCGTATACGGCAGTGACGAATTCTATTTGCCGGCAGAATAAATGGAGGAAATGAAAATGAAGAAGAATGAGACATACGATATTTTTGTTTGTATATCTTTTAGTCTTGCCGTTATATGCGCGTTGTCCGTTTTCTTTGAAAATTTTATACCGTATAATGCAATCGTTTTCGGCGTATCGCTCGGTTCTGTTTGGCTTCGGGCTGTTGCCGCAGTTATTCTTTTGGCGACATCTACAGTCTCGGTAAAACTGAGAATTGACTCAAAACACGGAAAAGCCGAAAAGAAAACGGCAATAATTGCAGCGAAGATAATTTTTCCTGCCATTGCCGTGACTGTCTGCGCAAATGCTGTGATAAGCGTTCTCAAAAACGGTCTTTCTTACTCTATACTGCCGATAGTTGCGGCGATATTGAGTGTTATCGGTCATGCGGTGAGTCTTGCGCTGATAATAAAAGGAAAAGAAGGCACGGCAAAATTTGTTTTTGCCGTCATGACGCTGTCTTTGGTATCTATAACAATTTGTTTCTGTGCCGACAGCGGGCAAAAAACAATATCAAAAAGCAAAAGAATTTTAATATTCGTTTTTTATATTTTGTTATTTCATTTGGTAACAAATTTTTTAAAAAGCGGCAATTTGTGGATAGCTTTCGCGCTGATGATAGTGATGCTTGCCTTGTATATACCGGAGCTTTTATCTTTTTACGAAACAAAGCCCGAATTGTCAGGCGATGATCCATTCAAAAAGGCGAACGAAGTAAAAGCAGCAAGCGCAGAAGAACTTAAAGAATACAAAAAAGAACTTGACCGAATGAAAGAAGCGAAAAAATGAACAGACGAAATATACTTCTCTATACCCTCGCGGGCGTGTTTTCTGTTATCGGCGCGCTGATAAACGGCATCTCGCCGTTTTTAGCCGGCAGCACGGCGGCGGAAAAAATCGTCTCACTGTGTTTGGCGATTATATTAATACTCATAGGCGTTTCGGCAATAACCGCATCGTCGCGAATCAAGAAGAGCGGAAATGCAGACTTACGCCTGACGAAAAAAATAATGCCCGCTTTGCTCTGCGTTATGGCGATATTTATATTGGCGGATGCGGCGGTGTGCATACCGAATTTCAACGGGCTCACAAGCGGAGTGCGCATAGCGGGGGATATAATAAATGCAATCGGCTTTGCATCATGCGGCATCCTGATGCTCAAAAACGGCAGGAGCGAAAAGAACACGGTGCTGTATATTATTCTCTCCGTGCTTTCCGGCAGCATCTCGCCGATAATGATAACCGCGGCGTGGCTGGCGCTCCAGTATGACCCCGACCGCGAATGTTCACGCAGAAAAGCGCGAAACGGACTGATAATAGCATTTTTTGTCGTTCTCGTGACATATGCGGCGGTCTATATCGCGCTCGGACAGGAGACGGCGCAGAACATCGGACTTTCGGAGCTATATATAAAAGTAATGTCGGCGCTGTTCGTTGCGGTCATCGCCGTGTTCGCGTTTATCCCTTCGTCGAAATACAAACGTAGAGACAGCGCGGAAAAATAAAATATTTATTCAGCTTCGTTTCGGAAGATGCGCCGGAATGAAGCTGTTTTTTATTTCGGGATATTGCGGAGTGCATAGATTTTTATGCACCGTAGCTAAGAGCGGGACACGAATATAAGAGCTATCCATAAGGGCAGATATCATTTAACCCGCTAAGCTTGCACAATTTAATTGGTGCGACTTGTAGGGTGCGGCGACTCGACGCACCGCTGACGCGACAGCGGCACGATATAAAATTGTAGAATTTATTATCTACCCTCGCGTCCTGCAACAGTCGAATATTTTATATTCCCCGTGTTTCGGCATTTTCTTTTTATTTGAAAAAGAAAACGCCTGCAAAAGAAAAGCAAA